>Ga0208243_1000356_pt1 | contig 27933 bp, 16 predicted proteins | sample Subbio2Aug_QV12A_FD_184826 | JGI IMG/M metagenome (GOLD analysis project Ga0208243, IMG submission 184826) | Serpentinite rock and fluid subsurface biosphere microbial communities from McLaughlin Reserve, California, USA - CR12Aug_QV12A (SPAdes) | ecosystem: Environmental > Terrestrial > Deep... | reverse complement strand
AAAGCCAACCAGTTGGCCGCAAGCCTCTCCCTCCTCGACCGCAAGCGGCTGGAACTGGCGCGCGCGATGGCCACCGGCCCCGAACTCCTCCTCCTCGACGAAATCGCCGGTGGCCTGACGGAAGGCGAATGCCAGGCGCTGGTCACCACGATCAAGGGCCTCCACGCGCAAGGCGTGACGATCATCTGGATCGAGCATGTCCTGCACGCCCTGACCTCGGTCGTCGAGCGACTCCTCGTCCTCGACTTCGGCCGCGTCATCGGCATCGGCGAGCCCGAGCAGATCATGGCCTCGAAAGAGGTGCGAGAAATCTACCTGGGGATGGAGGTCTGAATGGCGCTCCTGTCCACCCATGGCCTCACCGCGCAATACGGCCAGTTCAAGGCCCTGTTCGGCGTAGACCTCCATGTCGACCCCGGCGAATGCGTCGCGATCATCGGCGCGAATGGCGCTGGCAAGACGACCCTGATGCGGTCAATCACCGGCGTCCTGCGGAATGCGCCCGAGATGATCCGCCTGGGCGGCACCCCCATCGGGGCACTGCCCGCCGACCAGATCCTGCAGCGCGGCATCGCGATGGTGCCCGAAGGCCGCAAGCTCTTCCCCTCGCTCAGCGTCGAGGAAAACCTCCTGATCGGCGGCCAGGTCCGCAAAGGCTCCGGCCGCTGGTCACTGGACGATATCTACGCGCTTTTCCCGATCCTGAGGGACCGCCGTCACTCCCCCGGCACCGCCCTTTCCGGTGGCCAGCAGCAGATGGTCGCCATCGGCCGCGCGCTGATGTCGAACCCCGAGCTTCTTCTTTGCGACGAGATCAGCCTCGGTCTCGCCCCCGTCGTCATCCGCGACATCTACGCCGCCCTCCCCGCGATCCGCGCCACCGGGGCCGCCGTCATCGTCGTGGAACAGGACATCTCCCGCGCGCTCTCGGTCGCCGACCGCGTCTACTGCATGATGGAGGGTCGCATCACGCTCACCGCCCCGGCCAAGGATGTCACCCGCGAGGCGATCCACGCCGCCTATTTCGGGGCCGCCGCATGACCAAGCCATTCATCTGTCCCCAAATATCCCCGCCGGAGGCCCACCGAGCCGTTGCGCGTTCTTCACGCGCAAAAGGCGAGACAAAAGGCTCGCGCCGCAAGGCGCTCAATTCAAAAACCGTCCCCACCCACGAGGCGCCCGATGATCTGGCTTGACGTCCTCGTCCAGGGCATCCTTCTCGGCGGGCTCTACGCACTTTTCGCCGCGGGGCTCAGCCTCGTCTTCGGCATCATGCGGCTGGTCAACCTCGCGCACGGCGACCTGATCGTCTTCGCGGCCTTCGCGATCCTTCTCATCACCGCCACCCTCGGCCTCAACCCCTTCCTCGCTGCGCTCCTCGCCGCGCCCCTCATGTTCGCCGTGGGTTGGGCGCTCCAGCGGTTCGTGCTGAACCGTGTCCTCGGCAAGGACATCCTGCCGCCGCTTCTGGTGACCTTCGGCCTCTCCGTCGCGCTGCAGAACGGGATGCTGGAAGCCTTCAGCGCCGACAGCCAGCGCCTCTCGGTCGGCCCCCTCGAAAGCGCCTCGATCGACCTTGGCATCGTCACTGTCGGCACCCTGCCACTTCTGACCTTTGCCTCTGCCGTCGCCGCGATCTTCGTCCTGAACCGGGTCTTCTACACCACCGCCCTGGGTCGCGCCTTCCGCGCCGTGTCGGACGACCCCACGACGGCCAGCCTCATGGGCCTCAACCCGAAATCCGTCTTCGCCATCGCCACCGGCCTTGCGATGGTCATCGTCACCCTTGCGGCGCTCTACCTCGGGATGCGCGCGAACTTCGATCCCTCCATCGGCCCCGCGCGCCTCCTCTACGCCTTCCAGGCCGTGATCATCGGCGGCCTCGGCTCCGTCTGGGGCACGCTGGCAGGCGGAGCGATCATCGGCGTGGCCCAGACCTTCGGCGCGCAGATCAACCCGGAATGGCAGATCCTTGCGGGCCACATCGCCTTCCTGGTCGTCCTCTTGATACGCCCGCGCGGCCTCTTCCCAAGGGCGGTGGACTGAGATGTACCAGGTCACCACCCGCACCCGCGCCTCGACCCTCGCCGGCATCGCCGCTCTGGCGCTGATCGCCGTCGGCTTGGTCCTGCCCGCCTTCGCCCCCCGCAGCCTGATCCAGGACCTGTTCTTCATCCTGACCATGCTGACGCTCGCCCAGCTCTGGAACCTGATCGCGGGCTTCGGCGGCATGGTCAGCGTAGGCCAGCAGGCCTTTGTCGGGATCGGCGCCTATGCGATGTTCGCGGGCGTCATCCTCTGGGGCTGGGACCCGGTCCCCGCGATCCTCCTCGGAGGTGTAGCGGCCTTCCTCCTCGCCATCCCGATGGCCTTCTTCGCCTTCCGCCTGGCGGGGGCCTACTTCGCCATCGGCACCTGGGTCATCGCCGAGGTGACCCGCCTCCTCATCGCGCAATGGAAAACCCTCGGCGGCGGGACCGGCACCAGCCTTCCGCGCGAGGCGACGTCTGATATCATCGGCGTCGAGGCCATAGCCACCCTCTTCGACCTTCGCGACGCCGCCGCCCGCGACGTGCTGGCCTACTGGCTGGCCCTCGCCCTGGCCGTCGCTACCATGGCCGCGATTTACGCGCTCCTCCGCTCGCGCACCGGCCTCGCGCTGGCGGCCGTCCGCGACAATGACAACGCCGCCCGGTCCGTGGGCGTGGACGCGCGGCGCGTCAAATGGATCGTCTTCCTCGCTGCCGCCACCATGACCGGCCTCGTCGGTGCGCTGATCTACATGCAGACTGCCCGCATCTCCCCCGACGCGGCGTTCAGCGTCACCAACTGGACTGCCTACGTCATCTTCATCGCCGTCATCGGCGGCATCGGTCGCCTCGAAGGCCCGATCCTCGGCGTCCTCGTCTTTTGGGGCCTGCAGACCGCCTTTGCCGACTACGGCAGTTGGTATCTCCTCGCCCTCGGCCTTCTGGCCATTGCCACCATGCTGTTCGCCCCCCGCGGGCTTTGGGGCCTGATCCACGACCGCACGGGCCTTGCCCTCTTCCCCGTCCAACGCCGCCTCATCCTGGAAGGAGCCAAAGATGGCTGACATCACCACCGACGTTCTTGTCATCGGCACCGGTCCCGCTGGCAGCGCCACTGCCGCCCTGCTCGCCTCCTACGGGGTCGAGACGCTGGTGGTGAACCGCTACCGCTGGCTGGCCAACACCCCGCGCGCCCACATCACCAACCAGCGCACGATGGAAGTGCTGCGCGACCTGGGGCCCGAGGTCGAGGACGAGGCGATGAAGCACGCGACCCACCAGGAACTGATGGGGAACAACGTCTTCTGCGTCTCGCTGGCCGGTGAGGAACTCGGCCGGATGCAGTCCTGGGGCACCTCGCCCGAGAGCAAGGCCCGCCACCTGCGCGCCAGCCCTTGCGAGATGAATGACCTGCCCCAGACCTTCATGGAGCCGATCCTCTTCGGCACCGCCTGCCGCCGGGGCGCGCAGTCGCGGATGTCCACCGAATACATCAGCCATGTGCAAGACGCGGACGGCGTCACCACCACCTGCCGCGACCGGCTGACGGGCAAGGATTTCACCGTCCGGTCGAAGTACCTGGTCGGCGCGGACGGCGGGAACTCCCTTGTCGCCGAACATGAGGGCCTGCCGTTCGAGGGCAAGATGGGCGTCGGCGGGTCGATGAACATCCTGTTCCGGGCCGACCTGTCCCGCTACGTGGCACACCGGCCTTCGGTCCTTTACTGGGTCATGCAGCCGGGGGCGGATGTGGGCGGCATCGGCATGGGGCTGGTGCGGATGGTCCGCCCCTGGAACGAATGGCTGATCGTCTGGGGCTATGACATCAACCAGCCCGCCCCCGTGGTGGATGCGGCGATGGCGACGCAGGTGGCCCGCCAGCTGGTCGGCGTTCCGGACCTGGAGATCGACCTGATCTCCGCCAACACCTGGACGGTGAACAACTGCTTTGCCACCCACATGCAATCGGGCCGCGTCTTCATCATGGGCGACGCGGCGCACCGGCATCCGCCGTCGAACGGGCTTGGTTCGAATACATCAATTCAGGACGCCTTCAACTTGGCCTGGAAGCTAGCTACTGTAGTAAAAGGGCAAGCCACGCCCAAACTCCTTGACAGCTACTCCACCGAACGCGCCCCCATTGCGCGCCAGATCGTCACCCGCGCCAACCAGTCGATTGCCGAGTTCGGGCCGATCTTCGAGGCGCTTGGCATGGACGGCGGCGTCGACCATGACCGGATCGAACGCAGCATGGCCGCCCGGTGCGATGCGACCGAGGCTGGCGAGAAACAGCGCGAGGCGCTGCGCAAGGCCATCGACTTCAAGGTCTACGAATTCGACTGCCACGGGGTCGAGATGAACCAGCGCTACGCCTCTGGCGCAGTGGTCAGCGACGGGACCACCGCACCCGTCAATGAAAACATGGAGCTCTACTACCACCCCACCACCACCCCCGGCGCGCGGCTGCCGCATGCCTGGGTCTACGACCGCAGCGGGGCCAAGCACTCGACGCTCGACCTGTGCGGGAAGGGCCAGTTCACGATCCTGACCGGCATCGGCGGCGAAGGCTGGGTGAAGGCCGCCGAAAGCGTAGGCAAGGCCTTGGGTCTCCCGATCCGCACCGTCACCATTGGCCCCCGCGCGGACTACGAGGACCACGTCGGCGACTGGCACAAGGTCCGCGAGATCCGGGACTCCGGCTGCCTGCTGATCCGCCCCGACCACCACGTCGCCTGGCGCAGCCAGACGGCCAGCAAAGACCCGGCGGGCGAGTTGACCCGCGTCCTGCGCAGCATCCTGGGGCACTGACATGACCGAACAAGGGTTCTTCACCGAAGCCACCTCGGCCGAGGTCGTCATCTCCCGCAACGCCAAGGCGCAAAACGCCCGGCTGGCCGAGGTCATGGCGATCCTGACGAAGCACCTGCACGCTGCGGTGAAGGAGATCGAGCCGACCGAGGCCGAATGGTTCCAGGCCATCCAGTTCCTGACCGCCACCGGCCACATGTGCACCGACTGGCGGCAAGAGTTCATCCTTTTGTCCGATGTCCTGGGCGTGTCGATGCTGGTCGACGCGATCAACAACCGGAAGCCTTCGGGGGCGTCGGAAAGCACCGTCCTCGGCCCCTTCCACGTCGCCGACGCGCCGGAACTGCCGATGGGCAGCGACATCTGCCTCGACCAGAAGGGCGAGCCGATGCTGGTCCGCGGCACGATCCGGTCGACGGACGGCACCCCCTTGGCAAACGCCAAGATCGACGTCTGGCAGGCCAATGACGAAGGCTTCTACGACGTGCAGCAAAAGGGCATCCAGCCCGACTTCAACCTGCGCGGCGTGTTCCGCACCGGGGCGGACGGCAGCTACTGGTTCAAGGGCGTGAAGCCGAAGTTCTACCCGATCCCCGACGATGGGCCCGTGGGAAAGCTTCTGAAGGCGCTTGGCCGCCATCCGTTCCGGCCCGCGCACCTGCACTACATCATCGAGGCCCCGGCCCATGCCCGGCTCGTGACCCACATCTTCGACCCGGACGATCCCTACATCGGCTCGGACGCGGTCTTCGGCGTGAAGGAGAGCTTGCTCGCCAAATTCGAGCGGATCACCGACCCGGCGGAGATTTCGAAGGCCGGTTTCGACAAACCCTTCTTCCTGGTGAAACACGATTTCATTCTCGCGCCCCAATGAAACCCTGCATCATCTGCGTCGCCATCACCGGATCCCTTCCAAAGAAGGCCGACAACCCGGCCGTGCCCGTCACGGTCTCGGAGCAGATCGAATCCACGCACGAAGCCTTCGAGGCCGGGGCTACCATCGTCCACGCCCATGTCCGCAACGACGACGAAACCCCGTCCTCGGACCCCGAGAAGTTCGCTCGGCTGAAGGAGGGGGTCGAGAAGCACTGCCCCGGCATGATCGTCCAGTTCTCGACCGGGGGCCGGTCCGGCGCAGGCAAGGCCCGGGGCGGGATGCTGTCCCTGCGGCCCGAAATGGCCTCGCTGTCGGTGGGGTCGAACAACTTCCCCACCCGCGTCTACGAGAACCCGCCCGACCTGGTGGACTGGCTCGCCTCGGAAATGCTGGCCCACGACATCAAGCCCGAGATCGAGTGCTTTGACCTCTCCCACATCCACCAGGCTGCGGCGATGCAGCGGGACGGCAGGCTGAAGGCCCCGGCCTATGTTCAGTTCGTGATGGGTGTGAAGAACGCCATGCCCGCGGACCGTGACGTCTTCGACTACTACATCCGCACGGTGGAACGCCTGCTCCCCGGCTCGGAATGGTGCGCGGCGGGGATCGGGCCGCACCAGATCACGCTGAACGAGTGGTCGGTCGCCGCCGGCGGCCATGCCCGCACCGGGCTTGAGGACAATGTCCGGCTGGATCGCACGACCTTGGCCCCATCGAACGCGGCCCTGGTGCGCCGGGTGGTCGAGATCTGCCAGCGCCACGACCGCCCCGTCGCCACGGTGGCCGAGGCTCGTGCGCTCTTGGGCCTGTCCCGATCATCTGTCCGATGAGTCCGACGTCTCCTCTCACCAAGCGGGAAGAGCACCGCCCCTGACGACGGTGCGACCACGGCGCCAGTCGGAAAATGGCCACACCTGAGAACCCGGCCTCTGCATCAGGACGGCCCGCGAGCGGGTGACTGTGTTCAGATAGCAACTCCATACCTGCGGGGGCGAGGCGGTGCCACAAAAGATGGTGGCTCCCAGTCGATGGCCGGGCTATTGGTTGAACGTTGACGGTGATTGGTCAGTTTTGTGGTGTAAATGGTGAAACGGTTTCCCGTGTCCGTAACCCGTCTGTTCGGTGTCTCCCTTCTGCTGCAATTGCTGCGCGTCATGGCGCGCGCTGCCCAGGTGGCGGTCGTTGGGCTTTCCGCCCTGCTGGGGGTGTCCAGTCTCGCCGCTGCGCAGGATGTCGACTGGGTTACCAACATCACCGATGCCGGGTCCGATCCGACTCCGGCCGGCGGACTGATCACCTACCAGATCACGGTCACCAACAACGGCTTCGATCCCGCGCCCGCCAACACACTGCAACTGATCGTCCCTGCCACGACCACGCTTGAATCCACAAGCGGCACGATCACGGCCTGCGCGCCGCTTCCGGCCACCGGGCCCGCAACCGTAACCTGCACTGTCCCGGCATTGGCCGACAGCGCCTCTGCCGCCGTGACTGTCGGGCTTCGCAGCCAGGTCCAGGGCAGCGTGGTCATGGGAGCACGGGTTCCCACCCTTGCCCCGGAAGTCAACTCCGCCAACAACGACGTCACCGAGACCACGACCATCACGGCGGGCTCGGATCTCGGGCTTACCGTGAGCGGACCCTTGACCGCCGTGTCCGGCAGTATCGCCACCTATACCTTCACCGCGACGAACAACGGACCCGACCCGGTGTCCGAATTCACCCTTTCGATCCCGATTCCGACCGGGTTGATCAATACATCGGCGCCTGCGGGATGCACCCTGTCGGGCTCGACCTACAGCTGCCTCGTACCGGGACCGATTGCCGTCGGCGGCAGCGTCGGCCGTGGCATCACCGGCCAGTTCGCTGCGGCATCGGGATCCACCGTCACCATTTCCGGCAGCATCATCACGGCGACTCCAACCGACCCGGTCACCGGGAACAACACAGCGGTCTTCAGCACCACGCTTTCGGGTGGCAGCGACCTGTCGATCACCAAGGTGCGGACGCCCTCGGGCGAGGTGTTCTTGGGCGATGCCGTGGTCTTCACTCTGGCTGCCCAGTACAGCGGCGATGCGGTGGTTGGACCGGTCGTGATCACCGACACAGTTCCCGCGAACTACGACATCGTTTCGGTCGCCCCCTCGGCCGGCTGGAGCTGCACGGTTACCGGGCAGTTGGTCGAGTGCACGCGGGCCAGTGGGGCAGGGTCCGGGGCGACCGTTTCGCTGGGCAGCATCTCGATTGCGACGACGGCAGTGACCGTGGGGTCTGCGACGAATACTGCCGCGATCAGTGCGGCTGGTCCGGTCGATCCGGTTCCGGGCAACAACACGGCCAGCGACGGCGGTGCGACGATCTCGCAGCCGACCGCCGACCTTCGGGCAAACAAGCAGGGGCCAAGCCCGGCCCTGGCGGTCGTCGGCAACAGCTACGGGGACTGGCGCATCGGGGCAACGAACCTCGGCAACCGTCCCTTCGTCGGCACGATCGTGATGACCGATTCCCTTCCGGCAGGCCTGACGCTGACCGGAATCGCGCTTAACGGCTGGACCTGTTCTCCGACCACCGGGGCCGGCCCGCTGAGCATCGTCTGCAGCAGGGAATACACGGCCGGCGCGCCGCTGGGTGTGGGCGCGTCGACGTCCGATGCCGTCTTCACGACCCTGGTTACCGGCGCGGGAACCCTGCTGAACACCCTGTCCGTGACCTCGCCCAACCCGAACTTTCCGGATCCCGATCTTTCCAACAACGTCACCGGATACGAGGTTGAAAGCGTCCTGCCGGGCGGCGCGGCGGACCTTATCGTCTCGAAATCGGCCTCCCCGGCCACCGTGGTCGCAGGTGATGTGGAGACCTTCACCATCCGCATCGACAACGCCGGACCCGTCACCTCGCAGTTCGTCACCCTGACGGATGACCTCACCGGCCTGATCAACAATGCCAGCGGTCCGACCGGGGCCGGAGTGGTTTCCGTTTCGCTGAGCCCCGGCAACACCACGGGGGGAACCTGCTCTGTCGCGCCCACCGGCGGAACCATCGCGCGGCTGTCCTGCGTCTTCGACACCGTGCCGCAGTGCTCGGCTGCGAGCTGCGCCACTGTCACTGTCGCCGTCCGTCCCGGAGGTGAAGCAGGCACCCGGACGAACCTCGCCCGCGCCGTTTCGATCGCGACGCCCGACCCGGACCTCGACAACAACATCGGCACCGCCGATTTCACGGTGACCCCGCGGGTGGACGTGACCGTGGCAAAGTCGGCAACTCCTGACCCGTCCGTCACCGGCCAGACCACGACTTATGTGGTCACTGCTACCAACATCGCCAACGGGCTCAGTTCGGCCGCGAACGTGCGCATCACCGATACGCTCCCCTCCGGGGTGACCTTCCTGTCGGCAAGCCCCTCCACCGGCGCTTGCGGAACCGTGCCGAGCACTACGGTCCCGACCGGCCCGGGCAACAACACCGTTGCCTGTACGCTCGGGACGCTTGGAAACGGCGCGCAGCAGACGGTGACCATCCTCGTCCGGCCGAACAACGTGACCCGTGGCACCCTGATCACCAACGACGTCATCGTTGCCACGGACACGCCCGAAACCGACACCGCAAACAACAGCGCCTCGGTCACCACTGCGGTCCAGGACCCGGCGCTGGACCTGTTGATCAACAAGACCGACAGCATCGACCCGGTGGCGGTGGGAGATGACACGGTCTACACCATCACCGCCCGCAACAACGGTCCTTCGGCAGCCGAGAACTTCAACGTCACCGATACGCTTCCGGTGGATCGCCTGACCTTCCAGTCCGTTTCGGCACCTGGCGGGACCTGCGGAACGGTCCCGGCGGTAGGAAGTCTTGGCGGCACCCTCAACTGCTCCTTCGGGACCGTCCCGGCCGGGGAAGAGCGCGTGATCCTCGTCACGATGCGCGGGGCGGCGAAGGGAAGCACCACCAACGTCGCCACCGTCTCGTCGGACGAAGTGATCGACGGGTTCGACACCAATGCGCTGAACAACACCGAGGACGAGGTCACCACTGTCCGCACCCGCGCGGATGTCGAGGTCGTCTCGAAGGTTGCGACGCCCGGCACGGTGAACCTGCGCGACCCGTTCACCTGGACGATCCTGGTGCGCAACAACAGCGGACCGCTTCTGGCCGAGGCCGACGGCACAGTGGTCAGCGACACTTTGCCGGCGGGGATGCAACTGACCGGAGCGCCGACGATCAGCACCTCGGCGTCCACGCCCGCTGCAAGCTGCACCGGGACGGCGGGAGGGACCTCGTTCACCTGCAGCCTGAATACCTTCGCCAGCGGAGGCACAGCGACGATCACCGTTCCTGTGCGGGTCGTCTCCGTAACCGCAGGGACGCAGTCATTCACCAACACCGCGACGATCGACACCAGTTCGCGCGATGTCGACCCTGGCAACAATTCGAACTCGGGCACCGTTCTCGTCAACTCGTCAACCATCGCGGGCACCGTTTTTCGGGACTTCGCGGATGACGGGTCGATCACTGCGGGCGACACCTTCGTGGGCGGTGTGTCGCTGACCCTGGCGGGAACGGCGTTCGACGGGGCTGCGGTAAGCCAGACCGTCACCACGGCGGCCGACGGGACGTACCTCTTCACGCTGCTGCCCGAGGGCGCATACACGATCACGCGCGGCACGGTCAGCGAACCGCGGCTGGTCGACGGCGATCCCACGGCCGGCTCTGTCGGGGGAACCGTCACTGGGCCGACGGTGATCAGCTCTGTCTCCCTGCCTGCGAACACTGCGGCGACCGGCTATCTGTTCCCGGTTGTCCCGCAGGCCAGTGTCGGCATTGCCAAGCGGGCCGGAACGCTGACCGTCAACGCCGATGGCAGCTTCAACGTGCCCTTCACACTGGTGGTGGAGAACCTCAGCCTTGAGGGCCTGACCTCGGTCTCGGTCTCCGACGATCTTGATGGCCCCGCGCCTCTGTTCGGTTCCTTCGTCAGCCTTGCTAGCCCGACAGTCGATCCCCTCGCGCCGGGTTCCTACACGGTGATCAGTGCTCCGACGGGAAGCTGCGGCGGCCTGAATGCGGGCTTCAACGGGGCAGGGGCCGCCACCCTGGCCAGCGGCGCGACGCTTGCCGTCGGCGCAACCTGCCAGATCGACTTCAGCCTCCGCGTACAGCCGACCGTGCCGCTGCCTCCCGTGCTTGCCTCGGGCGGGCGCTATGAAAACCAGGCCGTGGTCGACGCGATCGGAGTGCTCTCCGGCCAGACTTCGGCAACCAATCCGCAGCTCCGCGATCTGTCCGACAACGGGACCGACCCGGACCCCAACGGCAATCGCGAGGCCAATGCAGCGGGCGAAAACGATCCGACACCCGTGGCACCCGTCTACTCGCCCTCCATCGCGCTGGTGAAGCGGGCGGATGCTTCCGGCCTCTCGTCGCCGCCCGTTCCGGGTGACGAGATTGTCTACACCTTCGAAGTGGTCAACACGGGCAACGTGACGCTGACCGGCGTGTCGGTGACGGACCCGCTGCTTGGCGGCCTGATCCCCGGCGGGCCGATCACGCTTCTGCCGGGCGCGTCCGACACCACGACCTTCAGCGCGGTCTATTCGATCACTCAGGACGACATCAACGCGGAAGAGGTCGTCAACCAGGCTGTGACCCAGGGCACCGATCCTTTCGGCACGCTGGCCGAGGACGACTCGGGCACTGCGGTCGACAACGACACTCCCCTGGTCACGCCGTTGGTGCAGGCGCCCTCGATCACGCTGGTAAAGACCGCGGACGCCTCCGGTGTCGGCTCTCCCAGTGCGGTGGGTGACCTCATTACCTACAGCTTCACCGTGACCAACACCGGCAACGTACCCTTGACCGGCGTGGTTGTGGCCGATCCGCTGCCCGGCATCACGCTCACCGGCGGTCCGATCGACCTTGACCCGGGCGAGAGCGACAGCAGCAGCTTTGCCGCGACCTACACCATCACTCAGGCCGACATCGACGCGGGCGAAGTGCGCAACCGGGCGACGGCTACCGGAACTTCGCCCATCGGAGTGGATGTCACCGACGAATCCGGCACCGACCCGACGCTGGATGCGGACACGGTCGTCCCGCTCTTCCAGGACGCGGCGATCTCTCTGGACAAGGTCGCCGACGTGTCGGGCATCGCGCTTGGTGCGGTGGTCGGAGACGTGATCCCCTACAGCTTCGTCGTGACGAACACCGGCAACGTGACGCTGAATGCGATCACGTTGACGGATGCCCTGCCGGGCGTGACGGTTTCTGGCGGGCCCATCGCCACGCTTGCCCCGGGCGGCGTGGACAGCACTACTTTCACGGCAACCTACACGGTAACGGCGGCCGACATCGCGGCTGGCGAGGTGGTGAACACCGCAACCGTCACCGGGAACTACGGCCCCGCAAACAGCCTGTCGGTCTCTGCCAGCGACACCGAAACGGCGCCGACCGTCGCCATCGAGGCGATCCCCGAGGTCTTCCCGCCCTTCACGACGGATGGCGGCACGACCACGTCAATGCTTGCCTCGGACACCGTGGCGGGCGGGCCAGCAACGTTGAGCAACGTCACCATCCGGGTGATCGGAACCTCTGACCCCGGCGTCACGCTGGATCCGGCCACGGGCCTTATCACGCTCGCGCCGGGCCTTCCGGCCGGAACCTACACGGTTGACTACGAAATCTGTTCCGTCCTCGTCCCGACCGTCTGCGACACGACGACGGAGACGGTCTACCAGGCCCCGGTCGGAGAGCTTGAGGCCACCAAGATCCTTGCCACCACCGACAACGGCGATGGCATCCTGGGCGTCGGCGACCTAGTGACCTTCACCATAACGGTCGAGAACCTGGCCAACACCACGGTCACCGGCCTGACGCTGACCGACACGCTGACGACCATGTCGGGTGCGCCGCTGACGCTGGATTCGGGTCCGACCTTCGTATCGGCAAGCGCAGGATCGCCCGAAGGGACTCTGGCCGTGGGCGAGATCGCGACTTACACCGCGACCTACGTCCTGACGATCGAGTCGGTCAGCGGGGGTGGCGTCAGCAACAGCGTGACGTCGGACGCCACGACGGTGGTGCCGCCTGGCCTGCCGGTATCGGTGGTGCCCGTGCCGGTCAGCGATGTGTCGGACGATGGCGACGATACCGATGGCAACACGGTCGACGATCCGACCGAGTTGATAGTCGATCCAAGCCTCGCGCCGACGGGCCTGTCCCTGACGAAGACCACACCGCGCACTGTCGTGACGCGTGGCAGCGTCGTGCCCTACACGATCACGGTCCGGAACGACAATCCGGTGGTTTCCGGACGGCTGAACATCGTCGATGTCCTTCCCCCCGGCATGCTTTACGTGGACGGCTCCGCCACATTGGGGGGGGCACCGGTGGATGTGCGGGTGGAAGGCCGGGTGATCACCTGGCTGGACGTTCCGATTCCCCCGCTCTCGACAGTGGAGGCGACGCTGCAGGCTCGGGTGACCAACAGCGCCGGCCCCGGTGACCTGGTGAACGTGGCCACCCTGCGGGACCCGACGACGAACGGACTTCTGGCACAACGCGCAACGGCGACGGTGCGGATCGAACCGGAAGGCGTGTTCGACTGTGGCGACGTGATCGGCAAGGTCTTCGACGACCGCAACCGCGACGGCTACCAGAATGCGCCCGAAGGCTCGCCGGTGACCATCGACGCCTATGACCCCGATGGCAAGTTCGGCAAGGTTGGCGGGGCGCCAGAGGCCATCGAGGACGACGGCACCGAGCCAGGCCTTGCAGGCGTCCGCCTTGTCGGCGTGGACGGCACCGTGATCACCACCGACGCTTACGGGCGTTACAGCGTTCCCTGCGCCATGCTGCCGGCGGATCGTGGGTCGAACTTCATCCTGAAGCTCGACACCCGATCGCTGCCCGCAGGCTTCCGCGTGACCACGGAAAACCCGCTGGTCACCCGTCTGACGCCCGGCAAGATGGTGGAGATGAACTTCGGAGCGTCGATCGGCAAGGTGGTGCGGATCGACCTGAACGCCAATGCCTTCACGGGCGACGGCGGCGAGGCCGCGCTCTCGCCGGACCTGGTGGCCGGGATCGCCGGGCTCTTGCCCCAGATCGCGGGGGATGCGCCCGTCGTGAGGCTCTCGTACTTCGTGGCAAAGGATGCGGATGCAGAGGGGGTCAAGCAGGCTCGCGCACTTATGCGGCTTGTCGAACAGCACATCCGGCGCGCGTGGCGCGAAGAGGGCCGGACCAAGCTTACGATTGAAAAGACGGTGGTGCATAATGATGGCTGAGTGTTTGGGTGTGAAAGTCGGCCATCGGCGAAGCCGCGCCGCCCTCTTGGCCTCGACGGGCCTGCTGGCGCTCGCCGTTTCTGCACTTCCGGGGCACGCGCAGACGGCGTGCAGCGAAAACGTGCTGCCGCAGTCCGAGGACTGCCGTCGCGCCAACGCGGACATCACGGTCGTGATGCCGGTCGGCGAGAACGTCGAGGCGGCGCAAGGCGCTCCGGGGCAGGGCTTCGGATCGCTGGGCTTCTCGATCTCGGTCGAGGGCAATACCGTCGCTGGCGCGCTCGCCCCCGCCGTTCCACAGCGGGAAACGGACCGGCAGGCGGCCGCGGCGGACATCGACGTGCGCTACGACGGGCTGGTGCCGGCGACGATTCTCAACGTCTCGACCAGCGACCTGCGGGCCGGCTACCGGGCGGGCGAGCCGGTCACATTCCGCGCCTCGGCCAACTACCCGGCCTGGATCGATCGCGCCGAGATCGTGATCTACGACATGGCGGCCCGCGGTCGCCCCGTCGTCGACCGCATCGCGACCAATCCCAACGGCGAAGCGGAATGGACTATGCCCGAAGATGGCTCGGGCGAGCTCGCCTATGCTCTGCGCGTCTATGACAGTGTGGGTCGCTATGATGAGACCGTCGCGCTGGACCTTGTCCGCACGACGGCAGCCTACGACACCCACGCCACCACCGGCCCGGTGACGGCGGCGGGTGAGGCAGAGGATCGGACGCGCCGCAAGACCATCCCGGTCAGGGGCGGGCAGGTAACGGTCTCGGGAAGCGGCATCGGCACGGCGGTCGAGGTGATGGGCGAGACGGTTCCGGTCGACCCCGACGGGCGTTTCGTGGTCAGCCGAATCCTCCCGCCGGGCGACCATGTGGTCACTGTGAAGGCGAACGGGGGCGCAGTCGTCAGGGACGTGAACATCCCGGTCTCGGACTGGTTCTACGTTGGCATCGCCGACCTGACGCTGGGCAAGCGGCTTGATGACGACCTGTCGGAAGCCGACCCCGATTACGAAGACACCTACATCGACGGCCGTCTGGCGGGATATGCCCGGGGGACGACCGCCGCAGGTTACACCATCACCGGGTCGATCGACACCGGCGAGGGGCCGATCGAAGATGCGTTCCGGCGTCTGGGAGACAAGGATCCGCGACGCCTGATCGAACGGATGGACCCGTCGAACCTCTATCCGACCTATGGCGACGACAGCACCTCCTATGACGACGCGCCAACCTCCGGACGCTTCTACCTGAAGGTTGCAAGAGGCGCCTCCTCGCTGACCTGGGGTGATTTCAAGTCCAGCATCGACGGCACGACCTTCCTTGCCCAGTCGCGCGGGCTTTACGGTGCCCAATTGCGCTATGTGACGCCTGGTGTCACGGCCGGGGGCGACCCCCGAGCCACCGTCATGCTCTACGCCGCCTCGCCTGACACCTTGGCGCAGCGCGACATCCTGCGCGGGACGGGCGGATCGGTCTATTTCCTGTCGCGTCAGGACATCGGGATCGGCTCCGAGACCGTCACGGTCGAGACGGTCGATCCGGTCACCGGGCGGGTGATCGGACGGGCAACCCTGACCGAGGGCGTCGATTACCGGATCGACTACCTGCAGGGCGTTCTGATCCTGACCCGCCCGCTCGGCTCGTCAGCGGATGACGGGGGACTGATCTCGGACGGCGGCGGCGAACGGGATATCAACCTGGTCGTGCAGTACGAATACACGCCCGGCACCGGCGACCTTGATGGCAGCTCCTTCGGCGGACGGGCAACGATTGCCGCTACCGATCGGCTGACTTTTGGCGTGACCGCGATGTCGGAAACCACCGGCGCGGCCGACCAGCGGATGGCCGGTGCCGACCTGCGCTACGAAATCGGCGAAGACAGCTACGTTCAGGCCGAGGTCGCCCAGACCGATGGTCCCGGTATCGCCCGGTCCCTCTCCACCGATGGTGGCCTGACCATCACGGCCGGAGGTGTCGGTTCCGGCGGCAAGGCCCAGGCCTACCGCTTCGACTCGCGCTTCGATCTTGCCGACCTTGGCCTGACCCAGCCCGGTTTCATCGGAATCTACGCCGAACGGAAGGGCGAGGGCTTCTCGACGCTGACCGAGGACATCACCGAAGACCAGACTCTTCTTGGCCTGAATGCCGAGGTGGAGGTGACCGACCGGCTGACCTTCGGCCTCGATGCGGAAAGCTTCGACAAGGAAGGTGGCGATCGCAAGGACAGCGCTGAAATCCGCGCTGGCTACAGGCTGACGGATGTGTGGTCCATCGAGGCCGGTCTGGCCTATCTGGACCAGCGGATCCTGGCCGAGCCCGACGATACGGGGCGCCGCACCGACCTTGGGGTGCGCCTGAACTACCAGCCCGGCGACGACCTCCTGCTCTACGTCTTCGGCCAGTCGACCCTGGCCACAAGCGGCGGCATCGGCCGCAACGACCGCCTGGGGGCGGGCTTCGATACGCGGCTTTCGGAGAAGGTCTCGATATCCGGCGAAGTGTCGGACGGGGACAAGGGGCCGGGCGGAAAGGCAAAACTTTCCTATCGGCCCACGGCGGACAACGAGGTCTACCTTGGCTATACGCTGGATCCGACGCGGACCGGCGCCGCCTACGAGTTGGTTGGGCGGGACCGGGGCAAGATCGTCCTGGGCGGGCGTTACAAGTATTCCGACAGCCTGACGACCTGGACCGAAAGCGGCTGGGATCTTTACGGCGAGCGGGAGTCGTTCGCGCGGACCTATGGCGTCACCTATACGCCGGACGCCCGCTGGACGTTTTCGGGCGGGCTGGAATCCGGCACCGTGCGGGACAGCGTGAACGGGGACTTCGACCGGAACGCGATTTCTCTGGGCGTCGCATACAAGGGTGATGGGGCGGTCTCGGCCCGGGCACGGCTGGAATACCGGACCGAGGATGGCGAGGGCCTGCCGCAGGACCGGCAGACCTGGGCCCTCTCAGGCGGGTTCGAATACAAGGTGAGCGAGAACTGGCGCCTGCTTGCCAACCTCGATGCCCTCAAGTCCACCAGCGATGAGGACAGCTTCCGGGACGGCGAATATGTCGAGGCAAGCCTTGGCTATGCCTACCGCCCGGTCGACAACGAACGGCTGAACCTCCTCTTGCGCTACACCTACCTGCGCGATCTTCCCGGTGCGGACCAGGTTTCGGCCAACGGTTCGACCGACGGTCCCCTTCAGGTCAGCCATGTCTTCTCGATCGACGGGAATTATGACCTGTCGCCGCGCCTGACGCTGGGGGCAAAGTACGGCTTCCGCACCTCGCGCATTGCCGAGCGGGGGACCGATGTGTTCAGCGACAACAGGGCCCATCTCGGGATCGTCCGGCTTGACTGGAACGTTGTGCACAAGTGGGACCTCTTGGCCGAGGGCCGGGTACTTGTGACCGAAGGCGTGGACGTCACCGATACCGGGGCCCTGGTCGCGCTTTACCGCCACTTCGGCAACAACGCGAAGGTCGGCCTTGGCTACGAATGGGGGCAGGTGTCGGACGACCTGACCGACATCGACCACACCGGTTCGGGTCTGTTCCTGAACCTTATTGCCAAATTCTAGGTTTGCCGGTGCGCGCCAAGGGTCTTCCGGTGCGCGCCCGACCATTTCGCCCAGTCGGCAGCCGAGAAAGCCGCCGGCTGGACCGGGGCTAGATCCTCCCTGCGGCGCCGAGATTGCGCAGCACCGCGCGGCAAGCCTGTGTCACCGGGCCTTCGGTTTCCCGAAGGATTTCGATCCGGTCAAAACGTGCGGGGTCGCGGTTCACCGCCTCGCGGAGCGCCGCGCCGAACGCCATCCGTAGCTCGGTGCCGATGTTGAACTTCGCGATGCGGCTGATCGCTGCAAGTCGCGCCCGCTGTCCGGCGGGTACGCCAGATCCGCCGTGAATGACCAGCGGCACATCGGTCAGCGCCTCGATGGCGCTCAGGCGCCGCAGGTCCAGTTCGCCGCCCGGCGCTTCCTGCAGGTGCAGGTTGCCGATGGAGATGGCCATCGCATCGATGCCCGTCTCCCGCGCAAAGCGCGCCGCCTCTTCCGGGTCGGTTCCGGCAGACGTTGCCCCGCCCGCGTAGCCCACGAACCCGATCTCGCCCTCGCAGCCCGCACCCGCCGCATGGGCCAGGTCCGCGACGGCGGCGGTCAGGTCGATGTTCTGTCCCAGCGGCAGGCGCGAGCCGTCGAACATGACCGAAGTGAACCCCGCGTCCAGCGCCGCGCGGCATTCCTCCAGCGAGGTGCCATGGTCGAGATGCGCCACCACTGGCACGCTGGCCCCGTCCACAAGATGTCGGAACATCCGGCCAAGGACGGGCAGGGGCGTGTGCGCGCGGCAGCCGGGACCCGCCTGCAGGATGATCGGCGCGCGTTCGGCCTCGGCGGCGGCCACGTAGGCCCGCATGTCCTCCCATCCAAGGCAGACGAGGCCGGGGACCGCGTAGCCGTCCCGCAGCGCCGGTTGCAGCACCTCGGTCAGGGTCGCAAGCGTCATTTGAACTTGGCCACCATGTCCATGATGCCGGGGATGGTCTGAAGCTGCGCCGCGTGGGTGGGCTGGAAAAACTGCTTCAGGCTGCGCTGGCTTTGGCCGCCAAGGATGGTGAAGTAGTACATCTCGTAGCCCGGCAGAACGCAGCAGGGGTGATAGCCCTTGTCGATCAGCACCGTCGAGCGGTTCATGATGTGATAGGCGTCGCCGGGTTCGTTATCCACCCGCTGCAGCATCTGCAGGCCCGAGCCATAGTCAGGGCGGAAGCGGAAGTTGTAGCATTCGTCATGCCGCGTCTCGTCCGGCAGGCGGTCGGTGTCGTGCTTGTGGCTGGGGAAGCCCGACCAGCCGCCCGCTCCGACGGTGTAAAGCTCGCTGACCAGAAGGCGGCCCACGCGGTCATGATAGGCCGCACCAAGGATATGCTTGATCTTGCGGTGCGTCTTGGTGTCGTCCGACCCATACTGCACCAGGTCGATCTCGGCCTGCCGCACGGCGAAGGGCTTCAGCGTCTCGGCGAATTTCGCGCCGGCGATGAAAACCTCGGTCTCCGTAAGCGCCGTGATCCGCGCGCCGGTATCGGTGGGGACGTAGACGCCTTCCGGCTCGCCATCCCAGACATCCACGCCGCGGTTGCCGATCTTTGCGAACGCCTGGCCCGCGGTCTCGACCGTCACGGTTCCGGTGGCGGGGACGATGCAGGTCTCGTAGCCCGGCGTGCGGTAGTCGAACTGCCCGCCCGCCGGAAGCCTCACGATGTTGAAATAGACGTAAGGGACCAGCGGATGCTCCCTGTCGACGATGGGCTGGTTCCGGTTGTCATGAGGCGAGATGTGCATGGGGGATCCCTATTCGGTCGGGTCGCTGTTGCTGGCCAGGAAGTCGTCAAGCTCGGCTGTGGTCGGCATGGCCGGGGCGCAGCCAACACGGGCCACGACCATCGCCGCGGCCGCCGATCCACGCAGGACCGCGTCCCTGAGAGGCATTCCCCCGGCCAGCCCCGCGATGAAGGCGCCAAGGAAGCTGTCGCCCGCTCCGGTCGGTTTCAGGGCCCGGGTCGGATAGATGCCGGTGGAAAATTCGCCTTCGGCCGAGAAAGTGACGGCACCCTTTTCGCCGCGCTTGTAGACGACGATCTGCGCTCCCTGCGCCAGCAGTGCCCGGGCCTTGTCCAGACCGAGGTCGGGGTGCCCCGCCATGAAGCCGAACTCCACGTCATTGCCCACGATCACGTCGCACATTGCGCCCGCGCGGGAATAGACATCGGCGGCGACGGCGGCGGACGGCCAGGAATAGGGTCGGTAGTCCACGTCGAAGATCAGCGGCAGGCCAGCGGCACGGGCAAGTTCGAAGGCCCGGAAGGCCGCACTCCGAGAAGGCTCCGCCGCCAGGACGGTTCCGGTGGTGATCAGGGCCGCAAAGGCCGAATAGTCCACCCGCTCCACATCCTCGACCGTCATCTGGAAGTCCGCGGCATTGTTGCGGTAGATGACCGACTGGCAATCCTCGGCCCGCGTTTCCACCACCGCGAGCGAATTGCGCGGCTCGCCCGGGATGGCGCGGACATGGGCCCGGTCGACGCCATGGGCATCAAGCTGCGCCAGGCAGAAGCGGCCCACGGCATCGTCCGACACGCGGGTCAGCAGTGCCGCCCGGCACCCCTGGCGCACCAGCGCCACGGCGATGTTCGCGGACGATCCGCCGAGTGCTGTGGTGAAGCGTGTCGCGTCCTCGATCCGCGTGCCCGGCGGATCGGCGTAAAGGTCCATGCCCGCGCGCCCGATGACCAGGAAGTTCCGCCCCACAAGACGCGCCAGATCCGCCATCAGATTCCCCGCCTCTGGCCCGCGCGCCCGGCTTCCACCTCGGCGTGCTTGGCGCGCACGCCGTCGCTGCCCGAGACCTCGGCCGTGCCGATCTCCCACCAGGCATGGCCCTGCGTCGTCCAGCCCTCGTAGGGATCAACCTGCATGACGATGACGCTCGTCTTGTCCGCGGCCTTCGCGCGCTGGAACGCCTCGGCCAGCTCGGCCGGATTGGCAACCGTCTCGGCATTCGCGCCCATCGCCCGGGCATGGGCCTCGAAATCCACCGCGAAGGGCGCGGTCACCGTCGGACAGTCGGCAATCAGGTTGTTGAAGCTTGCCTGCCCCGTGTTGTTCTGCAGCTTGTTGATGACCGCGAAACCGCCGTTGTCCAGCACGAGGACGATCAGTTTCTTGCCCGTCAGGACCGACGAGTAGATGTCCGAGTTCATGAGCAGATAGCTGCCATCTCCAACGAAGACGATGGTGTCGCGCTCGGGTTCCACCTCCGCCTGCGCAATCCGGGCACCCCAGCCGCCGGCGATCTCGTAGCCCATGCAGGAGAAGCCGAACTCCACGTCCACCGTGCCGACGTCCAGCGTACGCCAGTTCGCGGTGACCTCGGCAGGAAGGCCGCCCGCCGCCGTCACCACCCGGTCGCGCGGATGGCACAGCGCGTTCACCACGCCGATCGCCTGGGCGTACGAGTTCGGACGGTTCCCCGGCGCCACGTTGGCGGCGACATAGGCGTCCCAGCTCTTCCGCTCCGCCTGTGCGCGGTCCAGCCAGCCGCCGGGAGCCCGGCATCCCTCCAGCGCGTCCCCCAGCGCCTTCAGCCCCAGTCGCGCATCGCCGACCACGGGCAGCGAGAGATGCTTTGCCGCATCATGCCTCCCGACGTTCAATCCGATCAGCCGTGCATTGGGCGCGAATACCGTCCAGGACCCCGTGGTGAAGTCCTGCAGCCGCGTTCCCACCGCCAGCACCACATCCGCCGCGCCAGCGATGGTGTTGGCGCTGTCCGATCCCGTCACGCCGATAGGTCCGATGTTCAGCGGATGGTCTGCCTTCAGGTTCGCGCGGCCGGCGATGGTTTCCACCACCGGAATTCCGTGCCGCTCGGCGAATTCGGTCAATTCCGCCACGGCGCCCGAATACTGCACCCCGCCGCCCGCGATGATGACGGGACGCGCGGCGGTGCGGAGGAGGGCCGCCGCCTCGGCGATTTCGGCGCTGTCCGGCTGCTGGCGGCGGATGCGGTGGAGGCGGCGGGCGAAGAAAGCCACCGGGTAGTCGTAGGCCCAACCCTGCAGGTCCTGCGGCAGGCCCAGGAAGGCGGGTCCGCAGTCGGCCGGGTCCAGCATCGTCTGAAGGGCCGCGGGCAGCGACTGCAGGATCTGGGCGGGATGGGTGATCCGGTCCCAGTAGCGGCTCACCGCACGGAAGGCATCGTTCACCCCCAGGGTCGGGTTCCCGAAATGCTCCAGCTGCTGCAACACCGGGTCGGGAAGGCGGGTCAGGAAGGTATCCCCGCACAGAAGCAGCATCGGCAGCCGGTTGGCATGGGCCAGCGCTGCGGCGGTCAGAAGGTTGGCCGTCCCCGGACCGGCGCTGGCCGTGCAGAACATGAAGCGCCGGCGCAGGTGGTACTTGGCAAAGGCGGCAGCGGCAAAGCCCATGCTTTGCTCGTTCTGGCCCCGATAAAGCGGCAATTCCCGATGCACCGGGTAAAGCGCTTCGCCAAGGCAGGGAACGTTGCCATGACCGAAGATGCCGAAGCCGCCCCCGCAGATGCGGGTCTGTTCGCCATCGATCTCGATGTACTGGTTCATGAGCCAGCGCACGATGGCCTGGGCGACCGTCAGCCGGACCGTCTCGCCCGCTTGGGACTTCTTCATCGACATGGCAAAAGGCTCCCTGCGCTGCCGCTGTCCAAAGGGGACTTGCGCGGCCTGCGGAGTGAGGATACAGCTTTTGCAACCGGTTGCAATACCGGTCGACGGGGGAGGCACCAGGTGGCAGAAATCGGGATCGGGCTGGTTGGTGGCGGCTACATGGGCAAGGCCCATGCCGTTGCGCTTTCCGCCGTCGGGGCGGTCTTCGACACCGAACTGCGCCCCCGGCTGGAAATGATTGCCGCCACCAGCGCGGATTCGGCGGAACGCTACCGCAAGGCCTACAGTTTTGCACGCGGGACGGCAGACTGGCGCGACCTCGTCGCCGATCCGAAGGTGGACGCCGTGGTCATCGCCTCGCCCCAGTCCACCCACCGCGCTATTGCCGAGGCGGCCTTTGCGGCCGGAAAGCCGGTCTTCTGCGAAAAGCCGCTTGGCGCTTCGCTCGAGGACGCGCTTGCGATGGTGGCCGCGGCCGAGGCCTCGGGCCTGCCGAACATGATCGGCTTCAACTACGTGCGCACCCCGGCCACGCAATTCGTCCGGCACCTTCTGGCCGATGGCGCAATCGGGCAGGTCACCTGGTTCCGGGGCGAGCATTCCGAGGATTTCCTGGCCGACCCCGCGCTTCCCGCCACCTGGCGCACCACGGGGCGCGCCAACGGCTGCATGGGCGATCTCGCGCCGCATCCGGTCAACTGCATGCTGGCGCTGATGGGGCCGGTGGCCGAGGTTTCCGCCCGGATCGAGACGGTCCACGCCACGCGTCCCGGCCCGAACGGCCCCGTGGCGGTCGACAATGACGACCAGGCCCAACTGATGCTGCGCTTTGCCAACGGAGTGATGGGGCATCTCTTCGTCAGCCGCATCGCGACAGGGCGGAAGATGGGCTATGCCTACGAGATCCACGGCACGAAGGGCGCGATCCGCTTCGATCAGGAGGACCAGAACGCCGTCTGGCTCTACCGCGCCGAGGGACCCGAAGCGACGCGGGGTTTCACGCGGATCCTGACCGGGCCCTGGCATCCCGACTATCTCGCTTTCTGCCAGGGACCCGGCCACGGCACCGGTTACCAGGACCAGATCATCATCGAGGCGCGGGATTTCCTGCAGGCCATCGCCACCGGTCAGCCGGTCTGGCCCACATTCCGCGACGGGCTCGCCGTGAGCCGCATCATCGACACAGCCTTCAAGGCATCCGCCGACGGCCGCTGGCACGCCGTTCCGCAAGACAGGTGAGGACCCCATGACCATTCGTATCGGCAACGCTCCCTGCTCCTGGGGTGTGGAATTTGCAGGCGATCCGCGCAACCCGCCCTGGCGTCAGGTCCTCTCCGATTGCGCCGCCGCCGGCTACACCGGGATCGAGCTTGGGCCCATCGGCTTCATGCCCGAGGACCCGGCCATCCTGGGCGAGGCGCTGGCCCAGAACGGGCTGGAGTTGATCGGCGGTGTGGTCTTCCGGCCCTTCCACGACCCCGCGAAATGGGACGAGGTCTGGGACGCCTCGGTCCGGACCTGCAAGGCGCTGACCGCACATGGGGCGAAGCATCTGGTGCTGATCGACAGCATATCGCCCCGCCGCGCGCCGACTGCGGGCCGGGCCGACGCGGCCGAGCAGATGGACCAGGCGGAATGGACCGCCTTCCGCGACCGGATCGCCGCCGTGGCGAAACTTGGCGCCGAGGAGTACGGCCTAACGGTCGGCATCCACGCCCATGCCGCGGGCTTCATCGACTTCGAGCCGGAACTTGAGCGGCTTCTGGACGAGGTGGACGAGAAGATCCTGAAGATCTGCTTCGACACCGGCCACCATTCCTATGCGGGCTTCGATCCCGTGGCCTTCATGCGTCGCCACATCGGACGCATTTCATACATGCACTTCAAGGACATAGACCCGAAGGTCAAGGCCGACGTCATCGCCAAAGGCACCGGCTTCTATGACGCCTGCGGTCAGGGCATCTTCTGCAACCTCGGCACCGGCGACGTCGATTTCCCGGCCGTGCGCCAGATCCTTCTTGACGCCGGTTTCGCGGGCTGGTGCACGGTGGAGCAGGACTGCGATCCGACCCTGGACGTCAGCCCCATCGACGACGCGCGGAAGAACCGCGCATATCTGAAATCCATCGGCTTCTGAGGGACGCAGCATGGCACGACTGAACTGGGGCATGATTGGCGGCGGTGAAGGCAGCCAGATCGGTCCCGCCCACCGCCTAGGCGCCTTGGCCGACGGGCACTTCAACCTGGTAGCAGGTGCGCTTGACCACCGGCCCGAGGCGGGGCGCGACTATGCCCAGCGGCTGGGCGTGGCGCCCGACCGCGCCTATGGCGACTGGACGGAAATGCTTGCGGGCGAGAGGAACCGACCCGACCGCTGCGACCTCGTGACCGTGGCCACCCCGAACGCCACCCATTTCCAGATCACCAAGGCCTTCCTCGAGGCGGGCTTCCACGTTCTGTGCGAAAAGCCGATGACCGTGACGGTCGAAGAGGGCGAGGAGATCGTCCGCATCGCCCAGAAAACGGGCCGGATCTGCGCGGTGAACTACTGCTATTCCGCCTATCCGATGGTCCGGCAGGCCCGCGCCATGGTGCGCAATGGCGACATCGGCAAGGTGCGGCTGGTCGTGACCAACTTCAGCCACGGCCACCACGGTGACGCGACCGATGCCGACAACCCTCGCGTCCGCTGGCGCTATGACCCGAAGATGGCCGGCGTCTCCGGCCAGTTCGCCGATTGCGGCATCCACGCGCTGCACATGGCCAGCTTCATCTGCGACGACGAAGTCGAGAAGCTGTCTGCCGACTTCGCCTCGACCATCCCCTCGCGTGAGCTTGAGGACGACGCGATGGTCAACTTCCGCACGAGCCGGGGGACGGTCGGACGGCTTTGGACCTCGTCCGTCGCGATCGGGCGGCAGCACGGCTTCGACATCCAGGTCTTTGGCGAGACCGGCGGGCTTCGCTGGGCCTCCGAACAACCGAACCAGCTGATCTACACCCCCGTCGGCGGCCGGACCCAGATCATGGAAAAGGGCGAAAGCGGGCTTTACGATGACGCCAAGCGCCTCTCGCGCGTGGCCATCGCCCATCCCGAGGGCTTCCCGCTTGCTGTGGCGAACATCTACTGCGACCTCGCGGACGCGATCCGCGGCGAGGTGCGCGACGGGCTGCCGACGGCACCAAGCGGCCTGCGGTCGATGGCAGCGGTCCATACGGCTGTCGCCTCGGCCAAGGCCGGCGGGGCGTGGCTGGACGCGCGTCCGCCGATGTACCGCTAGGGCAGGGGGCGCAGGCTCGCGCGATCGACGACGCTGCAGGGGAAAAGGCGGGTCTCCGGTTGGCGCTCGGGCGTCTCGATCGTGGCGACGACCAGCTCGATCGCCGCATCGATGATCTGCGCCACGGGCTGGCGGATGGTAGTAAGCTCGATCATCTGCCAGCGCGCCATCTCCATGTCGTTCAGCCCGATCAGGCCGACATCGCCCGGCACCGACAGGCCCGCTTCCCGCAGCGCACTAAGGGCACCGACAGCAAGCAGGTCGTCGCCGCAGAAGTAGGCCTCCGCCGGGGCGTCCTCCATAAGCCGCTGCATCTCGGCCCGGCCGGCGTCGAAGGTGTATTCGGTCGCGAAGCTCGTGCTCGCACTGACATGCGGATGGGCCGCCAGTTCCGCCAGGAACCCCGCCATCCGGTCCTGGGTCGATGTGGCAGTCCTGGGACCGCCAAGGAAGGCCACCTTCCGGTAGCCCCGGTCGACCAGCGTCTTGGCCGCCATCCGCCCGCAGGCGACGTTGTCGATCCCGACGACATGCACATCCGGCGCCGTCGAGTAGCGACCGAAGGCATGGACCACCGGCAGTCCTGCCGCCTTGAACGCTTCGGAAAAGCTGGGTGGCAGGGTCGAGGAGGCGACGATGACCCCGTCCACCGAATATTGCCGCAACATGCGCACCGAGGCCGCAGGGTCGGTGGCATCGCTCAGGTTGACCAGAAGCGGCCGCAGCCCGCGGTCCTGCAGGCCCCGGGTGAAAAGGTCGAAGACTTCCAGGATCAGCGGGTTGTGGAAGTTGTTGGCGATCAGGCCGATCAGCTTGGTCCGTCCGGTCGTAAGGCTGGAGGCAAGGGCATTCGGCGCATAGCCCAGCTCGGCCGCCGCTTTCTCCACCTTTGCCCGCGTCTTGGCCGAGACCGAGGCCCCGTCCGTGAAGGTGCGCGACACCGCCGAACGGGAAACCCCGGCCCGCTCTGCCACGTCCTTCAGCGTCACGCCCATCGCCAGCCTGTTCCCGTGTCCGCCGGGCGAAACCCTGCGCCCCCCGTCCAGAACCAAGACTGCATCGCCGGTCTTTGCAAGGGGTTTCAAACCCGACCTTGGCTCCCATCGGGGCGATTAGGTCTCCCCAACACCGGGGTCGGCGTGGCATGGTAAGGGTGGCAATGGTCGTGGGGGGCGACGGGATCGTGAGGGGGACGGCGTGAAATCCTGGTTCTTCCTCCTCATGGCGGGGGCCGTGGTCCTGATCTTTGGCGTCGAGCGGATCTCCAGCCGCAATGCCCTGGAGGAAGGTCAGCTCAGGGCCGAAACGACGCTCCGTCAGACCGTGAACGCGCTGGAGAGCCACCTCAGCCGGTTCGAGGCGCTGCCTTCGCTTCTGGCTCAGGATGACGACGTGCGTGCCCTGCTTCTGGACCCGCAGGACGCAGGCCGGATCACGGCGATGAACCGTTGGCTGGCTGAAACCAATGCGCTGGTCGAATCCTCGGATCTCTACCTGATAGACCTTGCCGGCGACACCATAGCGGCATCGAACCACGCCCGGCCCGACAGCTTCATCGGCCAGAACTTCTCGTACCGCCCCTATTTCACCGCCGCCCGCGATGGGGGGCTGGGCCGATACTTTGCGCTCGGCACCACGTCCGGGGTTCGAGGCTACTACTTCGCCTCTCCGGTTCGGGACGGGTCAGGGCGGGTTCAGGGGGTCGTCGCGCTGAAGATCGGCGTCGACGAGATCGAAGCCGGCTGGCGCGCCCGCGACTACCGCATTCTCGTGACCGATCCCGAAGGCGTGGTCTTCATGTCGACCGACCCGGGATGGCTTTACCGGGGCTTCCTGCCGCTCACCCCCGACCGGCTGGAGCGGCTTGCGGCCACCCGGCGCTACGCGGATGCCGATCTGGGTGAACTTCAGGTTTCCGAGGCGAACTCGGGCGGGGTGGCGCTGATGCGGCTCGCGGATGGGGCGGGGGCTGCCCACGAATACATATCGGCTGCCTCCCCGATGCCACGGGCCGGTTGGACCGTGCGCGTCCTTCTCGACACCGCTCCGATCCGGGCGCAGGCCCGGCTTGCGGTCGCGGCCTTCGGGCTTCTTCTCATGGTCGGCCTCCTCCTTGCCTGGACGCTCGTTCAGCGCCGCGCGCGCCTTGCGGAACGGCTGGCGATACAGGCGGCCGCGCAGGCCGATCTCGAACGCCAGGTGGCCGAAAGGACGGCCGATCTGACCCGGGCCAACGAGGATCTGCACCGGATGCAGGCCGACCTCGTCCAGGCCGGCAAGCTGGCGGCCCTCGGCCGGATGTCCGCCGCTCTCAGCCACGAGATCAACCAGCCCCTCGCCGCCGCCCGGAACTATGCCGACAGCGCGGGCCTGCTGATCGACCGGGGCGACCTGCCGCGCGCGCGGGAGAACATCGGCCTGATCCTGGGGCTGATCGACCGGATGGG
>Ga0208243_1000355_pt1 | contig 27969 bp, 21 predicted proteins | sample Subbio2Aug_QV12A_FD_184826 | JGI IMG/M metagenome (GOLD analysis project Ga0208243, IMG submission 184826) | Serpentinite rock and fluid subsurface biosphere microbial communities from McLaughlin Reserve, California, USA - CR12Aug_QV12A (SPAdes) | ecosystem: Environmental > Terrestrial > Deep... | reverse complement strand
CTGATGTTGGTGTAGCGGCATATGCAGTTGTGTTCCAAAGAGATACTTGGAATGCACCTTTTGTTTTTTGCACTGAGTCAACGGTTTCTATTTCGATGATACCACCAGTCGCATTATTAAAGTTTGCTGGGTATGCACCAGAATATAAGTCAATTGATTTGATTAAATCATTGTGAATGACAGATGTTAGTCCATCTAAGTGAAAAGGGTATAAGATTGGTAAATCATCATAAAGATATGTATTCGCGGCAGGATTAGCACCCCGTACAATGATTCCATTTGCACCACCTCCAAATCCAATATTAGGAATGACACCCGGTAAAGTCTCTAAAGCTCTTAACGCTTCACCAAAAGTACCTGGCATACGTTTGATTTCATCGTATCTGACTTTTGTCCTGGATGCTACGGTTTTTTCTCTTTCACCTTCTACAACAATCCCTGACTTAGGTGCGGTAGATTTTTTTTCTGTATAAAAGGTTCTTGATTCATCTTCATTGCCAACTGAAATTCGAATTTCTTGAATCCCAGTATCACGTAGCAGACGTAAGGTGTATTCACCAGAAGATGGGAATTCTAAAGTGACATTTCCTTCTGCATCTGTTTGTGCAAATTTTTTAGTTTCAAAAATTAATACAGAAAGGTTTTTTTCAGCTATTTCCTTTTTAGGATTAATCAGTTTTGCCTTTATGCTGACAGCATTGGCAGGGAATCCCAACAAAAGAAAAAGAATCCCAATCAGAATCGATTTATTTAATTTGAATTTTGCTGATTTCATTGAAGTTTAAATACCATGGGATATCACCCGTTTCTTCTTCGAGATAAATAAGGGTACAAACAAGAGGGTATCCTAAAAAAGGACATTCTGTTCGTGTAATGGCGATCGTACAAAGATCCAAATTTCTTTGTATTGGTTTATTAACGATTACAAGTGGAGGATTGGGAAGTGGGTTACCACATTTCTCGGATGCAAACTTAGCAGCTGCATATACTTGGCTTTGAGCATCGTTTGTTTCCACACGATCAACTCCTGATCCACAATTGAAAATCATGAAGAAGGTAAATGACAGAATTCCAAATTGAATTTTCATTTACTTTCCTTTTGAGTTGTTGGATTCACTTCTTCAAGTTGACCAACTACATCCGCAGTTACGATGACTACACTTACAAGTCCTAAAGGGAAATAAGCTTTATCTTCTCTTTGGATTTTGATATTGATGAGAGTTTTGCCTGTGGGATATTTTTCCAAAATCTGGCTCATCGCCAGTTCTACATTAGGTGCTTTTGTGACCGGAAACATTCCTAATAAAAAAAATGCTGAATCTTGGCCAGTTCCCTTTCCCAAAATTTTATAATCGGTTGACCTAACTACGGTTGCAGAATCATATAAATGGATTTCCTTAGGAACATGCGAGCCAATGCAACCTAATAAATGAAATCCCATCAGGAGGAAACTAACTGGTATTATTTTTTTGAAAATCATATCCAATGACTCAACTTATTTTTTTGACTTCGTAGGTGTTTGTGAGTTTGCAAATTTTACTAAATCACCTTTGATATTAAATCGATAACGGGTGATTGGTCCAAAAATCGATTTATCATTCCAATACCGAATGTTTACAAGAGCATCACCTGCTTCTTCTTCCATGACCTTTTCGTATAAGTCAGCAACAGGAGGTTGGGTAATGGGGACACCAAAAAATATGATGTCAAATGTATACCAAGTAAAGGTTTTATCTACAGTTTTGATTGTTTCGTAGGGAGTATTTGGAATCGGTTTGTTACTTGTGGCGATTCCCACTGATGACGAGGCACAATTTAAAACAATAGACAAAAATACAAAAGAGAGAATCAATAAAATAATTTTTTTCACAAGATAACTCCGTCCATGTTCATTTCGCATTTAGGCTGTTAGAGTCAATGGAATATTTCGTAGTTTCTTTATTCCCTACTTGATTGGGAATGAACGCTACTCATTCGGGAGTGAATTGAAAAATTAGAGTTTTAGTGCTTCTTTGAGTGACTGTGCATACGAACGTCCAACTGGCAAAGTTGTCTCATCCTCATTTTTGAGTTGGATTGTATAGGAACCACCTTTGTCATAACGTAAACTTGCCACATAACTTAAGTTTACTAAAAAACCTTTATGGATTCTGATAAATTGAGAATTTGGCAATTTTTCTTCGATTTCTTTCAGCAATTTTGGGGTTTCGTAGTCTTTTTGTGTTGTGTGGATCACGCAACTTTTGTTATTCGCTGAAATAAATTGAATGTCCGGAAATGGTAACAAAAATACTGCTGAATCTGACTGGATTTTTAAATGGATTTGGTTTTTATTTTCATCTGGAATCATTTGTTTTGATTCCTGCAAAAAACGAAGTGCTTTTTCTACCGACTTTCTAAATCTTTCGAATGAAAACGGCTTTAATAAATAATCTGTGGCGTCTAAATCAAATGCTTCGACCGCATGTTCACTATAAGCAGTAGTGATTACAAAAAAAGTACCTTGGGAGCGATAGGATCTAAGGATATCCATACCGTTGATCACCGGAAGATTTATATCCATAAATACAATATCAAATTTTTTCTCAGATAAAAGTGAGTTTGCTTTGTCTCCACTTTCGGCAATTCCAGCTAACTTTAATTCGGGACAATTCATCACATAGTCCATCATTAACATCCTAGCTGGATATTCATCTTCAATGATTAATACTGAATAAGGCGCCGATTCCATATAACTCGTTAGATTATATCAACAAAGAAAAAGGTGACATCATCTTTTAATTCTGCATCAGAATATTTGGTGATTTGCACTACTATTTCTTGCGATAAAGATTTGATGTCTTTGTTTTTACCTTTCTCTAATAAATCAAGAATTTTGCTTTCGCCAAATAATTTATTTTCAGCCCTAGCTTCTGTTACTCCGTCCGTAAAAAAGAAATACCGATCACCTTTTTGAATTTGGTGTTTCCATTCAGTGAATGTGAAACTTTCTTTCCATCCAATGATGGGGCCCTTAATGTTCATAAATTCAAAAGATTTACGGATTTTGTTGTATAAAATTGGATTAGGATGCCCTGCGGTAGAAAATATAATTGTGTTTTCCTTTGTATCCACTAATGCACAACAGGCGGTAATGAAATAACGACTAACAAGAGAAGTAAGTGCTTGGTTCATATGTTCCAAAATGAGTTTTGGAGAATGAATGGATTTGGTGGATTCACGAAATTGCACTTTTACCATTGATGATACGAAAGCTGCCGGAACACCATGCCCTGCAACATCTGCAATCAGTAAAATTAATCTATTTTCATCCAACTCAACCCAATCATATAAGTCGCCGCCCACTTGCCTCATTGGCAGATAAGTTGTATGGATTCGAATCCCTTCGGTTTTTGGGTGATTTTTTGGTAACAAATAACTTTGGAGTTGAGATGCAAAAAATAAGTCTTGTTCGAGATCTTGGTTTTTTTCGCGGAGTTCGATTGTTCTTTCGCGAACTCTTTGTTCTAAGTCTTTTGTGAGAATCGAAAGTTCAGATTCATTTTTGGCATTTCGATAGGAAATGGCGACACCAGATAGGATCATTAGGATTAAAAATCCATATTGAGTTAAATAAATATTTTTGCCAGATGTAACATCGATGATGATATCAAATGTTGCTCCAATACAAATACAAACAAAACCTACTGATAAAAAGTAAGCTTCCGTTTTTTTAGCTCGTGCTGCCCGAATGACAGCTCTTAATACAAAAAAGACTACTAGTAAAAGTGTAAATTCCCAAATCCTAAGTAACAAAATTCTAGTAGGCAATTCAATATCCCAAGTTTGGATAAAAGCAATTGAGATAAGAAAAATCACTAACAATCTTTCTTTTAAATAAAGTTTGTTTTGAAAAAGCGAATAACTGAATAAGAATATTGATACAGGCAATAATGATTGAGAGGTAAAAAATAATTTTAACCAAAAGAAAAAACTTAAATCTGTATATGTATAACTAATATTGAGTAATGGAAGTCTCCACATAACAAAGAATAATGTTGATAATAATAAGTAAAAATTAGTTTTTGCCTGGCGTTTTAATAAAATTGAAAAAATTTGATAGGCACCAATTCCAAAGAACAACATGATAAAACAAAAATCTCTTCCATCTTCCAAGAGAATCAGTTCTTGTAATTTGTCATAATTTCCCATAACAGGGATTCTTCTGAAAATTCCACCTTGGAATGTTTGGTTTCGAAAATGAATTTCGATTTTTAATTGGTTTTGAGAATTTTCTTTGAGAACTTCATTGGGTATGTAATAAAGTCGTTTGTAATACCAATTGGGAAAATACGATCCATCTGGTAAAATTTTACCAGTTTGACCCAGTGTGATTCCATTCACAACGAGTGTGTCTATCTCTTGAACACGGTCTAAGTAAATACCTAGAGGTTTTTTGTTTGGTTTAAATGTAAAAGTGGTTTCATAATAACCATGGACGGGAGGAAGAAATCCTTGTGAGGATAGACCTTTTCCTACTGTAATGGGACGTGTGATTTCATTCGTGGTAAATGTCCAATTTTCAGAGAGAGATACATTTGTATCAGCACTGATAGAGACTGGTTCTGCCACGAGGGAAAAGATCGTAGAGAAAAAAATTGGAAAAAAAAATGAGAGAATTCTCATCGCTATCCGCTAAAGATAGTGTAGTTTGAAGGGAAAGCAAGTTCAATTTTAGCTTAAGCCATGAAAGGATCGATTTTTTAAGGAAATTTTATGACAATTACTCAACTTCGATACATAGTTGCTTTAGATCAGTTTAAAAGTTTTGCAAAAGCCGCCGAACATTGTTTAGTTGCTCAGCCTACTTTAAGTTTACAGATTCAAAAAGTAGAACAAGAACTTGGTTTTGATTTATTTGATCGAAAAAAAAATCCTATCATCACAACAAAATTAGGGAAAGAGGTGGTCGAACAAGCAAAATCAACTTTGAAGGAAGCTGATAAATTATATGAAATTGCCGGGCAATGGAAAGACGAACCTGCTGGGAATATATCACTCGGAATCATACCAACAGTAAGTAATTATTTAATCCCTTCAATCTATAAAAAGTTACAGTCAGAATTTCCCAAAGTTAATTTTAGAATTTCTGAATTACCAACACTTACCATCATTGAAAAATTGGAATCAGATGAGATTGATTTAGGAATCCTCGCAACTCCACTAAAAATTTCCAATATCGTTGAACACCAACTCTATTATGAGCCCTTTGTTGTTTATTATCCAAAAGATGCGAAAGAGAAATCAACTTCAGTTTCAATGAAACATATTGAAAAATATCCATTATTAATTTTAGGAGAGGAACATTGTTTTCGCCATCAGTCTTTGAAGATATGTAATCGGAATGCATTGGCAAAAATTGAAAGTGGAAGTGTTGAAACCTTAAAGCGGATGGTGGACATGGGGATTGGAGTTACCTTATTACCAAAATTGGCAGTTGATAAAGTTTCGGAACGTATTGTTCCTTTCCAGTCACCAGAACCAGCAAGAGAAATCAGTTTGGTATACAAAAAAGGATTTTATAAAACAAAAATTTTAAATAAACTTACGAATTTAATACTGAATGTGATCCCAAAAGAGTATCATAAAAAAGAAAAATTTAAAGTCATTGGGGTGTCCATAGGGCAAGATTAGATCCTGTTTAACTCTATCATAGTTTTTATAAATTAGATCATTTATAACATTTATTTTACAAATGATTCAAAATGGACTATATTCTTCTTAACAAGAAAAGGAGGATATTCAATGTCCAATATCAACACACAAATTCCAGACTTCACAACAGAGGCTTTCCATAACGGTGTCTTCAAAAAAATCAGCAAAAAAGACGTACTCGGAAAATGGTCTGTTTTTGTTTTTTATCCTGCTGACTTTACCTTTGTCTGCCCAACTGAACTTGGTGATGTAGCAGATCATTACGAAGAACTTCAAAAGATGGGTGTAGAAGTGTATTCTGTTTCTACGGATACTCACTTTGTTCACAAAGCATGGCATGAAGCAAGTGACACAATCAAAAAAATCAAATTCCCAATGTTAGGTGATGCATCAGGAAAAATCACAAGGGGATTCGGGGTTATGATTGAAGATGATGGTCAAGCACTTAGAGGAACATTTGTAGTGAACCCAGAGGGAGTCATCAAAACTGCTGAAATCCATGATCTTGGAATCGGAAGATCAGCTGAAGAGTTGGTTCGTAAAGTACAAGCTGCTCAGTATGTTGCAAACAATGACGGAGAAGTTTGTCCTGCAAAATGGAAACCAGGTAATACAACATTGAAGCCAGGTCTTGACTTGGTAGGAAAAATCTAAACAAAATTAGGCGGGTTTTGCCCGCCTAAACTAGGAGGAAGTTATGTTAGATGAATCAACAAAACAACAAGTAAAACAATATTTTGAAAGAATTAAAAATCCGATAACAATTCAATTGTATTCTGGTGAACATGAAAAAAGAGAAGAACTTGTTAGTTTTCTAACTGATATTTTGTCGTTGAGTCCACTCATAAAACTTGAAAACTCAAATGATTTGTCTGATGGACTCCGGTTTTCTATTTTGTCGAACGGAAACCCAACTGGAATTCATTTTTCTGGAATCCCAATGGGTCACGAATTCACATCTTTTATATTGGCAATCCTACAATCTGGAGGGAATCCAATCAAATTAGAAGAAGGAATTTTATCCGCAGTATCAAAGTTAAATGGTGAATTTCGATTTGAAACTTTCATTTCACTTGATTGCCATAATTGTCCAGAGGTTGTGCAAACCCTAAATAGTTTTGCATTGGTGAACTCAAATATTTCTCACAATATGATTGATGGTGCGATGTATCCAGATTTGGTAAAAGAAAGGAATATCCAGGGAGTTCCTGCTGTTTACTTAAATGGCGAACGATTCCTAAGTGGAAAAGCAGAAGCATCTGTCATCTTTGATAAACTTTTGGAACTTTATTCCATTCCTTCTGCAAGTGATTCGAAAGAAGAAATGGAAAATCCAAAACAAGTTTATGATGTGACTGTGATTGGAGGTGGACCATCGGGAGTAACTGCTGCAGTTTACGCTGCAAGAAAAGGATTGAATACCCTTGTGATTGCAGATCGATTGGGTGGTCAAGTAAAGGATACCTTGGGAATCGAAAATATTATATCTGTTCCTTACACAACAGGTCCAGAACTAACTCATGTGTTGGCAAATCAACTTGATAAAAATCAAATTAGAAAAAAAGAGAATGTCCGCGTTCAAAAAATTGAACCAGGGCAAATCAAAATCATTCATTTAAATACTGGTGAAAAAATCCATACCAAAACGGTTATCCTCTCAACAGGTGCTAAGTGGAGAGAACTAAATGTGCCTGGAGAAAAGGAATTTGTTGGTAAAGGAGTTGCATATTGTCCACATTGTGACGGTCCGTTTTTTAAAGATAAGGATGTGGCTGTTGTGGGTGGTGGTAACTCTGGAGTAGAAGCAGCCCTAGATTTAAGTGGAATAGTGAAATCTGTAACCTTGGTTGAGTTTGGTGATAAATTAAATGCAGACAAAGTATTATTAGATAAAGTAGCTAGTTCACCTAATATAAAAACTTTAATAAAAGCACAGACAACAGAAATCCAAACTGGTGAAGATAAAGTAACAGGATTAACCTACAAAGATCGATCGACAGAAGAGATATCTACAATTCCTTTGGATGGTGTTTTTGTCCAAATTGGACTCGTACCAAACAGTAGTTTTGTGAAAGATTTGGTCGCAACCAATCGATTTGGGGAAATTTTGGTCGATGAAAAATGTAAAACCAATGTGGATGGAATATTTGCTTGTGGGGATGTTACCAATACTCCTTACAAACAAATTATCATTGCGATGGGAGAGGGCGCAAAGGCAGCAATTAGTGCTTTTGAGTATCTTTTACACGCGGCCTGAAGTTAACCATTTTTCAACAGTTTCATAAAGGTAGGCGGCGGAAATTGGTTTGGTCAAAAAATCATCCATTCCAGATTCCATCGCCGAATCTTTTACAGAATAAAATGCCCCAGCTGTTAATGCAACAATTGGGGTTTTTTTACTTAGATCATTTTCTAATTTTCTAATTTCGATCGTAGCAGTGTACCCATCCATAATTGGCATCTGTAAGTCCATTATGATTAGATCAGGTTTACGGAATTGAAACTTTTCTAATGCATCAACACCATCAACCGCATAACGCAAACTCATGTTAGGGTATTTTTTTTGTAATAATTTAGACAAAAGTTTTCGATTCAATTCATTGTCTTCAACAATTAGGATATCATTCTGAAATTCTGGTTTTTGGGATTTGGTTATTTCGTCGTTTGTTGTAGGTTTTTCTTGGAATATAGTTTTAGCAGTATCTCCGATGGATTTTGACTCTAATTTTAATATGAAACTAAACTTACTACCTACATTCAATTCACTTTTAATATTTAGTTTAGAATTCATTTTTAACAATAGTTCATTTGTAATTGATAATCCAAGTCCAGTTCCGCCATACTTGCGTGTAATGGATGTATCTGCTTGCGAAAATGTATCAAAGAGTCTTGATCTAGAATTCATGTCGATTCCAATTCCCGTATCAGCGACTTCGAACTCAATGGTTACAATATCCCCAAATTTCTCTTTTTGAATGATTGATACATTCACTGAACCTTCATGGGTAAACTTGATAGCATTTCCAATTAGATTAGATAGGATTTGACGTATGCGTAAAGGGTCTAAGGAAATAAATGTTGGTAAATGTTCGTCGATATTTAACCGCAATGCAATACCTTTGCTAGCTGCCGACACTTGAAATAAATCTACCGTTGATTGTGCTAAGTCTTTTAGGTTTGTACTGATTGATTCAAATTCAATTTTGCCTGCATCAATTTTGGAAAAATCTAAAATTTGATTTACTAACTCTAATAAACTTTTTCCTGATAAAAATATATTTTTTAGATATTCTTTTTGTTCTTCTTGCAACGGAGAATTGAGTAAAAGCTCAGTAAAACCAATGATTCCATTTAATGGAGTTCTAATTTCATGGCTCATATTTGCCAAAAAATTACCTTTCGCTAAATTTGCTGCCTCAGCTAATTCTTTTGCATGACGCAATGTATACTCTATTTTTTTTGTTTCTGTAAGGTCGGTATTGTAACCTAACAATCGAATCTTGTTTCCGGATGCATCTCTTTGGATATAACATCGAGATAAAACATGAACGTAATTCCCTTTGCGTTTTTTCATTTGGAAGGTAAATTCAAATGTTTCTCTTTGTGAGGCTAATATATTCTCTAAAAATTCACTAACCCATGCTACATCGTCAGGATGGATTAAACTTTGCCAATAACCAATAGGAACATTATCGGGTTTATCATTATTGCCAAATTCTAACCACCATCTTCTAGAATAAATAACGGTATTATTTACCAGATCCCAATCAAACCATCCATCGGAGCTAGCCTCCAAGATTAGTGAATATCTTTCATTGTACTCTTTTGGCGCGTTTTCAGCTAATTTTTGTTCGGTGATATCTTTACTTGCGCCTACTATATATTTAAATTTGCCATCAACTTCAACTGGTGTGAGTTCAGTGATCCAAATTTTTGTTCCCGCAGGCATCGCAAAACTTTCTTCATAAGAGATTGTTTTTTTTGCTTGGATTGCTCTTTTAAAATTATTGATGACTACGTTTCCAACATCTTCTCCTAAAAGTTCACTAGGAGTTTTTCCTTGGATCATAGTCTGAGTGATCCCGGTTGACTTTTCATATGCTAAATTGATTCGGCGAATGATAAATTGATCAGAATCCATCACTTCAATTAAAAACATGGAATCTTGAGAACCATTAAAAATAATATTATTTTCGAATAATGGGTGTTTGGCGTCAACAGACTCATCTTCAAATAATTTTTGTAAGGGAAGTAAGTCAGAAATATCTGAGACAATTCCATCAATACGATAAGTATCATTTATAGGATTGTGGATTAATCTACCTCGGCATTCAATGTACTTAATTCGATTGTCCTTAGTTAAAATTCTAATTCGAAGGCGAAATTTCTTCTCTTTACGAATCGATTTTAGTGCGTGTTTGATTAGATTTCGATCCTCCTTATAAATAAAATTTTGCCACGATTGTTTGTTTTTTAAAAAAAACTCACTATCATAACCCGTGAGTGTCTTTATGGAAGGACTTGTATAAAGAATTTCTAATTTTGGATATCCTATCGAAAACACAATATCCTCAAAATCTGACAGAATTTGGATTTCGAGGGATGGGTGAGTTGCCATACTTTCCATAGGACGAAAAAAAATTCGGGAAAGATAGTGTTTTTACGATCTCTACTCTTGTTTTTGGATGAGAAAAGGTAAAGCAAGTGACGGGGCAAATTTTGGATAACTCATACCTAACAAATTCCCATCACTGAGTACTCGAAATTCATCCACAATGTAAGGCCAGGGGAATGGAGCCTCATTCGTATAACGCAAAAATAAAGAAGTTTGGCCATCAATCGGTGATTTTTCCAAAGATACTACCATTGTATATTTTTCTTGGAATGTTTTGTCGCCAGATTTTAAAAACAAGTTTGTTGCTGTTTCATTCCCTCGAAACGACTTTCCCCACCAATTTCGAAAATGCAAATATTGTAGTCCAGTTTTGGAAGTCCATTGAAACCATTTTGGACCTAACCATTGGATTTGAAAGTTTCCAGTTGGTATTACAGTTGGAGCATTTAAAGATAAATATTGTTTTTTATAAGCAAACAGTGACATCAACAGTAATCCAACGAAATAATTTCTAAAGCATAGCGAATTTCAGGATAGTATAAAAAAAAATTGGAAAGATATTGTCATTCATTCAGGAAAGACTTGGCAATTCTAACCAACAATCGTAGAACAGAGAACATTCGATTTTTGGAGATTGTATGCGTAAATTATTGCTTTGGGTTTCGATGTTGTTTTTCCTCGTTTCTTGCCAATCAATTGGTGGAGTTTTTAAATCGATCAAACGCACAATTTTCCCAAGTAGTTGCCGTTTGGAAGTAAAATTAGATACAACGGATTTAAAGTATTTAGATAATTTATGGGATTATAAAATCTTCGTTTCGGAAGACACTGAATTTTCGGAGTTAGTAGAAGCGGTTACCATTTCTCCGAAGCCATCCATTGAACCAAGTTTTGGATCTTCTTACATTAGCCGTGAATTTTCCTTGGACCATTGGAATTTCGACGAATATGTCGAATACCAAATCACAGTTTCTAAATTTTATGCAACTAACGATTGTTTTTTGGAAAATCCTGTTAGTTTTACTTTGCCGAAGATGATTCGTAGACCATCATTTTCCTTATTCAATGAAAATATATTTGAATCGAACTTAAACAAAGTGTTGCCGATTGCTATTGCAAATGTACCTGAATTTGAAGTTAGATCGGCAAATATTACCGTTCCAATTTTAGTCAATGCGATTGCAAGTTTAGGAAATGGTTATTATAGTTATGATAAAGAATTAAATTGGAAAACTTCAACATGGAAATCAGGCGAAAAAGTTAATTCATTCAGAAACCAAGGGATGGACATTGATTCTTATTTTGGGTCCAAACCAAATAGTAAAGGTTGGCTTGCTTTAGAATTAGGTGCTACTGTCGTTGATGAAAGCAATGATGAACGTTACAAAACAGAAAGTATCTTTTTACAATCAACAAATTTGGGTATTACCACAAAGGAAGATCCCGATAAATTACATGTTTGGATCCATACTTTGTCCAATCCAGTTCCTGTACCAAATACAAATATCAGTTTATATGTCAAAGGGAGTTTAAAAGGAAATTGTAAAACAGACCAAGATGGTTATTGTACGGTTCCTTCCATTGCAAACAATAAACTCATGGAATATTCTGTATTGATTGCAGAAGAACCAACAGGAGACAAAGCATTTCTACATTTTAACCAAACACATATTGATGGTTATTCCGAATACCATTCTGATGATCACATCAAAGGAAAAATTTATTTTGACCGAAAATTATACCGTCCCGGTGATCGAGTAGAAATCAAAGCTTATCTGACTGACCGGAAAAATGGAACATTAATACCTTATGCTTCCAAATCCGTGCTTGTAAAAATCAGAGATTCACGAGGTAAGGAAGTTTTAAATCAGAATACAACAACTTCTTCACAAGGAGGTGTTGTTTCGAGTTATCTTGTTTCAGATGATGCAGGTTTAGGGCATTATTCGGTATCCATCTCTATCCACGGTGATAATCATTCCGTCACATATGATACCTTCCAAGTAGAAGAGTTTCGGCCAGTGAATTTTATGGTAAACGTTTCACTCGCGAAACTTGCCAAAAAAAATGAGAATATTAAAGGAACAGTGGAAGGTAAATACATGTTTGGTGCTCCTATGGCAGGTGCCAAAGTTAGTTATTCCGTGTTAAAACGAAATCGTTATGTTTCCTTTGAACAATTTCCAAGTTTCGATTTCTCTGAAACATGGTATGACTATGAAGATGAATATAATGATGGAAATTCAGATTATGTAACTGGATCAGAAGGAGTATTAGACAACCAAGGAAATTATAAACTTGATATTCCAATCAAATCTTTAACTCGTAAATTTGTTACCGATGGAGAAGAAATCGAAATTGCAGATCCTTTTCACTTGGTTGTAGAATCATCTGTTTTTGATGTAGATGGAAAAACAGTTACAAAATCAGCTAATATTCCATACCAACCTTCCGAAACATATGTTGGTTTAAAATGTAATGATCGTTACCAGTCGTTAGACAAACCTTTTCAGTTTACAACAATTGCAGTCGATGCCAAGGGAAAAGCCGTATCTGGGGAAGATTTAAAAGCTTACATCATTTATAATGATTGGACTTCTGTTTTGTCTCAAGGAATTGGGAAATATTTTTTCAGAAGTAACCAGCTAACAAAAAAAGTCGTAGAGGTGAAAAAATTCACTTCGAAATCAGAAGGAGTTAGCTTTGATTACCGAACAAAAGATCCTGGTAGTTATACAATTTTAGTTTTAAACAAAGACAAAGTTTTTTCAAGAGTCGACTTTTATGCATATCAAAAGGAATCTTATTACACTTGGGACTTTCGAGGGGATGATTCGATTGAATTACGTTCTGATAAAAATGAATATAAAATAGGAGACAAAGCAAAAATATTAATCAAATCTCCACTTCAAAATGCTCGTGTGATTATCACAGTCGAAAGAGATTCCATTTATTTTAAAAAATCATTTTTAATGAAGGGGAATAGTGCTCCAATCGAAATTCCAATTGAAGATATTTACCTACCCAATGTCGAAGTAAATGTCGTATTACTTTCTGGAAGGTTGAGTCCTCCAGAAGGGTTATCTGGTGAAGATATAAAAGAATTCAACGAACAAGACTTAGGTGCTCCTAAGGCAAAGACTGGTTCCATCACATTAAAAGTAGATTTGGGAACCAAAAATGCGCCTGTCACAGTTAATACTGATAAATCAGAATACCAACCAAGAGAACAAGTCAAGTTGGCAATCAAAACAATTCCTGGTGCAGAATTAACAATTTCAGTCGCTGATAGGGGCGTATTAGATTTGGTTGGATATAGTTTCCAATCACCAATTCAAATATTTTATCAATATTGGTACAATGTAATCAAAACATTTGAGCTTCGTTCGATGATCATCAAACACTATTTATATGCAAATAAGGGAGACAGTCCTGGTGGGGATTATGGAGAAGATTCAGGAGGTGGTTTTTCTGCTGATTCTGAGTCTGGAGCAAGAAAAGATTTTCGGCTTACCGCATATTGGAATCCAGTTGTGATTGCAGATCAAAATGGGGAAGCAAATTTGAATTTTACACTTCCTGATAATTTAACAACCTTTAGAGTGATGGTAGCATCTGCTTCTAATGGAAAGTATGGTGTGACCAATTCAGAATTTTTAGTTAAAAAGAATTTAGTGTTACAAAAATCAGTAGCAAGGTTTATACGTGTTGGCGATAGTTTAGAGTTAGGTGGAAGTATTACTAACAATACCAAGGTTAATGGTAAGTTTAAATATAAAATAGAATCAAAGTTTCTAAATGATGAAAAAAAGTGGATTCCAATCGAACTGAATGCCGGACAAACTAAAGAAGTTCTAAAAACATTTCAAATTTCAGAATCACAATTCATCAAACTCAAACAAAACAAACCAAATGAGGACATTCAATTGTCGTATCAAATTTCTGTAGAGCCAGAAAATGATGGGACTTTTCTTTCGTTCAAAAAATCAGACGTATCGGATTCCTTACTTGTCACTTTACCGATCAAAGAGTTTGATCCTGTTACTTCTGTTCAATTTACAGGTTATACAGATTCCGAGTTTAAAACTTCGATTCCATTTCCTAAAAAAGATTCAATTTTATTAAATAAAGGGTCTTTGGATATTCGTATTTCTGGTACTGCTCTCACCGCACTAAAATCTGCCTTTGATTTTTATGAATCAAATCCCTATTTTTGTATGGAACAAAGGACTTCTGCTTATTTGCTTTCGTTAAGTTCTGGAGAACTATTAAAGGAATTCCAATACAAAGCACCTTCAAAAGATTCGTACGATTTCAATCAAATTGAAAAATTGTTTTTGGATGAAATGTCAGAATTTCAAACCTATAATGGTGGTTTTAAATTATGGAAAAGTTACGGACGAAGTGGTTATCCTTACCTAACAGCCTATGTGATTTCTGTTATGCAATTGGGAAAGGAAAAAGGCAAACGAACCAATTTGAATGCTTACCAAGCAGGTATCAAGTTTTTAGATAGTTATATTAAAAGTCCAACAGAGACATCAATCGATTCCTACCAAACTTTAAGTTTAATCTATTCTGTTTTTGTAAAAGAGAAAAAAGATGTAAGTTCCTTAGAAAAAACAATCATTGATCATTTTGAAGAATTAAATCCAAAATCACGTGGGATCTTTTTAACTGCGTATGCAGATTTTCATAAAATCGATTCGTATCTTTCGGATCCAAAATTCAAAAAACTTTATGAAGATTTTGTCAGTTATATTGAATATGATAAAGAATTATTCATAGTAAAACCTATGAAGAAAAATCCTGAAGAATATTTTTATTATTCATATTACAATACATCTGCTGTGCTTGGAAATTATTTACGATTATTATTACGTGTTGATTCTAAAAATCCAAGGATGGTTCAACTCGTAAATGCAATTATGATGGATCGAAATAGAAGTTTCTGGACTGACAGTCATAGTGTAGGAACGATTGCTTTAGCTCTGTCTGAATATCGGAATCGATTTGAAGCAACGAAGAGTGAAACGGAAGGAGAAGTTGTTTTCGGAGAAAAAACAATCATAGACGAATCATTTTCTCCGACAACTGACTCTATTTTCAAAGAAGAAATTTCATTTGATCGACTATTTGATGGAAATTCTGTTTCAACAAAACCAATTTCATTTAAACGAACAAGTTCAGAAGGTAGATTGTATTTTCAAACACGTTTGATGTATGTTCCAGTGAAAGAGACAACACAGGAAAAATTTAATGGATTAGAAATCAAAAAAACAATCTATCGCATAGATGGAAGGGATTCTGATGGAAATCCAATTTTAAAAGAAGTATCAAACTTACAAAGAGGTTCCACATATTTAATCAAACTCAAAGTATTGAGTAAAAAAGACCAGGCATTTGTAATCGTTATCGATCCTATACCGAGTCATACTGAGATTGTGAATACATCTTTTTTGACAGAGAAATCATCCGATGCAGAAGATGCGGATGTTACAGAATCTAGTTATGGTCAGTATACGGAGTATCGAGATGATCGCGTGATATTCTCTGATGATTTTTTACGCAAAGGAGAGACGGAATACAAATACATTCTAAGACCTGTTGCAAAAGGAAATTCTATACTTCCAGCATCAAAAACATTTTTGATGTACCATCCACAGTTTTATGGCAATACTAGTTCACTTCGGGTAAAAGTGGAGTGATTTGGAATTTTATACTTAGAATTAAAACCTTATTCTTCCTGATACCGCTTATCGGAGGAATTTGGTTTATTTTAAGACCGATACAAATTGATGATTTTAAAAAAGAAGTAACAACACGTATCCTCTCGCAAGATGGAAGATTGATTGGTAGAACTCAAAATCATAATCTTTCCAAACAAGATTGGGTGCCATTAACAGAATATCCAAAATTTGTTTCTGAAATAGTCTGTATTGCTGAAGATAAAAGATTTTTTTCGCATCATGGGATTGACCCCTTTGCCATAATCAATTCCTTATATTCGTTTTTGTTTTCAAAACAAAATCGTGGTGGTGGTTCCACCATTACGATGCAACTGGTTCGAATGTATCATCCGAATATCAGGTCCTATCCCATTGTCATTCGAAAATCTTTTGAAGTTTTAGAAGCCATGCGGTTTGAATTGTGGTTAAACAAAGAACAAATCTTAGAAGCCTATTTAAATTCAGTATCAGTTCATTCCAATTCAGTTGGCTTTCCTTCTGCTTCCCTCACTCTTTTTGAAAAAAATGTACGATTTTTATCAATAGAAGAAACCGTTTATTTATCAATTTTAATTCGAAAGAATATTGCAAACGAAGATGAGATTAAATTCAGATACAACCAATTGCGAACCAAAATTCCATATTCACTTCCCATTTTAGATTCACCAAGTGAACTTGTGCAAACCAATCTCCAAAGGAAAATACAAAATTATGATGATACGCTGAATGGTGAAAACCAACATTTTCTCAATTGGATCAGAAGTTTACATTTGGATCCAAAAGAAGAATTGGTATCAACAATTTCATCTGAATTAAATTCTGAAATCCATTCGATTGTAAATTCAGAACTAAATGTATTAAAAAGATGGAATGTAAATAATGCTTCGGCAATCATTTTAGAGAAAGAATCAAACCAAACAACAGATTTATCTCTTGTGGCAATGATTGGATCTAAAAATTTTTTTGAAGATGGGAATGGAATGGTAAATGGAACAATCGCGTTTCGCGATGCTGGTAGTACATTAAAACCATTATTATATGCATTAGCAATAGATCAAAATATATACTCTATCAATTCCATACTAGTGGATGAAAAATATTCGTACTCATTGGGTACAGGAGAAAACTATCTTCCTAGAAATGCGGACCTCCGTTATTGGGGAAATTTAACATTAGCGGAAGCATTGGCAAATTCTCGTAACATTCCTGCTGTGACTACAATCCAATTGGTTGGTGTTCCTAATTTTTATCGTTTTTTAAAGTTAGCAGGATTTGAAAACTTAAAACAATCCCCTAATTTTTATGGGCCAGGACTTGCTTTAGGAACGGGAGGAGCTAGTTTACTACAACTTTCGCGAGCTTACGGTACATTTATGTTAGGTGGTATTCTTCCAAAAATTAAAATTGGGAGTATCAATGGAAAATCATTTTTTTATGGTGAATCACAACGTTTGGTATCTGAAGAAACAGCCGAAGAAATCAAATTTATTTTGAATGATTCAAAACTGAGACAAAAGGCATTCGGGAAAAGAAGTTATCTAAACTACCCATTTCCCGTTTCAGTCAAAACAGGTACTTCCAAAGATTATAGAAATTCTTGGACTATTGCATTTAATGATCGCTATGTGGTTGGTGCTTGGGTTGGAAATTTTTCAGGTGAAAAAACAATGGACGTTTCAGGTTCTTTTGGAGCTGGAAGAATTGTCCAAAATATTTTTAGATTACTTATGAAGGACAAGGATAAAAAATCATATACTCCTAAGCTAACAGAAGTTCGGTCAATTTGTAAAATTTCCGGTAAACTGGCAAATTCCAATTGTCCTTCGCTTGTTTTGAATGTTAGAAAAAAAAAGACAAATCTACATTCATGTGAAGAGTTCCATGATCATAAGGTTTCTTCTGTAGTTGGTGTAGGATTTGTATACCCAGGACAAAACCAAGTTTTTTTATACCATCCTGGATTTGAACGAGATGAACAAAACATACCAATTCGAATCCGTGAATACCAGACCTTAAAAGATCCTAAACTCGTGTGGAACCAAACATTAGAAGTGAAGTTGTCAAAGTCGGGGGAAGGAAATGTGGCAATCCAAAGAGGAAAACATAGTTTAGAATTATTTGATGGATCAGAGAAAAAAGCAAAGGTTCAATTTGAAGTTAAATAATTTGAAACTGATTCTAAATTCACCCAAATATCAATGGATTCTTCTTTATTTGATACTCTATAGTTTCCATTTTCCAGGTGAATTTACTTGGTCTGGATGGATTTATTACCATGGAGTTTTCCAACAAATTTTGTTTATAATTGGTGTTTTACTCATTATATTGAATGTACTTCAACTCAATTCAAGAATAAATAAATTCTTCCTCATAATTTATATGGTGTCATTGTTACACGCGTTAAACTACCAATGGGTATACCAAACACAATTAAACTTTCATTTATTTGAATATGCAGTTCAAAATTTTGGGATACTATGGAAAGAATTTTTTCCTTTTTTGCATGAATGGTCAATGGTACATTATTTTCCATTTTTAATCCTCGTCCTATTTTATGATCCTTTTTTGGTGTTCACGCGGTATCGAGTGAATCCGACTTTTTTGTTACTCATAGTTTACTTATTACTATTATTTCAATCCAAATTGAATGATCAAACTTTACCGAGCATTCATCAAAAACAAAATCGAAATCAAAATGTAAATCGATTTATAAATCATATTTCCAACGAAAGTCATATCGTAATGATCGTACTTGAGGGTGTTTCCAGAAAACACTTGATAGGTGTAAGTTCTAAATATATCAATTTTTCTAGCTTAGAAAATTCTCATTTTTACATTCCTATGCCACATACTTCTAAAAGTTTATTCACTTGGATGACTGGAGAGTCGCAGATAAACAGTTCGAGAATTCAGTCTACAAAACAAATTGAAGGAGAAAGTTTACCATTTCTTTTAAAACAAAAATATTTTTACGAAACAAAGATGATTTATACACAATCAATTTATTTCGAAGGTATGAATTTATTCTTTCCCAATGTATTCCAAGAAGTACAAGACAAAACTGTTTTAGAAAAAAAAATCGATACTCAAAAAAATTATTTCAGTTGGGGAATGGATGATCGAGTTGTACTTTCCGAATTTAAACATTTGGATTTTGATTCTCAACCATTATTGATTGTGGTAGGCCTTAGCCAAACACACAGTCCTTATTTTACACATTCGCATCAGGATGTCGCATTACCAAAAGTATTGCGCCATACAAAAGCATTAGAGGAAAATATAGAATTAATAGATGAATTGATTTCCTATATAAAAACCAATTCTAAAAAGGAAACATTTCTTTTCATAACAGCAGATCATGGTGAGAGTTTTGGAGAAGGAGGAGCTCATGCACATAACTATTCTTTGTATAACCAAGAGATAGATGTTCCATTTTTGATGTATAAAATCCAATCGAATGAATTGTTTATTCCAAAATTGGGTTCATCAATTCACTTTAAGCAAACTTTATTGGATCTTTTGCAAAAAGAGTCGCATCGAAAGGAAAATTCTCAGAATTTTTTTAGTTCCAATTACCAATTAGAATTAGTTTTAAAAACTTGGAATTCTGAAATCCAAAGAGGGTTGGTATTGGATCAGAAAAAATACATATTTCATACTGATAGAGATACTTTATACGAAATGGATTTAGAGGATAAGAACCGAAAGATAATTTTGGATGCCAAATTAAAAGAACAATTGTTAAAAAAAATGTATGAGCATATGCAGAACTAAACTAAATTCCAGAATGTCCTTTTAATAAAGTCAGGATAGACATTTCTAAAAACTTTTTATAATCCAACATAAATATTTCCAATTCTGTGTCCTTTACTGCTTCCTTTACTTGGTTGGAGGGAAATCCATGTGACCAAGATCCAACTGCTAATGCATGGCATTGCATTAAAAATAAAAATCCTGATTGTTCATTAAAAAAAGGAAAGTACTGTATGAGTAGTGGTAATACGGAACTGATTTGTGATTTTAAATTGGATTTAAATTCGCGAATGGTTTGTATACTCGCGTTTTTTTCTAAAATTGTGGGTACAATCGGAAGTAATTTTAAAAATCGTGTATGACGATCCATTGAATTCACAAACCAATTCGAAAAAATACTCACATCCATTTTGGGAGCTTTACTTAAAAATTCATGTAAATCCATAAACCAAGATTCGTAATCTGCACTATGGATCCTAAGGCATAAATCTTCTTTCGTAGGAAAATATAAATACAAAGTACCTTTTGCAATTTTTGCGCGTTTTGCTACTTCATCCATGGAAAGTTCAGACCAATCCTTTTTTTGGAGTAGGGATGCAGCAGCTTGGATGATCGAAGTACGTTTCGAAAGTTTATCTTTCTCTAAAACAGCTCTCTTTTTAGGTGAACGTTCTATGACTTGCACTCGACTCATACTTCCAAACTACGAATCTTATAAAAATTATGCTATAAAAAAATGGAAATTGACTAAAGGTCAATTTCAGATGACTTCTAGTCACGAAATTGAAATCAGTATCAAAATTGTAAAATCTTAGTTTGCAAATTTTATGAATTAAGTTCAATTGAATCATTGTGTGCGGGCGTTTTGGATATACCATTATCAAATTAAAAGATGGAACCGAAAAATGGATTCGATTGATCCAGGGTACCCAAGTCTTCGACATTCAAAAGGTAGAAGACACATTCCGAAGGTCACCAAATTTTGAATACTATCCTAGTTCAATTGCGCCTGTCATCCATTCTCTTTCAAATCATGGTGAAAATACATTAGAGTTAATGCAATGGGGAGTACAACCGAATTGGTCATCAAAACCAATTTTTAATACCAGGGAAGAACGATTGTTTTCTACTTCCTTTTGGTCCGGCGCTGCAAAAAACAATCGATGTATCATCCCTGCTACTTTTTTTAATGAATGGAAATCCGAAAAAGGGACAAAGATCAAATATAAAATTTATCCAAAATCTGGAGAGAGTTTTTGTTTTGCAGGTATTTGGGGTGAGGTTCCAAATCCCTCCAATCAGAAATTTTGGTTTAGCATTTTGACACAAGAAGGAAACTCTCTGATGAAAGAAGTTCATAACTCTGGAGGAAACCAAGGACGTCAACCAGTTCACCTAACCGAAGATTGTTGGGAAAATTGGTTGGATCCTCGTATCAAAGAAGAAAACCAAATCAGAAAATTAATCCAATCTTATCCTTCCGAATTTATCATTGCGGAACCAGAAATCAATGAACCGATGTTATTTTAATTGCCTGATTCAAAATCTGAATTCATTTTGATCTTTAAGTAATTTCATGAAAAAGTATCCTATTCTATTTTTTTCTTTTTTTGTTCTCTTATTCATTGTATTCGAACATCCGCTTGTTTCAGAATCTAAATCTTGTAACACCCATTCCGAATCTGAAAAAATCGAGATCTTATTAAAAAAAATTGGGAACTTCAATGGAAACTTCATTCGAAATGGTGAACCACATAATGCAAAGGATGCAGAGAACCATTTACGTTATAAATTGAACGAAGCGAAAAATTCTTTTTTTGCACCTGATCCAAAGGATTGGACTGCAAAACTCTTTATTGATAAAATTGCATCAAAATCATTTTTATCTGGTTCTCCTTATAAAATCCTTTATCCTAATGGAAAGGAGATCACGAGTGCGACTTGGCTGTATGAAGAGCTAAAAAAAATCGAGAATTGTCTTTGACATTTGCTATGTATTTCACTTGCACATGAAGGATTAGAATCGTCTTTCCTCATTTGGATAGGAACCGATTCCTAATTTAGATTTTTCGCTGAATTTGGAAAAAAATTTATAAACTAGTGTTGTAAAAAGAACAAATTTGAGATAGTGTTGTCCTCCATGTCCAATCATTGGGAGAGAATGATGTTTCCATACTTTGTTACGAGTGTTATTTGTTTCTTTTTTGTTTGTAGTTTGTTTGCACAAACAATTGAATCAGAGTTTTTATTCAGTACCAATTTTGATGTTCGACCAACATTTGTAGAATCAAGTAATCCATATTTTGTCAATGGTGGTAAATGGATTTATATTGGTAAAACTGCTGATTTTGATGAACCTGGAGTTTATTTTTACGATACAAATTCAAAACAAAAAATTTATAAATCCATTCCATTAGAAACATACTATCTGGCTCATACAACAGATTTTATTGGCCAAATTGAGAACAAAGGCAAACGTCTCCCGCTTACCATTTACGAATTTTTATATTACGAAGAAGGAAATCATCGTGCAGGATTTATCCTTGAAAACAAAGGAAAATCATCAAAAGCAAAAAAATACTTTTATGTAGGTTGGGATTTGAATGCCAATCAGATCGATGTGGTGGAACCAATTTTTGAAATCCCGGAAGAGGATTCAAAGTCATTTGCACAAAGTTCTTACATTGGTTATTCTGAAAAAGACCAAGCGGCATATTTTACATTTGCAGTGGATGCCGATTTAAAAGATGATCTATCGGAAGATGTATCTGCCTTCATTTACAAAATTCAAAATCAAAACTTAACAAAACTTAAGGAATACAAATCTAAATTTTACCCGTATACACCTGAATTCCATCCAGAATCAAATCAGATTGTCATCGCAGCTTATGCAGAAGCGTTTCAAAATCGAAATCCACTTGGTTATTTATTACAATTAGATTCCAATACATTCCAATCTTTTTCAATCCCTTCCACTCCATATGGAATTTGTTTTTCAAAGGACGGAAAAACTTTGTATATGGCGGCTTCGGATACTGGGGAAGTGAGAATTTATAATACAGACAATTTAAACGATGTCAAAAAAACGAAGTGGGGAACTCACGGCCATCGATTAGGATTTTGGAAAGAAGGGGAACTGGTTTGGGTTCGTAATTCGGGGCTTCATATTTATGATCCCAAAACATTAAAACAAAAGAAAGTAATCCCAACAAAAAAATTCTATAAAAACTATGTAAATGTAAGTGGCTCAGTTTTTTTACCCTTTCAAAAATTAGTATTGAGGAATATTTTGGAAGATCCAAAAGGGGGAGCCTCAAGCCGAATTTTAATCGCTGATTGAACTGGATTAATAATCCTCTTATCCACATTCTAAAAGTTTTTATCGTTTGTGGATAAGGAGGATTTGTTTAAGATTTGTCTTTTATTTCCACGCACCTGCATGGTCTTCTGCATATTTCTGAAACGAAATTGGATCGTTTCCAGTGATTTTTTTGACAGTATCAAGGATGGGAGCTGAGAATCCATCTTTTAATGCACCTGCAATCATCACTAAAAATGCTGCATAATCTTTTGATAGTCCAGCGGATACCAAGGAATTTTCAAAAACCTTTGGATCAACATCATTGTATTCAATGTTTTTTCCACTAACAGAAGATAAATGTTTTGCGACTTGGTAATGATCAATGGATTCTTTTCCAGTAAGCGTGAGTGCCTGTTTTTGAAAATCATTGGTTGTTAATAGTACGGACGCAACGGAAGCAATGTCTCTCGCATCTATGAAGCTAACGTTTGCATTTCCTCCAGGAAAATAAATCTTTTGGTCCTGTTTGATGCCTGCAATCCAAAATGTATGAAAGTTTTGCATAAACCAATTAGGTCTTATGATGTTCCAAGAAAGGCCAGATCCTTCTAATAAAATTTCTGTTTTTCGGAAAGGTGCTTCTGGTGGTGCATGATCTACTCCCATTGCAGTCATCAGCACAATTTTTTTCAATCCAACTTGTTTTGCTTTTTCAATCCATGGAGAAAGGATTTCATATTGGTTTGTTTCACCAGGAGGGCTTAAAAAAAATGCAGCATCCACTGATTCTAAAATCTCTATCCCTTTTTTAGGATCCTTTGAATCTGCAACCACCCAATTGAGGTTCGTTTCTTTTGTTTGCGCTTCAGGTTTTCTAGAACCAGCGAAAACTACGTGTCCTTTTTTTTGTAATTCTTTAACGAGATACCCACCAACAAGACCTGATCCACCATATACAAATACTTTCATCGTTTGTTACCTTATACCCTCAGATTCAATTTTCCGTTTACTTCTTTTGAATCTTATACATTTAGTTTATCACAAAAATATAGACTTTCTATGTCGAAAAATATTAAAAATATATCCAAAAGTATAAAATGATAGACAAAAGGTAGGGAATGGCTAGTTTTTACCTATGGATTTACTCTCAGACATTCTCTTTTCTGCAGGTTGGAAAAACGACCTTTTGTCCAAAGGCCAAATCTTCGATAGTTTCGGATTTCACTTTCCATGCGAAAAAAGTGGCGGTTTCCATGTTGTAACACAAGGCAGTTGTTATGCGAGGATTGGGAACAAGCTGATCCCACTCAAAAAAGGTGATTTATTATTCATCACAAGAGGAATACACCACGAGTTATTATCTGATCCAAAAGCAAAAGTTGTCACCATTGAACGATTTTTGAATGAAAAAAATAACCACAAGAAAGACCAAAACCCAGTCACTACTTTTGTATCTGTTCGGTATGAAGTTCCTAATGGACCCGTCCACCCACTTCTCATGGAGTTACCAGATTTTATCTACATTCCATATGAAAGTATCCAAAAACACCACTCACTAGAGGATTTCATTCAAATCCTTTCAAAAGAATTAGAACTGAATCTTGGAACTGACTTAATAGTGCAAAGATTAACAGACATTATGCTCTACTATATGATCCGAATTTGGTTACAACAAGAGGAAAACTCTCCCTCAGGTTGGATCAAAGCTTTCCATGATAAAACAGTTTTGTATGCTTTAGAAAAACTTCACAATGCATATGCAAAGGATTGGACAATCGAATCACTCGCAAAAGAGACTGGGGTATCTCGGGCAAATTTAGCTAACAAATTTCGGGATGTGTTAGGAATTCCTCCTATGGAGTATTTGGCAAAACTCCGAATGGAAAAAGCCAAAGTTTTATTTCAAAAAGGGAATATGGGTTTGGAGGAAATTGCACAAAATGTTGGTTATGCGTCTGCTTTCTCATTTTCCAAAGCTTATAAAAGAATTTTTGGAAATTCACCGAGCAGAGAATGGAAACGAGTTGTCTAATAAAGTTCGTATACTATCTAATTGGTTTTTTTTAGGTAAAAAATTTGTTTGGTTTCTGTAGATTTCAGCTGCCTTTCGGATTTTGGTAGTCTCTGGTAAAAGAGGTTTCATTTGTATCCATCTACCATCTAGTTTCATCTGTTCAGAGAGTTTTAAATAAGATCGAATCCTTCCAACTTTCGTTGCATAACGAATTCTATTCTTACACTGGCATGGATTAGTGCTCTTACTCAAACTACATTCTTTTCCCAAAAATTGTTCTAATTGGTTTCTTGCTCTTGATAATAATTGTCGATAGGATTCAGGTTTGATTCCCATTACGAGTCCACCTTCTTCACTCGAAATAGAAAATACATCACCTAATAAATACGCCATTCTATACTTACGAGTTAAACTTTGTAACATCGCATATGTACAAGCCACTTGGACATGTAAAACCAAATTCGAAACATTGGAATTTGTATCCACTTCTAAATTGGAATCAGTTTGTCCCAGTAAATGAGAAGGTAAGTTGTATTGGGATTTGTGTAATTCATCACGAATGTTTCTAAGATGAATGTGTTTTGTTTCTAGATTTGACTTTTTAACATTGATGAGGTGGTTACTCGCAATCTTATAGATCCAAGTAGATAATTTGCTCTCTCTTCTAAAACCCCCCAGATTTGTAATCACTTTGACTAAAATTTCTTGTGTGGCATCCTCTGCATCTTCAGGGTTCCATAAAAATTTTAGAGCTAAGGAAAAAACTTTTGGTTGGAAGAATTGTACCAACTCTTCCAATGCTTTTGTTTTTCCCTGTAAACAACTCTCTAAAAGAGAACTATGTGGATCTTCGATCATCGTTTATGATTGGCCAACCAATGTACAACTAATGCTAAAAATGCGGGCAATCCTTGCGAAAACAAAATCGAAAATTTTGCAGTTGCAGAGCCATAAATTCCCGCGACTACAACACAAACGAGAAAAAACAGAATCGTTTGGAATTTTTGGTTTTGTTCTTTGATGAATAACAGTGCCCAAAATAATCCTGCTGCCAAAAACCCATTGTACAAACCTTGGTTCTTCGCAAGTTTTGCTGTGATTTCCGCCGTTTCAGGTGTGAGTTGGAATACTTTCATTCCAAATTCTGTTTTCCATAAGAACATTTCCAATACCAATATAAATACATGTTCTACCGCAACAAATCCAGTGAGTATGAGAGAAAGTAATTTCATTGAATCCTCCTAAGATTCCTTTCTATCTTGTGACAATTGGAATTGTGGGTTGTGACAAAGTTTGGAAAAAAAATTAAAAAAATCCGTCCATTCTGGTTGAAAAGTCGCACTTGCACCAGAACTAGCGGTATAACAAAGTCAGCCTTCTCAAAAAACACTCGAAACCATAATCAGTATCACTTTTGTTCTTAAAATCTTCCAATAAAAAGTGAAAATAAATGTTGAAAACTATACTAACTTATTGTCGTTTCATTGCGATAATAGTATCTCTGCTCTTGGTGTCTTGCAATCAGAATGGAGGTACCAACCAAGCGTCTTTGTTTGGACTCTTAGCATTTGTCGGATCCAATTCACAATCCACCGATTCTTCACCACCGTCAAATCCGACAGACCCAACCATTCCTCCCGTGAATACAACACCGACACCTCCGGCTCCATCCTCGGATGTATGTGTATTAGGCACAGATGCATTTTATGTGAACGGGGATTCTGGGAATGATTCCAATGTTGGAAGTAAAACGGAACCATTACGAACCATACGTAAAGCCATGGAGTTAGCTTCAGCGGGTAAAGTGATTTGTGTGACAACTAAGTCAGGTGGAAATTCTTATTCAGAAGAAGACACAACATTAACTGCAAAATCCGGAGTCAGCCTTTATGGTGGATACAATACTTCTTGGGTTCGCGATCAAATCCAAAATCCAACTAAGTGGAAAACGAATCGAATCGGAATTATGTATTCGAATTTAAATGGAGATGCCGAAATATCTGGATTTCAAATTACAGCTAAAGACCCATCATCACCAAACGAAAGTTCGTATGGAATTTTAGTCACAAGCGGAACGGCAAAACTTACTATTAAAAATGTAAACGTGCAAGCTGGCTCTGTTCCGCAACTTCCTTCTTCAACACCTGGATCAAGCATTGGCATTTTGGTCTCAAGCTTATCTCACCTAATCATTGATACATCAGAAATTCGCAGTGGAACAGCAGCTAACGGAAGCGATGGAACGGATGGAACCAATGGAATAAGTGGTGGAAATGGTGGCGATGGGACGAATGGTAATATAGATAATTCTTCAATTAATGCACTCGGAGGACTAGGTGGTGTAAATCCCTCTTTTTCGAACTTGAATGGCTATGCTGGAGGCCGTGGAGGAAAAGGGGCTGAAAATGGAATCAGTGGGCTTGGTCCCTGTGGGGGCACTGGCTCAATATTCAATAATTCTACTTCGACTAATTTCTATAATCCTGGATTAGCACCTAACTGTGAAGTTGTAAATGGAGCATCTGGAAACCAAGGAATGCCCCAATCAAATTTATTTGGTTCATTTTCACCGTTTTACACTCCTTTGAATGGTTTTGATGGTGAAGATGGATCGAACGGGACTCCTGGAAGTGGTGGAGGAGGCGGTGGAGGCCAATCTTGTTTTTTTTGCGTTAATGGAACTGGAAATGGCGGAGGAGGCGGAGGTGCTGCTGGAAGTAAGGGTAATAAAGGAACAGGGAGTAAAGGCGGAGCATCTAGTTTTGCAATCGTATTACTAAGTTTAGGTGATGTTTATTTATTTAACTCAAGGTTTATTTCCGGAACTGCTGGTAATGGAGGATTGGCTGGCAAAGGTGGAGAG
>Ga0208243_1000354_pt1:25000-28004 | contig 28004 bp, 24 predicted proteins | sample Subbio2Aug_QV12A_FD_184826 | JGI IMG/M metagenome (GOLD analysis project Ga0208243, IMG submission 184826) | Serpentinite rock and fluid subsurface biosphere microbial communities from McLaughlin Reserve, California, USA - CR12Aug_QV12A (SPAdes) | ecosystem: Environmental >... | reverse complement strand
TTCTGGTTGCGGGGGCAGGATTTGAACCTGCGGCCTTCAGGTTATGAGCCTGACGAGCTACCGGGCTGCTCCACCCCGCGTCCGTTCCCGAGGGCTTATTTGTGCGATCGGGGTATGGTCATCGTTTTGAGTGAGACTGTCTCTTTTCAGGTCTGGCGGTGACCTACTCTCCCACGTCTTGAGACGCAGTACCATTGGCGTGGGCACACTTATCGGCCGAGTTCGGGATGGGATCGGGAGTTTTATGCCTGCTATGACCACCAGACCGGAGAAGAGACAGGGGAGTGTCTTTCGACGGCTCCCCGCACATCAGTGTTGTTCCAGGTTTCGTGTTACGTGCTTCTGACGATCCTGGAAGCAAGGTGTCTGCCTTGCTGTTTCCGGATCAGATCAAGCCAATCGGGCAATTAGTACCAGTCAGCTGAACGCATTGCTGCGCTTACACCTCTGGCCTATCGACGTGGTCGTCTTCCACGGCCCTCAAGGGAGACCTTGTTTTGAAGGGGGCTTCCCGCTTAGATGCCTTCAGCGGTTATCCTGTCCGAACATAGCTACCCAGCACTGCCGTTGGCACGACAACTGGTCCACCAGTGGTTCGTTCAACCCGGTCCTCTCGTACTAGGGTCAACTCTTCTCAAGTCTCCTGCACCCACGGCAGATAGGGACCGAACTGTCTCACGACGTTCTAAACCCAGCTCACGTACCTCTTTAAATGGCGAACAGCCATACCCTTGGGACCTGCTCCAGCCCCAGGATGAGATGAGCCGACATCGAGGTGCCAAACGATGCCGTCGATATGGACTCTTGGGCATCATCAGCCTGTTATCCCCAGAGTACCTTTTATCCGTTGAGCGATGGCCCTCCCACTTGGGACCACCGGATCACTATGACCGACTTTCGTCTCTGCTCGACTTGTCAGTCTTGCAGTCAGGCTGGCTTCTGCCATTGCACTCAACGACCGATTTCCGACCGGTCTGAGCCAACCATCGCGCGCCTCCGTTACTGTTTGGGAGGCGACCGCCCCAGTCAAACTCCCCACCATGCACGGTCCCGGGCCCGGATAACGGGTCGCGGTTAGACAACAAGACGGCGAAGGGTGGTATCTCAAGGGAGGCTCCACGAAGACTGGCGTCCCCGCTTCAATGCCTACCACCTATCCTGCACATCACAGTCCTGTTGCCAATGCAAAGCTGGAGTAAAGGTTCATGGGGTCTTTCCGTCTAACCGCGGGTAGTGTGCATCTTGACACACAGTTCAATTTCGCTGAGTCCACGTTAGAGACAGCGGGGAGATCGTTACGCCATTCGTGCAGGTCGGAACTTACCCGACAAGGAATTTCGCTACCTTAGGACCGTTATAGTTACGGCCGCCGTTTACTGGGACTTCAATTCAGAGCTTGCACCCCTCCTCTTAATCTTCCAGCACCGGGCAGGCGTCAGACTGTATACGTCGCCTTACGGCTTCGCACAGCCCTGTGTTTTAAGTAAACAGTCGCCACCCCCTAGTTTGTGCCCCCCACACACAGTTGCCTGCATATGGGGCTCCCTTCTCGCGAACTTACGGGAGCATTTTGCCGAGTTCCTTTAACGTGGTTCTCTCAAGCGCCTTGGTATACTCTACCAGTCCACCTGTGTCGGTTTAGGGTACGGTCTGATGTGGGGCTATTTCCAGGAACCGCTCAGCAGCCCACCCAATCCGATAAGGGCAAACTACATCTGCGATCCGTCACATCCCACTGGCCCAGGAATATTAACCTGGTTCCCATCGACTACGCCTTTCGGCCTCGCCTTAGGGGCCGGCTTACCCTGCTCAGATTAGCTTTAAGCAGGAACCCTTGGACTTTCGGCGACAGGGTTTCTCACCCTGTTTGTCGCTACTCATGTCAACATTCTCGCTTCTGATCTCTCCACCGGATGCCTTACAGCCCGGCTTCACAGAAAGCTCTCCATGTCCGCCGCCGCATTGCTGCGGTTAAGACATGATGAGCTATATCACAGAACGCTCCGCTACCACGCACATCGCTGTGCATCCTGAGCTTCGGCTCGTGGCTTGAGCCCCGTTACATCTTCGCCGCAGGACAGCTTATCTAGACCAGTGAGCTGTTACGCTATCTTTAAATGATGGCTGCTTCTAAGCCAACATCCTGGTTGTTTTGGCCGTCCCACATGCTTTCCCACTTAGCCACGAATTAGGGGCCTTAGCTGCAGGTCAGGGTTGTTTCCCTCTTCACGATGGACGTTAGCACCCACCGTGTGTCTCCCGACTAGTACTCCTCGGTATTCGGAGTTTGCTTAGACTCAGTAAGGCTGTGGGCCCCCATCATCCATGCAGTGCTCTACCCCCGAGGGTATTCGGTCGAGGCGCTACCTAAATAGCTTTCGCGGAGAACCAGCTATCTCCAGGTTTGATTAGCCTTTCACCCCTAGCCACAAGTCATCCAGACCCTTTTCAACGGGTGTTGGTTCGGACCTCCAGTTGGTGTTACCCAACCTTCATCCTGCTCATGGCTAGATCACCTGGTTTCGGGTCTGATCCCACGAACTCATGCGCCCTTTTAAGACTCGCTTTCGCTGCGCCTACACCTATCGGCTTAAGCTTGCTCGTAAGACCAAGTCGTTGACCCATTATACAAAAGGTACGCCGTCAGGGCTCAAGGCCCCTCCGACTGCTTGTAGGCGTCCGGTTTCAGGTACTGTTTCACTCCCCTCGTCGGGGTGCTTTTCACCTTTCCCTCACGGTACTGGTTCGCTATCGGTCAGCAAGGAGTACTTAGCCTTCGGGGGTGGTCCCCCGATCTTCAGACAGGATTACACGTGTCCCGCCCTACTTGATACGTCCTCTGGAACTTCGTGTACGGGGCTGTCACCCATGTCGCTGGCCTTTCCAGACCATTCCACTCGCTCTTCAAGGCTCGGCTGGTCCGCGTTCGCTCGCCACTACTAACGGAGTCTCTATTGATTTCCTTTCCTCCGGGTACTTAGATGTTTCAGTTCCCCGGGTTTGC
>Ga0208243_1000354_pt1:0-20000 | contig 28004 bp, 24 predicted proteins | sample Subbio2Aug_QV12A_FD_184826 | JGI IMG/M metagenome (GOLD analysis project Ga0208243, IMG submission 184826) | Serpentinite rock and fluid subsurface biosphere microbial communities from McLaughlin Reserve, California, USA - CR12Aug_QV12A (SPAdes) | ecosystem: Environmental > Terrestrial >... | reverse complement strand
GGCCCGAAAGTGAACGGCGCCGTGATCTCGGGCCCGGACGTTGCAGCCTCGAACGGCGTGATCCACGTGATCGACTCCGTCATCCTGCCGCCGGAAGGCTGATCAACACGGGAGGGGCGCTTCGGCGCCCCTTCTTCATTTCAACCAACAGGGGACATCACATGAATCGCCGCACTCTCTTCCGCCTTGCCGGAGCCGTTTCCGTCGCCACGCTGATCGCTGCCTGCGTGCCTGCCGAAACCGAGCCGGATATCGTGGACATCGCCTCGTCCAATGACGACTTCTCCACGCTGGTCGCCGCAGTCAGCGCGGCCGGCCTCGTGGACACGCTGAAGGGCGACGGCCCCTTCACCGTCTTCGCGCCGACCAACGCAGCCTTTGCGGCCCTGCCTGCCGGTACGGTCGAGAACCTGCTGAAGCCCGAGAACAAGGACCAGCTGATCAAGGTCCTGACCTACCACGTCGTCCCGGGCGCGGTGACCTCGGACCAGCTTGCCGGCAAGCGGTCGTCGGTCGCCACCGTGCAGGGCCAGAACGTCCATATCGATGGCCGGCACGGGGTAAAGGTGAACCAGTCTCGCGTCACGACCGCGGACATCATCGCCTCGAACGGGGTGATCCACGTGATCGACAAGGTTCTTCTGCCGAAATAAGGCAGCTGGACCTCCATTGACGAACGCACGGGGCGGGGGATCACTCCCGCCCCGTTGCGTTTGCGCCTTGGGAACACAATCCGCACTGTTGGCGTTTCCTCTTCGCATCCCGGGCGCGGCCCGGCCGAAAGGAGACGTGAAAGTGGGCATCATCTGGACAATCGTCATCGGCTTCCTGGCCGGCATCATCGCAAAGTTCATCATGCCCGGCGACCGGCATGAACCCTCGGGCTTCGTGATGACCACGATCCTCGGCATCGTCGGGGCCTTCGTCGCCAATTTCCTCGGCCAGGCACTTGGCTGGTACGGACCCGAGGACGGCGCGGGTCTCATCGGGGCCACCCTCGGCGCGATCATCGTCCTGATGATCTACGGCTTTGTCCGCCGTCGCGCCTGACACTGCACAGCACAAGGATTTTCAGCATGGCAAAAGGCAGCCCTTCCCTTATCGCCCTCCTCGGTCTCCTGGCCGTGGCGGGCTACCAGAACCGCGACAGGCTTGGCAGCATGTTGACCAATGCCTCTCCGCTTGACCCGATGCGCCAGCCGCAAGTTGGGCTCGGGCAAGGCGGCGCGCAGGGAGGGCTGATGGACAGCCTCCATTCCATGTTCGGCCAGTCCGGCGGTGGCAACCTGATGGGCGGTCTGTCCGAGCTCTTCGACCGCTTCGCCAATCCCGTGCAGAAAGCCAAGGTGGACAGCTGGGTCCAGCGCGGGCCGAACGCTCCGCTCTCTGCTTCCGAACTGGAAGAAGCCCTGGATGAAGAGACGCTGGCCGAACTGGGGGCCAAGACCGGCCTCAGCCGGGAAGAGCTCCTGTCGCGGCTCAGCACCACACTGCCTGACGCGGTGGACCAGGTGACGCCGGACGGGCAGTTCCCGCCGGTCAGCATGCAAGAGCCGCGGACGATGTAAAAACGGGGGCCCGAAGGCCCCCGCAAATCCTGCAAGTCAGGGTGGGCGATGCGCCCACCCTTTCTCTTAGTGCACCACGGCCTGCGCCGGACGCTCGCGGCGGCTTTGCACGACGCGGTCGCCGATGATTAGGCCCTCGGGCCCGGTCGTGACCTTGATGACCGAACCGTCCAGTACATCGCCGGCCAGCAGCATCTCGGCCAGCGGGTCCTGCAGCTGCCGCTGGATCACTCGCTTCAGGGGCCGCGCGCCGAAAACCGGATCGTAGCCCTCCTCGGCCAGCCAGGCCTTGGCCTCGGCATCCAGCTCCAGCGTGATCTTCCGCGCCTGCAAACGGGCCTCCAGCCGGTGCAGCTGGATCTCCACGATGCCGGACATGTCCGCCCGGTTCAAACGGTCGAAGATGATCTGCTCGTCCAGACGGTTCAGGAATTCCGGCCGGAAATGCGCCCGGACGGCTTCCATCACCTCGGCCTTGGCCGCGCTGGAATCCGCGCCCTCCGGCAGTTCGCTCAACGCCCGCGCCCCGAGGTTCGAGGTCAGGATGATCAGCGTCTGCTTGAAGTCCACGGTCCGGCCCTGGCCATCGGTCAGGCGACCGTCGTCCAGCACCTGGAGGAGCACATTGAACACGTCCGGATGCGCCTTTTCGACCTCGTCGAACAGCACCACCTGATACGGGCGCCGCCGCACGGCTTCGGTCAGGACGCCGCCCTCGTCATAGCCGACATAGCCGGGGGGCGCGCCGATCAGACGGGCGACGGAGTGCTTCTCCATGAACTCCGACATGTCGATGCGGACCATCGCCTGGTCGTCGTCGAAGAGATACGCCGCCAGCGCCTTGGTCAGCTCGGTCTTGCCGACGCCGGTCGGGCCTAGGAACAGGAAGGACCCCAGCGGCCGGTTTTCGTCCGACAGCCCGGCGCGCGACCTCCGCACAGCCCGCGAAACGGCTTCCACCGCCGCCCGCTGCCCCACGACGCGCTTGCCCAGCTCCTCTTCCATCTTGAGAAGCTTTTCCTTCTCGCCTTCCAGCATCTTCGTGGTCGGGATACCGGTCCAACGCTCCACCACCTCGGCGATCTGCTCGGGACGCACGGCTTCAGCCACCAGGGCCTGCCCCTCCTTGGCTTCCGCCTCGGCAAGGTCCTTCTCCAGCGCCGGGATACGGCCGTACTGCAGCTCACCCGCCTTGGCGAAGTTGCCCTCGCGCTTGGCCTGCTCCAGTTCCGCCCGCGCCACGTCCAGCTGCTCCTTCAGCGTCCGCGCCTCCTCCAGCGAGGCGCGTTCGTTCTGCCACTTCGCCGTCAACTCCGCCGACTTCTCCTGCAGGTCCGCCAGTTCTTTCTCCAGCTTCTCCAGCCGGTCTTTCGACGCCGCATCGTCTTCCTTCTTCAGCGCCTCGGCCTCGATCTGGAACTGCAGCACCTGCCGGTCCAGCGCATCCAGCTCCTCGGGCTTGGAATCCACCTCCATCCGCAGGCGGGAGGCGGCTTCGTCCATCAGGTCGATGGCCTTGTCCGGCAGGAAACGGTCGGTGATGTAGCGGTGGGACAGGGTCGCCGCCGCGACCAAAGCCGCGTCGGTGATCCGCACCCCGTGGTGCAGCTCGTACTTCTCCTTGATCCCGCGGAGGATCGAGATCGAGTCCTCCACCGTCGGCTCCTCGACGAAGACTGGCTGGAAGCGACGGGCCAGGGCCGCGTCCTTCTCAACGTGCTTCCGATATTCGTCCAGCGTCGTCGCACCAACGCAGTGCAACTCCCCGCGGGCCAAAGCCGGCTTGATCAGGTTCGCCGCATCCATCGCGCCTTCGGATTTGCCCGCGCCGACGAGGGTATGCATCTCGTCGATGAAGAGGATGATCTCCCCCGCTGCCGCCTCGATCTCTTTCAGGATCGCCTTCAGACGCTCCTCGAACTCGCCGCGGTACTTGGCCCCGGCGATCAGCGCGCCCATGTCCAACGCCATCAGCTTCTTGTTCTTCAGGCTTTCCGGCACGTCGCCGTTGATGATGCGCAGGGCAAGGCCCTCGGCGATGGCAGTCTTACCAACACCGGGCTCACCAATGAGAACCGGGTTGTTCTTCGTGCGCCGCGACAGCACCTGCATCGCGCGACGGATTTCCTCGTCGCGGCCGATGATCGGATCGATCTTGCCGTCCCGCGCCGCCTCGGTCAGGTCGCGCGCATATTTCTTCAGCGCCTCCATCGTGTCCTCGCTGGAAGCGCTGTCCGCCGTCCGCCCCTTGCGCACCTCGTTGATCGCCGTGTTCAGCCCCTGGGCCGTCACCGCTCCCGCCGTCAACGCATCCTTCGCGCGGGTGTTTACCAGCGCCAAAGCCGTCAGCAGCCGTTCGACGGGCACAAAGCTGTCGCCAGCCTTTTTCGCCACGGCCTCCGCCTCGTCCAGCACACGGACCAGTTGCGGGTCGACATAGGTCTGCGCGTCGCCGCCGGTGACCTTCGGCAGCTTGGCAATCGCCGCATTCACCGCCGCATTGACCTGTTCGGGCGAGCCCCCGGCCTTGCGGATCAGGTTCGCGGCCAGACCCTGGTCGTCATCCATGAGTGCCTTCAGCAAGTGGTCGGGCAGCACGCGCTGGTGGCTTTCCCGCATCGCGATGGTCTGGGCGGCCTGAAGGAATCCGCGCGACCGTTCCGTGAATTTCTCCAAATTCATCGGCATTCTCCTCTGTGAAGCGCCCCGCCTGCGATGCCCGGAAATCCAGCACACCCCGTGAAGGCCTTGCCCATGATCTGGGCGCGGAACTTTCGCTTTGCAATCCCTGCTTGCGGAAAAACCACAGCGCTCCGTTTCCTGCCGTTTCGGCCTTTCCTTGCCGACTGTCCGGCCTCCTCTCGGCGGGATCAGGCAGGCCGCCCACCGCCCGATCAACCATGCCTTGCATCGGACCCGCCTACCGCCAAGCTTGTCTTTCGTCCTATGGAAAGGCCCTGGAAATGAGCGACTCGAAACTCCCCCTGATCCACAAGGCCCCGGTCGAGGGCCTAGTGATCCACGTCGCCCGCACCGGCCTGTCCATTGGTGACAGCGCCCGGCTTGACCGGCTCTCCGACGGCCGCATCGGCGTCTTCGCCCGGCTGAAGCGCCCGATCCTCGGCCTGATCCCGCACCACCGCGAGGGACTGATCGGCCACCTCGGCCCGGTGGCGGAAGAGATCCTCGCCCCCTCGCTCGCCCACGGCGACGACCTGCGCGTGCGGATCATCGACCTGACGCCCGAGCACCTGGCGAACGGCTTCCCGCCCGAGGTCTACATCTCGGTCTGGGGCGACCCCCGCCACCTGCAGCCGATCCTCGCCACCGTGGACCTGCCCCCGCCCGAACCGAAGCCCAAGGCGCCCAAGGGCCTCAGCGGCCTTCGTCCGGCCTAGGGCTCATAGCGCACGTATGCGAAGGCGCTGGAATCCGGTGCCCAGCAGGGCACGTTGATCGACCCCTGACCGCCCGTGAACTCGCGCACCCTGCGCCGGTTGCCTCCCTCGGAGTCGCCCAGGACCAGCGCCACCGGCAGGTCCGCCGGGTGTCCGGACGTGCCGGGCGGATAGGCAAGGTACAGCAGATGCTGGCCATCCGGAGAGGGGTGCGGGAACCAGTTGACGAAATTGTCCTCGAACAACTGCCGCTGTCCCGACCCGTCGGCCCCCATCACCCAGATCTGCGCATGCCCGGTCCGGTCGCAATTGTAGTAGATCCGCGCGCCATCTGGCGAGAAGTCCGGCCCGTCGCAATGCCCCTCGCCATTGGTCAGCCGCGTCTCCTCCTGCCCCGGCACCAGGGTGTAGACGTCGATCACCTTCCGCTCGCCCCTCGCGGCGACATAGGTCAGCGTCCGACCGTCGGGCGACACCCCGTGCCACCAGCTGGGGCTATCGGGGCTGACCTTCACCGGATCGCCCCCGGTCACCGGCATCAGATAGACCTGCGACCCCGCCCCCTCGTGATGCGAGGAAATGATGATCGTCTGGCCATCCGGGCTGATTCCGTGGTCGTTGTTGCACTTCACCGCCGCGCCCGTGTCCATCGCCACCAGGGCGGGACTGGCCAGCGGCACGCGGTAGAGAAGCCCCTCGCCGTTCACCAGAAGCCAATCCCCCGACGGAGCCCAGTTCGGAGCCTCGATCCGCCCCTCGACCGCCAGCACCTCGGTCACGCGACCCGTTGCCACCTCGTAGGTCTCGATGATGCTGCGCACGTGATCTCTCCTTTCATGCTGCCCGAAACATCCCGCGGGTGGTCAGGGGGGCGCAAAGCCCTCCGGGGCCGATCAGGGGACCTACCCGCGGTCCTTCGCGACCAGAAGTTTCTTCGGCCGCAGCCCCTCTGCCGCCTTGAACAGCGAAAACGTCTGGCTGACATAGTTCACCACGCCGGTGATCTGTTCCAGGTAGGCCTGCAATTCCGCCGTCCGCTCCGCCTCGACCAGTTGGACCGTCCGGGACGGGTCCATGCCCTCGAACTGGACATAGAACAGCGGCTCTCCCCGGCGAAGCACCAGATCCTTCTGCGGCTCGTGCCATTCGAAGGCCCACATCAATGGCCTTGGCCAGATCGAGATCGGGAAGCGCCCGCCGAAGATCGTGCCAGGGAGAGGATCGGGCCGGTAATGGGCGAAGGCGGCAAGCTGGGTCATGTAGACCATCTCGTCGGCGATGAAATAGTAGGGCAAGTGCAGCTGGATCGTCGGGCGATCCGGGAAGCGCCATTCGGCCTCGCTAACAAGCGTCAGCACCTCGTTCAGCTTCGACGACCGGATCGGGCTGTTCGCCCCGGCCCGGTTCACGAGCACGGCCTTGCCCTTGTCGTCCCGCTGAAACCCGATGTGCAGGTCGAACGGGCACTTCACCACGAAGTATCTGCTTTCCAGCTGGATCACCGCCGGGCAACGGCTGGCCGATTTCGCATGACCCTTGTTGGGCGGGCGGATCTGCACCCGCTCGGGCGCGTCGTAAAGGACCGCTCCCTTGTCGGACGCAAGGAACCAGCCCACGGTCAAGGGTCCCTGTCCTGGCCCCTCCTCCGGGCGATCGTAGTCCAGTCGCAACTCCATCACGCACTCCTACTCCAGTGCCACTCGCAAGGCCCGCACCGCATCCGCACGGGTCTGGCGGTGCACGGGCGGCGCAAAGCCCAGTTCGACCACCCGGCCCGAAAGCGGCGTCGAAACCGAACAAGATGCGTGAATCTCGGTAATGCCAAGCCCTTTAAAAAGGGTTGCATTCCGCGGGTTCACGCCGGACCCCGGCATGATCGTGATCCGCCCCGCCGCCCGCCGTACCAGAGCCGCAATCCGCACCGCTCCAGCTTCGGCGGTTGGCTCTCCGCCCGCGGTCAGGATCCGATCGAAGCCCAAGTCCACCGCCTCATCCACTGCCGCATCCATGTCCGGCACCAGATCGATGCAGCGGTGCAGCACAAGTTCGAAAGCGTCCGGAAGCTTCGAGAATTCCTTTTCGGAGCCTTCAGCGGCAACGGTCACATGCGCCGCCCTTGCCAGACGCCGCAGTACCGGAACGTCCAGCCGCCCGTCGGGCAGCGAGGCCCCCAGCACCACCCCCGCCAGTCCCGCCGTGCGGACCGCCGCAATCTCGGCCTCCATCATCGCGACCTCGGCCTCGGACCACACGAAATCCCCCGCGCGCGGCCGGATCATCGCCATCACCGGCACGCCACAGTCCGCCGCAAGGCCGATCAACCCGGCCGAAGGTGTCAGCCCCCCCACCGAAAGCGCCGCGCAGAGCTCGATCCGGTCCGCCCCGCCCGCGACGGCCTGGGCGAGGCCCTCGGCCGTATCGACACAGACCTCCAGTGTCATCCCCATGTCGCGACCCCCGCCATGGCCGCGCCCAGAAGTCCCGCGTCCGGCCCGCATTCCGCCGGCACCAGCAAGGGCGCTTTCGTCCGCCGAAGGATCCGCACCCGCACCGCCTCATCCAGGTAGCGCACCAGTCCCGGAGCCTTGGACAAGCCTCCCCCGACCGGCACCACGTCTGCGCCGACGACGTTCACCACCATTGCCAGCGGTCCCGCCACCAGTTCGCGCCAAAGTGCCATCGTCTCTCCCGCCTCGGCCTCGCCAGCCATCCAGCCCGCGATGATCGCCTCGGCCCCCAGAAGTTCGGCCGTGCGCTTGCGGTGCAGCCTTTCCAGCCCGCGGGCCGAGCCCACCGTGTCGATGCATCCGACCTGCCCGCAGCCGCACTGGAAGGCGTACTCTCCCCTGACGATGGGCCCGTGGCCCCACTCCCCAGCGTAACCGCCCGCGCCCGTGACTACGCGCCCGCCGATCACAAGGCCCCCACCGACGCCCGACCCAAGGATGACCCCGAACACCGTTCCCAGCCCGCGCCCCGCCCCTTGGGTCGCCTCGGCCAGCGCAAAGCAATCCGCATCGTTCAGCACCTGTACCGGCAGCCCGGTCGCCGCCTGCACCTCCGGCCCCAACCGAAGCCCGTCGATGGCCGGTATGTTCGCGACCTTCCCCACACCCGTGACCGGATCGACCACCCCGGCAATCGAGATCGCGATCCCCTTCTCCTTCCCGGTGACAAACCCCGCCACCGCCGTCGTAAAGGCCGCCGTGTCGCAAAGCGGAGTGACCACCTCCCCAAGCGTCTGCAACGTCCCGTCCCAGGTCGCTGCCTTGATCCGGCTGCCGCCGATGTCGAATGCCAGGATCATCGCTCACCCCGTTTTTCCGCCAGTCTTGACAGCCCTCCCCCGTCCCGTCAAACCGCCGCGAAACCGCCCGGAGAGCCCCATGCCCGCAGATGACCGCCTCATCGTCGCCCTCGACGTGCCGAATGTGGTCCACGGGCTGGACCTCGTCGCACGCATCAGCGATGCCGCCAGCTTCTACAAGATCGGCCTCGGGATGCTGACGGGCGGCGGGCTCGCGCTGGCGAACGAGCTCAAGCACGAACAGGGCAAGCGTGTCTTTCTGGACATGAAGCTTTTCGACATCGGCGCGACCATCGAGACCGCGGTCCGGGGCCTTTCGCAGTACGACCTCGACTTCCTCACGGTCCACGGCGACCCGCAAGTCGTCAGTGCCGCCGCAACGGGCAAGGGCGGGACGAACCTCAAGATCCTCGCCGTCACCATCCTGACCTCGCTCGACCGTGCCGACCTCGACGCGAACCTGATCAAGCCCGGCGACATCCACGACATCACCCTGGAACGAGCCGCCCGCGCGTTGCAGGCCGGGGCGGACGGAGTCATCGCCTCGCCCCAGGAAGCGGCGCTGATCCGCGCGCTGCCCGAGGCCCGCGGCAAGCTGATCGTGACCCCAGGTGTCCGCCCGGCCGGGGCCGCCACGGGAGACCAGAAACGCATTGCCACGCCCCACCAGGCAATTGCCGACGGGGCCGACCACATCGTCGTCGGTCGCCCGATCTGGCAGGCCCAGGACCCGGCTGCAGCCGCCCGCGCGGTGGTAGCGGAATTGCCCAAGTAAAAGAATCGGGTTTACAAGACCAACGAAAATAGTCAGATATTCGGCAGTTCTCTCGCCGAAAGTCGACCCATGCGCCTGCTTCCCGTCCTCCTGCTGACCGCCACTCCCTCCCTTTCCGCCACTCCCGGGGAGGTGACGCAGCACTACGCCGACCTCGCGCTTGCCGGCTACCAGGACAGCCTGACCACCGCGCAGGCCTTGCAGCAGGCCGTCGCCGCTCTGATCGCCTTCCCTTCCGAGACCACGCTCGACGCCGCCCGCGCCGCCTGGCTGGCCGCCCGCGTGCCCTGCCAGCAGACCGAGGCCTTCCGCTTCGGCAACCCCATCGTCGACGACTGGGAAGGCCGCGTGAACGCCTGGCCGCTGGACGAAGGCCTGATCGACTACACGTCGGCAGACGACGGCAACGAAGAGAACACGCTTGCCAGCCTGAACGTGATCGCCACGCCGAAGTTCACCCTCTCCGGCAATCAGATCGATGCGACCACCATCACGCCCGCCCTGATTTCGGAAACCCTGCACGAGGCCGACGGCATCGAGGCGAACGTCGCCTCCGGCTACCATGCCATCGAGTTCCTGCTCTGGGGACAGGACCTGAACGGCACTAACCCCGGTGCAGGCGCGCGGCCCTACAGCGACTTCCTTCCGGGCGAGGGCTGCACGAACGGCAACTGCGACCGGCGCGCCGCCTACCTGCAATCCGCGACCGACCTTCTGGTCGCCGACCTGACCGAGATGGTCGACAACTGGGATGCGGACGGCCCCGCCCGCGCGGCTGTCACCGCGGACCCGCAGGCCGGGCTTCTGGCCATGCTCACCGGGATGGGCAGCCTTTCCTACGGCGAGCTGGCGGGCGAGCGGATCAAGCTTGGCCTCATGCTGAATGACCCCGAGGAAGAGCACGACTGCTTCTCGGACAACACGCACAACAGCCACTTCTACGACGGGGTCGGCATCCGCAACGTCTACCTCGGCACCTATACCCGCACCGACGGCTCCACCCTGTCCGGTCCGTCGCTGGCCGAACTGGTGGCGGCCGCAAACCCGGCGGTAGATGCACAGCTCACGGCGGAACTCGACGCTTCGGTCGCTGCCCTGCAGGCGATGAAGGAGGCGGGCGACGCCGGCCGGACCTTCGACACGCTCATCGCCCCCGGCAATGCGGAAGGCGAGGCGCTGATCATGGCCGCGGTGGACGCCCTGGTGACCCAGACCGCCTCCATCGACCGCGCCGTCACCGCGCTTGGCCTCTCCAAGGTGGAGTTCGTGGGATCGGACAGCCTCGACAGCCCGGAGGCCGTCTTCCAATGATCGTCTGCCACTGCCAGTCCATCTCGGATCATGACATCCGCGCCGCGGTTGACTGGATGCGCGCGGCGGACCCCGACACGGTCATCACCCCCGGAAAGGTCTACCACGCGCTTGGAAAACGCGCCGACTGTGGGGGATGCATGCCTCTGTTCCTGAACACCATGCGCTCGAACGAGAACTTCCGCGTTCCCGGTCGCGACGAGGTTCCGCCACCCCTTCGCCGCCTGCGGGTTCTTGCGGCGGACTAACCGCCGCATCGGGCCGCGGAACCGATCCGTCGCTTTGGCATTGCACTGGACAGACGGGAGCCGCGAGCCTAGCTTTTCCAGAAGAGATCCAGCCACGGCACTTTCCGCCGCAGCCAAGCTCTGGTCCCACCACAGCAGAAGGATTGGCCATGAAGGGCGACGCAAAAGTCATCGAATATCTCAACGCGGCACTCCGGTCCGAACTGACCGCGGTCAGCCAGTATTGGCTGCACTACCGGCTGCAAGAGGACTGGGGCTTCGGCCACCTTGCCGACAAGTCCCGCGCCGAGTCGATCGAGGAGATGCACCACGCCGACCGCCTGATTGCCCGGATCATCTTCCTGGAAGGCCACCCGAACCTGCAGAAGCTGGACCCGCTGCGCATCGGCCAGACGGTGCGCGAGACGCTGGAGGCCGACCTTGCCGCCGAACACGACGCCCGGACGCTGTACATCGAGGCGCGGTGCCACTGCGACCACGTGGGCGATTTCGTCACGCGCGGGCTATTCGACGAACTGATCACGGACGAGGAAGGCCACATCGACTTTCTCGAAACCCAGATCGGCCTCTTTGACCGGCTGGGCGCCGAACGTTACGGACTTCTCAACGCCAAGCCTGCCAGCAAGGCGGAATAAGCGACCAGAGATCGGGCGGCCTGCCCAATCTTCGACGATCTGAACCCGCCTTGTCAGGATGGGCACCGAAGGGACATTCGTGGTGAGTGAAACGGGACCGACAGGCCCGGGACAGGCCCGGAAGCCGACACTCAGGACCATCGCCGACCTGTGCGGCATGGGCGTGCCCACGGTCAGCCGCGCGTTGAACGACTCTCCCGAGATCGGTGAAGAGACCAAACGCCGGATACGCCGGATCGCCGAAGAGGTGGGCTACATCCCCGACCGCGCTGGCTTGCGGCTGCGCACCGGGCAAACCTTCACGATCAGTCTGGTGTTCCGGATCTCGCCTGACGACCAGATGAGCCGTCTGATCCCGTCGATTGCCCGGGCCCTCTTGTCGACCCGGTTCCAGATCGCCATCACACCGGCCCTGTCACATGAAGACGGGCTGAAGGCGATCCGGCAGGTCGTCGAAGGCCGGATGGCGGATGCCGTGATCTTCAATGAAACGCTGATCGACGATCCGCGGACCGCCTACCTCCTGGAACAGCGCTTTCCCTTTGCGACCCACGGCCGGAGCAACCTGTCGCATCTGCATGCCTACTACGATTTCGACAACGGCACCTATGCTGCAAAGGCGGCCGAGCTCCTGAAGCGTCGCGGGCGCAATCACCTGACGCTTCTCGGCCCGCCGCATGAGCGTCATTATGGCCGGGATACATTTCTGAAAGCCCGCGAGTCGGCCGAGGCGTTCGGGTTGCAGTTTCACGAGATCACGGACACCACAATCAGCGGCTCGATCGCCGATGTGCATGCCGCCGCCAGACACGCGGTGGCGCAGCATCCGGCACAGGATGGCTACGTCTGCTCATCGGACATCGCGGCGCTGGCCTTGGCTTCGGCCCTGACGGAAGCAGGGCGCAGGATCGGGGACGATGTCGACCTGATCGTCAAGGGCTCTCGCGGTCTTCTCGGCATGGTGAACCCCGCGATGATAGTCATCGACGAGAACACTCATCGCAGTGCGGAATTTCTGGCGCGGGCAGTCCTGCAGGCAATCAGCCAGCCGGACCTGCCGCCGATGCAGGAAGTCGAACAGCCGGATTTCTCGGGGTATCTTTAGGAGGCCCAGCCAAAGGTCCGACCGCGCTTGCGGCCGGACCAAGGTGCATGGACTACCAGGCAACTCGTTACGCGCACCGACAAGAACGCTGCTGTTATCGCTAGCGACAACACCAAACGCAATCGTTTTCGCTGACTTTGCGCAGATTGTCCAGTCCGGACTTCTCCATGCTCAGAATGGCGCCAGTGAAGCATTGTACTTAGGCAAATGGATAACGCCACTGCCAACCGCGTCCCCATTCAAACAGAGAATCCCGCACTTTTCCGATTGAAATACTCAACATCTCAGGAGTAAGTGTCCCGCAAAAAGGAGCCCACGATGCGCCTTGCCCTCTTGCTCTGCCTTTCCGCCGCGCCCGTTCTTGCAGAGGGTCTGGACGACCGACACCTCCCGGTCATCCCGCGCACGGCAGAGGAGGCCGCGAAGGTCGCCGCCGTCCTTGCTCCCCCCACCGACTTCACCCAGCCCGAGCCGTTCGAGGCCAGGCCCGCCGGCGCCGCAACCGTCCGCGCCATCATCACCGCCGACGCCTTCAGTCAGCACTCCGCCAACATGCCGTTCGAGCGCGAGATGGACTTCAAGCTCGGCAACGCGCTCTTCCGCAAGACCTGGGTCGCCGCCCCCTCCTCCACCAAGGCCTCCGACGGCCTCGGCCCCCTCTACAACGCCCGCGCCTGCCAGGACTGCCACCTGAAGGATGGCCGCGGCCATACGCCACCCGACGCCGACGCCTCCCGCATGTCGATGTTCCTCCGCCTTTCCGTCCCCGGTGGCCCCTCGCCCGAAGGCATCGCCGACTGGATCGCCACCTCGCCGGACCCCACATACGGCGGCCAGCTCCAGGACCTCGCCGCCCCCGGCCATCCCGCCGAAGGCCGGATGGACATCACCTGGACCGAAACCACAGTCACCCTTGCCGACGGCACCACGGTCAGCCTCCGCGCCCCCACCTACAGCCTCAGTGACCCCGCCTACGGTGCCCCATCGCCGGACCTGATGATCTCGCCAAGGGTCGCCCCCCAGATGATCGGCCTTGGCCTTCTGGAGGCGATCCCCGCCGCCGACATCCTCGCCCTCGCCGACCCCGAGGACGCCGACAACGACGGCATCTCCGGCCGCCCACAGATCGTGCCCTCCGTCGAATTCGGCATCCCCATGCTCGGCCGCTTCGGCCTCAAGGCAGGCGCCCCCACCGTCCGCGAGCAATCCGCCGGGGCCTTCGCGGGGGACATGGGCCTTTCCACCCCCCTCCACCCCGACCCCTGGGGCGACTGCACCGCCGCCCAACCCACCTGCAAGGGCGCCCCGCACGGCCAGGAGCCCGGCATCCGCGATGGCCTTGAAGTTGACCAGCAATCCCTCGACCTCATCACCTTCTACTCCCGCAACCTTGGCGTGCCGGAACGCCGCAACATCGACGACCCGCAGGTCCTGCGCGGAAAAGAGGTCTTCCACACCACCGGTTGCCAGTCCTGCCACACACCGAAACACGTGACCAACCGCCTCGACGGCCAGCCCGAGCAAAGCTTCCAGCTGATTTGGCCCTACACCGACCTTCTCCTCCACGACATGGGGCCGGGCCTCGCCGACAACCGGCCCGAGGGCCGCGCCAGCGGGTCGGAATGGCGGACCCCGCCGCTCTGGGGCATCGGCCTGACCGCCCAGGTCTCGGGCCACACCCAGTACCTCCATGACGGCCGCGCCCGCTCGCTGCTCGAAGCCATCCTCTGGCACGGCGGCGAAGCACAGCCCCAACGCGACGCTGTCGCCGCCATGACCACTGAAGACCGCGAGGCCCTCCTCGCCTTCCTGGGAAGCCTCTGATGCGCGCCACCTTCCTTGCCCTCGCCCTCGCCACCCCCGCCGTGGCCGACACCGCGACCGTGGTGCAGGACCACGTCCGCCCCGGCTTTACCGCCTTTGCCAATGCAACCCGGGCGCTTGCAAACATCGACAGCTGCGATCCGGACGTCCTGCGCGGCGCATTCCACGGGGTCTACGACAGCTGGATGCCCGTGGCCCACCTGACCCTCGGCCCCGCCGAGGAAGACGGGCGCGGCCTTGCCGTCCTTTTCTGGCCCGACCCGAAGGGCTCGGGCTGGAAGGCCCAGCGCGCGCTGCTCGCCGCGCCGCCGACCGTGGAAGAGATGGCCCAGCAATCCGTCGCCGTCCGCGGCCTGCCCGCCCTGGAGCGCCTGCTGTTTCCGACCGAACCCGTTGAGAATGCCTGCCCCCTGATCCAGGTCACCGCCGACGACCTCGCCGCCACCGCAGCCGCCCTTGCCGCCGGTTGGGGCCCCTACGGCGACCTGATGCTGACTGCCGGACAGCCTGGGAACGACCGCTTCCTGAAACCGGAAGAGGCGACCCAGGCCCTCTTCACCCAGCTGGCGACCGGCCTCGAAACCCTCGCCGACCGCCGCATCGGCCGCCCCTTGGGCACCTTCGACAAGCCCCGCCCCGACCTGGCCGAGGCGCGGGCCTCGCACCGTTCGATCCGCAATATCACGCTGTCGCTGGTGGCCCTGAAGGACCTCGCGCTGACCCTGAACCCCGACAGCCCGAAGACCCTGGCCGCCTTCGACCATGCCATCGGCCTTGCCGAAACACTGGACCCCGACATCGACCGCATCACCGACCCGCAGGCCTGGCTGAAGCTGGAGATCCTGCAGCAGGCCGTGCGGGCCACCCGCGACACCGCCATCGCCGAGCTTGGCCCGGCCCTCGGCGTCGAGCTTGGCTTCAACTCGGCGGACGGCGACTGATGCAGCGGCGGACCTTCCTTGCCACCCTTGCTGCCGCGATGGCCCCACGCCTGACCTGGGCCGACATCGGCGCGCCTGCCTTCCTTGCCGCCGGAAAACGGGGCCACGACTTCTTCCTCCACGGCCTTTCCGCCACCGGCACCAGCCTGTTCCACATCGCCCTTCCGGGCCGGGGCCATGCCGCCGCCGCGCACCCGCACCTGGCCGAAGCCGTCGCCTTCGCCCGCCGCCCCGGCACCTTCGCCCTGGTGATCGACTGCGCCACGGGTGAGACGCGCCACCGTCTCACCCCGCCCGCGGGGGTGCAGTTCAACGGTCACGGCACCTATTCGTTAGATGGCGCGCTCCTGATGACCTCCGAAGTGGTGGCGGAAACCTCAGAGGGCCGCATCGGCGTGTGGGATACCGCGCGCTACACCCGCCTGACCGACTGGCCCAGCCACGGCATCGGCCCGCATGAGATCAAGCGCCTGCCTGATGGTCGCCTTGCCGTGGCAAACGGCGGGATCAAGACCGACCCGGTCGACCGCACCAAGCTCAACATTCCCGACATGCGTCCGAACCTGACGCTCCTGTCCGAAGACGGCGAGTTCCTTGACCAGATCGACCTCCCCGACCTCCGCCAGAATTCCATCCGTCACCTGGCGCTCCAGGGCGATGCCATCGCCTTCGCGATGCAATGGGAAGGCGACCCAGCCGAGCCGGTTCCACAACTCGGCCTCTGGGCCCCCGGCAAAGCACCGACCCTCTGCACCCCGCCCGGGGCCGAAGCCTTCACCCTGCAAGGCTACGCCGGCTCCATCGCCGCCACGGAGACCCGCATCCTCATCACCTCGCCCAAAGGCGGCGCGCTGATGCTGTTCGACGCAAGCGGCCAGCACGTTTCCACCCACCACCGCCCCGACCTTTGCGGGGCCGCCGCCAGCAGCGGGGGCTTCACGGTGACCGACGGACAGGGCGTGGTCTGGTCCGCAAGCGATGAGGGCCTTGTCCCTCTCGCCACCGACAAAACAAAATGGGACAACCACCTCGTCGCGCTCGGCTGTCACACCACCTCGTGCCCACCCAAGCACTTTCACCTGGTCCAAATATCCTCTGGGGGCTTGGGGGGGTGAAGCGCCCCCAACCGCGCGAGGAGGAGGCGCAAGCCCGACGACGAGACAAAAGGACTTCGCGCGTCAGCGCTCAATCCGAAAACCGCCCCAACCCGCGCGAAATACGGACGTTAAGAAACCCCTAACGCCCGCGACCAAGTAATTGCTTTCATTGACATTCCAGCGCTTGTCCACCGTGGACACCCTCACGCCAGAAGCCGGTCCCCGTCCACTCCGGTGACCCGGACCTCCAGGATCGCCCCCTCCCGCTGGTCCTCCCCGAAGGCCACCTCGGCGAACCCCTCGGTCCGGCCCAGACGCGGCCCCTCGGTCAGCACCCGATGCACCCGCCCCACCTGGGCCTGCAGATGCTCCCCTAGAACCCGGTCCCCCAGGGCCCGCAGCCGCGCCGCCCGTTCCTTGATCTCCAGCCCCCGAACCTGCGGCATCCGCGCCGCCGGGGTCCCCTTCCGCGGAGAAAACGGGAAGACATGCAGGAACGTGAGCCCGCACTCCTGAACCAGGTCCAGCGACCGCTGGAACATCGCCTCGGTCTCGGTCGGGAAGCCTGCGATGATGTCGGCCCCGAAGACCATCTCGGGCCGCGACGCGCGCACCTCCTGGCAGAACCGGATCGCATCGTCCCGCAGGTGCCGCCGTTTCATCCGCTTCAGGATCAGATCGTCCCCGGCCTGGAGCGACAGATGAAGGTGCGGCATCAGCCGGGGTTCCGTCGCGATGGCCTCGATCAGCGCGGGATCGGCCTCGATGCTGTCGATCGATGAAATCCGCAGGCGCGGCACCGAGGTCAGCTTCAGGATCCGCCGCACGAGGTCCCCAAGCCGCGGCTCCCCCGGCAGGTCCGCGCCCCATGAGGTCAGGTCCACCCCCGTCAGCACCACTTCGTTGAACCCGCGATCCACCAGCCGGTTGATCTGTTCGACCACCACCCCAGCCGGGACCGACCTGGAGTTCCCGCGCCCGAAGGGAATGATGCAGAAGGTGCAGCGATGGTCGCAGCCGTTCTGGACCTGCACATAGGCCCGGTGCCGCCCGAACCCGTCGATCAGGTGCCCCGCGGTCTCGCGCACCGACATGATATCGTCGACCTGGACCTTCTCGGTCACCCCGATCAGGTCCGGCGCGGCAATCCCGCGCCAGGTCTCGGCCTGCATCTTTTCGTGGTTGCCCACCACGCGCGACACCTCGGGCATCGCCGCGAAGGTCTCAGGTTCCGTCTGCGCCGCGCAGCCCGTCACGATGATCGCCGCGCCGGGGTTCTCGCGCGACAGGCGGCGGATTTCCTGCTTGGCTTTTCTCACGGCTTCCCCGGTCACCGCGCAGGTGTTCACCACCACCGCGCCAGACAGACCCGCGGCCGCGGCAAGCTCCTTCATCGCCTCGGTCTCGTAGGCGTTCAGGCGGCACCCCAGTGTGGCAAAGACCGGCGGCTTCTGCAGCGCGTTCATCGGACCGATGCCAGATAGTCCACCGACAGCACCCCGTCGAAGACCCGCGCCACCGGACCGGTCAGCCAGACACCGTCGTCGCGCCAGTCGACTTCCAGGACTCCGCCATCAACCTCCAGCGCCACGCGCGGTCCGATCATTCCCCGCAGATGCGCCGCCACCGCCGTGGCACAAGCACCCGAGCCGCATGCCAGGGTGATCCCGGTCCCGCGCTCCCAGACCCGCATCCGCATCCGGCAGGGGGACAGGAGTTCGGCGAACTCCACGTTCGTCCGCTGCGGGAAGAGAGGGTCGTGCTCGATCTTCGGCCCCAGCCCCGCAAGGTCAACCGACTCGGCATCCTGTATGAAGTGCACGCAGTGGGGATTGCCCATGCCCACGGCCACCGGGTCCCCGGGCAGCGGCAGGTGGAGGTGGTCGACCTCGCGCGACAGAGGAATGGAAGCCCAATCAAGTTGCGGCTCGCCCATGTTCACCCAGACCCGGCCATCCGCCGCGCGCTCAGCCCGAAGGCCGCCGCGCGCTGTCACCAAGGATACCTTATCAACTCGCAGGTCGCGCATCACATAATCCGACACGCAGCGGGTTGCGTTGCCACAGGCCCCAGCCTGTGACCCATCCGAATTCCAGAATACCAGACCAAAATCGGCGTCATCGGAATCCGTGATCTCGGCCAACTGGTCAAAGCCAACGCCCCGATTCCGGTCGCCCAGCGCCCGCGCCAACCCAGCGGTAACCACCGGCCCGCGCCTGCGCGAGTCGATCACCACGAAGTCGTTGCCTGCGCCGTGCATTTTCAGGAACGGGAGACCGGTTTGTGCGCTGCTGTCCATCATCAGATGGCATATACGCCGAGGCCCCAAGATTCGCCAGTGCCGCACGTTTTTGCCCTTGACCCCCGCCAGCGGCTTGCCTAATCAGCCGCCCGTGGGGCCGGTAGCTCAGTTGGTAGAGCAGCTGACTTTTAATCAGCGGGTCACAGGTTCGAATCCTGTCCGGCTCACCACCTACAGCAAGGCCCGGTCCGCAAGGTCCGGGCCTTTTGCAGTCAGATCATCTTGATGGTGTCCTTGCCCACCGCCAGCATGTAGCCGCGCCGGGCGATGGTCTTGACCAGGAGCTCGCTCACCAGCTGGTTCCCCAACGCATCCCGCAGGCGCTTCACCCGCGTCGCCCCCGCCGCCTCGTCGCAGTCCACCTCGTTCCGGCCACTGATCACGGCTTCGATCTGGGCGCCGGTCAGCACCTCGTCGTCCATCCGGGCCTCGGCCAGCACCGACAGGGTCTCCAGCGCGGCCTCGGTCAGCTGGAACTCCAGGTCGTTGATGTAGACCGCCCGCGCCTCGCGGCTGATCATCAGGCTGGCCACCTGGATGCCCGACCGCTGGATTGCCGAGATGCGCCGGTTCAGCGCGATGATCGTCACGAGGAAGACCAGGCAGGACACCAGAAGCGCGGTGGAAAAGAGAAGCAGCACGAAGATCACGCTGCGATAGCTGGTCAGCACCTCGGAGAACGAGGTCCCGGACTGCGCCAGGATTTCCAGAAGCTTGATTTCGGCCAGGGTGTTCAGGTCGTCGTTCTCGACGAAAAGCCGTTCGACCCGCGCATTGAACGCGTTCGCGTCGGGCAGGTTCAGGAACAGGAACAGCGCCGCAGCCAAGAGGATCAGGACGATGGCGGCGATACCCAGGGCAACGACGCGGTTGCCGGCCTTGAGACTGTCAGTAACGGAGGAAGTAGTCTCCGGCACTCGCTTTCCTTTCCTCCAGACCTTCGGGCCCGAATGTGGACAGAACGTTCAGAAGCGTCCAGCCATCGCCCGCCAGTCTCGGCGCCAATTCGCCTTCGGCCGCGCCGGGCGAACAGTTGCCGTCCGACACCTGCGCAACACCGTAGTGCAGTTGCAACGGTTCGTCACGCTTGGCCTTGTAGTCGGCATAGCACTCTGCCGCAGCGGGGCCGACAAGGACCAGCGCCAGAGCGGCAGAGGTGAGGAAAGTCTTCATTTCTTGGTCCCCGGAAGGAGCTGCTCGTTATGCGCCAAATCTGCACGCGGGTGCGCTGATATACAATATCACCGGCATTTTTGCCCGACTGTTATCGGATAACAAGTCGGTTTTCCCCCACCGCTATTCCCTAGCAGGGCGGCGTTATTGCTTACCCCGCTTCCCCGCGGCGAGGCTTGGTCATCGGGTTCGCAAGGCCATCGGGCCGCACCCGCCAGACCAAGAAGATTGCATCAGGAGGCATCCATGTCCGTCGAATTCAGAAGCCGCTCGCACCGCATCGCCTCGCGGGGGATCAGCGAGACCACGCTCTCCG
>Ga0208243_1000353_pt1 | contig 28214 bp, 22 predicted proteins | sample Subbio2Aug_QV12A_FD_184826 | JGI IMG/M metagenome (GOLD analysis project Ga0208243, IMG submission 184826) | Serpentinite rock and fluid subsurface biosphere microbial communities from McLaughlin Reserve, California, USA - CR12Aug_QV12A (SPAdes) | ecosystem: Environmental > Terrestrial > Deep... | reverse complement strand
GTCGCCCGCCGCTGATCGGCGAGGCGGCATTCGCATTCCTGCGCGAGATACGCCACGATTTCGAAGACCGGATCATTCCCGTCCACGTGCTGGTCGGCGACGGACTGATCGCTCTGGAGGCGATCCTGGAAATGGAGGCCAGACGCGACCTCCCCGATCACTTCGGAGGCCCGAGGAAGAAGGGGGACCGATCGCGGATGCGCATCCTCGTCTGGTATCGCACGGCCGGCGAGCGGATCTCGTCCGTCAAGCTGACCGGCTGGCCGGAGGACTAGACCGCGCGTCTGTCCGCCCGGCGCCGCAATCCCTCGCCGCGATTCCGCAGCGTCCCGCCTGCCCGGCCGGGATCTGGACGTGCCGCGCCGTCGGGCGCAAGACCGCATCGGCGGCCGCGCCTCCCGCGACGTCCCGGCGCGGACGCATCACCTGTTCGAACTTCTTACGGAAAGGCATATCCCGATGAAACTCTTCTATTCTCCCGGCGCTTGTTCCCTCGGCATCCACATCCTCCTGGAGGAGACCGGCGCGCCCTACGAACTCGCGCTGGTGAATCTCCGGGAGGGCCAGCAGTTCTCCCCCGGCTTTCGGGACGTGAACCCGAAAGGAAAGGTTCCGGCTCTCGTCCTCGCCGAAGGCCAGGTGCTGACGGAGTTTCCGGCGATCGCTTTCTGGCTGGCGATGTCGTTCCCGCAGGCGCGGCTGATCGCCGCCGGGGACCTCCGCGCGCAGGCGCGTGCGCTCGAACTGATGGACTACGTGGTGGCGACCGTCCACATGCGCGGTTTCACCCTGGCGCGTCTGCCGCAGAAATTCGCCGACACTCCGGAGGCGCAGGCGCGGGTCAGGCAGGCGGGTCTCGGCGTGGTGAACGAGGGACTCGCGAACCTTGCCGCGAGCCTCGGCGACAGGGACTGGTTCGTCGACGACTTCTCGATAGCGGACGCCGCGGCCTTCTACGTCCTGAACTGGGCGGTGGGAGAGCTTCGCGACATTCCGGAGAACCTCGTCGCGTTCCACCGGCGCATGCTTGCGCGGCCGGCTGTCGCCCGCGCCCTGCGCCAGGAGGGCCTCGCCGCCTGAACCGGGAAGCCGCGCGAGGCAATACATATTTTATACAGGAAAAAAGATTTTTCTGGCTGATCGCGCGGTTCTTGTGTAATTGGTCGTTCCAGGACAGAGCGGAAGGGAGAAAAACAATGCGCTTCGTGGCTTTCAGGGACGGCGACCGGAACGGACTGGCGGCGAGCGCCGACGGAGTCCGCTGGAACGCGCTGATGGAGGGCGATCCCGCCTATCCGGGCGACCTGGACGATGTCCTGCGGGCCGGAGCGACCGGCGAAGCCGGCAAGGCGGTCCTGGCGGGCGGGTCCGTCGATCTCGATCGCGTGACGGTCCTGCCGCCGTTCTCGAAGGCGTCGAAGATCCTCTGCGTCGGCCTGAACTATGTCGACCATGCCGCGGAGGGCGGCATGAAGGTGCCGGACTATCCGACGGTGTTCGCCCGCTTCAATTCGAGCCTGATCGGCCACGGCGCGCCGCTGGTCTGCCCCAGGCTGTCCGAGCAGTTCGACTACGAGGGCGAGATGGTGGCCGTCATCGGGAAGGGCGGCCGAGCCATCCCGGAGGCGGACGCGCTCTCGCATGTCGCCGGCTACTCCGTCTTCAACGACGCTTCGGTGCGCGACTACCAGCTGCGTACGCCGCAGTGGACCATCGGAAAGAACTTCGATGGGACAGGGGCTTTCGGCCCGGCCTTCGTGACCGCCGACGAGTTGCCCGCCGGTGCGGCCGGGCTGCGCCTTCAGACGAGGCTCAACGGCCGCGTCCTGCAGGATGCCTCGACCAGCGATCTCGTGTTCAGCGTGGCGCGGCTGGTGTCGCTGATCAGCGCCGCCATGACGCTGGAGCCGGGCGACATCATCGTCACCGGCACGCCGGCCGGCGTGGGCCTCGGGCACAAGCCGCCGCTCTTCATGAAGGAGGGCGACGTCTGCGAGGTCGAGATCGAGGGGATCGGCCTGTTGCGCAATCCCGTCGTCAAGGAAAAGTAGGCCGGTTCCAGGAAGACTGAAAGTGGAGGAGACGACGTGACCTACATGATACGCCAGATGGGCCATGTGGCCTTCTATTCGCCGGATCCGGAAGCCGCCGCACGGGATCTGGTCGAGATCGTCGGAATGCGGGTGACGGAACGGGACGGCGAGACCGTCTACCTGTCGAGCAACCGGCGGCATCACGAGATCAGCATTGCCAGGGGGGCGGCAGGTACGGTCAGGGCGATCGGCCTCGAGGCCGTCAGTGCCGAGGCCGTCGACGAGGTGCGCCGGCGCGCGCAGTCGGACGGGATCGAGATCCTGGACGACAGGCCCCTCGGCAAGCACTATGATCGCGCCGTGCGTCTCGTGGCTCCCGGCGGGGCGATCTTCGAGGTCCACACGCCCATCGCACGCAACCAACCCGCGGACTACGTCGGTCCGGGGGCCAATCCCAAGCGCATCGAGCATGTGAATGCCTTTGCGCCCGACGTCGCCGTCTTCGGATCCTTCTGCGAGACGGTTTTCGGGATGAAGCTGTCCGACAGCACCGACGACGGAAGGCTGCGCTGGTATCGCGCGCAGGACGGCTTCCACCACACCGTGGCGATGGGCACCGGCGAGAACGTGCTGCATCACTACGCCTTCGACCAGCATGCGGTCGAGGATCTGGTCGCCATCGCCGACACGCTCACGCTCAAGGGCCGTGCGATGGCCTGGGGACCCGGCCGCCATGGCGCCGGCGGCAACATCTTCACCTACTACGCCGACCCGCATGGCTGCATCGTGGAGAACTCGGTGCAGATGGACCACATCGACAACGATGCGGTCTACACGCCGGGCAACTGGGACGCGTCCCAGGGACTGAACGGAAAGTGGATCAATCTGTGGGGCACGCCGCCGACGCCGGCCTTTCTCGTGCCGGGCATCCCCTTCCAGCGCTAGCCGCCGCCGGCGCTGCATCGTTTCCATCGCTTTCGGGAGGAGCATCCGATGGACGAGTTCGACGTCATCATTGTCGGCTACGGGCCGACGGGCAAGGTGCTGGCCCGGCTGCTCAGCGACGGCGGCCACAGCGTCGCCATCGTGGAACGCTGGCCGGCGGCGTTTCCGCTGCCGCGGGCGGTGGGATACGATCACGAGATCAAGCGGATGTTCCATGCGCTCGGTCTGGTCGACAGGGTCGAGGCCATCTCGCGGCCGATGCGCCATTACGTCTGGTACAACGCCGACTGGAAGGTGCTCGTCGACATCGACGAGACGCGCGAGTCGGTTTCCGGCGGCCCGACAGGCTACCTCTTCAACCAGCCCGATCTGGAGCGCGTGCTCGAAAGCGATCTCGAGGGCCGTCCGGGCATCACGCCGATCCTCAGCCACGAGGCGCGCGCCGTCTCGCAGGACGACGATGGCGTCGAAGTCGAGATCGTTCCCTTCGACGCCGACAGGAGGAGGGCGCGCGACGAACCCGTCCGGCGCCTGCGGGGACGTTACCTCGTCGGCTGCGACGGGGCCAACGGCATCGTCCGCAAGGCGATCGGCGCGACCGACATCGACCATGGCTTCGACGAGAACTGGCTGGTCGTCGACTTCCGTCCGCATGACGCCGCCACGCTGAACATCCCCGATGCCGCGCAGTGGTGCAATCCGCAGCGGCCGACGACGATCGTGCCGAGCGGCGTGAACATGCGCCGCTTCGAGTTCATGATCCTGCCGGACGAGAGACCGGAAGAGGTCGCAAGCGAGGCCCGCGCCTGGTCGTTGCTCGAGCCGTGGGTCAAGCCGTCGGACGGCGTCCTGGTGCGGAGCGCAGCCTATCGGTTCCGCTCCCTGCTGGCGCAAGGTTGGCGGAAGGGGCGGATGCTCGTCGCGGGCGACGCGGCGCACCTGATGCCGCCCTTCATGGGCCAGGGCATGTGCTCGGGCCTGCGCGACGCCTGGACGCTGGCGTGGAAGCTCGACCGGGTGCTGGGCGGCCGCTCGCCGGACGGCCTGCTCGATACCTACGAACCCGCCCGTGCGCCGCATGCCGATGCGCTGATCCGCCTGTCGATGGACATGGGCCGGATCGTCTGCGTTCCGGACGCCGAGGCGGCCCGCCGGCGCGACGAGGCCTTCTTCAGCGGCAAGGTTCCGCCGCCGCCGCCGTTTCCCGGCCTTTCCGGCGGAGTGATCCGCATGGATGCGGCCGGCCGGCCGGTGGGCCACGCCGGCAGGCTGCTGCCGCACGACGTGATCGAGACCCGCGACGGCCGCGCCCGCCTGGACGACGTGACCGGGCGCCGTTTCGTCCTACTCACCGCGGGTATCGGCGAGGAGGCGCTCTCGCAGAGGGCGCGACGGGCCGCCGCCATCGCCGACGTGGCGATCGTCCCGCTCGGCGCACACCATGTGCGCGACGTCGGCGGCAGGCTCTCGCGTCTGCTCGAGACCGAGGGCTTTGCAGCCGTTCTCGCACGGCCGGATTTCTACGCCTTCGGCTCGGCGACGGACGGCCCGGACATCGAGGCAATGCTGGAGGAACTCGTGGACCGTCTCGCAACTGCCGCCGTGCCGGCGGCCGGCATCGCCGCACGATGAGCGACGTCCAGCCCGCCCAGGTGCTGCGCACGCCGCCGGCCGCCTTCGTCGAGACGTCCAGCCTGCATCGGTTCCGGACGTGGCTCACCCGGCGGGAGGGGATCGCATTCGATTCCTACGATGCGCTCTGGCGCTGGTCGGTCGCCGAGCCCGAACGCTTCTGGCGGTCGATCTGGGACTTCTTCGAGATCATGTCGGATGCTCCGCCGGCTTCGATCCGGGAAGGCGGCATGCCGGACGTCCGGTGGTTCGCCGGTACGCGCGTGAACTATGCGGAGCACGTCCTGCGGCCGGCGAAGACCGGCGATCCCGACCGGACGGCGATCCGGCACGGGTCGGAGACGCGGCCGATGGCCCGGACAAGCTGGCGCGATCTGGCCTCGGACGTGCGGCGCGTCGCCACCGCCCTGCGCGCCCTCGGCATCGGACCCGGCGACCGGGTGGTCTCCTACATGCCGAACATCGTCGAGACGGCGGTCGCCATGCTTGCGACGACCGCCATCGGTGCCGTCTGGGCGGCGGCTGCGCCGGAGTTCGGCGTGGATACCGTGGTCGACCGTTTCGCGCAGATCGAACCGAAGCTGATCTTCGCGGCCGACGGCTACCGCTACGGGGGCAGGGACTTCGACCGGAGCGCGGCCGTCGCGCAGATCGTCGGCGCCATGCCGGGACTGCGTACCGTGGTCTGGCTCGACTATCTCGCGGATGGAGGTGTCGCGCCGCAGACCGGGCGGGAGACGATCGCCTGGGACGATCTGCTTCATGGCGTCGATCCCGGAGACGGCTTCCGCTTCGAGCGGGTCCCGAGCGACCACCCGCTCTGGATTCTCTTCTCGTCGGGCACGACCGGCCTGCCGAAGGCGATCGTCCACGGCCACCAGGGCATCCTGGTCGAGGCGTTCAAGTCGGCGGCCTTCCACCAGAACATCAAGCGGGGCGACTGCCTGTTCTTCTATTCCACGACCGGCTGGATGATGTGGAACACGCTGTTCAACGCGCTGCTGGTGGATGCCACGGCGGTGCTCTTCGACGGTCATCCGAGCCAGCCGGATCCCGGCGTCCTCTGGGAAATGGCCGACAGCGTCGGCGCCACGCACTTCGGCACCAGCCCCACCGTCACGCAGATCATGCGCCAGCTGGGCCTGCGTCCCCGGGACCGCTTCGCCTTCCCGCGGATGGAAAGCCTGATGCTGGTCGGCTCGCCGGCGACGCCGGAATCCTTCGCCTGGGTCTACGAGAACGTGAAGCCGGATCTCTGGGTGACCTCCCAGTCCGGCGGCACCGAATTCTGCAGCGGCCTGATCGGCAGCGTTCCGGAACTGCCGGTGCGCGCCGGCGTGATCGAGGCACCGGCGCTGGGCGTCGACGTCGACGTCTTCGACGACGGCGGCAACCCCGTGCGCGGCAGTCCGGGGGAACTGGTGGTGAAGGCGCCGATGCCGTCCATGCCGCTGTTCCTGTGGGGCGACGGCGACGGGCGGCGGTACCGTGAATCCTATTTCGACGAGTGGCCGCAGGTCTGGCGTCACGGCGACCTCGCCCAGGCGGGAGAGGACGGCTGGCTGATCTTCGGACGCTCCGACGCGACGCTGAACCGCTTCGGCGTGCGCATCGGCACGGCCGAGATCTACCGGACGCTCGAAAACATCCCGCAGATCGCCGACAGCCTCGTCGTCTGCATCGACGAGCCCGGCGGCGGCTTCTACATGCCGCTGTTCGTCACCACGCGCGAGGGTGCGCCGCTCGACGATTCGCTGCGCGCGGAAATCGTCAGGCGCTTGCGCAGCGAGCGGAGCCCGCGACACGTCCCCGACGAGATCGTTCAGGCGCCAGGCATCCCGTTCACGCTGACCGGAAAGCGCATGGAGGTGCCGGTTCGCAAGCTGCTGCTGGGCATGCCGCTCGACAAGGCCGCCAGCGCCGGCTCCTCCAGGGATCCGGACGTGCTGCGATGGTTCGCCGCCTTCGCGGAACGGGCGCACTGGCGACGATCCGGCGGCTGAACACGTTCAGCCGAGGCCCGGAGCCGGCGGAGCCTGGAGTTCGCCGCCGCCGGCCGAAGACCAACAGACGCAAGAGGACACGGACAAGTATGGCGAGCCAACTCTTCGACCTGACGGGCAAGGTCGCCCTGATCACCGGCGGCCATCGCGGAATCGGCTACGCCACCGCGGAGGAACTGGCCTGCGCGGGGGCACGCGTGGCGATCTGCAGCAACGACGCGGCCGGCATCGCGTCAGCGGAGGCGAGGCTGCGCGCGGACGGGCACGACGTGCGCGGCTTTGCCTGCGACGTCACCGTCAACGCCGATCTCGACGCGCTGGTGGCGGCCACCCGTGCCGCTTTCGGTCGCATCGACATTCTCGTCTGCAATGCCGGCATCGCCCCGCATTTCGGTCCCCTGGCGACGGCGACGGATGCCGAGTACGACGCGACGATGCGGGTCAATCTCTACGGTGCCATGCAGCTCGCCAACCGGGTCATCCCCGAGATGGCAGCGCGCCGCGACGGCGCGGTCGTCTTCACGTCCAGCATCGCGGGACTGCGCGGAAACGGCAAGCTCGGCATCTACGCGCTGTCGAAGGCGGCGGTCGCGCAGCTCGCCCGCAACCTCGCCGTGGAGCACGGACCCGACAATGTGAGGGTCAACGCGATCTCGCCGGGGCTGACACGGACCGAGTTCGCGACGCCCATCCTCGGCAACGAGGACGGCCTGAGGGCGAGGCTGCTCAAGACGCCGCTGCGCCGCTATGCCGAGCCGGGGGAGATCGCGGGAGCGGTCGTGTTCCTCGCATCCGCCGCAGGCGCCTTCGTCACCGGGCAGAACATCGTCATCGACGGCGGTACGATCGTCGCGGATTGAGGGGCGCGGGAAATGAGCTGGGAGGACAGGCTCGAATGCGCCGACCTGGTCGTGCGCTGGGGGCTCTACCGGGATCAAGGGCGCTGGGACGAACTGTTCGGCACGTTCCATCCGGAGGCCTTGATCCATATCAGCTGGTTCTCGGGGCCGGCGAGCGGGTTCGTGGAGGAATCGCGGAAAACCTTCGACCCCACCGGCGCCCGCATGCGCCTCAAGCATCTGATCTGGCCGCCGATCGTCGACGTGGAGGGCGACCGGGCCATCGCCGAGGCGTCCGCGGCCATCGTGGTGCGCGCGCGGTTCGACGGCTTCCAGGTCGACAACACGTCCTACGCGCGCTTTCACGACCGCATGGAGCGGCGCGGGGGCGTCTGGCGGATCGTCGAGCGCACCGGCATCTACGAGTTCGATCGCTACGATCCCGTCGACTCGCCGGACGGCTTTGCGGACTACATGCGGAGCAACGATTTTTCCGGAGTGCCGGCCGCCTACCGCTACATCGGCTACCGGGTCATGCAGATGGGGCGGACGCTCGCGCCCGACGTGCACGTCGACGGCAGCGGGCGGACCGAGGCACTCTACGCGGCCGGCCGGGCCTGGCTCGCCGGCGGATGAAAGGAAGACCCGCGATGATCGACGTCCATCAGCACATGCTGCCGCCCGACTACCGGCGCTGGCTCACGCGCGGCGGCGAGACCCATGACGGCTTTCCCGTTCCCCGCTGGAGCGTCGGATCGGCGCTCGAGGCAATGGACCGGTTCGGCATCGCTCGCGCCTATCTCTCGATCTCCTCTCCCGGCGTTCTCGCTGCAGACGCCGCGGAATCGCTGCAACTGGCGCGCGACATCAACGACTTCGCCGCTGAGATGGTGGACGCGCACGGGCAACGGTTGCGCTATTTCGCGGCGGTGCCGACGAACGACCCCGAACGTGCGGCGGAAGAGGCGGCTCGCGCTCTCGACAAACGGTCGGCCAGCGGCGTCGGGCTGCTCGCCAACACGGGCGGCGTCTATCTCGGCGACCCTTCGCACCGTCCGCTGATGCAGGCTCTCGACGCCCGCAATGCCGTCGTCTTCGTGCATCCGGGCAGCCTGCCGGGTCCGGCGATCGAGGGTATCCCGCCGTTCGCGGCCGACTTTCTTCTGGATACCACGCGCGCGGTGATCCGCCTCGTCACCTCCGGCGCGCTCGACGCCTATCCGAACGTCCGTTACATCCTGCCGCACGCAGGCGGCTTCGTCCCCTACGCGGCCATGCGGATCGCGCGCACCACCGCGTTCCCGGGCGACGACTGGCCCCGCGTGATGAAGGCGCTCCGGTCGTTCTACTTCGACCTGGCGATGTCGGCCTCGCCGACGGTGCTCCCAAGCCTGCTGGCCTTTACCGGCGCCGACCACGTCATGGTCGGCAGCGACTTCCCCTATGCGCCCTCCGGGCCGATCGAAGGCAATCTGGCGTCGCTGCGCGCCTACCCGCTCGCCGCCGGGGACCGGGCGATGATCGAGCGGGGGACGGCGGAGTGTCTGCTGCTTCGCTGACGGGTTCGCCGCCCGCTTCGTGGCCCGGGGGCGGAGGCCGGCCGGGTTTCGCCGGTCAGCCGGACACCGCCGCCACGGCGTCGCGCACCTGCCGTGCCCGGTCCCGTATGTCCGCGATGTCGGCAGCGTTCGCGACGCCGCGCTCGGCATCGTCGAGGATGATGTCCAGCTGCTCCAGGAGCAGGTCCGCCTGACCGGCCGTCGACCGGTGTTCCGCGATCCGCGCGAGGGCCTCGATCAGGTGGATGAGGACGAGCGGCTTGTCCGCGGCGTTCTGCCGGATCTGGTCGAAGGATCCGGCGACGAGGCTCCGGTGGCTCGGACGCGGGCAGATCACGCGCGCCCGGCCCTCGGCGTCGGCGAAGACGCCGGCCGGCATGTCGAGCCGCATCGCCCTGGCGAGGCAGGACGAAAGGCGGTGGACCACCGCCACCGCCGTGTAGGGATCGTTCGTTCCGGGCGAGAGCGCGCGGACCGCGATCTCGACGAGATGGCGGACCGGGTATTCCGGATCCTGGACCGGGGTGCGATGCACGCCGATGGAAAGGGTCTCGAGGATCAGGCCCCGCAGTTGCGGGGTGTCGGCGGAGCCGGGATAGATGGCGATGCCGCGTCCACCTTCCGCGACGTAGTCGCCCGGCCTGAAGCTGAAGCCGATGATCGCGTCGCTGCGGCGGGCGATGTCGGTCAGCGCCCTGAACTCGATGGCCTGGATATAGCCCGCCCGCCGCGGTCCGAAGCGGGTTGCGAGGCGGGCGAAGTCGGGCGGAAGCGCAGCCGCCGGATCCGATGTGTCCTCCCCGTCCTTCAACGGTGGGAGCTGGCCGAGAACGTCGTCGAGTTCCCGCCCGACCCTTTCGATGACGGATTCGGAGACGATCGAACGTCCCAGCGAATGGAAATGGAACACCAGGAGCACGACGCTGACGGCGGTCTGGAGGACCCCGAGGCTGATGGTGGCGAAGGGCAGTTCCTTCGCGTTCCCGATGTTCCCGGTCCAGGCCAGGATGATGAGCAGGTAGAGGATCGTCATGACGAAGGTCCCGAGCACCAGCTGGGTCTGCAGACTCGCCATGAAATTCCGGATGAGACGCGGTCCGAACTGGCTGGAGGCCAGGCTCAGAACGACCATGGTGATCGAGAATGCCAGCGAGGTCATCGTGATCAGCGCCGTCATCAGCGCGGCCGCCACGTCGCGAGCCTCGCCCGCCGTGCTGGCGAACACCCACCAGTCCTGTGCGGCGGGCGCGCGGCCGGCGAGGGTCCGGTCGAGGCTGATCCCGCCGGCGGCAAGTGCGACCGACGCCGCCATCATGATCGCCGGCACGAACCATAGCCCGGTGCGGACTCCGTCCCAGGCAGCCTGGAACCGAAGATGGATCTGCAAGGCGCTTCTCCTGGCCGGGGTGATCGGGGAACCGGACGCGAACTCGCCCGCCCAACAAGCGCTTGCCGGATTCGGTTCCCGCAGCCCCGTCGGCCGCGCTCCGCGCCCGGCGACGGCCGGGGGGATCACGCCCTTCCGCCGACGCGGAGGCAGGTGGCGAAGGACCTCGCCTTCGATCTAGGAGAGCTGGTCGAGCAGGTCGGCGAGGATGCCGAGCCGGGCCAGCGGTTCGTCCGCCGTGCGCCTGCAGAGAATCCGCCCCTCGCTCCAGGAGAGATCGGGGTCGCGCTCGATCGTGCCTGCCACGTCCTCCGCGACCTCGATCTCCGGATGAAATCGGACGGCGATGGCCTGCGGCCCCGCGACCAGCCGGGCGATCCCCAGGGCGGCGGCCGTTGTGCGGATGGACGCGATCGAGAGGAGGCACCGGACGGGGTCCGGGGGAGGGCCGAAACGGTCCGCGATCTCGGCCTCGAGCCGCCCGACGTCGCCGGGTTCGCCGGCATGGGCGATGCGGTGGTAGAGGTTCAGTCGGATCTCGGCTTCGGGAATGTAGTCCGCCGGGATGAACGGCGAGAGCTCCAGCTGCAGCGCCGTCCTTCGCTCCTGCGGCTGCTCGCCCCGACCTTCCCGCAGCGCGCGCGCCAGGAGGTCCTGGAAGAGCGGCAGCCCGACCAGCTTCACGTGTCCGGCCTGCCGCTCCCCGGCGAAATCGCCGGCGCCGCGCTGGTCGAGGTCGCGCGCCGCGATCGCCATGCCGGCGCCCAGCCGGTCGAAGGCCTGGAGCGTTCCCAGCCGCCGCATGACGGCCTCCGAGAGTTCCTGGTCCGGGGCCGTCGTCAGGTAGCAGTGCGCCTGGACATGCGCCCGGCCGACGCGCCCGCGCAGCTGGTGCAGTTCCGCCATGCCGAACAGATCCGCCCGGTGGACGATCATCGTGTTCGCGCGGGGCACGTCGAGGCCGCTCTCGATGATGCTCGTCGCCAGGAGGACGTCGCCCCGTCCCGCGGCGAAATCCACCATGGTTTCATCCACCTTTTTCGGAGGAAGCTCGCCATGCGCGATCCGGATGTCCAGTTCCGGGGCAAACTTCTCCAGTTCCGCCGCGACCGGACCGATGTCCTCGATGCGCGGCACGACGAGGAAGCTCTGGCCGCCGCGCTTCTTCTCCCGGCGGAGGGCATCGCAGACGGTCGCTGCGTCGTAGGGCGAGGAGAGCGTGCGCACCGGCCGGCGCCGCGAGGGCGGCGTCATGATCGGGCTCATGTCCTGCAGGCCTGCCAGCGCCCCCTGCAGCGTGCGCGGTATCGGTGTGGCCGACAGCGTCAGGATATGGCTGCCCGTTCCGAGCGCCCTCAGCTTTTTCTTCTGCGCGGCGCCGAAGCGCTGCTCCTCGTCCACCACCAGGAGGCCGAGGTCGGCGAAGGCGACGCCCTTGCCGGCGAGCGCGTGCGTTCCGACGACGATGCGTATGCTCCCGTCGGCGAGCCCCGCCTTCGCCGCGTCTGCTTCCGTCCTCGAAACGAGTCGCGACAGAAGCGCGACGCGCAGGCCGAACGGCGCGAAGCGGCGGCTGAGCGTCTCGAAGTGCTGTCGCGCCAGGACGGTCGTCGGCGCCGCGAAGGCGACCTGCCTTCCGCTGAAGGCCGTGGCTGCGGCCGCGCGCAAAGCGACTTCCGTCTTGCCGAAGCCGACGTCCCCGAGCACGAGGCGGTCCATCGGGCGGCCGGACGCGAGATCGTCGAGGACGGCGCGGATGGCGCGAGCCTGGTCCGCCGTCTCGGCGAAGGGAAACCGGGCCACGAAACGTTCGTACTCGCGCGCCGGAGGGACGCATCTCGGTGCCTCCTGCGCCAGCCGCTCGCTGCGGACGGCCACGATCCTGGCGGCGGTCTCTTCGAGTGCCGCGCGCAGACGGGCCCTGCGCCGGGGCCATCCGTCGGCGTGGAGCCTGTCCAGGCTCACCGCGGTCCGGTCCGACGCGTAGCGCCAGATCCGGTCGGCCTCGTCCACGGGCACCATGAGCCTGGTCCCGTCGGCATATTCCAGCGCTATCGCCTCGCCGTCGTCGTCGGTCGCCCCGATCGGCGCCAGGCCCTGCAGGATGGCGATCCCGTGGTCGAGATGGACCACGAGATCGCCCGCGTGCAGTTCCGTCATCTCGCTCTCCCACAGCGGCGCGGATTGCACTGCGCCCGGACCCGCGCTCGCGCGGCTTCCGAGAACGTCCTGGCTTGCAACCACGGCGATGCCGCGCTCATGGTCGACGAAACCGCATTGCAGGTCCGCCTCCAGGGTCGCGACCGATCCCGCCGGAGACTGGAGCACCTCGTTCCACGCCTCTGCGGGTGCCGGCCGGTGGCCGGCGGTCCTGGCAGCCCAGCCGGCGATCCGCGCGAGATCGCCCTTGTCCGGGCCGACCAGCAGGACCCGGTTGTTCTCTTGCGCCTGTCGGCGCAGGAAGGCGGCGAAGGCCGATGCCGCGCGGGTCTGCAGCGCGAACTCCGGCACCGGTCCGAAACGGGAGGCCGCGTCCAGAATCACGGCACGGGCGGAAAACCGGTCGGACCACTCGGCCTCCCCGAGATAGAGCCGGTCGGGCGAGGGCGGCGCGGCGCCGAGCTTCCGGCGGTCTTGGTAGGCCTCGCCGATCTGCGCGCTCATCGCCTCGCGGCGATCCTCGGTTCCCGTTTCGGAGGTGATCGCCGCATCCTGCAGATAGTCGAAGAACGAGCGAAGATCGTCCGTCGCCGCGGCCCGGTTCGGAACCGCACCCGCATCGATCCGGGCCGGATCCCGCAGTTCCGAGGACGGAACGAGGCGGAGGTCCTGCGCGCTGCCGTCGGTGCGCTGCGACACGGGATCGTACCGCTTGATCGAGGTGATCCGCCCGTCGATGATCTCAACGCGGAACGGCGCCGGCCGCCCCGCGGGGAAGATGTCGACGACCTCTCCCCGGAACGCCACCTCCCCCGGTTCGTCCACCCGCTCGTCCTCGACGTAGCCCCCGTATCGGCAGAAGGAGCGCAGCGCGGCGAGGTCGACCGGCTCGCCGTGCCGCAGGTCCATGCTTCGCACGGCCTCCGGCGGAGGAACGCGCTGCAGCAGCGCGTCGGGCGTCGTCAGCACGATGCACCGGCCCGCGCGCCCGGCCGACAGCCGTTCGAGGACCGCCATCCGCTCACCCATCACCGCGTGCGAAGGAAGCGCCCGGTCGTAGGGCAGGCAGTCCCAGGGCGGGAAGACCGCCACCTCGTGCTCATTCGAAAGCGCGGACAGGAAGCGCGCGATGGCACGCGCGCGCGCCTCGCTCGCGGCGACGTGGACCAGCGCTCCGCCGCCGGCCCGGGCGCGCTCGAGCAGCAGGACGGCGGTCGCTCCGACCGTGGGGCGTTCCGGCATGGGTACCTCGTGATTGCGTCGGCAAGGAGAGTTCGGACGACGGTCCGGCGGCGGGCGCCGCGGCAGAAGAACCGCCTGCCCCTGCTCCGGTTCCCGGCGCGCCGGTCCCGTCCGCCGGATGGTGCCGCGCGGAACAATCGGCCCAGGGTCGCGGTTGCACCGGAGCGCCGCTCCCTGCGTGGGGCGATCGGTATTCCGCTGCGGGGTCGGCCCCGCGATCGCCCGCGCGGCCTCGCGACGGCAGCGAGATCATGCTTCGGACCGGCCTCGCGCCGGCCGCCGGACCCCGGCTTGGACAGGACAGCGATGCCCGAACGTGCAATGGACGATCCGGCCGCCCGCTCCGCCCCGCACGCCAGTCCCGGCATCCTGATCATCGGCGGCGGCTTTGCCGGTCTCGAGGCGGCGAAGGAACTCGGCGATGCCGGGCTGGGCGCCACGATCGTCGACCGCCAGAACCACCATCTCTTCCAGCCGCTCCTCTACCAGGTGGCGACGGCCGCGCTTTCGGCTCCGGACATCGCCGAGCCGATACGCAAGGTGCTGCGCGGCCGCGCGAGCGTGCAGGTGCTGCTGGGCGAGGTCGTGGAGATCGACGCGGGGACCAGGAGCGTGCGCCTCGCGGATTCCAGCCGCCTGCCCTACGACTACCTGCTGCTGGCTGCCGGCGCCACGCACGGCTATTTCGGCAATGACGGCTGGGCGACGATCGCGCCGGGCCTGAAGACGCTTGCCGATGCCCGCAGCATCCGGAGCAAGGTCCTCCTGGCGTTCGAGAGAGCCGAGCGGACGATCGATCCGGTCGAACAGCAACGGCTGATCACGGTGGCGGTGATCGGCGGCGGACCGACCGGGGTCGAGCTTGCCGGGTCGATCGCGGAACTCAGCCGCTACACGCTGGCGCGGGATTTCCGCAACATCGAGCCGGCGAGAGCGCGCATCATGCTGATCGAGGCGGGGCCGCGCCTGCTGTCGACCTTCTCGGAGGAACTGTCGGCCTATGCCGAGGCTCGGCTGGCGGCGCTCGGTGTCGAGGTGCTGACCGGAACGCGCGTGGAGGCGATGGGCGAGACCTGGATCCGCATCTCCGGCCGCGTCGAGCCGGTCGGGGTTCATCTCTGGGCCGCAGGTGTCGCAGCCTCCCCGCTGGCCAGGCAGCTCGGTGTGGAGGTGGACCGGGCAGGTCGCGTCCCCGTCGATGCGAACCTCGAGGTCGAGGGGCGACCGGGGGTCTTCGCCCTCGGCGACCTCGCCAGTTGCCCGGGTCCCGACGGACGGCCGCTCCCGGGTCTTGCCCAGGTCGCCAAGCAGCAGGGCCGCCATCTCGGCAGGTCGCTCGCCGCCCACATACGCGACGGGCGGCCGCTGCAGCCGTTCGTCTATCGCGGGCGTGGCAACACCGCCATCGTCGGGAGGCATGCGGCCGTGTTCGAGCAGGGCCGGTTCAGGATCCGGGGCGGCCTGGCCTGGCTCGCCTGGGCGATCATCCACGTCTACCTGCTCGTCGGTTTCCAGCACCGCATCCAGGTCTCGCTGCAATGGCTGTGGCGGTATCTGACCTACGAGCGCGGCGCCCGTCTGGTGAGCGACGATCCGGCACCCGTCCCGGAGCCCGCTCGCGGGAACGAGGCTTCGCGCAGCCGGTTAGGGCGGGGCGAGGACTAGCCGTTCGCCAGCAGGAGCCTCGACCGACATGCCAGCGCACCGCATCCCCCGGGTGGACTCGCCGAGGCTGAGCCTGCTGGTTCCGCCCGACGAGCCGGCGAACGCCCGCAACTTTGCCGAACTGGTGCAGCTGCTGGAAGCGCTGGGCCGCGACCTCGACCGGAAGCACGAAGTGTCCCGGCCGGCGCTGCGCGACTGGGAGAGACGGGTCGCGGGACTGCTGCGGGAAGGCGAGCTGGACCTGTTGCTGCGCGGTCCGGACGCGGACGGGTACGACCCGGATCGACTCGCGGAGGAACGGTGGAAGAACCTCCGCGCCATCCTCATGAAGCGGAAGGGCCTGGGCTGACGTCGCAGGAGCCGGCCGCCTGCACCGACAGGAGAAGACCATGGACGAATTCCAGGCCACGCCGCCGGAGGAGCTTCGCCGCCTGAGAGCCCTTTCGGCGCAGGAATATGGCGACCGGTTCCTCGCCGAAGCGGTTCGTCTGCTGCACGAGCGATGCGGCGCGCAGGCGATGGACGAGCTGCGGGTGCGGATCGCGGGGCAGATCCGCGAGTTCCCCGACCATTCCGGCCGGGACGACCGCTCCGCCCGTCTTGCGATGGAGGAACTGTATCGGGTCCTGCAGCTCGCGGCGACGGGGACGAGCGCCCTGCGCGGCTGGACCGAGGGCGCGCCGCCGTCCACTGCGGAAAAGAGGTCGTGATGGGTGCCGGTGGGGATCCTGCCGCGACCGGTGCGCCGCACGGCGATGCGCCGCGGCGGCAGGTCCTTCCGCACCTGCAGGCGGGCGACGGTCCGGACGTCGTGCTCGTCCACGGAGCCCTCACCACGGCGGCCGACATGGAGATGGCGCTGTTCCCCGCACTGTCGCGCCGGCACCGCGTGACGGCCTTCGATCGCGCCGGCCACGAGGGCGGCCATCGCGGCCATCGTCCGGGCGGATCGCCGCAGGCGCACGCGAGCCTGCTGCGCGAATCGATCGTCGCTCTGGGTCTGCGGCGGCCCGTCATCGTGGGACACTCCTTCGGCGGCGCGGTGGCCCTCAGCCATGCGCTGCGGTTTCCCGACGAGGTCGCCGGGGTCGTCGCGGTCGCGCCGATCGTCTTCCCGGAACTCCGCCCGGAGCACCTGCTGTTCGCTCCCCGCGCCCTGCCCGGCATCGGCATTGCCGTCGATCTGCTCGCGCGGTCCTGGCTCGACCCCGTCCTGCTGCCGGCGCTGCGCCGCTTGATGTTCTCGCCGCAACCGGTTCCCGAAGGCTATGATGCGCGCGTCCCCGGTTCCGTCCCCGGCCGGATGCTGCAGGCGGAGGCCGAGGACGCCGCGTTCCTGGTGCCGGGACTGGCCTTGAACTCGATGAGCTACGTCGGGTGCGCCGTGCCCCTCACGGTGCTGGCGGGAACCGCGGACGCCGTCGTCGACAACCGCCGGCACGGCCGCCTGCTGTCCCGCGTGATGGCCCGTGCGGACTATGTCGAACTGGCCGGCACCGGCCACATGGCGCATCATTTCGCACAGGCGGAGGTCCTCCGCGCCGTCGAGCGCCTCTGTCGCCGCTGACACGGGCACCGGGGGGCCGGCCCCCGCCGGCGCGTCCGCCTCGCGGCGCGACCGGAACGGCATGGAGGCGAGAAAGCCCCGGGACCGCGCCTCGCGCGTTCGAAGGATCCCGGGGACCGCCGGCGGAGGGCGGAAAGCGCCGCGTCCGAGGGAACAGACGGCCGTCGCGAGGGGTTCTCGAACCGTTGGAGAACGAGGACGACCATCATGGACATTCCCTTGCAGATCGCCTTCCACCGCGCCGAGAAACCGGCTTGGGCGGAGGGAGAAATCCGCAGCCGCGTCGCCAGGCTGTCGGACATCCACCGACACATCGTCGGTTGCCGCGTCACCGTGGACCAGAGGGCCAGCGACACCGACGGAAAGATCCCGCCCGTCGTCCGGATCGAGGTCAGCCTGCCGGGCGTGGCGCCCCTCGTGGTCGCCTACGAGCCGGAACGGCTGCAGCAGACCTATCAGAACCCCGACCTGGGCAATGCGATCAATCACGCCTTCTCGATCGCGGAGCACCGGCTTGCCGAGTGGAAGGAGAGGCGCGCCGGCCGCACCCGCGAGCCCCAGCACGATTCCCAGAACCAGTATCTCGGCCAGGTCGCCGAGATGCATCCGGAGGAAGACCACGGCTTCCTGCTGACCAAGGAGGGAGGGCTCCTCTATTTCCACCGCGACGCACTGCTGAGCGGCGATTTCGACGCTCTCGGTCGCGGCGACGAGCTGCACTATGTCGAGGAAATGGGTGACACCGGTCCGCTCGCCAGCAAGGTCAGGCCGGCGCGCTGAGCGCCGCCCGCGCCGCAGTCGGCTCTGCCGATCCCCGTACGGAAACCCGTCGCGTCCCGCTCCGTCGTTCCGGCCGAGGCCTTCCTCGCGAGGTGGCGGAGAGGGGGGCTCTCCTGCCCACCAGGCCGAAACCGCGCGTTCCCTGCAATGAGGGCACGCGCCCGCCAGGTCAGCGATACAACGCGCGATCCATGGCACGATACACAAGGCCTGGGAGCCCGCATTCCCGCGGCGGGGCGAAGGCTCCTGACAGGGGGCGGTTCCGGCCCTGCATGCGCCTGCCCGGAATGAGCGTTCACCACCGCGCCTGTGGACCGGGAAATGATTCTCCAGCCCTTCGAAACGCGGTTCGTGCGCATCAATACAGGTAAGGTGACAGGCTGCACGGACCTCGCTAGGCTCGCGCGATGGCGGCGGGAAACTGGCAGGATGACGAGAACGACGCGATCGTCGCGGACTACTTCGTCATGCTCTCGAAGGAACTCGCGGGCCAGCCGTTCAGCAAGTCAGCGCACAGGCGGGCGCTCCAGGACCGGATCGGCCGGGGCGAGGGATCGATCGAATACAAGCACCAGAACGTCAGCGCGGTGCTGATGGGCCTCGGCGAAACCTGGATCGTCGGCTACAGGCCGGCCTTCAACTACCAGCGCGCCCTGGAAGACGCGGTCCTGCGCTGGCTCGCTGCTCGTCCGGACTGGACGACGCGGATACCCTCCGTGGCTGCGACGAACCAGCTGGCCGAGAACCAGGCGCTGTGGATCGGTCCGGCACCCACGATGTCCAATGCGCCGGAACCGAAAGAGCTCGAGCAGGCGATGGCGATCGCCCGCCGCTACGATGTCGCCGAGCGCGACGAACGCAACCGCGCGCTGGGACGCGCCGGCGAGGAACTCGTGCTGCGGCACGAACGCCAGTCGCTGAGGATCGCGGGCCGGAGCGACCTCGCCGAGCGCGTCAAGTGGACCTCGGAGGAGGTGGGCGACGGCACCGGATTCGACATCGCCTCGTTCCACGCCGACGGCAAGGAACGGCTGATCGAAGTGAAGACGACGAACGGCTGGGAGCGGACGCCGTTCCACATCACCGCGAACGAACTCGCGGTCGCCGATGACCGTCGCAGCGAGTGGTGCCTGCTGCGCCTGTGGGATTTCTCCCGTACCCCGAAGGCCTTCGAGCTGCACCCCCCGCTTCAGGCGCATGTCGCGCTGACGCCGACCAGTTTTCGCGCGTCGTTTCACTGAACGGGCAGCAACGTCTATAGTTTGCTGGACGCGTGTGACAGGGCGGCCATGGGAGATCCGCGCGACGACCGGCAGCGACAATGCGCTGCTGGAATTCCGCGACCACGGCTTCTTCACGGTCGATGTCCGGAGTCCAGGACTTCTGATTGAACGCTGTGCCCAGCCGGCAATGCGTCCCCATTCGGTTGTTCAGCCAATCATTGCCTTGACCCAGAAGCGGAAATTGCCGCCAAGACGCTGAACCACCGCTTTGAGCTCACGTCGGCCGCGGGAATCGCTTCGCTATTCCCACAAGGCCTGCATCCTGACGCCATGCAACGGGTCGCGGTCGCGCCAGTTCCGCCCCATTCTTCTGCTCGCAGCGAGATTGAACGCAACGCGGGAGTTGCCCATTCTGCCCAATTTGCTTATATTGCCCAAGGAAGAGGATGAGTCATGAGCGCAGTGAAGCGATCCCATCTCACGCGGGCCGCCCTGACCAGGGCGATTGAAAGCGAGGTCGAGCGCATGCCTCTGCACGACCTTATCGAACTAGCTTCCAGTCTGAATATCCCTGTGCCGGCCGCCACTGTGGCGGTGCGTCGGCGAGAGCCCAAATCACTGTCGTCGTCGGCTTATTCCGAAGGCCGTTTGCTGCAAGGCAATGGTGTCGGCCCGGTCGTCTCCGCGGCGGCGGGCGGTAGGCTTCTGGATGCGATCACCGTCGATGATGAAGCGGCCGACTGGGCCGAGAGCGAACTGGTCGGGGCTGGAGACTTGGTTTACCGACTTGGCATCGCGCGAGGCACCCTCGACAATTGGCGCAAGGCCGGAAAGGTCATTGCCCTACGAAAGGGGCTTCGGAACTTCCTATATCCCCTTCGGCAGTTTGATCGGCGCCGGCCAGTGGAAGGTCTCGATAAGGTGATGAAGCACTTCGCCTCAGCCGAAGAGGCGTGGGAGTGGTTGGTCGCGCCCAATCGAATGACGGACGGCAAGGCCCCGATCGATGCCTTGCATGCCGGCAACCTTCGTAGTGTCGTGAGCGCGGCGGCGGGCGCCTTTGATTACACGTGAAGCTCGTTGCGTCCAAACTTCGTAACCGGGTGATCGCCGCGCGTCTCGCATTCTGCCCACAAGGCACCGGGCGACGCCGGCCGGCGCCGGGTTGGGCTCGAGCCGTTACTCCAGTCCGACCGACTCGTTTCGCGTGCTCTACGCGGCGGACAACTTCCCCACTGCGTTCGCCGAAGCCGTTGTGCGAGACCGATTTGAAGGCAAGTATCGTCGCTATCTCTACCGTCCTCACCTGGAGCAGGTGTGCCTGACTGCCATCAGTTCCAGCAGAGATCTCATGCTGCTCGATCTGCGGGGAGCCGGGGCCTACGAGTTGGGCGTCGACACCGACGCGAGCCGGGCGCGCGACCACACCGTCGGCCAGTCTTTCTCCCAAGCTGTCCATGATCAGATGGCGGATGTCGATGCTATCCTGTTCGACTCGCGCCTGACCAGTGGTGCCTGCGTCGCCATCTACGATCGAGCCTTTTCCGCGTTGTCCGCAACAGTTCCGATCGGCCTACTGCAGACCGCCTTGCTGGCAGCTGAGATCACCCGCCTGGGGATTACGCTACGGCGCCAACGGGGCTATGCGCCATGATCAGGCGATCTCACCGCCCTCGCCTCCGTCCCGGTGCCAACCAATGGCCAAGCGACTTCGCATCGTTTCGCCGCAGCGGAACAAACGCCTGCAAACTGGGTGGAGAAGCTTCTTTCCGCGATCGAAATCCTCGCTCAGGGCACGGCTGTGGCCTTCGTGTCCTGGCTTGGCGCCGCCGGGCCTCGACTGCTCACGCCGCTACTTGCGATCCGTGGAGGGCGGCTTCGAGCCCTCCGTCGGCAGCGTCGGAGATTGCTACGACAACGCTCTCGCAGAGACGATCAACGGCCTCTACAAAGCGGAAGTCATCCATCGACGCGGACCGTGGCGAAGCTTCGAGGCCGTCGAGTTCGCCACGCTGACCTGGGTCGACTGGTCCAACAAACGCCGGCTGCTGGAGCCCATCGGCAACATCCCGCCGGCCGAAGCCGAGGAGCGCTACCTACGCCATGCTGGAAGAACCGGCCATGGCCGCGTGACTCAAACGAAATGGCCTCCGGCAAACCCGGGGCGGTTCAGGGGGCGCAAATTGACAATCATGATTTCATGTCTTACTGATTTACTGAAATCATCAGGCATCAAGCCGCAGTGGGGGAGCTTCGGCGTGACTACGAGGCCCGGCAAGACGCAGAACGCCAAGCCTGACGATGAACCTGAAGTGCCGTTGCAAGTCACCGTACCGAAGCGTGTCAAACGTGCGCTCGACCTCAAATCGGTAGAAACAGGACGCACGCGCCGCGCGCTCGTGCTGGAGGCTCTGCGCGAAGTTGGGGTCTCCGTCACCGACGACGAAATCGCTGGCCGTCGGGGAGTGAAGAAGCGATGATCAAGACCACATTGCGGCACCGCCTGCTCGCCCTTGAGGCGGAGCCTCCGAAGGCCTGGCGGAAGACTGGCGTCCATGCCCGGCCCAATTTGCATGGGCTCCTTCGCTACCCGGCAATGATGGTTCCTTGCATGCAAGGCGATATCATTGACGTCATCCTCGACCACAAGCCAGGACCTTGTCGGGTTCTGGACCCGTTCGTTGGCTCCGGCACAGTGATGACCGAAGCCTTGGTACGCGATCTGAATTTCACTGGGGTCGACATCAATCCGCTCGCGGCACTTGTTTGCGAAGCGAAGGCGGCGATTGATGCAGGTGCCGACGTTGAGGGTGCCGCACAGACTGTCCTATCGGCGCTACGAAGTGACGTCTGCGAAGCCATTGAGGTCGAGTTCCCCGGTAGAACAAAATGGTTCGACAACGAGAGTGCGGTAAAGTTCTCAATTCTGCGTCGGGCAATTGTCCAAGTCGAAGATAAGGGCGCGCGTAAGGTGATGTGGACGGTCTTTGCCGAGACCGTGCGGCTGTGCTCAAACAGCCGGACCAGCACCTATAAGCTCCACATCCGCGCGCCTGGTGATCGTGTCGCCGCGGATCGCGTGCTCCCCACATTCGAGGCCAATCTGCGTCAGTCCCTGGTTCGGGTCAGGGAATATCGCGCGCTGATTGGAACACGAGGTGAAAAGCGGCCATCGGTTCGGATCATTTGCGATGATGCTCGCAAGGCCGCGCTGGACTGGCCCGCCACCGACCATCAGTTATTGGTGACCTCGCCACCCTATGGCGATAATCAGACGACCATTCCGTACGGTCAGTTCTCTTACCTCGCGATGCGGTGGATTCCGGAAGGCGACCTCCCAAGCGCCGGTGCGACGCAATTGATGACCAACACAAATGCACTCGATGCGGTAAGTCTCGGCGGGACCGTTCGCGGCGCGGAGGAAAAGGAGGCTGCCGTGCGGGCGGTGTCTCGACACTTCGACACGTTCGTTCGGGAAGCTGAGCGCACAAACCGCAAACGCGCTATTCGCAAGGTGTCCAGCTTTATAAGTGACTTCGCCGATGCTCTGAACCATATGCGGTCAAGCTCGTCTGGAACGGCGCATTGGGTATTGACCACAGGAAATAGAACGGCCGCCGGCCTGACCGTGCCTTTTGACGCCATCTGTAAGGACCTTGTCACCGGCATGGGCGGCAAGGCGATTGCATCCCTGCGCCGGGAGCTTCCCAACAAGCGCATGCCGTCACGCAATTCTCAGGGCGTTATGATCACGACGGAAACCACCACAGTTGTCGAGTTCAGTTGATGGCTGAGGCAGCCGATAAAGAAGCCGAGCTGAAGGTCGGCGCCCACGTTTTGGTCCAACTTGGCAGCGAACTGGTCACTGACGTCGAGCAGGCCATCCTCGAATGCGTCAAGAACGCCTACGATGCCGACGCTCCAGGCTGTAAGATCGAAATCGACACGCGCGAAACCGGATCTAAGCTAGAGGCCGGCACGGTCGACAAGTATTGGGGGTTCGACAGCCCCACCGAGACTGTAACTGTCGAGATGCTGGACAGGAATGGCCAACCACTCGCGGCTCGTCCCGATGCTGGCGACGTCGAAATCACCCGAAAGCTGAACTACACGGGGCGTATTACGATCGAGGATAAGGGCGATGGCCTCGACCCAGCGCAACTACGGAGTTCCTGGCTCGTCATCAGTCGCTCCAGCAAGCGTAGTGCGGCCGGCGGCCAAAAGAGGAAAACCAAGAAAGGCCGCACCCCGCTCGGAGATAAAGGTCTCGGTCGTCTCGGCTCCATGAAGCTTGGCGACATTCTTCGGATTGAGACGGCGACCTCTGCGACAACGCCGTTGGCGGTCGCGGAGTTTCGCTGGGCTGACTGCGAAGCAGCGCGCACTGTCGATCAAATCCCAGTATTCATCGATGCCCTGCCGAATGACGCGCGTTTCAAGGGCACGCGAGTCTCGGTCATGGGTCTGCGAGATCTTCCCGAATGGCGTCGCAAAGACCGAATTGCGGAGATCACCCGCAGCCTCGCGCGACTGATTTCGCCGTTTGAAGCCACATCGACCTTTCCTGTCGGAATCAAGCTGGACGGCGATGATCAATCGCTGATGTCGGTCACGGACGAGCTTCTGAAACGGGCCGTCGCCGAATTCATATTCGAGTGGAGGGATGATGAGGCAGACCCGTCAAAGCGCGTCCTCGTAGCGACTGCGCGCTTCAGGAAGAGCCTCTTTACCTCGGAGCGTAGCCGCAAGAACCGGGAGCGCACGGCTGCGGTATTCGGTCAAGACCGAGGCCTTGGCTTCGCGGAGTCCTTGAAATCCTATGGACGTCTCAAGCCTTACCGTGACAAAACTATCGATCTCGATGGAGCATGGTTCGTCGAACTCAAACGCACGTTTCAATGGTCGGACATGCAGCTCGACACGGGCGCTGCGCTCGTAGACCCCGGCCCATTCTCGGGCGCGTTCTACTTTTTCCATCTGGATAAGCTCGGACCCGAGGATGAGGACATTGCCGACGTCGATGCGCCAGCGGCCGCTGGCATCGGCATAGATCGCCAGTTGCTCAAGGACATGACCGGCATCTCGATCCTTCGCGACGGATTTCGTGTTCGATCCCAAGGTGACTGGCTCGGCCTGTCGCAGTCGATGACCTCCGGTAGCACCTATGGCATGCGCGTCGACAATACCGTTGGCTACTTCGCGCTTACCGGCGAATACAATTACAAGCTGGTCGAGAAGTCAGATCGCGAGGGCTTTGTCGAGGACGCCGCCTACCGCGGTTTCATGCAGATAGCGAAACATTGTCGAGGATTCGCAAACGAGAGCCTTGAGCAGGTGCGCCGAGCGCTGGACGATTACTACAAGCGACTCTTGAGTTCGGCAGACTCGCCCCACAAGGACGGGCCCCCCGTCAGCGCCTTCCAAGCCCTTGAGAGCGGCATCAAGTCGACCGAAGGCGCGCGCGATGATGCTGCGCGAATAGCCGCCGAACTCCAAGTTGAGCTGGACCGCCTGGAGCGCGAAGCAGCGGAAGGCGGGAATACCGAGGCGACGGGCCGGGCCCTGAATGTGGCTAACCGCGCCGTAGCGGCCATGCACAGCGTTCAGACCAGACTCACGGACGGCGCCCGGGCCGGCGCCAACCTCGTTCGCTTACGCCAAGAGTTCGATGAGAAGGACGAGCAAACAATTGCACTTTTCGAAAGCGCCGCCGTTGGTTTGAGCGCTCGAGGCCTCGCCCACGAACTCCGCACCCATCTCACTGAAATCCGTCAGCGGACCTCGGCAATTGAACAAGCCGCCAAGTCAGGGGCGAGCGAAGTCTTACCCCATCTGCGGGCGATCCGTGCATCATGCACGGCAATCTCCAGCGCTGCGGCGCTGATTGACCCCATGTTGCCGCGCTCGCGATCCGTGAAGGAAACGATCGCCTTGCGGGCTTTCGTCGAGGATTTCTTCAAGGGCCGCAGCTCGACATATGAGCGCGCCGGCATCAGCACTCAGATCACGGGAACGGGGGCGACCGTCCGGGCGAACCGCCCGCGCCTCACGCAGGTGTTCGACAATCTCGTCCGCAACAGTGCGTATTGGCTACGTCGGGGCGAGATGACGGGCCAGGTGAAGCGACCGAAGGAAATCATGGTGGAACTGACGGCCGGCGGCTTTATCGTCTCGGATAGCGGACCAGGCGTCGATCCAGACTATGAGTCGTCGCTGTTCGAAATCTTCGTCACCGCCAAGCCGGAGCGCGACACCGGCCAGGGCTTAGGGCTTTTCATCGTGACCGAACTGCTCCGCGCCGATGGCTGCGAAATCTCGCTCCTTCCCGACCGAAATGTGGACGGACGGCTCTATCGCTTTGCTGTCAATCTGCGCCCGCTGGTGGTCCGCGCATGACGATGCAGGTCTCCCAAGCGCTGGAAATTCTCGGCGCGAAGCGGGTTATTTGGATTGATGACCGCTTCAATACGACGCCCGCCCAGCTCGCCGCTTTGCTGACGAACAGCCTCGAAATCGCCCAGGCTTGCGAAATCGCGGAGTTGCAGGACGCGCTTGCCGGTTACGAGTTCGACGCTGCCGGCGCGGTGCAGACAATTACTCAAATCCTGACGGACCTCGGCGGCCAGCGGATGGAAGAGATTCGCGCCACCTTCTTCGCGAAGGAGAAGGCAGAGAAGGAATTCCCAACCAATGAACTCTCGGCGGATGCCATCGACAAGGCCTGCCAGTTGTTGGGTATAGCGGACAACGACAAATGGACGTTCGAAAAGGCGGACCAGGATTTGCCGGGTCTGTGCGCGGCAGGCGACGCCGAGACCAGCTATGTTGTCGACCTAAACGAGTCCGGCGGGTCGGCCACGCGTGGGTTAGACATGCTGAAAGTTCTCTGGGCCGGAAACTCGCAAGGGACCGCCTTCATCCTCACTCACGACACCGACGTGAGCGGAGAAGCCAAGACAGAGGAAGAGTTGCGGGCGCAGCTCCAGGACCTCGGCGGCCTTGGCCTGCCTGTCTGCGTGATCGCCAAGGAGCGTCTTTCCGACAAAGCTGATGACGAAGAAGGGATGGCAGAGGCGCTGAAGGTCGGGATTAAGCGAGCCGGCCTCCGGCGGAGCATGCACCAGGTTTTGCATCGAGCACGGGAAACCTTGCAATCCGCGATCGATAGCGCCGCCTTGAGTTTACTCACCGTTCCGCCTGAACAGCTTGAGGCGCACGTTTTCGAGCGCGGTTACAAGGAAGGCGTATCGGAACTGCATGTTGTGGAACGAGCGATCGCGGCGCACCTCGGCAAAGAAGCCCGTGCCTTCTTCGGTGGAGATGACCAAGTCCAGGCCTGTGTCCAACGCCTTCGCGCGTTGCGCACCATACCCCTTCAGAAGCCCGCTTCAAAGCCCGAGCCGCACCTGGCCGCCTTCCGTGAGGCTGAGGTTTGGGAATCCGACGTGCTGCTCAACAAGGCGTTGACTCCTATCGCGTGCGGGGACGTGTTTGAAGTCGACGGCGACGAGGCGTCAGCCAGAGGCAGCAAGCAGAAATTCGTCCTGCTCGGACAACCCTGTGACATCTCCCTTCGCCCTGAAGAGAAGCGGCGTGCCCAAGACACTGCCTTTCTCATCCCGCTAAAGACCAAAACACTGCCCGTGAAGGCGGAGCCTAGCGCTAAAGAGCCACTACTGCCCTTCACCCTCGGCGGCGAGCAGTGGGCTTGCGATTTTCGAAATGCGAGCGTCGCCCGCCTCTCCATACTCGATCTCGCATCCTTCAGGTCAGACGGGCGGGTGCGGATTGATGTTGACCACAAAGCGCCGGCAGGCCTCCTTGTCGCCCAGCAGAAAGTCTACGAAGATCGCACTACGCCTGCCACCAACGCGCTTGGTGATGCAAGCGCGAGGCCGGCGGCTGGGCAAGTCTCGGTTGCTTTGCAACTCACCTTTGCGACGACCGATGCCTTCAAATATATCCACTCTCCGGTTTTCGAGGAGGCGTCCAAGAACAAGATTAACGGGGAGACAATCAATCGGCCAAAGCGGGCAACATGGCGGCTACGGCGTTGCGGGCGCGTCCGCATGCCTTATGCTGCTGCACTGTTGGATCTTTATACCAGCGTCATGAGCCGGCAGGCGTTTGACCTCGACTTTATGTCCCCTGGCCTCAACACCGCCCTGGACAATCCGAAGGCGGCCGTTCCGTCGGCTGTGGCGCTTGCGTCACAAGCCTCAATCGCCGCCGAGCCTGCACCGGCCGAGCCGGAAGCTAAGGCCGCAGAGGCCCCAGTTAATCCCGCTAAGGCATAGCTACATCAACAAGGGCACAGGCTATCCCGCATGGCTGGGCCTGCGAGAACCAGAGCTCATAAAGAAGACTATCTAGCTGATAATTTGTGCGACAATCTCCGGTGTTTGGCTGACCGGGTGGGATTCGAACATGTACGCCGAAGTAATCGACTGGCGCTCGGCTACGCCATAAGCAATGTCGGCTTCGGGAAGTCGCAAGCGGCAGTCAAAGGGCCGGAAAGGTGAAGGGTATCGGGTGCCGGCAGGCGTACGAAAGCCTCTCATGCAGGAACCCGCGGGCCACAGTCGATGGCTATGGGGATTTCGATGAGCGGCCGATGTCGGCGATGGCGCGACTGCCACTGGGGAGCATGAGGATGGACGCGGATTGAAGGCTTCGTTGCGCCGCCGCGCGGTGTGGTCGGCCCTGCACCCGACTCGTCGCGATCCTGTCGGCAGCGCTAGTCACCATCGGCGCGCGGGGTTCCTTTGCCGGAAGCGCAGCGCCTGCGGCTTGAAGCTGGATCATGCCATGCCGGGTCATGGAGCGGTCTTCCGGTTCGTCGCCGACGCGTGCGGCGGTCCTCGCGGCTGCCTCCAGCGCTCGAACGTTTCGATCACGATCATGCGTCCGCCACAGCAGCGACATGGCGGGCGGTAGTCCTCCGGTTGGCCTGGTGCGTCGCCATCAGGCGGAGAGGCGACATACAGGAGTTTGGGGGCGAGCGCGAGGCTGGCCCTGCGGGCGGAGCCGGCGAGCAGGCCGTAGTGGCGGATGCGATGGAAGCCGCGTGGCAGGACATGGATCAGGAAGCGGCGGATGAACTCGTCTGCTGCAAGCGTCATGACCTGCCGCCGGTCCGCGCCGTCGCGGCGATAATCCTTGTAGCGGAAGGTGACGCC
>Ga0208243_1000352_pt1 | contig 28277 bp, 30 predicted proteins | sample Subbio2Aug_QV12A_FD_184826 | JGI IMG/M metagenome (GOLD analysis project Ga0208243, IMG submission 184826) | Serpentinite rock and fluid subsurface biosphere microbial communities from McLaughlin Reserve, California, USA - CR12Aug_QV12A (SPAdes) | ecosystem: Environmental > Terrestrial > Deep... | reverse complement strand
CTGTTGCCCGGCCGCGATCCGGGCGGTGACGCCCGCGATGGCGCGACGGGCCTGCGCGGCGTCGATCGCCGTCGGCGGCGGCGCGAGGAACTCGTCGAGCGCGGTCGCGTCGCGCAGGATCCCGACCGCCCAATCCTCGCCCGCCAGAGCCTCGGCCTCGGCCCGGACCCGCTCGGGCCAGCGGGCGACGTTTCCGCCGTAGGCATCGGCGAGGCGGCGGAACTCGGTCCTTGTCATGGTCGTTCTCCCTGTATCTGCTTCATGCGCACGAACTCGCGGCAGGCGGCGCGGCCGCGCGACAACAGCGATTCGAGCCCCTTCTCGGACACGCCGAGCACGGCGGCGCTGTCGCGGCCGCTGAGCCCTTCGACATGGAACAGGATCAGCGCCGCGCGCTGCCGTTCCGGCAGGGAATCCATCGCCTCCCGCGCCAGCCGCCGCCGCTCCCTGTCGATCAGCACCTCGTCGATGCCGGGTTCGGCGGCGGCCACGTCGCCCGCCTCGTCCAGCGGCGCATGCTGACGCTTCCTGCGCCGGTCGAGCGCCAGGTTCATGACGATCTGGTAGAGCCATGTCGTGAAGCGTGCGCGCCGCGGATCGTACCGCGCCGCGTGCTGCCAGATGCGCACGAACGCCTCCTGGCCGATCTCGTCGGCGTCGGCCGCGCTGCCGGCGACGCGGGCGGCGAGGCTGATGGAGCGCAGCATGTGGCGCTCCATGAGAAGGCGCAGGGCGCGCTGGTCGCCTTGCGCGACGGCACGCATGAGAACTTCATCCTCCGGCTCCGCAGCCACGGTGACGCACCGTCCCGATCCGATCCGCCCAGCATACACGATGGTGACCACCCGCGCCCGGTGGCCGGCCTAAAAATGCACGTTCAGGCCGACCCTGAACGTGTGTACGCCGAGATCGACGTCACTCGAGGCGACCACGCCGGTGTCGGCGCCGAGGGGATCGAGCACAGGGCCGGATGCCGTGGCGCCGAAATGGATGTACTGGTAGTCGCCGCGCAGCGAGATCCGGTCGGTGAGGGCGTGCTCGATGCCGGCACCGAGCGCATAGCCGGCCGCGGTCTCGTCCCCTGTGGCGAGCGTGGCGGAGTAGCCGCCGGCTCCGGCCGTCTCGATCATCCCGTCGAGCCCGCCATAGGCAAGGCCGCCCGTCGCGTAGAACAGGTTGCGGCCGGATGCATAGCCGACGCGGCCGCGCAAGGTGCCGTACCAGTCGAGCGCGGTCGAACTGCTCCCGAGCGCCTGACCGAAGGCCTCGGCAGTACCCTGCGCCTGGATGTCGGAGAACTGAAGGTCGGTCTCGACACCGAAGACCAGATTGCCGTGCTGCCAGTTGTAGCCTGCCTGCAGGCCGGCCAGTCCTCCCTTCGGCGACAGCGTGCCCAGGATGATCGGTTGGTCGCCGGGGAAGGCCTGCGCGTCCACCTCGTCGTCACCGGCGAGGCCGTAGCCGACACTGAAGCCGGCATAGAGCCCGCTCCACGATGGCGCCTCGACCGAGACCAGCTGCCCGGAGGCGGGCACGGGCACCAGCACGTCCGCAGCGAAGGCGGGGACGCCGTCGACCCAGAGGCCTGTGGCAAGCGCGAGGAAGGAAACGACACGATTTCGCATGAGTACACCCTTTTCAGCGGAGGAAGACCCATGGCGGGTCTCCACGCTGCTACGGATGCGGCAGGCGTTTCCTTCGCTGACCGGTCCGACGTCTCAGTCGGACTCTGCGCGGGCGGCGTCGAGGAAGGTGCGGATTTCCGTCAGGCGGGGCACGAGGTCGTCGATAACTCCGGAGGGGAAACGCTCGGCGAAGGCCTCCATGGTGGGCACCAGAAGGCTGATCGCCTCGTCGCGGAAGCGGCGCCCTTCCGCCGTCAACCAGACGCACTTGGAGCGCTTGTCCTTCGGGTTGGGCCGCATCTCGACCAGACCGCGGGCCTCGAGGCCGGCCAGCGTGTTCGTCATCGAGGTCTTCGGCACCTGGAAGGCGCGGGCGAGTTCCAGCGGGGTGCGGCCGTCCGCCACCCGAATGAGGTGGTTGAGCACCGAGAAATGCGGCAGCGTCACGCCGTCCGGCAGCCGCGCCTCGAAGGCGGCGCGGCTCAACTGCGCGATGATGCCGATCTCGTTGAAGAAGGCGAAGTAGAGGGGAACCCTATCCATTCATGATCCGCGTCTCGACCGGCCAGCGCGGCGACGGCGCCGTCTCGGGACCATAGCCCAGCCGACCCAGCATCTGAACCGTCTCCCCGGGTCCGGCAAGCAGATCATGGACCTGCGCGCGGGTCTGCGCCATCTCCGGAAACTCCTGGAGCGCCTGGCTGACGGGATGGAGCGAGAGGCCCATGGCCGTCGCGGCGAGATTGAGCCTCAGCCAGCGGCGGCCCGCCTCGATCTGGTCGATCCGTTCGTTGCCCTGCGAGGTGAGAACGGCATAGGCCGGCGTCGCGGCGAGCATGGCGCGGTACATCCGGATCCCTTCGGCGAAGGCCGTCGAGGCGGGATCCATCTGGCTCTGGCGGGTGAGCAGGCCGGCCATCATGAGGCCCTCCAGGAAGGCGCCGCCGAGGTCGATCCCGTCGGGGCTGGCCTCGATCTCGGCCTTGCCGAACCGCATCAGGTCGACGCTCTCCCTGAACGTGCGCGGCGTCAGCGCCTCGATCTCCCAGGCTTCCCAGGTGAGATCCTTCAGCCTGGCGACGGTGTCGGGCGCGTCGATCACCGTCGCGTGCGCGGAGAGTTCCTTCACGAGGCTTGCGGGCACCGCACGATCCTCGAAGGGTTCCTTGCACGAGCGGCGTTCGAGGACATGGGCAAAGAGCGGGTCCGGCACAGCGCCGCCGGCGAAGGTCGCGACCGCGACCGGACCGTTCTCGCCCTCGGGGAAGAATTCGAAGTCGAGGGCATGACCGTCCTGCGCCGCCGCAAGCGCCAGGAGTTCGACGAAGCAGCCCATGCCGATGGTCAGCTGGCGGTCGAAGGGGTCGGTCTGCGGAAGGTTCCGCTCGCGGTCGCGGTGGATGACGATCCGGTCCGGCTGGCGGAGATCGGCCAGCCAGGGCTGCCGGTTGTGCGGGTTGGGCGCCAGGATGGCGAAGGACAGGGCGCGGCGCCGCGGATCGGTCTCGCGACCGGCGAGCGACCAGGGCGCGAGCGCGCGCGTGGGCGTGCGGGTGGAGGCGAAACCGACGGTGGCGCCGGCAGCGGCGAGGACGACGCCTCCGCCGATGAGGGCGATGGCGCGGCGGCGGGACAAGGACATGCGGGTTCTTCTATTTAGTTCGACTTCGTACTTTATAGTCCGATTTCGAACTTCCTGCAAGGCCGTCCTTTCGTCAACGCTCGCCCCGCGCGATTGCCCCACCGCCGCTTTCCCGCTATGAGGCCCGCCGTAGCAATCCAGGCGCGGGACGAGATTTCGATGAGCAGCGAGAACGCCGCCACGGCAGCAGAACAGGCACGGCTCCTCTCGGCCGCCCTGCCCTACATGCAGCGCTACGAGAACAAGACGGTGGTGGTGAAGTATGGCGGCCACGCCATGGGCGACGCGGAACTCGGCCGCGCCTTCGCCCGCGACATCGCGCTGCTCAAGCAGTCGGGCGTCAACCCGATCGTCGTGCATGGCGGCGGTCCTCAGATCGGCGCGATGCTGACCAAGATGGGCATCGAATCCCGGTTCGAGGGTGGCCTGCGCGTCACCGACCAGAAGACGGTCGAGATCGTCGAGATGGTGCTCGCCGGCTCGATCAACAAGGAGATCGTGGCGCTGATCAACGCCGAGGGCGAATGGGCGATCGGGCTCTGCGGCAAGGACGGCAACATGGTCTTCGCCGAGAAGGCCAAGAAGACCGTCACCGATCCCGATTCCAACATCGAGCGCGTGCTCGACCTCGGCTTCGTCGGCGAGCCGGTGGAGGTCGACCGCACGCTGCTCGACCTGCTCGCGCGGTCCGAGATGATCCCGGTCATCGCGCCGGTGGCGCCCGGCCGCGACGGCCACACCTACAACATCAACGCCGACACCTTCGCGGGCGCGATCGCCGGCGCGCTCGGCGCCTCGCGGCTGCTCTTCCTCACCGACGTGCCGGGCGTGCTCGACAAGGACAAGAAGCTGATCGACGAACTGACCGTCGCGCAGGCGAAAGCGCTGATCCGGGACGGCACGATCTCCGGCGGCATGATCCCCAAGGTCGAGACCTGCATCGAGGCGATCGAGCGGGGCGTGCAGGGCGTGGTCATCCTCAACGGCAAGACGCCGCACTCGGTGCTGCTGGAACTGTTCACCGAGCACGGCGCCGGCACGCTGATCGTGCCGTAGGAGCCTCGCAGGCTCAGGCCTTGGCGGGGCCGGCCGTGGCGACACGCCCCAGGTGATCGCCGAGCCGCAGCGCGAGCGCAGTGATGGTCGTCGTGGGCGTGCACTGGCCGCTGGTGGCGAAGACCGACGATCCGGCGACGTAGAGATTGGCCATGCCGTGGACCTTGCAGTTGCCGTCCACGACGCTGGTCGAGGGGTCGGTCCCCATGCGCGTGCCGCCCATATGGTGGTTGCCTGCGATCTCCATGTCTTCCGGCCAGTCGCCGCCGTCGCGCACCCAGTCGCTGATCCGCACCCGGCCGAGATCCGTCCGCGCGAAGGCTTCTCCGAACAGGCGGATGCCTTCGAGCATGGTGCGGCGGTCGAGATCGTCCTTCTTCCAGTGCAGCTCGATACGGGGAATGCCGGCGGCATCGCGCTCGGTCGCCGACAGCGCGACGCGGTTGTGCGCGCGCGGCGGCTGTTCCCAGGCCATGTGCAGGCGCGCCGAGCACTGCAGATGCAGCCCGAGCGCGCCGGCCACCCATTCGGTGGTTTCGGGCGCGAGGCAGGCGGTCTCGGCGATGAACTTCTTCACGCCACGATAGGGCATGGATTCCACCTGGACGTGGAAGTTGAGGATCTCTCGGGCTGCCATGGCCTCGACGCTGGGGGTGAAGAAGGCGTCGCCCTCGTGGTCGAAGGCCATTGCGTCGACGTCGGTGACGAAGCCTGCGCCGACCTCGAACATAGGGTGTTCCATCCAGTAGCGCCCGAGCGCGGCAGCATGGGGTACGACGCCGCCGCTTGAGCGTTCGTTGGACCACAGCAGCAGGCGCGAGTTTTCCAGCCCACCCGTCGCCACGACGAAGAAAGGCACCGCGAGTTCGCCGGCCGGCGCACCGCGCGAACGGATCTTCGCCGACGTCACCGCGACGCCGTCGCCGGCCAGTTCGTCGACCTGGGTGTTGAGGACGAGCGCAATCAGCGGACTGCGGGACAGCGGCTCGGCGAACTTCTCGCGAAACCGGACGGGCTGCGACTTCCGCATCTCGAACCAGCGGAATTCGTCCGAGACGGCACGGTCGGGGATGAACGGCGCAAGGCCCAGCACGTCGCGGGTCTCGTCGAGGAACGGTTCGATGTCGGTCCGCCGGATCGGCCAGCCGGTGTGCGCGACATAGGCCTTCGGTTCGAAATCGTGACTGTCGAGGACGCGGCACCAGCCGGCCCAGTGGTTGGACGACCCGCCGAAGTAGCGCAGGCGGGTCACGTCGAGGTCGAAATAGTGGTCCCCGACCACCTCGCCCCTGTAGACGTCCTGCGATTCCTCGGTCCATTCGTCGGATCCGGCCTCGAGGATGACGCAAGGCACCTTCGCCGCGGCGAGCTTGAGTGCCACCGAGATGCCCGCCGGTCCCGAACCGACGATGCAGACGCGCGGAACAAAGCCCGATGCCTGAAATTCTGCAGCGTCGTTGAAGATCATGCCCGATCTCCCTCGACGTCGCCGCGCTTCAGGATCCAGCCATCGACCTCGACGAGGTCGGGGGAGGCGGTCGGCCGGACGATTCGATTGAGGAGGGCGAAGGCCGGAAGGGCAAACAGCGCCGCCAGGAACGTGCGCCGCTTCAGTCTGTCGTCGGGGTGCTTTCTCATCATGGAACTCCAGCGGGATCTGCGGCGCGTTCTCGAAACGGCACGCCTGCCCGATCCAAGCCAGAACCGTGCCATGGCAGTCCTAATCAGCCGCTAAACGGCGGCTGCGCATCAAAACGAAGTTACCGTTCCGTTACCGGGGCAGCCGGCGGCGCTGGCTGCTCAACCCAGGATGAGCAAGAGCAGGATGCCGGCCACGATCAGCACGCAACCGAGCGTCTCGACGAGGTTGATCTTCTCGCGGAAGAAGAAGACGGAGGAGGCGAAGGTGAAGATCATCTCGACCTGGGCCAGCGCCTTCACCACCGCGGCCTGTTCCAGCGTCATGGCCATGAACCAGCCGAAGGATGCGCAGGCACCTGCCGCGCCGACGACGAGCGAGGGTTTCCAGGCGCGGCCGATGCGGCCGATCTCGGCACGGTCGCGCCAGAGCATCCAGACGCCCATCGACATGGTCTGGAAGAGGATGACGAAGGCCAGGGTGACGGCGGCCTGCATCATGAAGTTGGGGCCGCCCAGCGCCATCGAGGCGGCACGGTAGGAGACGGCCGAGACGCCGAACAGCGTTCCGGACGCAAGGCCGACAAGGGCGGTGCGACTGACCGTCGACAGGAAGAGCGCGCGCCAGGTCAGCGGGACGCGAGCGACGGAGATCAGCATGACGCCGAAGACGCTGACGGCGATGGCGGCAAGCGTGCCGGTCGTCACGCGCTCGCCGAGGAAGACGAGACCGAACAGGGCGGCCTGTGCGGGTTCGGTGCGCGAATAAGCGGTGCCGACGGCGAAGTTCCTGAACGAGAACAGGTGGACCAGCAGGAACGTCGCGGCGATCTGCGACAGGCCGCCAAGCACCGTCCAGGCGAAGAAGGGGCCGTTCGGCCGCGGCAGTTCATATCCGGCAAGCAGATGCAACCCGAGGACGAAGGCGAGCGCGAAGGGAACGCCGAAACCGAAGCGCACGAAGGTGGCGCCGGTCGTTCCCATGACTCCCTTGAGGTGCTTCTGCATCGCCGAGCGCAAGTTCTGCAGAAAGGCGGCGACCAGCGTGATCGGGATCCAGAGTTCCATGTCCGGCGGCGTCGCTCGCGAAGGGAGGCGGGCCTCCGGGGTACGGCATGGATACGGTGCCCGCAAGGCCGGCGTGGCGACCGCCTCCGCCCGGAGATTGGTCCAGAACCCGCCCGGCTCGTCAAACGTGGGTTGCAGCCTGCCCTCCGGGATTGTACATCGCCCTGCCTTCCCGGAGCGGGCGGCACCGAGCCCAGATCCGCCAGCGATGATCCGATCTACCTCTCCATGACACAACGGCCGCTCGTCCTCATGATCGTTCCCCCGTGGCCCAACGGCGGAAGCGCGAACGTCTTCGAAGCCTGCGTGGCTGCCCATGCCGCCGCCGGGCGCGACGTCCACCTGCTGATCGCTCCGGACCAGCCGAGCGTCTGCGCACGGCCGCAAGACCGGGCGGACGTGACGGAGCGGATGACGTTCGCCGGTGCGGTGGCGACGGAGGTCCTGCTGCCTGCCCCGCGCTGGCGCAACTGGCTGAACCGCCGCCGTCACCGCCTGCGGCGCGCAGCCGGGAACGCGATCGACTTCTGGGGTGCGAACGTCGCCGCCCGACGGCTGCCGCCGGTCCTGCGCGAAACGCTCCGGGCGCGGCGGCCGGTCGAGATGATTCACGTGCATCATTGCTGGAACATGCCGCTGGCGGTGCTGCTGGCGCGCCGGACGCGCCGATCGGGCGGAGGCCGGCCACGGCTGATCTGCGAGACGCACGACGTGCAGAGCCAGAACATGGACGTGATCGAGGGGAGCCGCTGGATCAATCCTTCGTTCGATCGCGCGGCCCTCGTCGAGGCTGAGACGCGGATGTGCCGGATGGCCGACCTCCTCGTCCACATCAACACGGCCGACGAGAAGGTCTTCCGCGAACGCCTGCCACAGGCCAGGCACAGCCATCTCGGCCCGACGATCGCGCCCTCGACGGAAGCAGGCCTGCGCGCGCTGCGGGTCGGGACGCGGACGCCCGCCGACAAGCTGGTCTACGTCGCCACCAGCAACTACTGGAACATCGCCACGGTGGTCTGGCTGATCGAGGAGGTGCTGCCGCACGCGCCGCGGCTGGCCGATCATCTGCGGATCTACGGCGACGTCCGCGAAGGCCTGCAACGCGTGCGCCCCGATCTGCACGCCGCGCATTCCCCGCTGCTCTGCGGCCGGGTCGCAAGGGTCGCGGACGCCTATGCAGAGGCCTGCGGGATCCTGGTCCCGGCGCTCGCGGGGTCCGGTTCCTCGATCAAGCTGCTGGAGGGTCTCTGCACGGGACGTCCGCTGCTCGGAACGACGGGTGTGACGCGGGGGGTTCCGGCGGAGCTTGTCGCCCGCATGCCGATCGAGGTGCACGACGAGGCGGAAGCCTTCGCGCGGGCCGCACTCGGCATCGTCGAGGCGCGGGATTCCTTCGTACGCCGCGGCGGGGAGGTGTTCGACCGGCACTATTCCAACGCCGCCTTCCGCGACAGGCTGGCCACGATCCTCGGCGGGCTCCAGGACTGAGACGGCACCGTCGGCGTCGCCGCAGCCCGGATGCCCGCAGACGTCGTCAGGCCCGGCGGGAGGCCCGCCTGTCCCGCCTCTGCCAAACCATCCTGCGCCAGCGGGCGCGCAGGGCGAGGAACCAGAAGCCGCCGTCGCGAAGATGGCGGCGGGTGTAGGTCCAGCGGACCGCCATGATTCGGCAGATCCCCGCATGACGGTCGCGGCGGATCGCAGGCGGCAGTTCCGCGATCAGGCGGTCCATCTGATCCGACCATATCCAGTGATCCCGCATGCTGGACAGGGATATGCTCGGTGCGTCGCGGGATTCGGCTGCGGACGTTCGCTGATGGATGCGGACCGGGGCGCCATCGGAATGGACGAACGGACCCTGCGGTATCAGATCGAACAGCAGCCTCGCGTCCTCGCCGGTGCGCCACCGGGGGTCGAATCCCCCCACCTTCCGCACCGCCGCCACGCGGAACAGACAGCACTGGACGAGGCCGCCCCCGAATTCCAGCACGAAGAGGACCGGTTCGGCCGCGAAGACTGACATGACATCATAGGCGAAGGGCGCGCCGTCGCGGATCGTCTGGCGATCCGCGACGGCTCCGACCGCCGCCGGATCGCGGTCGAGGGCCGCAACTCCGGCGGCGATGAAATCCTGCGGCCATTCGTCGTCGGAATCGAGGAAGGCCACGAGATGATGGTCTCGGCAGACCGGGTCGAACCCGGCATTGCGGGCCGCCGCCGGGCCGCCATTGGGAATGGTCAGGATGCGCCACGCGAAGCCGGCATTGTCCTGCAGCCATTCGCGCGCCGAATCGGCGGTGCCGTCCGTCGATCCGTCGTCGACGACGATGACCGTGTCCGGGAGACGCGACTGCGCAGCGATGCTCGCCAGCGCACGCCGGACCAGGGTGGGACGGTTGTGGACGGGCACGACCACCGCGATGCGTTCGGTGGCACCCTCGTCCCGGCCGGGCGTCCGGACGGACCCGCCCGGGCATGAAGGACGGGCATGCTGTCCTGCCGAGGCGTCGGCGATCGCGGATTCGTGCTTTGGCGCAACGGTGTACGGAGCGGGGTCTGACATGCGGGGCCGGTGCCGAATCGTCTGATGCCGGCCCCTCCGGGCCGCGCCGGGCCGAAGCCCGTTGTTAAACACCGGTGCATCTGGGCGAGCACGAGGCCATTGTCAATCTGGGATTGAAGAGCCGGCCGCGACGGATGCTGGCGAGTCGGTCGCCGGATCAGGCTCCGACGGGTGGCCGCGCGAGCCCTCCGCCGCCGCCCGCATGGGGCCGCTTCAGGAAGGCGAGCAGCACGATGACGCCAGCGAAGGCCGCAATCTCGTAAAGGAGTGCGTTGCCCAGGCTCGCGGCATAGGCCTCGCGCGCGGGCGTGCCGGCGGCGAGCGACGCGGCGAGCGACGAGAAGAAGATCTGGCCGGTCACGGCGATGCCGAGCGCGGCGCCGATCTGCTGGAACGACTGGGTGGCGCCCGAGCCGGAGCCGGCATCCTGCGGGGCCACGTTGGCCAGCACCGTCTGGAAGAGCGAGGAGATCGCGGTGCCCATTCCGAACCCGCTGATCAGGAGCGGCAGGACGAACTGCCAGTGATCGACCGCCTCGCCGACAGCGGCCACCACGAAGGACAGGACGACCATGCCCAGGATCAGCGCGGCGGCACCGCCGGCGATCCGCGCGCGCGGCCAGCGGCCGGCGAAGCGGCCAGACGCCAGCGATGCGAGAAGCACGCCGATCGGGAACGGCACCGTGGTCAGTCCGGACTGGAGAGGACTGAGACCGAAGCCGGTCTGGAGGAAGACCGCGAGCACGATGAAGAAGCCGGCGACGCCGGAGAAGAAGACCGTGACCATCGTCAGGCCGAGCAGAAAGCTGCGGTTGTGCAGCAGGGTGACGGGCAGGAGTTGGCTGAGACCCGCGCGCGCGCGCCCGGCCTCGTAGCGCTGGAAGGCGACGGCGGAGACGAAGGAGAGGCCAAGCATGGCGAAGGTCCAGGCCGGCCAGCCGAGGCTGTGACCTTCGATCAGCGGGAAGACCAGCAGGAACACGGTGAGCGCGACGAGAAGGATACCGCCGACATCGTGCCGAAGTGCCGGATTGGCCGGGGTCTGCGGCACCAGCATGGCGGTGGCCGCGACCGTGACGACGCCGAGGGGGATGTTGACCAGGAAGATCGGCCGCCAGTCGAGGCCGTAGATGTCGGCACCGATCAGGAGGCCGCCCGTCAGCGGGCCCGCCACCGAGGCGAGGCCGGCGGTCAGGCCGAAGAGGGAAAAGGCGGCGCCCCGCTCCTGCGGCGGGAACATGACCTGGGCGATGGCGAGCACCTGCGGCATCATCATGGCGCCGGCAAGGCCCTGGAAGACCCGCGCCACGATCAGGGTCTGCATGGTGGGCGCGAGGCCGCAGACAGCCGAAAAGAGCGTGAACAGCACGACGCCGGCCTGGAACATGCGCTTGCGGCCGATCGTGTCGCCCAGCCGCCCGAAGGGCAGCAGGCCGAGCGCGAAGGCGAGCACGTAGGCCGCCACCACCCATTCGATCTCGGTGCTGGTTGCGCCGAGACTCTCCTGCAGCCGCGGCAGCGCGACGTTGACGATGGTCACGTCGATCAGGTTCATGAAGGCCGCCAGCAGAAGGACGAACATCGCCAGCCAGCGGCGGGGATAGGCGCGGGACTCGGCGCTCGGGGCGTTTTGCGGAGCAGGCATCTTGGAAACCTTCAGGACCTGATGATGGCGCGCCGGAGCTGCGCGAAGACGCATTCGAGATGGTCGAGGCCCCCCGCGGGCTGGCGCAGGCAGGCGGTCATGGCTCCGACGACGATCGTGGCGGCCGCCTCGGGATCCAGATCCGGGCGGAAGCTGCCATCGGCGCGGCCTTCGGCGAGAAGCCCGGCGATCTGACCGTGCCAACGCGCCTGCATGGGCAGGATCTCGGCGGCGACCTCGCCGTCCCGCGTGGCGCGGAGCGCGAGCTCGGCCATCACGGTCAGGAGTTGCCTGCCGGTCGCGAAGAGGTCGCGGAAGTCTTCGAACTCCAGGTCGAGGCGGGCCGCCGCGGAGAGCCCTTCACGCGGGCGGCGGGTGTGCTGGGCGACGAAGTCCTCGCGCAGCGACTGGGCCACGAGGCGCACGAGCGCCTGTTTCGTTGGAACGTGGTAGTGGAGCGTCGCGACGTTGATGCCGACCCGCTCCGCGATGTCGCGCGTGCGCAGGCCTTCGAAGCCGCGCTCGGCGATCAGCGTGCAGGCGGCAGCGGCGATCGCCTTCTGGCGGTTCTCCGTTGTGGTGCGCGATGCATCCTGTTCGACCATCGTCAATCAACTGATTGATTGAGCGGCGGATGTCAAGTCCCGTCCAGTCGGTCCCCGGACGATAGTGTTCCCGACCACGCGAAGACGATCGTCGGCCGGCGTGGCGCGGCCCACGGGCCGCGGCGGGCCGTCAGGCGGCGAAGCCGATACTGCGCGGCGCGCCGGTCACCACGTTGTTGCGGCCGCCGTTCTTGGCAGCATAGAGCCGCTTGTCGGCCAGCCGCAGCACGGTGGCGACCGGAACCTGCGGCGAGAAGGTTGCGCCGCCGACGGAGACGGAGAGCGACACCGGCCGGCCGTCCGAGCCCAGGAAGCGTATCGCGGCGACCTCGGCGCGAATCGCCTCGGCGACCGCCGTGTCAGGCCTCGCGTGGCCGATCGGAATGCAGACGGCGAACTCCTCGCCGCCGATCCGTCCGGCCACGACATCCGGGCCTGCGGCCCGCGTGATGGCGGCGGCGATGTCGACGAGGGCGGCGTCGCCGATCGCATGCCCGTGCGTATCGTTGATCGACTTGAAATGGTCGGCATCGATGACGAGGAGATGGCAGGCCTCGCCTTCGCGGTGGCGGCACTCCACCGCCTGGAAGAAGCTCTCGCGGTTTAGGAGCCCCGTCATGGCGTCGCGGCTGGCCCGCACGGCCAGGCGGGCGTGCGCCGCAGCCAGCATGCGGTGCGCCTCCGCCAGCGCATCATGTGCCTGCGCCAGTTCCCCGTTGAGCCTTTTCAGCTTCTTCTGCTGCCAGAAGTTCCGCGCGCTGGCAGGCCAGGCGACGAACAGCGGGCATATGAAGCTCAGCAGAAACGCGTTTCCCGCCAGCGGCTGCCCCTGCAGAGCCATCGCCACCGCGGCCACGCCGACGGAGGCGACCATGGCCGCGAGAGTGACGAGACCCGACTTGACGAACACAGAACGCATCGACCTTCCCCTTGCGTCAGGACCATCCCAAACAAGGTTTAAAATCGGGATATCGTTCATGGCTAACGAAGTGCCAACGGCGGCGCCCATGCGGCCGGATGGCCAAGCGGCCCCTGCCATGGCATAAGCGGCGCATGACGAATCGACCAGATCCGGAGCGTTTCTCGGGCATCACCGAATGGGTGTTCGACCTGGACAACACGCTCTATCCGCACCACACCAATCTCTTCGCGCAGATCGACGTGAAGATGACTGCCTATGTCTCGGAACTGCTCCAGTTGCCGCGTGACGAAGCGCGGGCGGTCCAGAAGCAGCTCTACAGGGAGTACGGCACGACGCTGAACGGGCTGATGCACCGGCACGGCATCGACCCCGACGACTTCCTGCAGAAGGTGCACGACATCGACTATTCGTGGGTCGCAGCGGATCCGGCGCTGGGCGACGAGATCAAGGCCCTGCCGGGACGCAAGTTCATCTTCACCAACGGCGACCGCGGCCATGCCGAGCGCACCGCACGGCAACTCGGCATCCTCGATCACTTCGACGACATCTTCGACATCGTCGCGGCGGGCCTGGTGCCCAAGCCGGCGCGCGAGACCTACGACAAGTTCGCCTCGCTGCACCGGGTCGCCGGGCCGAAGGCGGCGATGTTCGAGGACCTTGCGCGCAACCTCGCCGCCCCGAAGGCGCTCGGCATGACCACCGTGCTCATCGTGCCGCGCAATTTCGAGCCGACCTTCTCCGAGATCTGGGAGAGCGACCCCGACGAGGCGGACGACGTGGATTTCGTCACCGACGACCTCGCCGGCTTCCTGCGCCAGATCAACGGCGCCCGTATCGCCGCCTGACACCCGCAGCAGGGATGCCGCAGGCGCCGGATGCAGATTCATCCGCCCCGGAACGTTTCGTGCCCGCCAAACGCGGCGGCGCATATCATTTTTGAACGCCGCAGCGCCAGAAGCCCAATAGAAGCGTCGCATCCGACCCGTTCGGAGAAGAGCCCTTCCCGGGCGGAGGCGACATGGACAGTGCAATTCCTGCACCGCTTCTGGCGGTGCTGGACCGGAAAGAAATGCTCACGCAGACGGTGCGCGCCGCGCTGGCGTCACTGCCCTGGCGCACGCAGACGGTCGACGACGGACGCGAGATCATCCCCGAAGGCTTCCGACCCAGCGAATGCTGCCTGCTGTTCGAAGGCATGGCCGCCGACATGCGATACCTTGCGAACGGCGACCGGCAACTGACGACCCTGCACGTACCCGGCGACTTCCTCGACCTGCACGGCCTGTACCTCAAGGTCCTCGACCACGGCGTGCTGGCGCTGACGGACTGTCAGATCGCCGCAGTCCGGCACGAGGATCTCCGCCGCGCGGCGCAGGAGCATCCCGCGGTCGCCGAGTTCATCAGCACCGTCATCGCCCGCGGGTCGGCCATCGAGCGCATGTGGATCGTCTGCATGGGCCGCAAGGACCCGGTGCGCCGGATCGGGCACCTCGTCTGCGAGATCTGCCTGAGGCTCGGCGCCCGCCGCCAGGGCGAGGGCTACCGGTTCGAGTTTCCGGTGACGCAGGCCGAACTCGCCGATCTCGCCGGCCTCTCCGTCGTGCACACCAACCGGGCGCTTCAGGAACTACGGTCGACCGGCTTCGTCGCCTGGCAGGGCGCCAACGTCATCATCCGCAACTGGTCGGCGCTCGCCAGCTTTGCCGGATTCGACAAGACCTATCTCGCGTCGGATCGCGGCGCGGTCTGATGCGCCGCGCCGCCTCCCTCAGATGTCGTAGAAGCGCCTGATGCAGTCCCACGCTTCCTGGGCGGTATCGGCATAGTCGATGATGTGCTGATCGCCGGGCGAGATCGTGCCCTGCTCGGCGAGGAAATCGACGTCGATGGCGCGCTCCCAGAAGGCGCGGCCGAACAGGATCACCGGCACGCGCTCCATCCGGCCGGTCTGGATCAGCGTCAGCGTCTCGAAGAGCTCGTCCATCGTGCCGAAACCGCCCGGAAAGATCGCGACCGCCTTCGCCCGCATGATGAAGTGCATCTTGCGGATCGCGAAATAATGGAAGTTGAAGCAAAGCTCCGGCGTCACGTACAGGTTGGGCGCCTGTTCGTGCGGTAGTACGATGTTGAGGCCGATCGAGGGCGCACCGACATCGGCGGCGCCGCGGTTGCCGGCTTCCATGACGCCCGGCCCGCCTCCCGTGACGATGACGAACTCGCTGTAGAGCGAGGCGGCGGAATGCTCCGAGCACAGCCGCGCGAAGAGGCGCGCCTCCTCGTAGTACCGGCTGTTGGCCTCGAGGTTCCTGCGCTGCGTCTCGTTCTTGGCCGCCCATGCCGCGCCGCCCGGCTCGGGAATGCGTGCGCCACCGAACAGGATGACGGTCGAGCGGATGCCTCGCTCGGCGAGCATCATCTCCGGCTTCATCAGTTCGAGCTGCAGCCGCACCCCGCGCATCTCGCGCTGCGTCAGGAAGTCGGGATCGTCCCAGGCCAGCCTGTAGGCCGGCGACTGCGTCTGCGGGGTCTGTGGCACGCTGCGCGCACGCTGCAGGTCCTCACCCGAATGCGGCAACGGGGTCCAGTCGTGCTTCGTCTTGTCGTCCATGTCGATCCTGTCCCGGCCCCGCCGTTATTGCGCCGTCCCGGGCGCCGTCGCGATTGACCCCCCATGAGGCATGACATAGTTTCCGCGCGACTTCCCGGGAGCCTATGGCCTCGCCTCTTAACAGCACGTGTAACGGAGCCACCGCATGCCCAAGCAGGATCTCGCCTCGCTCGAGCGGACCATCGAGAAGGCGTTCGAAGAACGCGACGGCGTCGGCACCGGGACCCGCGGCGAAGTCCGCGAGGCCGTCGAGGCATCCCTGCAGCTGCTCGACCGCGGCGAGGCGCGCGTGGCCGAGCGCGGCGAGACCGGCGAATGGCGCGTCCACCAATGGCTGAAGAAGGCGGTTCTGCTCTCCTTCCGCCTCAACCCGATGGAGATCGTCAGGGGCGGCCCTGGCGAGGCAGTGTGGTGGGACAAGGTGGCCTCCAAGTTCGACGGCTGGAGCGCCAACGAGTTCGAGAAGGCGGGGTTCCGTGCGGTGCCGAACTGCATCGTCCGCCGCTCGGCCCATATCGGGAAGAACGTGATCCTGATGCCCTCTTTCGTCAATCTCGGCGCCTATGTCGACGACGGCACCATGGTCGACACCTGGGCCACCGTCGGCTCCTGCGCGCAGATCGGCAAGAACGTGCACCTGTCGGGTGGCGTGGGCATCGGCGGGGTTCTGGAGCCCATGCAGGCCGGCCCGACGATCATCGAGGACAACTGCTTCATCGGTGCCCGCTCGGAGGTGGTCGAAGGCTGCATCGTCCGCGAGGGCGCGGTGCTGGGAATGGGCGTCTTCATCGGCAAGTCGACCAAGATCGTCGATCGCGAGACCGGCGAGATCATGTATGGCGAGGTTCCGCCCTATTCGGTGGTGGTGGCCGGCACGATGCCCGGGAAGCCGTTGCCCGACGGCCAGCCGGGGCCGAGCCTCTACTGCGCCGTCATCGTCAAGCGGGTCGACGAGAAGACCCGCTCCAAGACGTCGATCAACGAGCTGCTGCGCGACTGAGCCGCGGCCTCACTGCACCAGAAAGGGCGGGCAGGGCTTGCCGGACCTCGGTACGATCATCTGGTTCTTCTTCGGCTATTCCGGGCGCGTGGGGCGGCAGTCCTATGCGCTCGGCGGGGTGCTGCTCTACATGGCGCGGCTCTATCCGGTCTACCGGATACTCGTGGCCCCGGACGAGGCGGCGCAGGACTTCTGGAGCGGCATCTTCCTCGTGGTCATCTTTGCGACGCTGGTGGCGCACGTCGCGCTGTCGGCCAAGCGCCTGCACGACATGGGCCGCTCGGGCTGGTTCGCGGTGTTCTTCGTCATCGGCGACATCCTGATGTTCCTCTTCCTCTGCATCCCGCCCGGCACGCCGGGGCCGAACCGGTACGGGTCGCAGACGGACGCGCCGCGGTAAGGGGGGCGCGGGACATCGCTTCCAACGGGTCAGGATTCTCTCAACGCGGCCGGATCAGGCGGGAGGCACGAGGTGGGGCAACCGCCTGCGCTTAGGCGGCGATGGCGTAGGGCATGATGTCGACGCGGTCGCGGCCGGCGTTCTTCGCGGCGTAGAGGCGCTGGTCGGCCATGCGGTAGAGACCGGCGAAGGTGGCGCTGCGTTCGAAGGTCGCGCCTCCGACGCTGATGGACAGCGGGTGCGCCCGCCCGTGCGGCGCGAAGACCGCCGCACGAACCGCTGCGCGGATGCGCTCGGCGACGATCCCGGTGCGGACGGGATCGAGGCTCGGCAGGAACACCGCGAACTCCTCGCCGCCGAGGCGGCCGACCAGGTCGATCTCGCGCACCGACGCCTTGATGGTATCGGCGACAAGCCGCAGCGCCCGGTCGCCCAGATCGTGCCCGAAACTGTCGTTCACCGCCTTGAAATGATCGATGTCGAGCACGAGCAGGGCGCCGCCGGCGTTTTGCTGCTGCTGCCCGACCTGCTCCAGGTAGCCCTCCACCAGTGCGGCGAAGGCGCGGCGGTTGAGGCATGCGGTCAGGGCGTCGGTGGACGCGACGTTCAGCAGCTCGGCGTGGGCGATCGACAGTTCGCGCAGCTTGCTCAACAGGAAGAACAGCAGCGGCGGGGCGAGCAGCAGCGGGATGACGAGGTTGTTGAGCGGATCGTCCCCCCAGCGCCAGGTTCCCGTCTCGAAGGAATAGCTGTCGATGGCAAAGGCCGCGAGGACGCAGAACAGCGTACCCAGGCCCGTCAGCAGGTAGACGCGTGGCTTCCCGCGTGAGGAAAAATCCGGGCGTTGAGGCACCATCGGTCACAGCCTCCCGTTCGCAAGACCATGCTCCATCCGGGTTAAGGCTCCCTGAAGGACCGTCGCCGCCTTCTCGAGACCGGCGGCGCATTGCCATCGTGACAGGTGCTGCGGTTTGCACTAACCGTCGGTCCATGACCATGCCCACCGATCCCGTCGCCAATCTCGCCGCCCTCGTTCGCTGCCCCTCGGTGACACCCGACGAAGGAGGGGCGCTGACGGCGCTGGAATCGATGGTGCGGCCGCTGGGGTTCTCGGTCGAGCGACCGGTCTTCACGGAGGCCGGCACCCCCGACATCGAGAACCTGTACGCCCGGCTGTCGGGCAACGGGCCGCACCTGATGTTCGCCGGCCACACCGACGTGGTGCCGGTGGGGGACGAGGCCTCGTGGACGCATCCGCCCTTCGGCGCCGAGATCGCCAACGGCTTCCTCTACGGACGCGGCGCCGTCGACATGAAGGGTGGCATCGCCTGCTTCGTGGCCGCGGTGGCGCGGCACATGGAGAAAGTGGGCCGGCCGGCCGGCTCGATCTCGCTCGTGATCACCGGCGACGAGGAAGGCCCGGCCATCAACGGCACCACCCGGCTGCTCGACTGGGCGGCGGCCCGGGGAGAGAGCTGGGACGCGGCGCTGGTGGGCGAACCGACCAATCCGGACGCGCTGGGCGACATGATCAAGATCGGCCGGCGCGGATCGATCTCCGGCACGATCACCGTGCACGGACGACAGGGACACGCCGCCTATCCGCATCTCGCCGAAAACCCGGTCCGCGGCATCGTCATGCTCGCCGAGGCACTCATGCATCCCGCCTTCGACGCTGGCAGCAGCGACTTCCAGCCGACCAATCTCGAAGTCACGACGATCGACGTCGGCAACCCGGCCTCCAACGTGATTCCCGCACGGGCGACGCTGACCTTCAACGTCCGTTTCAATGATCTCTGGACGGTCGAGACGATCCAGGCCGAGATCCACAACCGGCTCGACAAGGCGGCCGCGCGCCACCGGCTGCGGCCGGGGCGAAAGGAGCCCGTTGCCTACGACATCGACTGGGGCGTGCGTCCGAGCCACGTGTTCCTCACCCGCGACGACCGGCTGATCGGGACGCTGGGAGCCTCGATCGAGGCGGTGACGGGCCGGAAGCCCGGCCTGTCGACCTCGGGCGGGACGTCGGACGCACGGTTCATCAAGGATTTCTGCCCCGTGGTGGAGTTCGGCCTCGTCGGCCAGACCATGCACATGGTGGACGAGCGCGTGGCGCTCCGCGACCTGGAGACGCTGACCGCCATCTACGAACGGTTCCTGGCGGACTGGTTCGCGGGGAACTGAGCGTGCCGCCCGCCGAGCAGATCCATCTCCACCTTGTCGGCGCCTGGCGGATGATGCTCGGGCGCGCCGACGGGCTGCGGCTGCTCGATCTGTCGGCCGACGGATTCTGGACCTCGTTCTTCGCGATCGTGGTTGCGCTGCCGGCGCTGTTCGCGGGCTGGGTGTCGATCGCCAACGGGATGGCGGTTCTCGATCCGGAGGGGCCGGGGCGGCTGTCGCTCATCCTGCGGCTCGCCGTCGTCGACCTCTCGTCCTGGATCCTGCCTCTCGTGGCGCTGGCGCTGGTCGCGCGCCGCGCCGGCATCGGCGATCGCTACGTGCACTACGTCGTCGCGTCAAATTGGGCGACGGCGATCGTGGTGTGGATCATGCTGCCGCCCAGCATCCTGCGCTTCCTGATGCCGGACGCCGCGGATCTGGCGGCACTCGTCTCCCTCGGCCTGTTCATCCTGACGCTGGTGTTTTCCTGGCGGCTGACCAACGTCGCCATCGGCAAGGGACCTGCGGCGGCCACGGGCGTCTTCGCTGCGATGGTGGGGATGTCGCTGTTCGTGCTGTTCGGGATGCAGGATCTGCTGGGGCTGGCGGGGTAGGCAGTCGGCAGTCGGCAGTCGGCAGTCGGCAGTCGGCAGTCGGCAGTCGGCAGTCGGAAAAAGGGATCGATGCGACGCGCCGTGTCAAGTCGGTTAGGAGCTATCCGTCTGCCCTACTCCCCACTCTCGACTGCCGACTGCCGACTGCCCATTGCCAACTCCCCATCGCCCGCGTTTCCGCGGCGTACTCCACCCCCACCAGATACAACCCGTCCGGGGGCGCGACGGGGCCGCAGGCGCGGCGGTCGCGGGCGTCGAGGGCGGCGCGCATATCGGCGGGGCTCCAGGCACCTTCGCCGACCCGCTTCAGCGAACCGACCATGGAGCGCACCTGGTTGTGCAGGAAGGATCGCGCCGAGGCACGGATCTCGATCGCGTCGCCTGCCTGGGTGACGTCGAAGCGGGCGAGCGTACGCAGCGGACTGTTGGCCTGGCACTGGACCGAGCGGAACGTGGTGAAGTCGTGCCGGCCGAGCAGGAGTTGCGCGGCGTCGTGCATGGCCTGTGCGTCGAGCCGCCTGGCGACCCACCAGGCATGGCCGCGCTCCAGCGCCAGCGGCGCGCGGCGGTTGACGATGCGATAGAGATAGTGGCGGGCAGTGGCGGAGAAACGGGCGTCGAAATCGTCGGCCACCCGCGCCGCCGCGACGATCGCCACGCGCTCGCCGGCCAGTTGGAGATGGGCATTGATGGCGTCACGCACGGTGTCGTCCGGCCAGTCCCTGGCCAGATCGACATGGGCCACCTGTCCGGTGGCGTGGACGCCGGCGTCGGTGCGGCCGGCGCCGCGGAGGGTCAGTTCCTCGCCGCAGAAGCCGCGGATGGCCTGCTCGATCGCCGCCTGCACGGAATGCTGCCCGGCCTGGCGCTGCCAGCCGGCATATCCGGCGCCGTCATATTCGATGTCGAGCCGGTAGCGCGGCATCAGAGGCTCGCGAAGGCGCGGGGATAGACGAGGCGGCCGGTCTGCGGTGCGTCGTCGAAGGCGAGCGCCCGCAGCGCCTCGCCCTGCCACTCGCATTCGAAGCCTGCGGCGCGGTCGTGGGCGTAGCCGAGGCGGCCGTACCAGGCGGGGTCGCCCAGCACCACCGACAGGTTCTCGCCCTCCGCCGTCAGCCGCAGATGCGCCTCGCGCACGAGTTCGGTGCCGATACCGTGCCGCTGGTGGACGGGATCCACGGCTAACGGGGCGAGCGCGACCGCGGGGGAAGTCCACTCGCCCGTCAGGACCTGAAGCCGAGAGAAAAGGATATGTCCGAGGATCATGTCCCCGCGCTCCGCGACCAGTTCGAGCACCGCGTCGCCATCGGCTACAAGCCGGTCGACGAGGTCGGCTTCGTCCGGCCGGCCGAAGGCCCGCTCGTCGAGGGCATGGATCTTCGCGCGGTCGGAGGGCTCCGACGGGCGGATGATGAAGGCGCTCACGTCAGGCGGTCTCCGGTATCGAGCTTGGCGCCGCGCAGGAACTCCGTCGCGGCCAGCGGCCTGCCGCCCGCCCGCTGGACTTCGAGAAGCTGCACTGCGCCCTCACCGCAGGCGACCGTCAGTCGGCCGTCGATGATGGTGCCGGGGGCGCCGGAACCTTCCGAAACGACCGAGCGAAGCAGCTTCAGCCGTTCCGGTCTGCCGCCGACCGTCACCTCGCACCAGGCGCCGGGGAAGGGCGAGAGGCCGCGGATGTGGCCATCGACGAGCGCAGCGGGTCGGTTCCAGTCGACCCGCGTCTCGGCCTTGTCGATCTTGCGGGCATAGGTGACGCCGTCGCCGGTCTGCGGGGTGAGCCTCAGGGTCCCGGCTTCGAGAGCGGCCAGAGCCTCCACCATCAGGCCGGCGCCTTCCTCCATCAACAGGTCGTGCAGCTCACCGGCCGTCATGCGGGACCCGATCGGCACCGCACGGGCCATGGCCACGGGACCGGTGTCCAGCCCCTCCTCCATCTTCATGATCATCATCGCGGTGGCGGTATCGCCCTCCATGATGGCGCGCTGGATCGGGGCGGCGCCGCGCCATCGCGGCAGTGCCGAGGCGTGACCGTTGAAGCAGCCGAGGCGCGGCGCGTCCAGAACGGAGCGCGGGAGAAGCAGACCGTAGGCGACGACCACGGCGACGTCCGGACGCAGGGCACTGAACGCCTCCTGCTCGGCTTCACCCTTCAGGCTCTTCGGGGTACGGACCTCCAGTCCGAGCCGTTCGGCCTCGATGTGGACGGGCGACTTGGTCAGTTCCAGTCCGCGGCGGCCGGCGGCGCGCGGCGGCTGGGTGTAGACCGCCACGACCTCGTGCCCGGCTTGCACGATGGCGCGCAGCGTGGCGACGGAGAAGTCGGGCGTGCCCATGAAGACGATGCGAAGCGGCATGGCAGCGGTCCGGAGCGGTAGCGAGCGGCTCGAAGGCCGAGCGCCCGTCGGACGCTCATGCCCCGCTTCAAACGGGTTTACGACTGCGAGGTCAAGCCCGTGGGGCGATCCGAAGACCATCGTCGGCCTGCCGCCACGGCTGGCTGAGGACGAAGCGCGTCCCGCCACAGGCTATTTCCGCAGCCGCCGTTCCATGCTCTGCGCGACGTCTTCGCGTCCGGAAGCCCTGATGCCCGCAATCGCCCCGAGATAGTCTCGCTCCTCGCGATTCTGGCTGAGCTTGGACTTCGCGAGCACGCGCGTCACGTCGATGCGGAAAGCGACGATAGCGGCGAGCATCTGCGTCATGTAGTCCGGAGGCGCGTCCGCCATCCGCCAGGCGGCGCCCCCGTTCAGCCGCCGTTCGTGCGTGCGGGTGAGAAGTCCCACCGCCGCCCGCTTCGCCTGCTCGTCATGCTGGAAGGCCATGGTGCCGTAGGCGTGGACGACCTGGTAATTCCAGGTCGGGACATGCCGGTGATGCTCCGGCTTCGAAGGATAGAAGTTCGGCGAGACGTAGGCATCGCCGGCTCGGAAGATCGCCAGCACCTCCTGCCCGTCAGCGACCAGCCGGTGCATGTCGTTGGCCAGCGCCACGTGCCCGATCAGCGCACCGTCGGGAGCGGGCAGGATCGGGATGTGATTGGCGACCAGTCCTTCGGCCGTCTGTGCCACGACGCAGGCCAGCGGCGCCTTCTCGATGACGGCCCGGATCTCGGCGGGATCGATCTCGTGGAAATGCGGGGGGATGTACATGTCGGGTTCCGGATGGGCTCTGGGTGCGGCGTCACCCGCCCGCTTCGAACGGGTTCACGATCGCGAGGTCGAGTCCCTCAAAATCCCGGACGTTGCGGGTGGCGAGCGTCGCGTCGTGGACGCGGCAGATGGCGGCGATCATGGCGTCCTTCGTTTCGATCGAGCGCCCCTTCCGGCGGGCCGCCCCTGCGATCTGCCCGAAAGCTTCGGCCGCGCCCTGCCCGAAGTCCAGGATACGGCCGGCATAATCGCCGCGAATCCGGCCAATGGCTTGAAGGAGAGCTTCCTGACGATACGGGTCGGCCACCAGATAGGCCCCGAAATAGAGTTCGGAGAACGTTATGCTCGACAGGAACAGGGACGACATCTCCCGGGCGTTCATCCAGTCGAGCACGCGATCAGTCGGGTTCTTTCGGAATGCCTCCGATACCACATTGGTGTCCAGAACGATCATCCCGATCAGCTCAGATCAGGGGGGCTGCGATCGGGGCTCCTGCGCAATTCTTCGATCGCGGTCAGTTCTTCCGGAGAAAATTGCGCAGTGCCGACAGCCGCACGAAGACGGTCTCCGGCTCGACCCGGTCCCGCTTCCTGCGTCGCGATAGCCTTGCGCAGCAAAGCGATGGCTTCTTCCGACAGACTGCGCCCGTTTCGATGGGCGCGCTCCTCAACCCGTCGCTTCAACTCGGGGTCGATCCCCCGAAGCAGCATGTCACCCACCGCAAGTCTCCCTTTGATATCATCGATATCTCACCCAAAGCCAACAGCGTCAAGGTCTAGGGCGTGGCCCGCTTCCTCCATCAACGAAACACCAACAATCGCGGATCAGAATGATCCCGAGCATAAACGTAAGGACGCGTTCAATGACATCGCCGCGAAAACAAGAGCCTCGACGCACGAGAGAAGTTGGCAGATTTGCAGTTGTCGTCAAGGAAGCGAAGGCGAGCGGCACGGTCAACCGGAAATACGCATGTCTCTCCGCGTCGCGCCACCATTCGCCATTGTCGCAGCAGCAATGCTGCTTCTGTCCTCTGAGACGAGGGTTTTCGCATACGAAGCCGGTCGGGCATTGTATGAGATCGGCGCCGGATGGGTTCTGCGCGGACGGGTCGACTGACCGTCACCCCACGAGCGGCCCGGCCTTGTCCCTCGCCAGTTTTTTGAACTTGCGCACCACCATGTCGCGCTTCAGGCGCGAGATGTGGTCGATGAAGAGCACGCCGTTGAGGTGGTCGATCTCGTGCTGCAGGCAGGTGGCCATCAGCCCGTCCGCCTCCATCTCCTGCTTCGCGCCGTCCCGGTCGAGATAGCTCAAGCGGATCGATGCCGGCCGTTCGACCTCGGCATAGTAGTCCGGGATCGACAGGCACCCTTCTTCGTGCACGTTGCGCATGTCCGACGAGGACAGGATCTGCGGATTGATGAAGACGTGCGGGTCGCGCTCCTCGCCTTCCTTGGACAGATCGACCACGAGCATGCGCAGCGGCACGCCGACCTGGATCGCCGCCAGACCGATGCCGGGCGCGTCGTACATCGTCTCCAGCATGTCGTCGGCCAGTCGGGCGACGTCGGCGTCCACCCGTTCGACGGGACGAGAGACTTCGCGCAGGATCGGGTCGGGCAGGATGACGAGAGGCTTGATCGGCATGGCCTTCAGGTAATCGCTGGCCGGGGGAGCGTCAACCGCGCGTGCGCATTCCGTTCATGTTTTGATCTTATGGTCGGCTCACGAATCGCATAGGCTTCCACGATGATCGACCACCTCGCGCTTCTTTCCGCCCCACTCGGCCAGCTCGGCGCGACGACCGTGACGCTGGGTCACGGGCTGGCCGGAGCCGCCGCGCTCGCGGTACTGGTGTTCGCCTGGCTGGCGCTCGGCCTGCGGCGGATGGCGCGCGCACGGGCGGAGGCCGCCGAGGACGCGGCGCAGGCGGCGCGCGAGGCCCAGGCACGGCTGGCGGAACTGACCAAGGTGCAGTCGGAAATGCAGGGCCGCATGGCCACGATCGCGGAGGTGTTCGGTTCGCGCCAGAACGAGCTGAACAAGGCGATCTCGGAGCGGCTCGACGCCATGACCGGCCGGCTCGGCCAGACCATGACCGAGCAGACGAGATCGACGCATGAGAGCCTGGCGAAGCTGCAGGAGCGGCTCGCCGTCATCGACACCGCTCAGGGCAACATCCAGACGCTGGCCGGCCAGGTGGTGCAGCTGCAGCACATCCTGTCGAACAAGCAGACGCGCGGCGCCTTCGGCCAGGCGCGGATGGAGGCGATCGTCGCCGACGGTCTGCCGCAGGGCGGCTACGAGTTCCAGGCGACGCTGTCGAACGGCAACCGGCCCGACTGCCTGATCAGGATGCCGAACGGCGCGCCGTCGCTGGTGATCGACGCCAAGTTCCCGCTGGAGGCCTGGAACGCGATCCGCGCAGCAGCGGAGAATGGCGGGCCGGAGGGGCAGAAGGCGGCGGCGCAGACTTTTCGCCGCGACATCGAACTCCACATCAGGGCGATCGCCGACAAGTACCTGATCAACGGCGAGACCCAGGAGACGGCCTTCATGTTCGTCCCCTCCGAGTCGATATTCGCCGAGATTCACGAGAACTTCGAGCCGCTGGTGCAGCGCGCCCACAAGGCCCGCGTCGTCATCGTTTCGCCCTCGCTGCTGATGCTGTCGATCCAGGTCATCCAGGCGGTGCTGAAGGACGCGCGGATGCGCGAGCAGGCGCACCTGATCCAGGGCGAGGTGATCCGCCTGATGGAGGATGTCGGCCGTCTCGACGAGCGGGTGCGCAAGCTGCAGGGGCATTTCGCCATGACGCAGCGCGACGTCGAGCAGATCCTCACCTCGACCGAGAAGGTGACGAGGCGCAGCCAGAAGATCGAAGCGCTGGAGTTCGGAGCCGATCATCCCGGACGGCTCGATCCCGGACCCGTTCCGCCCGAGGTTGCGTCGCGGACCGGCTCGCTGCGGCTCAGGGTCGTGGAAGGCGACGACTGACGCCGCCTTCAGGCCACCTTCACGGTTCCGTCACGGCGTCCGGGCGCTTCGGGCGCGCTCAGCACGATGCGGTTGCGTCCCGCCCGCTTGGCTTCGTAGAGAGCGACGTCCGCCCTGGCGGTCGCTGTCGACAACGAGTCGTCGGCGGTGGCGACATGACCGCCGATCGATGTCGTGACGCGGATTCCGGTGCCGTCCGACAGCACCACGTCCGATCCGCGGAGCGCATCGAGCAGGCGCCGCCCGGCCTCCATCACCGCCTCCTCGCCACCCCGGACGAGCACCACGAACTCGTCGCCGCCCCAGCGAGCGCAGTGATCGCTATCCTCGACGACCCGGGCAATCCGCCGCGCCACTTCCACGATGACCTCGTCGCCCGCCTGATGGCCGCGCGAATCGTTGATCGACTTGAACAGATCGACGTCCAGCAGGAGCAGGCCGACCGCCTCGCCCGAAGCCCGCGCCGCCGCATGCTCGGCCTCGAAAGTGGCGGCGAACCCGCGGCGGTTGGCAATGCCCGTCATGGAATCCAGGAAGGCGAGGCGCTCCAGCTGTTCCGTGCGCTGGCGGACCGTCCCCTCGAGCCGCTCGGTGTTCTCGCGCACCGCGCGCGCCATGCGATCGAGTGCGACTGTCAGGCGACCGATCTCGTCGGTCTCCGGCGTGGCGGCGGGCCGTCCGTACTGGCCGCTCTCGATGCGCCGCAGGGCGCCCTCGGTCTCGGCGATGCGATCGAGGACGCTGCGCTTGAAGAGCAGCGTGATCAGCAGCGCCGCCGCGACGATCACCAGTGCCATCAACGCGCCGAGCGGCGCGAACAGCCCGCGGCCGATGATGGCGTCGACATCCATCAAGGTGACATTGAACCAGCCCAGCCTGTCCAGATGCCCCACGCCCACCAGCATGGTGCGCCCGCCCACATCGAGGAAGGCGGTGGAGGCATCGCTGCGGCCGGCGCGGAGGTCGGCCATCATCGATGCCAGACGGGAGCGGTGCTCCGCCCTGTCGAGCAGCTGGAAGACGGTCTTCCGCGCGGAGGCCTCCTTGGTGAGGCTGGCGAAATCGATCCGGCCCCGGTCGCGGATCGCCTGGATCGCGCCCGAACCGTCGACGAAAAGCGTCTCGACGCCTTCCTGGCCGGTGTTCACGACGTCGGCTACGAATGCCGTCAGGTCGAGGCCGGTGCCGATGACGGCGACGGGGCGGCCGTCCGCCTGCACGACACAGTTGATCCAGACCTTCGTGACGGCGAGCGCACGGTCGTTGTTGACGTTGAGCCGGCATCCGGGCCCGAGCGCGAGGGTGCTGTAGAACCAGGCATCGGCCGCGTTCCCGCGCGACAGAACGTAGCGCGGCCGGTCGGCCTGCGTTCCAGGACTGCCGTCGCCGAAATAGTAGTTCCCGGATCCAGCGTGGACGAGGAAGTAGCTCCCGTCGGCAAAGGCCGCGCGAAAATGCTCGAGCGCGGCCAGACCGCGCTCCCTGCCTTCGGCATTCCCTTCGTCCCGGACCCAGTCGAGGATGGTGGGGGATCGGGCGAGCGTCTCCGCGAGAGCGACCTCCCGCGCGAGCGGGCCGAGGCCGCGGTGACGATCGTAGAGGATCTGGCGTTCGGCAAAGAGGGTCGACAGCCGTTCGGACGTGGTGTCGACGACCCGGACGAATGCGACGAGCGCCGGCAGCGCAATGCCGATGAAGACCGCGAGCGTGAGGGCCAGCACGCGCAGGCGCAGGCTGCGCGAGAAGACGGCGCTCCATCGGTGGGGCAGACGTCGGAGAGAGGACATGTCTAGCGTTCTGCGCCCCGCGATGGAGAGGATCGGCCGGCTCGGTCAGGTTGCAAGGCTAACGGCCATGGGTGTACGCAGCGTTAAGCCGGCGACCGGAGAAGCACTGTTCACCGACCGCCTCTCGCATGCGCCCGTCACGCCGCCTATCTTGGCCGGATCGAAACAGGAGACGACGATGGAACTCGGCCTCTACACCTTCGGCGACGTCGGCACCGATCCGGTTTCGGGGCGCAGGACCGATCCGGCCGAGCGGATCCGCAACCTCCTCGAGGAGATCGAGCTTGCCGATCAGCTTGGACTCGACGTCTTCGCGCTCGGCGAGCACCATCGATCCGACTACGTCGTATCCTCGCCCGCGACCGTTCTGGCCGCTGCGGCCGCCCGAACGAAGACCATCCGGCTTTCGAGCGCGGTGACGGTGCTGTCGTCCGAGGATCCGGTCCGCGTGTTCCAGCAATACGCCACGCTCGACCTGATCTCGCAGGGGCGGGCCGAGATGATGGCCGGGCGCGGCTCGTTCATCGAATCCTTCCCGCTGTTCGGCTACGATCTCAAGGACTACGACACGCTCTTCGCCGAGAAGCTCGAAATGCTGATGGCGCTGCGCAAGGACGAGCGCATCACGTGGCCCGGCGGCAAGCACACGGCCCGGATCGACGGCCGCGGCGTCTATCCGCGTCCGGTCCAGGATCCGCTGCCGCTGTGGATCGCCATCGGCGGCACGCCGCAATCGGCCGCGCGCGCCGGCATGTACGGCCTGCCGCTGGCGCTCGCCATCATCGGCGGGG
>Ga0208243_1000351_pt1 | contig 28349 bp, 23 predicted proteins | sample Subbio2Aug_QV12A_FD_184826 | JGI IMG/M metagenome (GOLD analysis project Ga0208243, IMG submission 184826) | Serpentinite rock and fluid subsurface biosphere microbial communities from McLaughlin Reserve, California, USA - CR12Aug_QV12A (SPAdes) | ecosystem: Environmental > Terrestrial > Deep... | reverse complement strand
CTTTGGTGAAAAATCAGTCTTTAAAAGGGCGGTTAATGATTTTGGATATGTATATCTCGACTGGAATTGTTTAAATGGAGATTCAGAGGGCTTAGATATGACCGAAGAAAGGCTTATGCAAAGATTTATAAGTACAGCAGCTAATCACAAGGTGTTGGTGATTTTAATGCACGATACAGATACTAAGGAAATTAATCTGACTATACTACCAAAGATGATTGACTACTTAAGAAATAGAGGCTATGAATTTGATACCTTGAGTGAGGTAGTAAAGGGAGAATATTAATAAATGGGACACTTCGGTGTCCCATTTAAATTTACTGCTTTATTTTACTGTTAATTAATTATGATTTGCATAGAAAATGGTTGAAGACATAAAATTTTGTTATATATATAAGTATAATAGAATTTTATAAAATATGGAACACTCTAGAGATGGTTGTTATCTCCGTCTCCAGATTAAGACGAAGGGAGCTGTTGGTTATGAAAAAAGAAAAAAGCAAAGAAGAAATATTGAAGGGCTTAACACCACTACAATATAAAATAACTCAGGAAGGCGCTACTGAAAGGCCCTTTGATAACGAGTACTGGAATCATAAGGAGGAGGGCATTTATGTAGATATTGTCTCTGGAGAACCCCTTTTTTCCTCTCTGGACAAATATGAGTCAGGGTGTGGTTGGCCTAGCTTTACTAAGGCTATTGAAAAGGAAAACATTATAGAAAAGAGAGACCTAAGCCATGGAATGATTAGGACAGAGGTTAGGAGTAAAGAGGCGGATTCACACTTAGGGCATGTATTTCCAGATGGTCCTAAGGCCCATGGAGGTATAAGATATTGTATAAATAGTGGTGCTATGAGGTTTATTCCTGTTTCAGAATTAGAAGCTGAGGGCTATGGTGAGTATTTAAGGTTATTTGAAGGCGAAAAGGCCAGTAGGTAGGACAAATTGATAAGTATATAACAACGACAAAGTCCTTAAACATTGTGATACACGTGAATCGAAATCAAGCATATCCCTGTTTATATAAAAAAATTATATAAAATTGTTAAAAAAATATCTATTATATTTGAAGCTTTTAGTTTATAATAATAATTACTTAAAGAGAATATATCGCATAATTTACTTAATGTATTTAGAGGTTAAAAACCTTAATATAAAAAAAAGGGGCCTTCGTCATGATTATTAATGAACAAGAAATAAGCAAAATACTAACTGAAGCTGCTTCGGTATCTCGTGAGGATTTTGATGAAATTATCGAAAGAGGAAAAGAGGGTAAGGGGTTGACCCTATTTGAAACAGCCGTTCTGCTTAATGCTGAGGATGAAACTCAAGTCAACAGAATTTTCTCTGTAGCTAGAGATATTAAGGAAAAAATATATGGAAAACGTATAGTGCTATTTGCACCACTTTACTTAACTAATAAATGCGTAAACAATTGCTTATATTGTGGCTTTAGAATTGAAAATAAAGAGCTGAATAGAAAAACCCTATCGATTAATGAAATTGTTGAAGAGGTTCAAATATTAGAGAATCAAGGACACAAGCGCTTGTTGCTGGTGGCTGGTGAGCATCCCATTGATTCAAGAATAGAATATATAGTTGATGTCATTGAAAGGATATATGAAAATAGCGATATACGCAGACTAAACATAAATGCAGCACCAATGGATGTAGAGGATTTTGCCAAGCTTAAGAAGGCTGGGATTGGGACCTATCAATGCTTCCAGGAGACCTATCACAGAGAAACCTATAAAAAAATGCATCCAGTAGGTAAGAAGTCAGATTATGACTATCGTATAACTGTCATGGATAGATCTATAGAGGCCGGAATAGATGATGTTGGCATGGGTGTACTTTTTGGGCTATACGATTATAAATTTGATGCCCTTGCTCTACTTCAGCATGCAAATTATTTAGAGAATAAATATAATTGTGGTCCACATACAATATCAGTTCCAAGGCTTAGACCTGCTCTTGGTGCTCATATGGAGGAGGTACAGTATCCTATTTCAGATGAAGAATTTAAAAAGCTAGTGGCAGTTATAAGGATAGCGGTACCCTACACAGGAATAATACTGTCTACAAGGGAATCACAAAAATTAAGAGAGGAGCTATTAAGTCTGGGAGTATCTCAATTAAGTGCAGGGTCTAGTACTAGTCCTGGTGGTTATAGAGAAATGAAGAAGGCAGTTGCAGATCAATTTTACACGAATGATAATAGATGCTTAGATGAGGTGTCTGCATCTATAGTCGATCTTGGATATGTACCTAGCTTCTGTACTGCCTGTTATCGAGTTGGAAGAACAGGTGAACAGTTTATGAAGATGGTCAAGGATGGAAGAATGAAAAATATATGTAGATACAATGCTTTATTAACTCTGAAGGAATATGGTGAAACCTATGCCGGAGCAGCTACAAAGGAAAAATCCAATTTATTAATAGCTGAGCTGATTGAAGAAATCGATGATCCGAGGCTAAAGGAGCAGGTGAGGGTTAAGCTGGAAAAAATAGAAAAGGGTGAAAGAGACCTATACATCTAGAAGGGGATGCCTATGTCATTAATTAATAAGTTTATAATAAATTCCTTTGAAAAGCCTCATATAGTGGTCTGTTCATCAAATTCACAAATGATCTTTACTAAGGACCTCTTTGATAAAGCTAAAATTGAAAATGACCTAATCCCAACACCTAAGGGCTTCGGTGGGGTTTGTACAACTGCCATTAAGTTCTCCCTTATGGATAAAGATAGGGTTAAAGAGATAGTCCAAGCCAATAATATAGAGGTAGAGGGTATATATTCCTTGGAAGATAAGTATAGGTACGATTTATCTGCTATAAATAGGGATAAGCTCTCTTCTGCACTCATTAATATTCTTGATAAAATTTCTATAAATTCTGAGCTATCGAGAGAAGATATTAGATATCTTTTAGAGATTGAGGATGAAATTGAATATAATGCTTTAATTCAAACTGCAGATATTATTAGAAGAGAATGTGTTGGAGATCGTATTGAGCTGAGGGCTGCTATTGAGTTTTCTAATTATTGTATTAAAAACTGTAATTATTGCGGTGTTAGAAGAGATAAGGAGCTTCCGAGATATCGGATGACGGAGGAGGAAATCCTTGAAGAGGTTGATAAGCTATATAATATAGGCATAAAGACAGTAATCCTTCAATCAGGAGAGGATCCATATTTTACTTTGGACCGACTCATAAGTATCGTAAAAAAAATTAAAGATAAATATAAGCTGGGAATTACCTTAAGTGTTGGTGAAAGAAATGACAATGATTTTGTCCGTCTTAGGGAGGCAGGGGTTAATAACTATCTTTTGAAAATAGAAACTGCAAATAGTGAACTATTCAAGAAGCTGCATCCGGATGATGACTATGAGGTAAGGGTAAAGCAATCGAAATTAATTAAGGAATCGGGTATTCGTTTAGGTTCTGGAGGTATGGTTGGACTACCGGGACAAACCATCGAGCACCTAATAGAGGATATCCTTTTCCAAAGAGATTTTGGTGTTCATATGATTGGCTTTGGTCCCTTTTTACCAGCTAAAGGAACTCCCTATGGGGAAGAAAAGCCTGGTGATTTAAGGCTTACGTTAAAGGTAATAGCCATTGCACGAATAGTTTGTCAACATGTATTTTTACCAGCTACAACTGCAATAGCATCATTACATCCTGATGCACAGGCTTTAGCCTTAATGGCAGGAGCAAATACTATAATGCTGGTAAGTACACCCCAAAAATTGAGAAATAATTATCAAATATATTCCAATAAAAATATGGTAGATTTAAGCTTTGCAATCAAATCTGTTCAAGATGCAAAAAGAAAGCTTCCAAAATACTTAAATTATGATTATATAGAGGCTCTGGGATATAGCATTTCTAAAGAACTGCTTGAATAATTTTTTATGGACATTATTATCAATTAATAGTTGATGGTAATGTCCTTTTTTAATTTTATTTGGGGAAAAGTTTTGACTTTGCATATTATGATTAATATTTAACGAACAAATATAAAAGATAAGAGGGTCACTATATAAATTCTTCGTAAAGGCACAATTTATATCAGATTGACAATAATTAAACAAGCCATAAGGACCTTTTTTATATTATAATAGATTTATTATGCCTATTAAATAATTAAATAAAGCAAAAGGATTAGAGGTGTGTTTGATGAAAGCATTGAAATTGATTTTTGCCAAAAAGAATCTTATATTACTGCTGTTGTTATTTGCTTTTTGGTTAATTTTATCACCTGCGGTTTCTCTTCAATCTGTTTTAATCGGAATTATAGTTAGTGTTTTAGTAGTGCTTTATTCTCAAGATGTTGTTTTCTCAGAGGAGGAGGTTACAATCTATTCCCTTGGAAAGCTGAAGATTTTTATCGTGTATATGTTCACATTATTGGCAGAGATCGTAAAGGCCAATATAGATGTTGCTAAGGTTGTGCTTAGCCCATCTATGCCGATATCCCCTTCCTTTATCAAGGTCCATGCAGTATTCAAAAACGATTTCAACAAGGTTATTTACGCAAATTCAGTTACTCTTACACCAGGAACCCTTACAGTGGACGTTCGTGGAGACGAGTATGTTATTCATGCCTTAACGGACGCAGCAGCTGCTGGTATGGATAATAGTATCTTAGAACAATATGTTAAGAAATTGGAGGCCGATAAGTAATGAGTAAGATAGCATTTGAAGCCATTTCAGTTTTTTTAGCTCTGCTTGCCTTTGTAAGCTTATACAGAGCCTATAAGGGTCCTACACCAGCAGACAGGGTTGTTGCTATTAATGTTATTTCTACTAAGGTAACTGTTCTAATCGGTTTCTTAGCAATACTAACAAATCAGGATGCCTTTGTAGACGTTGCATTAATCTATGCCATGATGGGCTTCGTAACAACAGTGTGTGTATCTAAATATATGGAAAAAGGAAAATTATACTAAGGGGTGAAGTAAATGGATTTGATTACAGGAATTATTGTTGTTTTGCTTACCTTAGGTGGTGCATTCTTTTTTCTTGTAGGAACCTTAGGCTTAATAAGAATGCCAGATGTGTATTGTAGAATGCATACTACTACAAAATGTGATACCTTAGGGGCAGGCCTAGCGCTATTAGCTCTAATGGTTTATAGAGGGTTTAGTATAGTAAGTATAAAGCTGCTTTTAGTTATTATTTTTATATGGCTTACTAATCCAACGGCTGCCCACATTATTTCTAAGGCAGAGTATAATAAGGACAATAAAAGGGATAACGATAACAATGAGGTTTTCCTATAAAGGAGTGAAATATGATGCAATTATTAAATGTTATCTTAGTTATATTTCTAATTGTGTGTGCAATCGCAGTAGAGCGGACAAAGGACCTACTGGGGGCTGTTATCATATTTGCCTCCTATAGCTTAATTATGGCGGTTCTATGGCTATTACTAAGAGCTCCAGATATAGCTTTGACAGAGGCTGCTATAGGGGCAGGGGTTACTACGATTCTATTTATTGGAGTTATAAGTAGAACTAGGAGGATGGAATAATGAAAAAGATTTTTTTTATGATTGTCCTAGCTGGATTACTGGTATTGCTAATTACCAGTGTTATGGAGATGCCAGGGATTGGTAGTATAGATAATCCTGCCTATAATGAAGTAACCCGGTATTATGTTGAAAATGCAGTCAAGGACTCAAATGCTCCAAATATTATTGCAGCAATAATAACTGATTATAGAGCCTTTGATACTCTAGGCGAAACAACAGTACTATTTACATCAATCGCGGCTGTTATTTCGGTATTGAGCCTGGGGCACCATCACAAGGAGCATAATAATACTGATGAGAAGGTGGAGAAGCATCATGGATGATTTAATAGTTAAAACTATAACCCGTCTAATTATTCCCTTTATACAATTATACGGCATATTTATAATACTCCATGGACATCTATCTCCTGGTGGGGGCTTCTCAGGTGGAGCAATTCTAGGAGCCAGTATAGTATTATATAGCTTGTCCTTTGGTTTAGAAAAAGCATCTAAGAAGCTATCTCATGAAACCTCCTCTATTATAGAAACAGCAGGTATATTATGGTATATAGTACTTGGGCTTGTAGGAATATTCATGAGAGGCTTCTTCCTAACCAATAGAGGGGCTGGTTTCCCAATGGGTGAAGCTGGTGGAGTTATCAGCTCAGGTATGATAGCATTGATAACTTTAGGTATCGGAGCTAAGGTTGCCAGTACAATGATAACTCTTTTCCATACTATTATTAAGGAGGACTAACGGTGGAGCTAATAATATCCATTATAGAGCATATAAATTATATTGCTGCTGCAGCCTTATTTGTTATAGGCCTTTATACAGTATTAACACATTCAAATTTATTAAAAAAGGTTATTGGTATCAATATAATGGAAACCTCAATATTTCTTTTCTTTGTTTCCATAGGCTATGTATCGGGAGGAAGCTCTCCAATTATTACCCTAGGAGAAAAGCAAATATTTATTAATCCAGTACCATCAGCATTAATACTAACAGGAATAGTTGTAGCCGTAAGTATAACTGCATATTCCTTAAGCTTAATAATAAGGCTACATGAAACCTATGGAACAATAGATATGGATGAAATAATGGCATTAAGGGGTGAGAAAAGCTAATGAGTAGTGTACATTTCCCAGTATATATATTGTTAATTTTGTTGACTACAGCAGTAACTATTCCTTTGATCTCAAATCGTTTTAAGAATAGTCTTAAGGAATATATAATGGCAGCCTTTGTTGTTAGTTGGGTTTTATCCTTTACTACCTTAAATCATGTTATGAAAAATGGCTCATATACTTATAGCTTTGGTAATTGGTCACAGAAAATAGGTATACAGTTTTTAGTGGATGAGTTTTCCTCCTTCATGACCTTGATTATTCTGACGGTTGCCTTTCTAGTGATAATATATTCCTTAAAGGATATGGAGCATGAAATAAAGGATTATCAGTTTTCTAGCTATTATACTTTAATTTTCTTATTGCTGTTTTCTATGATAGGCTTAACCGTTACGAATGATATGTTCAACATGTATGTTTTTATGGAAATATTATCAATAACCTCATGTGGTATTATCTCCATTAAACATAAAAAGGATAATTTCTTAGCTTCAATGAGATATCTGATACTAAGTGCAATTGGTTCTTTGTCTGTGCTGTTAGGAATCGCCCTTTTATACATGGTTACAGGACAGCTTAATATGTTTGAGGTATCAAGTGTTATTAGTCAGACCTGGCAGAGCTATCCCACCAATATCCTAGTATCTCTAGGCTTTATGGTTTCAGGCCTAGCTATTAAGGCGGCTGTGTTTCCATTGCATATATGGCTACCAGATGCCCATTCTTCTGCGCCTACCCCCTCCAGTGCCTTATTATCAGGCCTGGTTGTTAAGGTTTATATTTTTACAGTAGCAAAAATTTTATTTAGAATTATTGGAGTGGAAATAGTAGCTGCATTAGGTATTCCTACCTATTTAACCTATTTTGCAGCCTTAGGTATGATTATGGGTTCCGTGTTTGCGATAGGACAAAAGGATATAAAAAGAATGCTGGCTTATTCAAGTGTTGCTCAAATAGGCTACATCTTTATGGGGCTGGGTTTAGCAACTGTACAAGGCTTTTCAGCAGCTTTATTTCATATCGTATCCCATGCATTATTAAAAACAGCACTTTTCTTAAGTGCAGGGTCAATCATATATCAAAAGGACAAGAGGGATCTTAGAGATTTGAATGGAATCGGTTATGAAATGCCTATAACCATGATGGTGTTTACAATAGCAGCCTTTGGTATGATTGGTATTCCAGGTATAAACGGCTTTATGAGTAAGATATACTTAAGCTTAGCCGTAATTGATGTCAAGAAATATGTATATTTAGTTATAATACTTGTTAGTAGTTTCTTAAATGCTATGTACTATCTTCCAATTATCATAGCTGCCTTTTTAAAGGAAAGCAAAGACAGAAAAAATATTATGGTTATGGATAAGCTTCCTAGATCAATGATATATCCAATGGTGATAGTTGCTCTAGGCTGTATACTAATGGGCTTCTTCCCACAGCTTATTATGAATGTTATAGATAAAGCTGTACCAAGCTTTTTGTTATTGGGTAAGTAGAACATATAAAAAAGCAAAATTATACAATATTGTCGACAATTTATCAATTTACATTTCTTGTTATCTGCCATAATTTACCTAGTTTATATGCAACGTTGGTACAATTTTATTTGTCACTGTTTAACTTTAAAAACTATTAGAAATAAGGATGGAGGGAGTAAAAATGAAAAACGTTGATTCCATCAACGAAGAAGGGCATGTATGGCAGCAGGGCAGTAAAGGCAATGTTTTTTCAATTAACTCAATTGTTGTATTAATACTTTTTGCATTGTTAATTGGTTTCTATGCTTTATTTACTACAAACACAGGTTTACTATTCGTAAAGAATTTATTAAGCAATCATAATATACCAATTTTTACGTTATTATTAATTTTTGCAGCAGCTCCTATATCAGTATATATAGGTAATAAATCAGAGGATTTACGAGATAGCTTTGTTGTTAACATCTCATTTTTAGCATTATTGATGACTTTATTGCTTTATCCTCAGGTTAGTAAACAACCTATGATATTAGATATGAATAGGGTTTTGAGCTTTGGACTGCACTTTAGAATTGATCAGCTAACCTTTATGCTAATGGTTATAGCTTGTTCACTTTGGTTTTTCTCCTTGACCTATGCCCATGAGTATATGGCAGTAGAGGAAGAGCATAGAACGCGTTTTAACTTTTGGATGATGATAACCTTTGGTGGCGTAATTGGAGCCCTGATGTCCAGAGATTTACTCTCACTGTTCCTATTCTTTGAAATAATGTATTTAAGCTGCTACTTCCTAGTAGCTCACAATCAAACCGACAGTGCTTTACAAGCAGGAAATAGGTATATTTATATGGGGGTTGTCGGAGGACTTTGCATACTTCTAAGCATGAGTATTTTATATGCAAAGACAAATTCCTTTGCACTCGTTGAAATAAATCAGTCAGTTCAGATGATTTGGGCCACTGATAGAACGAGTCTAATAATCGCGCTAACCTCTATGTTAATAGGTCTATCCATTAAGTCTGCAGTGTTCCCGCTACATTTTTGGTTGCCGGATGCTCATTCAAATGCACCTACTCCAGCAAGTGCCATATTATCCGGTATGGTAATTAAGGTATATATATTCTCAGTGATAAAGGTTCTCTTTGTTATGATCGGATTTGAATTATTAAGAGAGATTGCTTTGTCGACTTTTATAACAACCCTAGCGATTGTGGGTATGATTATGGGTTCGATACTGGCAATTGGACAAAAGGATATAAAAAAGATTCTGGCATACTCAAGCGTTGCTCAGGTTGGCTACCTCTTATTAGGAATTGGATTAACCTCAGAGCTTGGATTATCGGCTACATTTTTTCATATCGTCACACATGCCTTAATGAAATCAATTCTTTTCTTAAGTGCCGGCGCTATAATATATCAAAGGGGCAAGAGGGACGTTCGGGATTTCCAAGGTATAGGCTATGAGATGCCTATTACGATGTCTGTATTTGCAGTTGGTGCATTTTCGATGATCGGTATTCCAGGATTAATTGGATTTATGAGTAAATGGTATCTAAGTTTAGCCTCCTTAGCCTCTGGCAAACAAATATATGTTATTATGATTATGGTAAGTAGCTTTTTAAATGCTATGTACTATTTACCTATTATCATCACAGCCTTCTTAAAGCATAGTGGAAATAAGGATAATAGATTGGTTAGAGATAAGGTTCCAAGTACAATGCTAGCTCCGATGGTAATTTTAGCAAGTGCAGTCGTATTGTTCGGATTCTTCCCTCAATGGTTAATGAGCTTTATTGAAAAAGCCATTGTTTTGTTATAAAATAGTATTATAGAACTTAGATGGAGGAGATTATTTATGAATACTTCCCACGATGCTTATGGTTTACATCACGGAGATGTTATATCAAATGTAAGAGTTAACAGTAAGCATTCAACGGCATTTTATATTAATAGTATAGTTGTGTTTATTTTATCAGCTATATCGTTAATTACTTTCTTTGGCCTATTATACTATGATTGGGCTAAATATCTTAATTTAGAAACTGGTATAGGCGCCAAACTCTCAAATTTTGTGTTGCATTATGACAAATTTCCAATTTTGATTATATTAATACCTGCAATAGGATGTTTAATACAATCCTATAAGGGAAGTAGATATGAAAACTTCAGGGATTCATTGGTTGTAAATACAACATTTCTAACACTTATTCTAATTTTAGCAATGTATCCTCAAGTATATCATGGCCAGATTGTCTATAAAATGTCTCAGGCAATGGGCTTCGGCTTAATGTTTAAGGTTGATATGGTAAGTATGATTATGCTATTGACAACTTCAATTTTATGGTTGGCAGCATCGATATATGCCCATGATTATATGGCCCATGAGAATCATAGAAATCGATTTTACTTTTTCCTTTCAATAACCTACGCAGCAATTTTAGGGACAGTAATGGCAGGAGATATATTTACAATGTTCCTCTTCTTTGAGGTTATGACCTTTAGCTCATACATGCTGGTTACTCATTGTGAGCATGATGAGTGTATAGAAGCAGGATATAGCTATATATATATGGGCGTTATGGGAGGCTTAAGTATACTTCTAGGTATGATATTATTATATATCAATACAGGGACACTGGAGTTCCTACCATTAGCATCAAAGCTTCAACACATTGGTATTATGAAATATGTTATTATGGCTTTATTTATATTAGGCTTTGGGGTTAAGGCAGGTATGGTACCAGTTCATATTTGGCTGCCAAAGGCACACCCAGTAGCACCTACTCCTGCTAGTGCACTATTATCAGGTATTATGATTAAGATAGGTGCCTACGGAATTCTGAGAGTTACCACCAGCTACTTCTTCCCAGCTGTATCAGAGGTTATCAGCTACAAGGATCCTATATGGTATGCATCTAAAAACCTTGGTGCCGTAATCATTTGGATGGGAATTATCACAATGGGTGTTGGTGTATTTATGGCCCTACAGCAGGGTAATATGAAGAAGATGCTGGCATATCACAGTGTAAGTCAAATGGGTTATATTATTATGGGTATTGGGGTTGCTGTGTATTTAGGCTATAAAGGGCCCATGGGCTTCTCTGGTGCGATGTATCATATAATAAATCATGCATTATTTAAGTCAATTCTCTTTATGGTGGCGGGTGTTATATATCTTCAGCTTCATGATTTAAACATGTATAATCTTGGTGGCCTCTGGAGGAAGATGCCCTTTACCGCGGTTGCTTGTTTAGTAGCTGCTTTGGGAATAACAGGCATGCCTGGTTTTAATGGCTTTGCCAGCAAGTCAATGTTACACCATGCAATAATAGAGGCATATAAGTATGGTCACCCCTCCTTTAAATATGCAGAGTACCTTTTCACTATTATAAGTGCTGGTACAGTTTGCTCCTTTATAAAGCTATTTGGATTTACCTTCCTAGGTAAACTACCAGAAAAATATGAAAAGATGGACTTTACAAAGTATAGAATTATGGATATGGCTATGGGAGGACTTGCAGGATTAATCATATTTGTCGGTTTAAAGCCTGAATTTATCCTTAAAAAGTTTATTTTACCAGCTTTAAGTGGTATAACATATGATCCAGAATTTATTGCTAAGTATATAGCAAAAATTAATTTTTTCAATGCAACTGATATGACAGGCATGATTCCGGTATATATAATGGGGGCAGTTATATTCTTCTTAGGAATAAAGTTCCATCTGTTCCACCTTCATTTACCAGTATGGTTAAGGGTAGAGTACCTAGTTTTCCTACCTATCAACAAGACCCTTCAGTTTTTAACTGACAAAATGACACATAGTCATGATAGAGGTATAGAGGCAGGAGAGAGCATGATTAATGGTGTTAGCTCAGCATTAAATATAATGGCGGAGGAGCATGAAGCAAGACATGCCAATAAAGTAGGTGTTATAGAGCGTCTTGCCTCAACCATAAGTATATTTACACATCGTTATGAGATGAGTATCATAAAAAGTGATGTTGTAATTTACTCAATAATACTAACAAGTGTCCTAGCGATACTTATAATATTTAGTTAGCAAAAAAGCTTGAAATCCCAAGGATTTCAAGCTTTTTTCGGTAAGTGGGGATGTTCCTCTTTTCCTTTGGAAGACGAAGGAAAAAAAGGAACGTCCCTGTTTTCTATTATAAAAAGGGTTTTATAGCTCTCGTCAAAACACCCTGCATATGTCCAATAAGTATTCCGTAGTTTACTATAGGTACTCCTTGCTCTATTACCTGGGAAATCCTGTGCTGCATTTCTCTGTTATTTAACATACATCCGCCACAGTGAATTATCAGGCTGTAGTCCTTGAGATTAGGAGGGAAGCTAGTCCCGGAGGCATATTGATAATTTAGATCCTTACCAGTTTGCTCTTTAAGCCAGCGTGGAATTTTAACTCTTCCTATATCATCGGCTTGTCTATGATGGGTGCAGCCCTCAACTACTAGGACGGTATCATTCTCCTTTAGCTCTTTTATTTTACTAATTCCCTTCATCATTTCATCTAGATCCCCTTTGCTTCTAGCAAATAGAATAGAAAAGGAGGTTAAAGGAATATCCTCTGGAGTATCTGCTGCAACTGCTTTAAATGCCTGAGAGTCAGTTATAACTAAGCTAGGCTTCTTGCCAATATTATTTAATGTTTCCTTGAGCTCAGTCTCCTTAGTTGTTATAGCAATTGCCCCATTGTCGAGTATGTCTCTAATGGTCTGCTGCTGAGGCAGGATTAAGCGACCCTTTGGAGCCCCTTTATCTATTGGAACAACCAAAACTACGAAGTCACCAGGCTTGATAATGTCACCTACAAGCTTTAAATCATCGCCATCATCAGGAAGTATACGAATCATAGCCTGCTTAAGACTTAGAATACCTTCCTTTTGGGTAGAGGAAACAGGTACAAGCTTTAAGCCTAAAGCCTTTTCGTAACTTATAATATCCTCTTTATTTAACTCTTTTTCGTCTATTTTATTTAAGACCCCTACTATTGGTATTTTTTTGTCTCTAAGCTGCTTTAATATCTCCTTGTCGAAATCTGTAACACCCACTGTTGCGTCTATCACAATTAGGGCTAAATCTGTCTTATTTAGAACCTCCAATGTCTTGTTTCTTCTTAATTCACCTAATATGCCTTCATCATCTAACCCAGCTGTATCGATTATGACAACTGGGCCGATGGGTAATAGCTCCATTGCTTTATACACAGGGTCGGTTGTTGTACCCATAACAGGTGAGACAACGGCTATTTCTTGGTCTGTTATAGCATTTATCAGGCTTGACTTTCCAGCATTTCGTTTTCCAAAAAGTGCAATATGAACACGATTTGATCTTGGTGTTTCATTTAAACTCATAAGGATCTCCTTTCAATAGTGGGTAGTAAAATCTTCTAAATCCATTATACAACATATTTGATAAAAAAATAACAAATAATATCAAAATACATAAAAAAATTTATTAAATAAAAGCTTTTGTTAACGCAAGAAATTTATGCCTTAAAATCTATGAAAGATAAGCATACTAAGGCTACTCTCCCTTTATTATATTAAAAAGCACTGGCAAAGATATAGCTTGTATATATCTCTTAACTTGTTAAATACTAAAGCTAGGAGGGGATAGAAAATGAAAGCTCAAACAAAGATTATTAAGGTTAAAAAGAATCCTGAGGGTGATATTACAGATGTAATGTTGACTGATGGAAATGTTTACGCTATTGAGGATGCTATAATAATGGCAAAGGGCGGGAAGATTGAGGGTGTTAATGTAGGTAAAGCAAGAAATGGAAGGGAATACCTGAGAAGTAATCCAAACGAGAATAAAGCAGATAATTTAGATCAATTGACTACCTTTTAGAGGATATGAAGTAGGAGGCAAATATATGAAGATAGTAGGCTACTTTAATACGATAAAGAAGGCCAATGAAGCAATTGCTTCAATGAAGGACTCAGGCTATGAGAAAGCCTATCTGGATTTAAAGGATGATATAATGGAAGAGGTAAATGTAGCAAGAAATATAGCGGGAACTGAGACAGCTACAAGCTTATCAGAGCTGGTTCTAAAATCAGGCTCTACTAATTTTGAGAGGGATAAGACACCACTTACGGCTGCTGATCCTATGGTTAGTGGTATGGCTGGTTTTGAGGAGATAGCAGACCTTAGCTATAAGGTGGCGGTTGAGGTTCAACCGCAGGATATAGAAGGGGTTAAAAATATGCTTAAAAATCTAGGTGCATTGACGGATATTTAATTGAAGCTTTTTTGTATAATAAAGGCTATATATGCCTTTCAGCAGATATAGCCTCTATAGTTATCTTATCTGTTTGAAATCTAATATTTCTTTCTTAAGGATATTTTCATAATAAATCTCCTCAATAATTTTTCCTTAAAATTGAAAATATATAAAACTGCTTTGCTCTCTTTGTGTGAAGAGTATCAAGATTAAAACAACCATTACATATGCTGCCGCTCTTACATATTCAGGACAGTATTTTCTCCAAGTGCCAGTAAGGACAATACCATTTTTTCTAAGGTAATACTCAGCCAAGTGTAATATACACAACCCAACCACTATTGCAAAGTAAATAATGTAAATAGGGTGATAGTTGATTTGTGTGAAGGATATCATTTTCCATACCATACTTACAGCGTCCCCAAGACTATTAGCCCTGAAGAAAACCCAACCAATTGTTGTTAGCTGGAAAAAAACAAATATTGACAAGGCTTTATAAAGCTTTGAATGTATAAAGCTTGGATTGTATTTCTTTAACCATTTTGAATATAGCTTATGGGATAAACTCAGTAATCCATGGTATACACCCCAAATTATAAAGCCCCATGCTGCCCCGTGCCATAATCCAGATAAGGTCATGGCAGCTACTAGATATAAGCATTGAAGCTTAAAGCCTCTTCTAGAGCCACCAAGTGGTATATAAATATAATCCTTAATCCATGAGGAAAGAGTAATATGCCATCTTTTCCAAAATTCTGATGCATTGCTGCTGAGGTATGGAGTCTTAAAGTTTATTGCAAGCTCAAAACCAAATAAATGACCTATTCCAACTGCAATCTCACTGTAGGAGGAAAAGTCAAAGTATATCTGGAAGGCAAATAAATAGGCCGCCAGCCAAGAGTCAAGAGTACCTAATTGATTGCCAAGACTGAAATAATAATTCACTCTCGGAGCTAGCATATCAGAGAAAACCAGCTTTTTAGTCAAGCCCATAGCGATATAGTATAATCCAGACTTTACTCTAGACTCTTTATAGGTGATTAGAGTTAAGCCTTCTATTTGTGGAAGAAATTCCTTACCCCTCATTATAGGGCCTGCAATTAACTGAGCAAAGAATGCTATGAATACCCAGAACTCCACTAGAGATTTGCAGGGCTTAATATCCTCCTTGTAAACGTCTACTATATATGCAATTAGCTGAAAGGTATAAAAGGAGATACCTACAGGTAATATGATTTTGGCTAGAAAAGAATCCTGCCATGGGAAATTAAGCTTTAGCATCATTTCAAGATTTCTTAAAATAAAACCTGTATACTTAAAAAAGGCTAGGTTAGATAGGTTTATTATAATAGCAGCTAAATAATAAAATCTTTTATGCTTTGTAATGAACAAAGTTGAGCAGTAATAGGATATCGTCGAAATAGCCAAGAATATAAATAGATAACCAATACCTGAAACACCATAAAACACTAGATTAGCAACTGCCAACAAAATGAGTCTCTGCTTTGGAAATAAATAATATAGAATAAAGGTTAAAAATAATAAGGATAGAAATTCAAAGCTATGAAAAAGCATACTCCATCTCCTAACTTTCTTAATTAGTGTTCCATTTAGATATCTCCAGCCATAGCTCATTAGCTAGGAATTCATAGCCCTTTGACGTTAAATGAACTTGATCGGAAAATAACTCATATGGAATTCTATTATAAAAATTTACGTAATGCTGATTATTTTCCTGAAAGTAATTATCTATCAAGGTAATGTTCTCATAGTACTTGTCCTTAACTATGAAATCCTCTACTAAGGCTTCATTCACTGCTGCTAAGAAGTACAAGGTATTTTTACCCTTCTGTAGCTGAAATATTTTATTCAGAAAATCCACCTGCGGATTATCGACGGTCATATTGAAGGGCTTAGATGAAAAGCCTTGTTGATATTGGGCTTCAGCCAGCAGCTCCTTTAGAAAAGGCTTTTCATACCAAGGTGCAATTACCTCTGGAGCAGATGAGACTCTTCTTATATCAGCTACAAAATTCTTGATATGTTCTTTTATATAATCCTTATACATTAGTATAGAGACATTACTATATAGCCAGTTGCTTACATCCTCCTTTAGGGCCTGAAACTTTGATTTTTTCTTTACAGAATGAGGTAGATAGCTCTTGATATATGTCTCCTTATCTAACTTCTTCAGTTGATAATCCATCCAAAAGACAGGCGGGGGATAGGGGGTTCTATCAACGAAGCCGGCATATAAGACATTAATTATTACATTTTCATTTGAGATGCCATATTGATTCATTTTAAGCAGCATAGTATAAATATCTCCTACCTGCATAGAAGGCATTGACAGGTTAAAAACCTTAAGTCTATTACCTTCCTTATCAGCTAAGATATTCATGTAATAGCCTATTGAAGTATTAGCTGGTCCAGGACTGCTATAGGCAACTGAATCACCCAGTATTACTATGTAGTCCTCCAAACCCTCAGAAACGATGGCCTTCTTAATCTTTTTCATTACAGCATCAATGTTTGATGGCCTGTCCTTTACTAAGTCATAATTAAGACGGTAATCATAGATGCTATCGGTAGGTATTATATATACCAATAAAAACTGGATAAGGAGAAGGTAAATCAAGAAAAAAATCGGGACACTACTAAATGATTTCTTATTTGATGCTTCTGATTGAATAAAAATCACCCCTTGAAATTTATGTATTTAATAGAAATATTATACATGAATTGATATATATAGTAAAATTACAATTTTATTAAAAATATAGAAAAGACTAGTGAATTCCCGCTGGAAATTACTAGTCTTATGGTATTGTTTATATTACACTATCCTATTATTTGGAGGGTGTTAGGGAGGTGTTTCGAGAATACTGCTGCTTAATCATCAGTCTTTCCTTCAAAGAGATGTAGCTAAAGCATAGAAACAGAGTAATACTATAAACTAATATAGTATTAATAACAAATTGAAGGCTGTTAACAGTGTTGAAAAATTAAGAAAACTCAAAGTTTGTTTTAGGAGATTAATTATTATTTAACAAAAATTACTATATTTATATATAATCTTGACAAAAAAATGACGCTATATTCACTAATTTAGTAAATATAGCGTGATAATTTCCTTCTCTTATGAAGCTTAATAATTCTAATCTAATGTCGCATAAGTCCATTATAGGCTGCCCTTTTTATTGGCTCCTGCGCCAAAGTAGTTCATGGAATCAGAATTTTCATAGTTTGTATCGCTATCCTCTTCTAATTGGCTTGCCCAATTGTCAACATCCTCCAGATGAAGTCTGTCATTGCTCTCCATTTGTGAGTAAAATTCTACGTTTTCATTAAACATAATTAATTCCTCCTTTTAATTTTTTAAATAGTATCTTTGATAAAGGCTTTTAGTTATTTATTGCTGTTTTTAAATCACCTCCTTAAAAAGTTTATTGCATACAAAGTACAATTAAATTTTGTATAAAAAAACGCCCTTTATTGAAAGTTATCAAGGACGAGTATACCCGTGTTACCACCTTAGTTCGCATTGTAAATGCCTCAGCAGGTTTTTTTAAACCATAGCCTATAACGGGGCTTGCCGGTATTAATTACTGGATTTCGTTAATACAGCTCAGGAGTGATTTATGAATAAAAATAGTATCGGCTTTCAGCAATAACCGACTCTCTAAGACTACTTGTTAGACATCCGTCTCCGTCGAAGCTATTTGTTTATTGTATTATGTATAAATTATATATCCAATTATGTCAACAGTCAATAGTAAATTTCAAAATAATTAAACAATTCAGAAAATATATCTTTGTTAACTATATCTATATGCTTTTAAGTTTGAAAATATTACTGGCAATTAATTGAATTATTAAATAAGCTATAAATTGCTATCGATATTAACAATTGGTTATAGAACCTCAACTATGGTAGAATTTTAAGTATTTCATATATTAAAGACTTGTTCCTCCATAGCAGACATTATGCTTTGTTATGCGTATATATGGGTATATAAGAAGAAATTATATGAAATATTAAGATAAGGTGGAGATAATATGCAAAAAAAGCTATATTTATCAAGAACAGACAAAAAACTAGCTGGAGTTTGTGGAGGTATCGCAGAGTATTTAGACATGGATTCTACTATAATTAGACTACTTTGGGTGGCATCCTTTTTTATGATAGGAGTAGGTATATTTGCATATATAGTAGCATCCTTTATAATACCCCATAGACCGGTAGAATTCTAAAATAAAAGTAAAAGAATCCATAAGGTGCTTGAATATACTTGATTTTATTGATTTTTTAGAATATAATAAACCCTATATTTAAATGAATAATAAACTCGTATAATATTGGAGATATGGTCCAAAAGTTTCTACCAGACCACCTTAAATGGTCTGACTACGGGTGTTTAGCTATAAATCTGTCCAAGAACAGCTTGCTATGCTTGGATATTGATTTAGTAGGTTGAACCCCGTGCAAATGACGGGGTTTTTTATATTTGGAAAACAAAAGGCATCAAGAGCCTTTGTTCTTCTGCTAAATTTAGGAGGGATAATATGCAGCTACTTAAGGATAAAATTTTACAGGTGGGTAGGGTTGAGGGAGAAGGTGTGCTAAAGGTAGATAGCTTCTTAAATCATCAACTGGATATAGTGTTATTAAACGAAATAGGTAAAGCCTTCAAGGAGGCCTTCAAGGATGCGGAGGTTACTAAGATCTTAACTGCAGAGGTTTCAGGGATTGCGATAGCGGTAATAGCAGCTCAATACTTTAATGTACCGGTGGTGTTTGCAAAGAAGACTCAATCGAAAAATCTTGATAGTGAGACCTACGAAGGAGAGGTATATTCCTATACAAAGGCTCAGAGCTATAAAATAAGAGTATCTAAGAGATATATTTCTTCGGAGGATAAAATACTAGTATTAGATGACTTCCTAGCAAATGGACAGGCTGCTTTAGGACTAAAGCAGATAGTGGATGCAGCAAAGGCAGATTTAGTAGGCGTGGGTGTAGTTATAGAAAAGGCCTTTCAAGAGGGTGGTAGTCTATTAAGAGATAAAGCTATAAGGGTAGAGGCTTTGGCAACAATCGAAGCAATGGATTCTAATGGAATAATATTTAAGTAATTATTGTAAATCAAGAATTTAATAAGATAGGAAAAGTGCTAGAGGTGAATCTCTAGCACTTTAGTCTTTTTAATATGATTTTATTAAATGAACTTTTTTCGGTGTAGATTTCAAAACTTCGTGATATTATATGGTATCTAAGCTACTTAGTATTAATCTTTTTTATTATTAACCTACTATATTATAACATCTAATTTTTTTGTTAATAATACTACTTACCCAAGCTTCTAAATAGTAATCTTTGTAAATCCTATGTATATTACCCAGTAAAATCTTACAAAATAAATGAGTAAACCTTTCAGATTGAAACTTTCTTTTATATTTATGTCTAATCAAAGGAGTGATTCATATTAAAGCACTAATCATGGCAGGAGGTAAGGGCACAAGGCTTACACCTCTTACTTGTGATATTCCTAAACCGATGGTTCCAATCCTAAATAAGCCTGTTATGGAATATACAATTGAATTATTAAAGAAATATGAAATAAAGAATATAGCAGTAACTTTAGCCCATTTGCCCAACGTTATTATTGATTATTTTGGCGAGGGTGAGAAATGGGGAGTTAATCTTCAATATTATATAGAGGAGGAGCCCCTTGGTACTGGGGGAAGTGTAAAAAATGCAGAGGATTTTATCGATGAGACCCTTGTAGTTATCAGTGGAGATGCCTTAACAGATATAGATTTAGAGAGAGCCCTGCATTATCATAAAGATAAAAAATCAAAAGCCACCTTAGTACTAAAAAATGAGGCCTACCCAACTGAATATGGTGTTGTTATTACAAATGATAATGGTGAAATAATCCGTTTTTTAGAGAAGCCTAGTTGGGGAGAGGTATTTAGCAATACAATAAATACTGGCATCTACATTTTGGAGCCAACAGTTCTCGACTATTACAGGAAGGGAGATTCCTTTGATTTTAGCAAGGATCTATTTCCAAAGCTATTGGAGGATGCAGTCCCTATGTATGGCTATGTTACCCATGACTATTGGTGTGACATAGGTGATTTAAACTCTTATAAGCAGACACAATTCGATATGCTGGAGGGCAAGGTAAGGTTTAACTTAAATTCAGTAGAGCTTCAAAAGGGTATATGGATTCAAGAAAATATAGAGCTAGAGAATAATGTTACTATAGTTCCACCAGCTTTTATTGGTAAAAATGCCATAATAAAGGCAGGGACTACCATAGAGGGTTATAGTGTAATTGGAGAAAATTGCACAATTGGAGCAGACTCTAAGATAAAGAAAAGCATTATATGGAATCACACAACCATTGGTAATAAATCTAATCTTAGGGGTGCGGTTCTCTGCAGCCATGTAGATATCAGGAATAAAGTTGAAATATATGAAAATGCTGTCATTGGAGAGGGAACCTCTATTGCAGATAATGTCGTAGTAAAGCCGGATATAAAAATATGGCCACAGAAAAAAATACATGAGAATACAGTAGTAAATCAAAATCTGATATGGGGTACAAAGGCGTCAAAAACAATATTTGGACATAGGGATATATCAGGTGAGGTTAACATTGATATAAGTCCGGAATACGCATCAAGGCTAGGCTCAGCTTACGCTTCAACTATTAAAGGGAACCCAATAGTTATAGTTAGCTGTGACGATTCATACGCCTCCATTACTGTGAAAAATTCAATTATTGCTGGTGTACAGTCAACTGGCGCACAGGTAATAGAAATAGACAATGCATTGATGCCTATTAATAGATTTGCAGTTAGATATCATCAAGCAAATGGAGGTATACATGTCAGAACAGATAAAGCCAATAGAAATAAGGTGTATATTGAGTTTACAGATGATAAAGGAACAAATATACAGAGGGGTAAGGAAAGAGATATTGAAAATCTCTTTTGTCGTGATGACTTTAAACGTAGTAACGGAGAAAAGATTAAAAGAGTGGTAGAGGTTGCAAACTTTTCATCTATATATATAAATTCAGGTCTAAAGAGCATTAAGGCTCTATCCGTAATAAAGAGAAGTAATCTAAAGGTTTTTGTCAGCTCCCATTCAGAGGCAGTTATGAACTTAGCAAATGAATATCTTGAAGAGCTAGGCTGTCAACCCAATAGCTTCTATCCCTTCAACCGTGGAGAAACGGAGGAGCACATTTATAGATTTTCACAGCTTATGCTTAAGGAAAGAGCTGATATTGGGGTCTATATAAGTGAAAATGGAGAGGAACTATTACTGATTGATAATAAGGGCAGGGTGATTAGTAAGGAGAAATATGATGTCTTGGCAGCTTTGTTAATTTTTAAAAAGGGTATAAGGAAAATTGTTCAGCCTTATATAGCACCCAGCATCATAGATCGTATTGCTGAAGCCTATGGTGGAAGTGTTATAAGAACTAAATCAAATCCCTCCAGCGTGATGAATGCAATGCTACCATCAGAGAAGGACCAGGATGAGAGTATGCTTCAATATCATTTAACCTATAATGCAATATGGGCCTTGGGCTACATAATAGAGTTTACAGTAGAGAGAAATATAGCCTTAAGTGACCTGATTGATGAGGTACCACATTTCTACTTTATTAAAAGGGAAATTCCCTGCAGCTGGGAGGATAAGGGCAGAGTAATGCGGGAGATGATAATGTCTCAGGACAAAAAAAGCATTGAGCTCTATGAGGGTGTTAAAATCCTACAGGATAAAGGCTGGGCATTGATTTTGCCTGATAGTGAAAGGGCTGTATTTAATATTTATTCTGAAGGCTTTAGCCAGGAATACGCTGAGGAGCTTTCTAGTCAATTTAGTGAAAAGGTACAGAGCTTATTAAAAAATCAGAGGCAGTGATGTCTTTGATTTTTGTACAGTAAGTCCTTGGTAATAGAAAGGTGTGAAGAAGGCCTATGCTTCTAAAGAAAAATCATACAACACTAGCTCCAATCGATAAAACCATAAAGATTGAAGAAGTGCTCTTAAATTATTCGGACCTGGAGGAGCATGCAAGAGAGATAGCTAAGCTACATACTGTTGATATTGGTAATGAAGCCTCCAGTCGGGTTTTATTGGAGCGCTTGGACTACAATTATAATAAAATTTCAAAGGCCTATCAGGAGATAAATCAATATGCTAAGCGTAGGAAGGAGCTAGTACCTGCATCAGACTGGCTGCTGGACAATTTTTATAAAATTGAGGAGCAGGTAAAGGAGGTAAAGCAGAATCTTAAGCGGGAAAGATTTTTAAAGCTAAGGATTTTAACCTCTGGTATTTTTAAGGGTTTTCCCAGAGCCTATATTGTTGCCCTGGAATACGTATTTCATAGTGACGGACGGGTTGATGAGGAGCTGTTATCAAAATTCATAAGCTCCTATCAGAGCAACAATGTTCTGACCATATCAGAAGTATGGTCCCTTTCACTGATGATTAGGGTGGCTTTAATCGAAAATATTAGAAATCTATGTGAGAGAATCCTGGAAGCTGAAAAGCAATGGAGAAGAGCAGAGGTCTTTATTGAGGCTGGACCTGAGAAGCTACTTGAAAGGCTAGAAACTATCTTTAACAACAATCAAAGAATAGATGCCCCCTTTCTACAGCACCTCTTAAGGGAATGTAGAAAGGAGGGCTTGGATACTGGTGATGTCATTTCCTTTGTAGAGGATACTCTTAAGGAGTATAATACAGATCTACAAAGCTTAATAGAGGATGAACACCGCCAGCAGGCAGTTAGCAAGATATCAATAGGGAATTCTATCACTAGCCTAAATGTCGTAGCTACTTTAGATTGGAATGACATTTTTGAAGAGCTTAGTGTGGTGGAAGCAATTTTAAGGCAGGATCCTCATAAGCTTTATTCTTCTATGGATTTTGAATCAAGGGACCATTATAGAAGGACTATTGAGAGGCTTTCAAAGACCTACAGTCTATCTGAAACTAGCATAGCTAAGAAGGCTGTAGAATTAGCCTTAGAGGCGCCAGAGGGTCAATTATTAAAGCAAAGACATGTAGGATATTATCTGTTGGATAAGGGCAGGAGAGAATTACTAAACAGATTGGGTGTAGAGGCTTTGAAGGACCCTCTATCAAATAAAAGGCTTACCAGCTACATAGGACCGGTAATACTACTGACTTTATTTGCGACTTTGCTTTTAATGGCTTATTCCTTTAGCTATACAGGTGGGATATTAATAACCTTCTTAGTCGGCTTAATTGTATTTATCCCCTTAATTGATATTGTACTGATGTTTTCAAATCGCTTCTTTTCAGGTATGAAACCTCCGTCGCTAATCCCAAGATTAGAATACAAGGAGGGAATACCAGAGGAGGCCTTCACAATGGTCATTGTTCCAACACTTTTATCTGGTGTCGGAAGGGTTGACGAAATAATTAGCCAGCTGGAGGTTCACTACCTAGCTAACCGAGATAAGAGCCTACGATTCGCATTAGTGGGGGACTTTAAGGATGCGGCAGAGGCGGAGCAACCGGAGGATAAGGCCATTATTGAAGCTGCTCTTAGGGGTATAAAGGAGCTTAATAAAAAATATAGCAGTGATGAGGATATTTTCTTTTATTTTCATAGAAAAAGGCAATACAACAAGCATGACAATAGATGGATGGGCTGGGAGAGAAAACGAGGCGCTATTTCAGAGTTCAATCATTTAATCTTAAATAGCAAAAAGACCAGCTATACGATTATATCAGGGGATATATCCCGTCTTCGAGCCACCAAATATGTTATAACCCTTGATGCAGACACAATATTGCCAATAGGTACAGCAAAGACCCTTGTAGGGATGATTTCACACCCACTGAATGAGGCAATTATTGATAAGGAAAGGGGAATCGTTACAGAGGGCTATGGGCTAATACAGCCACGGGTAGGGGTTCACATAGAAAGTAAATATAAAAACTTTTTTACTAGAGTTTTTTCTGGGCCGTCTGGAATTGATATATATACAACCGCCAGCTCTGATATTTATCAGGACTTATTTGGAGAGGGAATATTTACAGGAAAAGGGATATATAACCTTAGGGCCTTTGAAGAGGTTTTGGGGGATACAATTCCAGAGAATAAGATTCTTAGCCATGATTTGTTGGAGGGAAGCTTTATTCGCACGGGACTGGCCAGTGATGTAGAGGTAATAGATGGTTATCCTATTAAGCTATCCAGCTATATGATGAGACTACATAGATGGGTAAGGGGCGATTGGCAGCTGCTGCCCTATTTAGGATCAACAATAATAAACGGAGAAGGTAAAAGCATACCAAATCCACTATCTGCTATAACAAAATGGAAAATGCTAGACAATCTAAGAAGAAGCCTAGTTCCGGTTAGTTTATTTCTGTTAATATTCTTGGGCTTGCTAATTTTTCCTGGACAAGCGCTGTTATGGGTTGGAGTTGCCATTGCTACTGCCTTTACACCCTTTATAATAGGGCTATATGACTACATGAAAGTGAAGCTAGATGCTATCGGAGAGCAAAGAGCTAAAATTAGCTATGGCTTAGAGGAAAGCTTTCATCAAGGGCTGTTGGTGTTAGTCTTTTTACCATATAAGGCCTACACTATGGCGGACGCAATCGGTAGAAGCATTTACAGAGTGTATGTGTCAAAAAGAAATATGCTGGAATGGGTGACGGTTGCTGATAGCGAGAAAAACCTTAAAAATGATTTTTTGAGCTCCTATAAAAGAATGAGGGTCAATCTTATAGCTGCTATTGGGCTGACGGTGCTGGCCTTCCTGCTACAGTCAGAAAGGCTGCTGCTGGTAGTAATATTTGCCCTTTTATGGAGCTTAGCACCTAGAGCTGACTTTAAAATAAATACCGACGAGGTCAAGGAGAAATACCCTATAAGCCCACAGGAGCTTAAGCTTATAAGGCGAAACTCCAGAAGGACCTGGAGCTATTTTGAGGACTTCGCAAATGAGGAAAATCAATATCTTCCTCCAGATAATTATCAACAATTTCCTCCTAATGAGGTAGCTCATAGGACCTCTCCTACTAACATAGGTCTATTATTGGCCTCTACCCTAGCTGCACGGGACATGGGTTATCTGACCACTACAAATATGCTGGAGAGGCTTGAGAAAACTATAACCACTATAGAAAAGCTGGAGACCTGGAAAGGACATTTATACAACTGGTATGATACCAGAAGTCTTGAGGTGTTAAGACCACTATATGTTTCTTCAGTAGATAGCGGCAATTACATAAGCTATCTTGTAGCTGTTGCTGAAGGCTTGGAAGAATACCTAGAGGATAGACCAGTTCTCGATAAGGAGCTGGTAAGAGGCATAAGGGATACCCTCCTATTGTATGAAAACAATGAGGATATGAATTTTTTTGAAATAATAGACCCGATTGAGCATAAGCATAAGCTTAGCTTAGCTGAGTTTCTAGAAATGCTTGATAAGCTTTTAGGACTACAGTCGGTTGAACGACATGAGAAGCTAGTAGAGCTTATTAGAGCCATAAGGCAAGAGGCAAGGGAGCTTTTGCCAGATCGAGAGGAGCTTGAGCTCTTTAATGATGCTTTATTGTTGGAGGACTTGACCTTATGTAAGCTTCAGAGTAGCTATGAGGTAATACTTAAGAAGGGTAATAAGGAGAAAGCAGCTAATGCCAACGGTGAGGATATAAGCCTGAGTATTAAGAGAAAGCTTGAAAAGGTAAAATATAGCCTTGAAGGAGGAAATCGACTAATAGACAGAATAAATTCTATAATCGATGCTACAGAATTCAAGCACCTATATAATGAAAAAAGAAATCTTTTCTCAATCGGCTATAATGTTGAGGAGGAAAGGTTAACTAACTCCTATTATGACCTTATGGCCTCTGAAGCCAGAACCACCAGCTACTGGGCCATTGCAAAGGGAGAGATACCTAAAAAGCATTGGTTTAAGCTAGGAAGGGCAATATCGGAAATTGATGGACAAAGAGGCTTAGTTTCTTGGACAGGAACCATGTTTGAATACTTTATGGCTCCTTTATTACTAAGGAATTATGACAATACCTTGATGGATGAAACCCTTAAGGCTGTAATAGAGGCCCAGATAAGCTATGGTGAAAAGCGTCAGGTCCCCTGGGGGGTATCAGAGTCTGGCTATTATGCCTTTGACTTATTATTAAACTATCAATATAGAGCCTTTGGTATTCCAGATTTGGGCTTAAAAAGAGGTCTTGTGGAGGATACTGTTATATCGCCCTATTCAACTATGCTGGCTTTGCCCTTTGCACCTGCAAAGGCTATCGCCAATATGAAGCGGCTTATTGATGAGGAGCTGGAGGGTGAATACGGATTTTATGAGGCGGTTGATTATACTCAGAGAGGTATTTCCTCCGGTGAAAATAAAAAAATTGTTAAGAGCTTCATGGTTCATCATTTAGGAATGAGTCTTTTAGCGGTAGACAATTTATTAAATAATAGCATCATGGTTAGAAGATATCACTCAAATCCTATGGTGAAGGCTGCGGAGACCCTGCTGCAGGAAAGAATCCCTTATAATGCCATAATTACTAAGGAGATCAAGGAGGTACTGGAGCCGGTTGAGGAAAGAGAAATCTATAGGGAGAAGGTAATAAGGAGCTTTGGGGCACCCCAAAGCCTTCCCCCAAATTGCCATCTCCTGTCTAATGGTAAGCTAGCCCTAATGTTAAACGAAGCAGGGGAGGGCTACAGCAAAATTGATAATCTCCAGATAACCCGTTGGAGGGAGGATTTAGTAAGCAGTAGCTACGGTACCTTTATTTTTATAAATCATATTAACACCAACAAGCTCTGGTCCTCCACTTACCAACCAATGCTTAAGGAGCCAGATGGGTATAAAAGTATTTTTTCAATGGATAGAGCAGAGTTTATAAGGACAGATGAAAACATAGTTACTCATTCAGACATTGTGGCTGCACCAGAGGATAATGTTGAAATTCGAAAGCTTAAGCTAACCAATCATGGACCTGAGGCTGCTATAATAGAGCTGACCAGCTACCTTGAGCCTGTTTTAGTGCCTCAGGCGGCTGATATAGCTCACCCAGCCTTTAGTAACCTATTTGTTAGAACAGAGTTTGTGTCAGAATATGATACACTGCTGGCCTCCAGGAGACCACGGGAGCATGGACAAAGCACCAAGTGGATATTCCATTCCTTAATAGTTGAAGGAGAAACTACAGGAGGTCTTCAGTATGAAACAAATAGAGGAAACTTTATCGGAAGAGGTAGAAGCCTTAAAAATGCCATAGCTCTAGGACAGCCCCTTACAAATTCGACAGGGGTTGCAATTGACCCAATAATGAGCCTGAGAAGGAAGCTACGGATAGAGAGGGGTAAAACAGCTATTATATCCTATGTAACTGGTGTTATTGAGAGTAAGGAGGAGGCAATTGAGCTTATAAAGAAATATCATACGGTTGCTTCAATTGATCGCTCCTATCAGCTGGCCTACACTAGAAGTCAGGTGGAATTGAACTACCTAAATTTAAAGGCTTCAGAGGTGCTGCTGTATCAGGATATGGTCAGACATCTGCTGTACTTAAGCCCATTGAAGAATAGGTATCGGACATATATGGACCAGAATAAAAAGGGACAATCAGGTCTGTGGCCCTTCGGTATTTCTGGCGATATTCCAATCCTATTGGTTACCATCAAAAGAACTGAGGATATAGACATTGTCAGACAGGTTCTTAGGGCCCATGAGTACTGGAGGATAAAAGGCTTGAAGGTTGATCTAGTAATCCTAAATGAGGATGAAAGCAGTTACCTACAGCCACTAAAGAGCCTATTGAGAGACGTGGTAGCCTTTAGCCATGGTAGACATATACAGGACCAGCCAGGTGGAATTTTTATCAGAGATGCCCACAGCATGACAGAGGAGGA
>Ga0208243_1000348_pt1 | contig 28911 bp, 30 predicted proteins | sample Subbio2Aug_QV12A_FD_184826 | JGI IMG/M metagenome (GOLD analysis project Ga0208243, IMG submission 184826) | Serpentinite rock and fluid subsurface biosphere microbial communities from McLaughlin Reserve, California, USA - CR12Aug_QV12A (SPAdes) | ecosystem: Environmental > Terrestrial > Deep... | reverse complement strand
AGAGAATGATGGAATTTATCTACCAGGCTTTCCAATAATAGATAGTATACATAAGGAGCTTTCCTTGGGGGATGTTGTTAAACCTAGTAGCATTAAGCTAGAAAAGGGCAAGCCCCAAATACTTATTTATCATACCCATGGTACAGAATCCTATAAGCCTGCATCAGAGGGTAACTTTCATACACTACGGAAGGAGTACTCTGTTATTGCCATCGGTGAAATTATAGCTAATGAACTGACGAAAAGGGGCTATGAGGTATTACATGATACAACCTATCATGACTACCCTTCCTATAATGGCTCCTATACTAGGTCCTTAAGTACTGCACAGGAAATATTGAAAAAAAATCCTTCGATAAAAATAGTTTTAGATATTCATAGGGATGGCTACGATAATATTGATAAAAATCCATTGAGGGAGTCTCTGATTAAAAACAATCAGGTGACTATCAAGAATAAGGTTTCATCTAAAATTCAGTTTGTAATTGGCCCAGAAACCCAAAATAAAAAGGCAGTAGAAACCTTTGCACAGTTTGTAAAGGCTGTCAGCGATAAGAAGTATCCGGACTTAAGTAAACCAGTTTTACTAAAGCCCTATGGAAAATTCAATCAGTTTTTAGCAGACCACTATCTTCTGGTGGAGGTAGGAAGTAATGCAAACACTATTGATGAGGCCAAAAGGGCAGGAGGATATTTTGCGGAGGTTTTAGCAGCAGCCTTAAAAGAAATAACAGAATAGTTTAGAAGTCAGAAAATATGTCCACAATACAGATGGTGATGTGGATGAATAGAGTAGAACGAAAAAAGCTAAAGAAAAAGAAGGGCTATATAACAAGCATATTGATTTTATGTTTAATAGTATTTCTATTTATTGGCATAATAATTACTGATAACGCCCTTCGACAAATGATGGCCTTAGGTGAAGAGGGTAGAGTCTTCGGTTATGAAAGAGAGGATAACTACCATTTAATCAATCTATTAGGGAAAACCTTTTATATTGATCAACGAGTCATAGACGAAAAAACTAGAGAGGCTGGTTTGTGGCTTAAGGAAAGCTATGATCATATTAAAAGATCATTGGCAAGATAACCTAAAAATGTCGGGGTTTCCGACATTTTTTACTTTTTCCATAGTAAAGTTCGGTGGTTTCTAGCAATAATAGAATTTTACTTGAATATTTGAAAATACAAACTTCCCTATAGTTTTACTTTATGATATAATTTATAAAGTTACGCAAGAATAAAGGAGGAAACTTGTTATGCCAAGCGCTAGACAACTCAAAACTCGAAATTTCTCCATAATAGCCCATATAGATCATGGCAAATCTACCTTGGCTGATAGATTAATTCAGCACACTGGTACAGTAAGTGAACGGGAAATGCAGGATCAGATTCTCGATAATATGGATTTAGAAAGAGAAAGAGGTATTACTATAAAGCTACAATCTATCCGTCTAGTCTATAAGGCTCAGGATGGAGAGGAATATTACTTAAATTTAATCGACACACCAGGCCATGTGGATTTTACCTATGAGGTATCAAGAAGCTTAGCGGCCTGCGAAGGTGCTATCCTGGTGGTGGATGCTGCACAGGGTATAGAGGCCCAGACCTTAGCTAATGTTTATTTAGCTTTGGAGCAAAATCTTGAGATTTTACCTGTTATAAATAAAATTGACCTACCAAGTGCTCGCCCGGATGAAATTAAGAAGGAGATAGAGGATATCATAGGTCTAGATGCAAGTGAGGCTCCTTTGATTTCAGCTAAGGAAGGCATAAATATAATAGATGTACTAGAGTCCATAGTAAGAAATGTACCGGCACCAAAGGGTAATGCCGAGGCTCCTCTTAAGGCGCTAATCTTTGACTCCTATTATGATAACTATAAGGGTGTTATAGCCTATGTTAGAATAGTGGAGGGGACCGTAAGAAAGGGTACCAAGATTAAGATGATGGCAACAAATAAAGAGTTTGAGGTTACAGAGGTAGGAGTTTATTCTCCTGGAGCCCTCCAACTGGAATCCTTAAGCGCCGGTGATGTTGGATATATCGCAGCCAGCATAAAGGATGTAAGAAACTGTCGTGTTGGTGATACAATAACTGATGCGGAAAATCCTACAGATACTCCCCTGCCTGGCTATCGTAAGGTAACCCCAATGGTTTATTGTGGTATTTATCCTGCTGAGGGAGTTAAATATGAGGATGTTAGGGATGCACTGGAGAAGCTTCAGGTAAATGATGCTGCGCTTGTATTTGAGCCCGAAACCTCTGCTGCCTTAGGCTTTGGTTTCCGTTGTGGCTTCCTGGGACTTTTACACATGGAAATAATTCAGGAAAGACTTGAAAGAGAATTTGACCTGGACCTTGTTACAACAGCACCCAGCGTTATATATAGAATCACCAAGACGGATGATGAGGTAGTTATGATCCAAAACCCAGCTAACCTACCTAAGCAGCAGGAGATCAGAATGATGGAGGAGCCGATTGTAAAGGCTAACATCATGGTGCCTAATACCTATGTAGGAACTGTAATGGAGCTTTGTCAGGACCGTCGTGGTGAGATGAAGCATATGGAGTACATCGATGATACAAGAGTTACTCTGCATTATGAGCTGCCATTAAATGAGGTAATATACGATTTCTTCGATGCATTAAAATCAAGAACTAAGGGCTATGGCTCATTGGACTATGAATTTGTAGGCTATCGAGAATCAAAGCTGGTGAAGCTTGATATACTGATAAATGGCGAGCAGGTGGACGCTCTGTCCTTTATAGTTCATGAAAGTAAAGCCTTCCCAAGAGGTAAGGCAATGTGTGAAAAGCTTAAGGAGGAGATTCCGAGACATCAATTTGCAGTACCTATTCAGGCTGCAATTGGTCAAAAGATTATTGCCAGAGAAACCATCAGTGCACTACGTAAGGACGTATTGGCAAAATGCTACGGTGGTGACATCACCCGTAAGAAGAAGCTTTTAGAAAAGCAAAAAGAAGGTAAAAAACGAATGAGACAGGTTGGTTCAGTAGAGGTGCCGCAAAAAGCCTTCATGTCTGTATTAAAGCTGGATAGCTAATATATTTGACTAGCAATTGGTATACTCAACCTCTTGCTAGTCTTTTAATGTTAAGGAGTAAAAGCAATTAGGCAAGAGGTAATTTATTTCGCCTATTATGATAAATGGAGGAAAGCAAATGAAATCAGTAGGTATCTATATTCATATTCCCTTCTGCGAAAGAAAGTGCTTGTATTGCGACTTCAATTCCTATAGCGATAAAAAGGAGTTGATTAAGGACTACCTAGAGGGCTTGAAGCAGGAAATAAAGCAGCATAGGGGAAAGCTTGAGGGCTTTGAAGCGGAAAGCATATATATAGGTGGGGGTACTCCCTCCTTGCTATCCGGTAAGGAAATGGAGTCCATAATGCAGGCTCTTGAGGAAAATATAAAAATAAGGGCCGGGGCAGAGATTTCGATGGAGGCCAATCCAGGAACCTTGAACAAGGAAAATTTAAAGGTTTATTTTAGCTCAGGAATAAATAGATTAAGTATGGGGCTTCAGGCATGCCAAGAGGAATTATTAAGTAAGCTTGGGCGAATTCATAGCTATCAGGATTTTTTAAATAATCTGGAGGATGCCAGGGCTGTAGGCTTTAGGAATATAAATGTTGATTTAATGTTCGCTTTACCGTTACAGGGGCTTAAGGAATGGGAAGCCTCCTTAATACAGTTAATTAGGCTTGATATTCCTCATATATCTGCCTATAGTCTTATATGGGAGGAGGGCACGGCCTTTGAAGGGCTAAGAGATAAAAAACTCCTAAGCCCTGTTGATGAAGAGCTGGAGCTTCATATGTTTCATGCTGCAAGAAGTATTTTGAAGAATAATGGTTATAATTATTATGAAATCTCTAACTATGCAAAGCCAGGCTTTGAATGTAGGCATAATATAGTTTATTGGGAAAATCAAAGCTATATAGGTATGGGAGCTGGAGCCCACTCTTATTTTAATAATCGACGTTATAGCAATGAAGCTTCAATAGAGGGGTATCTTAAGGCGATAGAAAAAACCGTAAATCCAGTAAAGGAGATTATAGAGCTTTCTATAGCTGATGAAATCAGTGAGACAATGTTTCTAGGACTAAGAATGACGAAGGGCATAGCTATAGAAGCATTTAAGAAACGTTTTGGGGCAACTCCTATGGAGGTGTATCCGGAGATTTTGCCTAAATTAAGAGGTGATGGTTTAATAGCATATAATGAAGAAAAAATCGTACTTACTGATAAGGGAATAGATTTAGCAAACCTAGTGTTTCAAGAGCTTTTAATAGATTAAAAAAAATGACTATAGGGTATTGACAAAAATAAACTGAAGTGATATGTTAAAAACAGGTAGCGTTAGCACTCAATAGAATAGAGTGCTAATAAAAGAGGTGATCCCAATGGAATTAAATGAGAGAAAATTAAAGATTCTACAGGCTATTGTTCAGGATTATATCGATTATGCTGAACCAGTGGGTTCAAGAACCTTAAGCAAAAAGTATGATTTAGGTGTTAGTCCTGCAACAATTAGAAACGAAATGGCAGATCTTGAGGAGCTAGGCTTCCTAATGCAGCCCCATACCTCGGCTGGAAGAATTCCCTCAGATAAAGCCTATCGTCTGTATGTTGATTATTTGATGCAGGTAAAAAAAATTGCTGCTATTCAAAGAAATCAAATGAAGGAAAATCTAGTTAAGAGATTTGGAGAAATTGAACAATTGCTGCAGTATAGCTCTAGAGTTTTATCTGAGCTTACTCAATATACTACAGTTGCAATAGCCCCCCAAATTAAAGGCAGTAAATTAAAATACCTTCAATTGATTCCTATTGATCGAGAGCACATTGTAGCTGTTATCGTTACAGACACTGGGGTTGTTAAAAAGCCTCTCTTGAGAATACCTGGAGGTATTGAAGATACCTCGGTATTATTAAAGGTATCAAATATTTTAAACGAAAAGCTCAAGGGTATGACAATTCAAGAGGTTGAACTGCTGCTGGTAAAGGAGCTTAAGCGTGAGGTCTTTGAATTCAACAATGTAATGGAATCCATTATTCCTGAGCTATTCAAGACCTTGGAGGAAATTGATGATTTTGAATTGTATCTTAACGGAACAACTAATATCTTTAATTTTCCTGAATTCAGCGATTTACTTAAAGCAAAATCCTTCTTAACTATGCTGGAGGAAAAGAAGAAAATTCGTCAATTGATTATTTCTTCTGGAGAAGGCATAAATATTTCTATTGGGGCAGAAAATTTCTTCGAGCAGGCAAAGGATTGTAGCTTAGTAACAGCCACCTTTAAGGTGGATGATGCTGCCATTGGCTGGTTAAGTGTCATAGGGCCTACAAGGATGGACTATTCGAAGGTTATTAGCGTTATGGGGCAGTTAAGCACCTATATAAATGAGCTATTAAAGGCAAGGTAATAGGACTACATCAGACATATTACAGGATTTAGTGCGAAGTACTGTATTTTAGTATTTTGCACTCTATCTTTGTAGTTTACTTATAATATATTGGATTTAGAATAGGAGGCTGGTGCAGTAAATGACGGCATTTAATGAAAAGGATGCATTAAAGGAAGATGAAATAACTACAGGTCCTTCAGATATCAATCACGCAGAAGATACTGTGGATAGTGAATTAGAAGCTATTCAGGAGGAGCTGGAAGAACAAAGGGCAAAGGATGATTCAGAGGTGTTTAAATCAAAGCTGGCAGAGAAGGACAAGGAAATTCAAGATTACATAAATCAACTTCAGAGATTACAGGCTGATTTTATCAATTTCAAGAAACGTACAGAAAAGGAAAAGAGTGATATATATCTGTATGCAAATGAAAAAATAGCCTCCGAGCTTTTAAGTATTATTGACAATCTAGAAAGAGCCCTTGTGACAGCAGAGGAGCAGGTGGAAGGCAATAGCCTGTATCAAGGAATAGAGCTTGTGTTAAAGCAACTGGTGGATACATTAAATAAGCAGGGTATAGAAGAAATTGATGCTCTTAATAAACCCTTTGATGCCAATTTTCATCATGCAGTAATGCAGGAGGAGACTGGTGCAGGAGAAAACCTTGTTGTTGAGGTTTACCAAAAGGGCTACACAATTCATGGTAGGGTTTTAAGACCTGCTATGGTTAAGGTAGCTAAATAATGTTAAAAATTAATTTTAGATAAATTACACATAAATTTTAAAGGAGGAAGTATTTGTAATGGGTAAAGTAATAGGAATAGACTTAGGAACTACTAACTCATGCGTCGCATTTCTTGAAGGAGGAGAGCCTGTTGTTATACCTAACTCTGAAGGTATGCGAACAACCCCTTCCGTTGTTGCCTTCGGAAAGGATGGAGAAAGAATTGTTGGTGAGCCTGCTAAGCGTCAGGCTGTAGTTAATCCAGATAGAACAATCAGCTCTATTAAAAGACATATGGGTTCAGACCATAAAGTGAAGATTGATGGAACAAATCATACACCACAAGATATATCTGCAATGGTGCTACAAAAATTAAAGGCAGATGCAGAGGCTTATTTAGGAGAGAAGGTTACAGAGGCAGTAATTACAGTACCTGCTTATTTTACAGACAGTCAACGTCAAGCAACTAAGGACGCCGGAAAAATTGCAGGCTTAAATGTTTTAAGAATTATTAACGAGCCAACAGCAGCGTCATTAGCCTATGGATTAGATAAAACTGAACAGCATCAAAAAATCCTAGTATACGACTTAGGTGGAGGCACCTTTGACGTTTCTATATTGGAGCTTGGCGATGGAGTATTCGAGGTTTTAGCAACCAACGGAAACAACCACCTAGGTGGAGATGATTTCGATGAGGTTATCATTGACTATATAGCAGCTGAATTTAAGAAGCAAGAGGGTATAGACCTTAAGCAGGATAATATGGCATTACAAAGATTAAAGGAAGCTGCAGAAAAGGCTAAAAAGGAATTGTCAAGTACAATGACAACAAACATCAACCTTCCTTTTATAACAGCTACAAATACAGGTCCAAAGCATTTAGTGATGGATTTATCCAGAGCTAAATTTGAAGAGCTAACAGCCCATTTAGTAGATAAGACTCTTGAGCCTATGAGAAAAGCCTTAAGTGATGCTAAGCTTTCTGCCGGCGATTTAGATAAGGTTATTCTTGTTGGTGGTTCAACTCGTATCCCTGCTGTTCAACAGGCGGTTAAGAAGATCACTGGTAAGGATCCACATAAAGGAATTAACCCAGATGAATGTGTTGCTATTGGGGCAGCTATTCAAGCGGGAGTATTAACAGGCGAGGTTAAGGATGTCTTGCTACTAGACGTTACACCATTATCCTTAGGTATTGAGACTTTAGGTGGAGTGTTTACAAAGCTTATTGAGCGAAATACGACAATTCCAACTAAGAAGAGCCAGGTCTTCTCTACTGCAGCAGACAATCAGCCGGCAGTTGAAATTCACGTGCTACAGGGTGAAAGACCAATGGCTAACGACAATATAACTATGGGACGCTTCCAATTAACAGGAATTCCGCCAGCGCCACGTGGGGTACCACAAATTGAGGTTACCTTTGATATTGATGCAAATGGTATTGTAAATGTTTCTGCAAAGGACCTTGGTACCGGTAAGGAGCAAAAGATCACTATCACAGCATCTACAAACCTTTCTGATGAAGAAATCCAGAAGAAGGTTCAAGAGGCTGAAAGATTTGCAGAGGAAGATAAGAAGAGAAAGGAAACAGTTGAGGTTAAGAACCAAGCTGACTCTTTAGTATATCAAACAGAGAAAACCTTAAGTGAGGCCGGCGATAAAGTCAAGGGTCCTGAGGTGGAGACAGTTAAAGGCGAACTAGAGAAGCTTAAGAAGGCTATCGAGGCAGATAATACAGAGGACATGAAGAAGGGTATTGAGGATTTAACTAAGGCCTTCCACGCAATTTCTCAGCAAATGTATCAGCAAACAGCTCAAGGTGACGATGGGGCTCAAGGGACTACAGGTCAAAAAGATGATAATGTAGTGGATGCAGATTACGAAGATGTATCTGAATAGGTCTGAATAAGTCTTTATGAGGACACCCACTGGGTGTCCTTTCAGACTGAAAATATATTATTTGGTTGTCTGTAAGAAAAAAAAGTATACTTGCAGATATATAAAAACTAACATATAATATTATTTAGTTTGTAGACTTTCATCCATGAAAGGCGGTGAGAAGGTGAGTAAACGAGATTACTATGAATTGCTGGGTGTAGAGAGAAATGCCAATCCTGAGGATATCAAAAAGGCATATCGAAAGCTGGCAATGAAATATCATCCTGATAAAAATCCTGGAGATAAAGAGGCTGAAAATAAATTTAAGGAAATAAATGAAGCATATGAAATCTTGAGTTCCCCAGAAAAAAAGCAGCGTTATGATCAATTTGGTCATGCAGGAGTAAATGGAAATGGGGCAGGTGGCTTTGAAGGCTTTGGTGGCTTCGGTGGAGGCGGCTTTGACGACATTTTTGGAGATATCTTTGAAATGTTCGGCGGAGGCGGAGGCTTTGGTGGCAGAAGAAAGAGTGGGCCTCAAAAGGGTGCAGATATAAAATTTGAGACTACTGTCACCTTTGAAGAGGCAGCCTTTGGAACTGAAAAGACTATCGAGTTCCATAGAAATGATAGCTGTGATACCTGTAATGGTACTGGTGCTAAGCCTGGAACCTCTAAGAAGACCTGTACTCAATGTAAGGGCTCTGGTGAAATCAGATACGCTCAGAGAACGCCTTTGGGTCAGATTGTCAACGTTAAGACCTGTAATGTATGTAATGGTACAGGGGAGCAAATAGAGACTCCTTGTACGACATGCCAGGGCAAAGGTACAGTAAGAAAGCATAAGAAGATTAAAATTAATATTCCAGCTGGTGTGGACAATGGAAATGTTATACCAATCCGAGGTGAAGGGGAGCCTGGCACCAAGGGTGGACCATCTGGAGATTTATATGTTGTTGTAAGGGTATTGCCCCATAAGATATTTGTAAGGGATGGCTATGATATAATATGTGAAATTCCTATTACCTTTGTTCAAGCTACTCTAGGCGATGAATTAGAGGTACCAACACTGGAGGGTAAGGTTAAATACAAGATACCAGAGGGTACTCAAAGTGGTACTGTATTCCGTTTAAAGCAAAAGGGTGTACAGCATCCAAAGGGTTATGGTAAAGGGGATCAATATGTTAAGGTAATAGTGGAAATCCCTAAAAAGCTTTCAGAAAAGCAAAAAGATATACTAAAGCAATTTGCAGCTGAAGGTGGCGAGGACGTCCACGAACAAAGAAGGTCATTTTTTGATAAAGTAAAAGATGCATTTGGTGTATAGCAAAAATCACTCTACTCAGTTAGAGTGATTTTTAGCGATATTAGCTAAGCTATGATTAATCCCTATGTTTTCTAGTTATATAATTGGGGAATAATAAGGATAGCAATTCTAAAGGGATGTGATATAGATGAATTGGGTGGAAATTTCTATTAAGACAACAACAGAGGCTGTAGAGGCAGTATCCAACATTCTTTATGATGCAGGAGTAGCGGGGGTTTCAATTGAAGATCCAAAGGATATTCTTGCACTAGAGAAAAGTGAGACATTTTGGGATTATGTCGATGAAAGCTTGCTTACCTCTACTTTTGAAGGGGCAATAGTAAAGGCATACCTACCACAATCAGCGGACTTAATAGATAAAATTGAATTGATAAAGCAGTCGGTAGCACTTCTTCCTCAGCATGGCTTAGATATTGGCCTGGGCGAAGTAACTACTATCGAGGTTAATGAGGATGACTGGAGCTCCTCCTGGAAGCAATACTACAAGCCTACTAAAATAGGTGATAAGGTGGTTGTTAAACCGACATGGGAGGAATACGAAGCCTCACCTGAGGATATTATAATAGAGCTGGATCCGGGTATGGCCTTTGGTACCGGGACCCATGAGACCACTATCATGTGTGCTCGTCAGCTAGAAGAGTATGTTAATGAAGATTTAACAGTGTTTGATATTGGCTGTGGCAGCGGAATCCTCTCTATTATTGCTGCAAAGCTTGGTGCTAAGAAGGTAATTGGAGTGGATTTAGATAAGGTGGCAGTTGAGGTAAGCTTACAAAACATTGAGCTTAATGACGTTCAGGATAGAGTTGAAATAAAACTAGGTAATTTGATGGATACTATTCATGAAAAGGCTGAAATTGTTGTTGCCAATATTATTGCTGACATAATAATACTATTAAGTAAGGATATCCAGCAGTTCTTAGTTGAAGATGGTATCTTTATCACATCCGGAATAATACTAGATAAAATAGAGGCTGTATCGGAGGCATTAGAGGACAATGGTCTTAAGGTTATAAAGGTTGAGCGTATGGGTGAATGGGCAGCAGTAGTTGCAAAGAAATTAGGTGGTATCAATGAATAGATTTTTTGTAAAGCCTTCTCAGGTTGATAATGATTTAAATGAAATAATAATTGAAGGCGATGACGTAAAGCATATCTCTAAGGTCCTAAGGCTCTCTAAAGGGGATGAAATAGAAATATGTGATGGTGAGGCCTGGGAGTACATAGGCAATATTCAAAGCATTTCTAAGGACGAGGTTATTGCAGCTATTGTTCAAAGGGAGCCCCTGAGGACTGAAGCAGAGCTAAGGGTAATACTTTATCAGGGCTTGCCAAAGGGCGCTAAAATGGAATTGATACTTCAAAAAACCACCGAGATGGGCATTGCAGAAATTGTTCCTATTATTACAGATAGAGCTGTTGTGCAGCTTAAGGATACGAAGGATAAGGAAAAGAAGGCGGAACGTTGGTATAAGATCACAGAAGAGGCTGCAAAGCAGTGCAAAAGGGGAATTATACCAGAGGTTCACATCCCTATATCCTTTAAAGAAGCACTAAAGCATAGTGTTCAAAACAATTTAAATATATTGGCCTATGAAAAGGAGTCTGTAAAGGGACTTAAAAATCTGCTTAGTCAAAGCAAAGATAAGAGTATAAAAAGGATAGGCATTTGGATTGGTCCAGAGGGTGGTTTTACAGAGGAAGAGATTAGCTTAGCATTAGATAATAATGTCAGTACTGTGACTCTTGGACCTAGAATCCTGAGGACTGAAACAGCTGGCTTTGCCTTATTATCAATGGTAATGTATGAGCTAGGTGATTTAGGAGGTAATTAGGTGAAAAAGGTAGCTTTTCATACTTTAGGCTGTAAGGTTAATCAATACGAAACCCAAGCCATGACGGAGCTTTTCGAAAAGGCCGGCTATGCTGTGGTTGAGGACAGTGAGGCTGCAGATGTTTATGTTATAAATACCTGTACAGTAACCAATGTTGGAGATAAAAAATCCCGACAGTTTATTCGTCGTGCCAAGAAAAATAATGAAGCAGCGATTATTGCCGTTGTTGGCTGCTATGCTCAAACTGCACCTAAAGAGGTATTAGATATTGAAGGTGTAAATATTGTAATTGGTACAAATGATAGAAGTAAAATAGTGGAGCTTGTAGAGAAATGTAACACAAATGATAAAATAAATACAGTTGATGACATAATGAAGGTTAAGGAATTTGAGGAATTGTCGGTGCAGGAGATAAAGGGTAAAACCAGAGCCTTTTTAAAAATTCAAGAGGGCTGTAATCGCTACTGCTCCTATTGTATTATACCCTATGCAAGGGGACCAATAAGAAGTAGAAAACAACCGGAAATAATTAATGAGGTTAAAAGACTTGTTGATAATGGCTTTAAGGAAATAGTTCTTACAGGAATTCACGTTGCATCCTATGGAAAGGACTTAGCCTCTTCCGATAATTTATTGGAGGTTTTAAAGGAGGTTAATTCTGTAGAGGGACTTAAAAGAATCAGACTTAGCTCCTTGGAGCCTACAATTTTTACAGAGGAGTTTTTATCGGAGCTTGTAAATATAGATAAGCTATGTCAACACTTCCATTTATCTCTTCAGAGTGGTAGCGACAAGGTGCTTAAAAGAATGAATAGAAAATACACTACTGGGGAATATAGAGAAATTGTCAAAAGAGTTAGAAGGATATATCCGGAGGTGGCCTTAACTACTGATATAATTGTTGGCTTTCCAGGTGAAACTGATGAGGATTTTAAGACAACCTATAGCTTTGTTGAGGAAATAAAATTTAGTGAGATACATGTATTTAAATTTTCACCAAGGAAGGGTACACCGGCGGCTGATTATAAAGATCAGATAGATGGTGTAACAAAGCATTTACGGAGTGAAAGATTAATTGCATTGGGAGAGGTCTTAAGAAGCAACTATCAAGAAAGCTTTGTAGGTAGGATTAAGGACGTGTTATTTGAAAATACCTCCCCTGAGCTACAGGACCATATTGAGGGCTTAACCGATAACTACTTAAAGGTTTTGGTGCCCTATTGGGAGAACCTAGAGGGTGAAATTAAAGCGGTTGAGTTGACTGAAACAAAAAAAGAATATTTTTTAGGTAAAATATTATAATAATGATACAAAATGAAGGATTTTTTTTGTTTTCGTTGAATAAGATATTGGTAGGCTTCTTGTACCGATATAAGGTGCGAAGTAGGGAGGTGTAGCATGTCAGATTGTATATTTTGTAAAATAGCTGAGGGTCAAATACCGGCAAAAAAGGTGTATGAAAATGATAAGGTAATAGCCTTTCACGATATTACTCCACAAGCACCTATTCATGTTTTGGTTATCCCTAAAAAGCATATTGCAGCTGCTAGAGATTTATCCCCAACAGATATGCAAGAAATATTACCATCTATTTTTGAAGCTATTCAAAAGCTAACTCAGGAGTTAGAAATTGAAGATAAGGGCTATCGTATCGTAAATAACTGCGGTGTAGACGGGGGACAGACAGTTAATCATTTGCATTTCCATGTATTAGGTGGTAGAAAGCTGCAGTGGCCTCCGGGCTAGTATTTTGTTTTAATTAAAACAAATATTAGGAGTAAAATTGTTATTGCATAAGTAAATCATTTAATGTATAATAACAAGGTATTGTAATAGTCCCACTAGCAGGATAGCAAAGTGTTGCTATAGATAAAGCACGGCGGGTGCTAGCGGAGGGAGGGAGAAGTAAATGTCAGAGATTAAGATAAGAGAAAACGAGTCCTTAGATAGTGCTCTTCGCAGATTTAAGAGACAATGTGCAAAGTCCGGTATCCTATCAGAGGTAAGGAAGAGGGAGCATTACGAAAAACCTAGCGTTAGACGTAAGAAAAAAGCTGAGGCTGCTCGAAGAAAGAACACAAGCAAGAAATTCTAGTATAAATGAGTAGAGGTGAATATAAACTATGTCCCTCAAAGAAAAATTAGCCGAGGATTTAAAGCAGGCTATGAAAGATAAGGATCAATTACGTAAAAACGTAATTACGATGATTCGTGCTGACATAAAGCAAACAGAAGTAGATAAAAGAATTGAATTAAATGATAGTGATATTATTGATGTCATTTCTAAACAAGCTAAACAAAGAAGAGATGCTCTTGAAGAGTTTTCTAAGGGTGGTAGAAACGACCTTATGGACGAAACTCAACAGGAAATTGATGTTTTGTTGACTTACTTACCAGAGCAATTGTCAGAGGAAGAAATCGTAAAGATAGTAGGTGAAACAATTTCAGAGATTGGTGCTAGCTCCATTAAAGATATGGGGAAAGTAATGGCAGCTGTATTACCTAAAGTAAAGGGTAAGGCAGATGGAAAACTAGTCAATGAAGCTGTTAAAAAGCACTTACAATAATAACTAAAACAACCCGGATATATTTCCGGGTTTTTTAATGTTCATAAATATTTAAGAGAATGAGCTTCTCTAATTATTATAAATTAGGGTAAATACCTTTTTTATGATATAGGGCATTCTAAAAATTCTGTTAATTGTAATAATTTGGCATTATTCTTATCCCCTTCCCCTGTGTTATAATATATTAACTGACAACTGAATACAGGGGGGACTGCTTATGAAGAAAGCTTTTATTGTTGCTATTTCAGTAATATTTTTTTTCAGCCTAGGTTTGACCTTAAAGGCCTCATCTCAAGGGGAGATAGGGATAATAAGGTATATGAAGCAAAACAGAACCCTATATATTGAAATCAAGACCCCGACGGATATGAAGGAGGTTGTATTGGAAATACTAAACGATAAGGATCAGGTCACTCACTTTTTTGTTCTGGACAAGCCTATAACAAAAAAGAATGGTGAGGGCGAGAAAGGTAATTATTTCTATATAACTAGAAATATGGCTCAGTTTAGACAATTCCACAAAATTCACCTCTATTCAAAAAACAACAGGGAAAGGGTTTATATAATGAAGGAAATTGAAACAGCTGTAATGGGACAAGAAACCAGGCTAAAGGCCTCTCATACTAACGAAAATCCCATCAAGGTAATGTCCTATAATATTCATCATGGTAAGAGCCTATTTGGAACCCATTCAATTGACACAATTGCAGAGATAATTGCCGAAGCTGACATAGATATAGTTGGATTACAGGAGGTTGATCAAGGAATGCTAAGGTCAAGATTCCTAAACCAGGCTGAGCACTTGGGTCTAAAGCTTGAAATGAATCATGCCTTTGGAGACAATTTAAATATTTTAGGCGGTAAATATGGCAACGCAATATTAAGTAAATATCCAATTATGGCTTATGAAAATCTGTCACTGCCCAGTGGTAGAGAGCAGAGGGGCTTTTTAAGCGCCACTATCGATGTGAAGGGCAAAGAGATTCAATTTATTGTCACTCATTTGGGATTAAATCCTGAGGAAAGAACTAAACAGGTGGATATTATTCAACGCTATATTGAAACTATCCCAAGGGAAATAATTTTAGTTGGTGATTTCAATGCATTGGATGATAGTCCTGAAATTAGAAGTATTAGTAGGCTAATGCAGGATACTGGTGAAATCACAGGCAAAGAAGACCTTCCAACCTTTGATTTACCAATATTATCGAAGCGAATTGACTATATTTTTGTAGGGCAGCAGATATCCGTAGAGGGGTATGAGGTAATTAGGAGTAGAGCTTCAGATCATTACCCAATACATGCTGAGCTGGTTTTACCGTAAACATAATAATGAATAACTAATAATGAATAATGTAGTTAATAAAAAGATTTTATTATTGTAATCAAAGGTTTGATTGATTAAATCTAATTGATTGAAGGAAAATAGCAGAGAATAAAATTCTCTGCTATTTTTTTGGAACAAAAACACTTGCGATTATATCATTATAGAAAGGAACAAAAGTAAAGGGTTTAAATTACAAAAAAATGTACATATATAAAATGTATAGTATAATGATTGGGAGGTGAAAAAAATGACAAAAAAATGGATTGCTGGATTTGTTTTAATTGTACTATTACTAATACCCTTTGTAGCCCTAGGTGAACAGTCGAGGGATATTGTATATGTAATTCCCATTAAGGGTGAAATTGGCTTAGCAATGGAGCAATATCTGGAGGAAAGCATCAAAATAGCTGAAATGGATAAGGACACCGCTGCGATAATCATAGAAATAGATACCTATGGCGGGAAAATTGATGCTACAGAGAATATGAGCCGAATAATTATGAAGGCAAATTATCCAACCATTTCCTATGTTAATACAAAGGCTGAATCAGCAGGGGTATTATTAACCATATCTGCAGATAAGATTGCAATGGCACCTGGCAGTACAATTGGTTCAGCTGAACCGATACCTAATACAGAAAAGATATTGTCTCATTGGACCAGTACCTTGAGGACTGTAGCACAGGAAAAGGGACGAGACCCAGAGCTGGTGGCAGCAATGGCGGATTCTAGTATAGTTATACCAAAGGTAGTAGATGGGGGAAGATTATTAAATCTAACTACAAGAGAGGCTCAGAATTTAGGCCTTTCAGATGTAGTGGCAACAAATTATCAAGAGCTTTTGAGCTCCTTAAATATCCAATATACTTCGATCGAGGTGCTGGAAATTCCTGCTAGGGTTAAAATGGCACAGGGACTAAGTAGCTCCTATGTAATACCAATATTACTTTCTCTGGGCTTTATAGGTTTAGTAATAGAAATCCTTACTCCTGGCTTTGGATTAGGTGGTACTATAAGCTTAATTGCATTTTCCTTGTATTTTGGAGGAAGTATATTAGCAGGAAATTCTGGTGTAGCCGTTGTCTTGATTTTTATCACTGGTATATTATTATTAACCATAGAAGCCTTTGTTCCAGGCTTCGGTGTTCCAGGGGTTGGTGGTATAATATGTATTATTGCCAGTATAGTATTGGCTGCAGATAGTGTAGCAACAGCTACAATATCCTTGCTTATTTCCTTTATACTAACTGGTATAGCGATGTTCTTAATTCTCAAATTTGCCCCCCGTAATAAGCATTTTGACAGGATAATACTTGCCACTGAGATGAATAGAGAAATAGGAATCAGAGCCAGTAAAAATTATGAAGAGTATCTAGATCAAATAGGTACTGTCACAACCTTCTTAAGGCCATCTGGAACAGTTGATATAAATGGTGTCCTCCTGGATGTTGTGTCTGAGGGAGCTTTTATAGAAATTGGGACTCAAGTGAAGGTCATAAAGGTAGAGGGTAGAAAAATAATTGTTAGAAAATTAGATTAGGAGGGATTCAATTGCCAGCATTAGTTCCATTTATTATTTTAATTGCGGTTATTTTCATTGTATTATCCATAATATTAAGTTTTATTCCACTTGGATTATGGATAACTGCCACCTTCTCAGGTGTAAAAATCGGTATTTTTACTCTGATAGGTATGCGCTTTAGAAGGGTTCAACCAATCAGAATTGTTAACCCACTAATTAAGGCAACAAAGGCGGGCTTAAAGCTAGATATCGATAAGCTGGAGGCTCATTACCTAGCGGGTGGAGATGTAAACAGTGTAGTAGATGCTCTTATTGCATCACAAAGAGCCGATATCGGATTAGAATTTGAAAGAGCAATAGCAATAGACCTAGCCGGGCGTAATGTATTACAGGCTGTACAGGTAAGTGTTAACCCAAAGGTTATTGAGACACCTAAAATTGCTGCCGTAGCAAAGGACGGTATAGAGGTTATGGTAAAGGCTAGAGTTACAGTTCGAGCTAATATCGAACGCTTAGTTGGTGGTGCTGGAGAAGAAACCATCATTGCTAGGGTTGGTGAAGGTATAGTAACAACTGTTGGTTCGGCTGAATCTCATAAGGAGGTTCTTGAAAATCCTGACCTTATTTCAAGAACAGTTTTAAAGAAGGGTCTTGATGCAGGTACTGCTTATGAAATTCTATCAATTGATATTGCTGATGTAGATATCGGAAGAAATATAGGTGCGAAGCTTCAAACTGACCAAGCTGAGGCTGACAAGCGCATTGCTCAAGCTAAGGCAGAGGAAAGAAGAGCTATGGCGGTTGCTAAGGAGCAGGAAATGATTGCTGCTGTTCAAGAAATGAGAGCTAAGGTTGTTGAGGCCGAGGCGCAGGTGCCACAGGCTATGGCTGCAGCTCTTAGAGAAGGGAAATTGGGGGTAATGGATTATTACAATATGAAAAATGTTCTTGCAGATACAAGCATGAGAGAATCCATTGCAAACATTTCAAAGGATGATGATACAAAACAAGGAATTGATACTAAGAGCAAATAGGCTTCTGCTAAAAGGAAGTGATTAAATGGATTTTTCAAGCATTATAGGCTTTATTGTAATAATAGTTGTGACCTCTCTGATAAATAAAACTAAGCAGCAGGGTCAGCAGCAAAGAACCAGTAAGCCATATCAATCTATGAACAGGGATAGTCACAACAGAGAGACTATGCAACAGACAATGGATAGGGAGGCTAATCAAAAATCTACGACCTTTGCAAAGCCCCAACAAAGAAATAAGGCCAGAGGGCCTAATAGCTTAGAGGAATTATTTAGAGAAATGCAGTCAGATATTAGAGGCGTGTTTGGGGAATTTAAAAGTAATAATGCCCCCAAAGCTCCGGTTAAGGAGGCTCGTAAAGAGGAGCCTCAAATAGTGGCTGAGAGGGAAACAGATAATTGGAATACAAGTAATTATCTGTATGACGAATACCGAAGCGAATTTGAGGAGTCAGAGGATTTTTTAGAGCCTCCGGCAGATAATAAAAAGGTTATGGAAAAACCAAAGGCTATTGAAGGGGTTTATATCACTAAGCCCTCAAGGGAGTTAAATCTGACTAAGAGGGGACTGGTTCAGTCCATAATAATGGCTGAAATACTTGATAAACCCAAAAGCCTAAGACGCTATAGGTAGTGCTTTAAAATACATTTTAAGATAACAAAACTAAAGGAATCTTCATTTATGAGGATTCCTTTAGTTTTTCGATCCATTAGCCCCATAGAAGAAGAGTAATTAAAAGTAAGTAATACTTTTGTTCTCTAATAGGTCTAGATACATGAAAAATAGCATAAAAATTGAATATATGGGAGGTGTGCTGGCATATGAAAAGGACTGAAAATATAAAGAAAAACATTGCAGATGCTTTAGAGTTGCCTCAGGATATTGTATTAGATTTACCTAAAATAACTATGGTAGGGAACCTCCAATTATGTGTAGAGAATCATAAGGGTATTATAGAATATACCAATAATCAGATTCGAATATATACAAAGCTAGGCATATTGAGGGTTTTAGGTAAAAACCTCCTGCTAAAAAATATAGTGCTGGAGGAGATAGTGATAGTTGGTGAAATCAAGCAGGTTGAGTTCTACGATTAAGGAGTGGGGGATGTGTTAATACTGAGACTATGGAATTATATGAGAGGTTATGTTATCATTAAAATAGAGGGCTTATCCTTAGAGAAGTTTATTAATGCATGCGTACAAAAGGGTATTTACTTATGGGAAATCAAGAGGATTAACTACACCACAATAGAGGCTAAGGTTGGTATAAAAGGCTTTAAGGTCTTAAAGCGACTCTCAAGAAAATGTGGCTGTAGAGTTTATATATCAGAAAAAAATGGATATCCTTTTTGGGCTCATAAAGTTAAAAAAAGAAAAATGCTTTTGATTGGAGCATTTTTTTCATGTATTTTATTGATGATAGCCTCAAGCTTTATTTACTCCATTAGCATTGTCGGAAATGATAAAGTCAGTAAGGAAGAAATAGCTGATGCCCTCAATAAGGTTGGTATGAAGGCAGGGGTAAATAGATATTTTGTTGATATTAGAGATATTGAAAATAGGCTATTGATGGAGCTACATGATTTAGCTTGGGTAGGTATTGAGCTTAAGGGAGTGTATGCGAAGGTAGAGGTTGTTGAAAAGGTACCTATACCAGAAAGAGTTGACAAGGATATCCCCTGTGACATAATTGCAGCAAAAAATGGAGTTATAGAAAAAGTCATTGCAAGAAATGGTGACGCAGTAGTTAAAAAGGGAGATATTGTTTCAAAGGGAGATAAGCTAGTAACAGGTGTTATTACAAGGGAAAATTTGCCCAATCCTCTATACGTGCATTCCTATGGAGAGGTATATGCAAAAACCTATTATGAGGCTACCAAATCTATGCCAACGGTAGAGCTTAAGCAGGAGCCTACAGGTGAGAAGCACAAGAAGTATATGCTTCGAATAGGTAGCATGGAGCTTTCTATTGGTGGTGGTGAAATACCCTTTACAACCTATATAACTGAAAAATCAATTAAGGCTCCATTTTTTTGGAGGAATAAAGATTTCCCCGTCGAAATTATTGTTGAGGAGTATTTAGAAGTAAATGAAACACAGGTTGATCTAAATATAGATGAAATTAAAAAGGTCCTTCATAGTGACTCTGTGCAGGAGCTAATGAAGGAAATTCCAGCAGAGGCAGAAATACTAAACTCAACCATTGATTTTTATCAGGTGGAGGATATTATTTACGGTAATATGATAATAGAGGTTTTAGAAGATATTGCAGAGCAAAAGAAAATTGATCTTTAGGGAGGAAAAAATAATTGTCTATAAAAATACCAAAGAAAATTAAAGCAGATAACACTGAATTCGTCAGAGAGCTTTTTGGCCAATTTGATGAGAATATTAATCTTATACAAAAGAAGCTTGGTATAGATATAGTATTAAGGGAGGGTGAATTGGTTTTTCTTGGAGACGACGATAAGGCTGCAATGGGAATGGAGCTCATTAATGAGTTAATGAGTATACACGACAAAGGAGAAAGCTTCACAAAACAAAACATAAATTATATTATTAATCTTTTGAAAGAGGGCAGTGAAAATAAGGCTAAAGAGCTGGCGGGGGATGTAATTTTCGTAACGGACCAGGGTAAGCCTATTAAGCCTAAAACCTTCGGTCAGAGAAATTATGTAGCTACAATTGAAAAGAAGGACTTATCCTTTGGTATAGGCCCTGCCGGAACTGGCAAGACTTATCTAGCCGTAGCTATGGCAGTTAAAGCCTTTAGAAACGAACAGGTCAATAAGATTATACTCACCAGACCAGCTGTTGAGGCCGGGGAAAGCCTTGGATTTTTACCAGGAGATTTAAAGGAGAAGGTAGATCCATATTTAAGACCCCTATATGATGCCCTTTTTGACATTCTTGGAGCAGAACGCTTTCAAAAATATATGGAAAAGGGAATGATAGAGGTTGCACCATTAGCCTATATGAGGGGAAGAACCTTGGATTATTCCTTTATCATATTAGACGAAGCACAGAATACCACCAGAGAGCAGATGAAGATGTTTTTGACAAGGCTCGGCTATGGCTCAAAGGCAGTGGTAACAGGAGACATTACTCAAATAGACCTGCCCAGCGGCAAAAAATCTGGTTTGAAGCATGCTATGGAGGTATTAAAGGACATCGAGGATATTGGCTTTAGTATTTTTACTGAAAAGGATGTAGTAAGACATCCGTTGGTACAAAAGATTATTAAAGCCTACCAGGTAGATGAAGACAAAAGACAACAGGATGACGACGATAGGAGAAAGCAATTCAAAAAGTAGCCTTCGGAGGATAATAAAATGGGGGAATATAAAAAACTAAAGGAAAAGCTAAGGAAGAGTTTTTTAGGTAAGCTTTTCAGAGTGAAGAGACTACAGCAGATTACGTTGGTAATCCTTTTTTCGCTTTGTTTATTTTCAATATTAATTTCTGCCTTAAAGCCTGAGAAGTTTGACATTATAGTTGGTCAACGGTCTCCAAGTGATATACGGGCCTCAAAGGATATTGAGGATAAATGGGAAACCGAAAGACTAAAGGAAAATGCAGCAGCGGCAGTTGAAATACAGTACAAGCTGGAAACCTATGTTCAGATTGAGGTAAGAAAGGATATCGAAAGCTTTTTTAAGCTTCTCTACAGCATAAAGGAAAATGATGAATTGACGCCAGCAGAGAAGAGAACAAGTCTAGAGCAAAATGATTTAAATATTAGGGGAGCCTTTCTCAATACAGCCTTAGATGCGCCTATTGAAAAGCTAAGAAATCTCGAAAATTATATATATGAAATAATTGCGCAAACTATGAATGAGGGTATAAAGATAGAGGACCTTCAAAAGGATAAAACCTATATACGAGACTATATAATGGCATTAGCTGATATCGATAATAGCTTTAAGGAGCTATCCATTGTTCTCATCAATGCCACCATTAGACCAAATTTGTTTCAGGATATAGCCTCTACAGAGCTTAGTCGTTTAGAGGCTAAGGAAAATATTGAAAAGGTAATGATTAGAAAGGGTGATTTAATACTCCGTGAGGGAGATATAGTCACTCATGACAGAATAGAGCTATTAAGAGAGCTAGGTCTACTTACAGAGAATAATAGCATAGATAAAATGCTGTTTTTAGGGGTAGCAGCTCTGACTATTGTATTAGTTTTACTGATAATTGCATATATCTATGTATTTAATAGAGAGCTGTTAGACAAGGTGGAAAGGCTACTGCTAATAGGTATTATCTTTATATGCACCTTGATTATATCAAATGTTATTTCAAAAATTTCTATATATTTAATGCCCATAGCAGCCTGCGCAATGCTGTTATCTATTTTAATAGACGCTAGGCTATCCCTTTTGATTAACCTATGTCTAACAATATTGATAGGTGTTATGACGGGAAATGATATTATATTTATTGCAATGGCGTTGGTTGGAGGGACTGTGGGGGTTTTTAGTGTTCTTAATACCCATCAAAGAGGAAACATCTTTGCCTCCGGTATAGTAGTTAGCCTTGCCAGCTTGATAACAATAGTAGGCATTGGATTGATAAACAGTAATGAGGTAACAAAGGTTCTAACCTTTGGTTTTTATGGAGTGCTGAACGGTGTGTTTTGTTCCATACTGACAGTAGGCTCGCTACCGCTATGGGAGAGCCTGTTTAATATTGTTACACCCCTAAAGCTTCTTGAGCTATCTAATCCTAATCACCCTTTATTAAAGAAGCTATTGATTGAAGCACCAGGAACCTACCATCACAGCATCATAGTAGGTAATCTGAGTGAAGCAGCCGCCAATGCTGTTGGAGCCAATGCCTTACTAGCCAGAACCGGAGCCTTCTATCATGACGTAGGAAAGATTGCAAGACCTTATTTCTTTAAGGAAAATCAATTAACCTCCGAAAACCCTCATGATAAAATAAATCCTACCCTCAGCAGCTTGATTATCACTGGACATGTAAAAGAGGGAATGGAGCTGGCAAAAAAATATAAGCTTCCTATGGAGGTTAGAAACTTTATTTTAGAGCATCATGGTAACACCCTTGTTGCCTTTTTCTATCATAAGGCTAAGACAGCAGAAAATTCTGAGGAAGTGGATGAAAATCAATTTAGGTATAGTGGAATTAAGCCCCAATCTAAGGAAACTGCCATTGTAATGCTGGCGGATTCAATTGAGGCAGCAGTTAGGAGCATGTCTTCACCTAATAAAGATAAGATAGAAAAGCTAATTCACAAAATAATGAAGGATAAGCTGGAGGATGGTCAGCTGGAGGAATGCGATATAACCTTAAAGGAATTTGAAATTCTGAAAAAAGCCTTCCTGCAAGTATTGCTAGGTATCTTCCATGAAAGAATTGAATATCCGGAAATAAATACTAAAGAATTGAAGGGAAGAAGGGCTTATGAGTCTAGTAATTGATAATCGCCAGGATAAGATAGAGATTAAGGATGAGCTTATAGGTATTTTAGAAAAGGTTGTTGTTGCCTCTTTGGAATATGAAGCTCTAAATCCAAATTATGAGGTAAGCCTATCCTTTGTAGATAATGATGAAATACAAAGCTTGAATAAGCTCTATAGGGGTAAGGATTATGCTACAGATGTTTTATCCTTCCCTATGGAGGATGATGAATTTGCCAATGTAGAAGAAATACTTTTAGGAGATATTGTTATTTCAGTAGAAAAGGCTGTGGAGCAGGCGAAGGAATACAAACACTCCTTTGAGAGGGAGATGGCCTTTTTAACCGTCCATAGTATGTTTCATTTGATGGGCTATGATCATATGGACAAGGAAGAGGAAAAGGAAATGAGGGCAAAGGAAGAGGCTATATTAAATAAATTAGGAATTGAAAGAAAGTAAATAGGATAGTGATATGATGAAGGTTAGAAAACTCATTGATAGCTTTAATTATGCTATGGAGGGTATCATATACGCCTTAAAGTCCCAAAGGAATATGAAGATACACTTTTTCGTAGCGATGGCAATATTAACCTTTAGCCTGTTTTTTGATTTAAGCAGGCTAGAGGTGCTTATACTAATATTAACTATCTCCTTAGTTATTATAGCAGAGATGATAAACACCTCTATAGAAATGGCTATAGATTTAATAACGGATCAATATCATATTTTTGCTAAAATAGCAAAGAATGTGGCTGCAGGAGCTGTGTTGATTTCAGCTATAAACTCTATTTTTGTGGCATATTTTATTTTTTTTCAAAAAATAAATCCCTATACCCTAAGCGTACTACATAGAGTTAGGCAATCACCTATTCACATTACCTTTATCGCCTTTATTGTAGTTATCTTTGCGACGATAAGCCTGAAGGCGTTTTTTGGTAGAGGTACACCTCTGCAAGGCGGTATGCCAAGTGGACATGCAGCTGTGGCCTTTTCCCTGGCAACTGCCATAACCTTTATTTCAGAAAACATGTTTATAGCTACCCTCTCTGTTTTGATGGCCCTGCTGGTTTCCCAAAGCAGGATAGAGGGTAAAATACATAGTTTTTTTGAAGTGCTGGTAGGGGGGCTATTAGGAACACTTTTAACTGTATTATTCTTTCAACTATTCACTTAGACTAAGGTAGGTGCTTTAAATGTGGAAGAATTTCCGAAAAACCTTTCTGACAGGGCTTTTAGTAATACTGCCCTTGGCATTGACCCTTATTGTTATCTTTTGGCTATTTAATCGTGTAGATATTATATTCAGACAGCCTATCGAAAATCTTATAGGCTTTAAGATCTATGGCTTAGGAATATTAATCACTATCGTATTAATACTATTTGCTGGTATAATAGCTCTAAATTATTCCGGCTATAAAATGATACATTTTGCAGAAATTCTGCTAAAGAAAATCCCTTTAGTGAGTACCCTCTATTTTTCGATTAAGCAGTTGACACAGACTATCTATGGCAGTAAGCATACAGCCTTTAAAAGGGCAGTTTTGGTACAATATCCTTCAAAGGGAATATACTCAATAGGCTTTTTTACATCTGATGGCACTGAGGAAATAAATGAGTACTTAGGAGAGGAAACGGTTGGGCTCTTTATACCAACTACTCCAAACCCTACCTCTGGTATGTTTGTAATGGTATCAAAAAATGACATCATACCCTTGGAAATGTCGGTGGAGGATGCTATCAAGCTGGTGGTATCAGGAGGTATTGTGAAACCGTCAAAAAAGACTTCTGATAAGCTTGAGAAGGTGAAGGAGGATGGGGATGACTAAAAGAAGGATAGCTTTATTAATAGCTGCAATGACAGCTGCCAGCAGCTTTGTTGGATGTGCTAAAAAGGACTCAGCTATAAATGAGCCTCCTGCAATAGAGGAGGTAGAGGCTGAGGAGGAAATTCTCGAAGAGGTTATAAATGAAAATCTTGCAGTTAATCCTTTGACAGGTCTGTTGATTAGCAAGGAAGCGGCTAATAGAAGACCTGTTGCAGTTATGATAAATAATTTAAAACAGGCTTTGCCACAAAGTGGTATCGGGCAGGCGGATATAATATATGAAGCCTTAGCTGAAGGAAGTATAACAAGACTATTGGCAGTTTTTCAAGAGCTAAATTCTGAAAAGATAGGCCCAGTAAGAAGCGCCAGACATTATTATCTAAACTTTGCCTTTGATCATGATGCTATTTATGTTCATTATGGACAAAGCCCCCAGGCGGATGTAGCCATAAAGCAGCTTAAGGCAGATAATATAAACGGTTTGTCATATCTTGATAATATACTAGCCTGGAGGGACCCTGTTAGAGAAAAACAAAAAGGCATGCTGGAGCATAGCCTATACACAAATGCAGAGAGAATTATAAAGGCTTGGGATATCGTAAAATATCAAAAAGAGGTTAAGTCTGATTGGAAGCCAATGCTAAGCTTTTCTAATGAGGAGTGGACACCGAAGGGAGAAACCGCCAAATCAGTGTATTTACCCTTTGCAAATACTTTAATTAATGAATTTCATTATGACGAAGCCAGTAAGCTTTATAAAAGGGTACAATATAACCAAGTCCATATAGATGAGCTTACAAGCCAGCAGCTGGAGACGAAAAATATTATTGTTCAGTATACTAAAATCACTCATATTCCAAATGATACCGAAGGCAGAAGAGATATGGAGCTGGTTGGTGGAGGAAAGGGTGTATATATAACTAATGGGCAGGCAATCCCTATTATCTGGAGCAAAAAGGATGCAAAAACACCAACAGAATATAAGGATGAAAATGACCAAGTGTTAAAGCTAAATAAGGGTAAGACTTGGATTATAGTTTTCCCAAATAATAGAGCTATAGAATTAAAATAGTCCTCGTCTAATAGGGGATGATGACATTATATAGGGAGAATAAGGAGGATTTTATATGGAGTATGGTAAATTGATGGGGATGGCTATAGAAGCAAGAAAGAATGCATATGTGCCCTATTCAGGGTTTTTAGTTGGGGCAGCGTTATTATCCAAGACCGGGAAGGTCTATACTGGATGTAATGTTGAATGCGCCTCCTATGGTGGAACAAATTGCGCTGAGCGTACTGCAATCTTCAAGGCAGTTTCAGAGGGTGATAGAGAGATTGAAGCTATTGCTGTTGCAGGAGATTTAGAGAGCTATACCTTTCCCTGTGGTATATGTAGGCAGGTTATAGTTGAATTTGGAAGAGATATAAAGATAATAGTAGGAAAATCCGAAACAGACTACAAGGTTTTTACAATCGACGAGCTATTACCACATTCCTTCACACCAGAGGATTTAAAATAATTGCAGCGGAGGTCATATTATGGGATATAAATCAGGCTTTGTAACTATTATTGGAAGGCCAAATGTTGGTAAATCAACATTAATAAATAGACTTATTGGGGAAAAAATAGCAATAACCTCCGATAAGCCTCAAACCACTAGAAATAGGATTCAATGTATTTTAACTACAGACACCCATCAGGTGGTATTCTTAGATACGCCGGGAATACATAAACCAAAGCATAAGCTTGGTGAATATATGGTGAAGGTTGCACAGGATACCGTTAGAGAGGTGGACGTTGTACTTTTTGTTGTAGACGACAGTGCCTCTATAGGTGCAGGAGATAAATATATAATGGAACAGCTGGAGGGTATAGAGACCCCCATAATTCTAGTAATGAATAAAATAGACAAAATGAATCAAGAGCAATTCAATAAGCTCTACCAAGAGTATAAGGCTACAGGGCTTTTTGATAAAATAATCGGTATATCAGCAGCAGAGGGAGCAAATCTTTATTCCTTGATAGATACTATAGTTGAATACATGCCAGAGGGGCCACAATACTTCCCAGAGGATATGATAACAGATCAGACTGAGAGGGTTATTGTTGCTGAGATTATAAGAGAAAAAATTCTACATTATACTGAGCAGGAAATACCTCATGGTATAGCGGTAGAGACAACCCTAATGAAGCAAAGGCCTGAGAAGGATATTATTGAGATACATGCAACGATCTATTGCGAAAGAAAATCTCATAAGGGCATTATAATTGGAAAGAATGGAAGAAAGCTAAAAGGTATTGGTAAGAGTGCAAGAGAGGATATAGAAAAGCTTTTAGGTTCAAAGGTTTATCTTGAGCTATGGGTAAAAATCAAGGAGGATTGGAGAAATAGCGACAGTATCCTAAAGGGCTTAGGCTACGAATAAAGCATTTAATTACAAAATTTACAATGTATAGATGTCCCCTTAATTTCAAAAAATATGTTAGAGGGTAACATAAAAAGGAAAGGGGACTTTAATATGTCATCAATTAAAATGTGGGATATCTTTGAAAAAACAGGTAATATAGAAGCCTATTTATATGATAAGATATATAGAGAAACTCAGGCAACGACAGCGAGAAATGATGGCTCTGCTTTAAAGGACGCTATTTTGAATTCACCAGTCCTTCATCAAAAGGATGGTACTGAGGGCTAATGAAATATTGGGGGACATGTTATGATCATAAAAACAGAGGGCTTTGTACTAAAGAATAAGAAGATGGGGGAAGCCGATAGTCTCCTTACTATTTTTACTAGAAAGCTAGGTAAAATTAGTGCAGTAGCAAAGGGTGCCAGGAAGCCTAAAAGTCAGCTATTGGCAGGAATACAGCCCTTCTGCTATAGTGAATTTGTTATTTATAAGGGAAAAAATCTGTATCAGGTTAGTAGCTGCGATCCAAAGCAAATCTTTTATAATATAAGAGAGGATATAGATAGGCTAGCCTACGGAGCATATATACTGGAATTAGTTGAGGCAGTAATAACTGAGGGGCAAACCAACAATCGACTATTTAATTTGATGGGTAAGACTCTTTCAATTTTAACACTTGAGGAAATTCAGATGCAAACAGTGATCAGGGCCTTTGAATTGAAGCTATTACATTATTCAGGCTACAAACCCCAATTCACTGGCTGTGTTAGCTGCGGTAGTAAGGAAGGAAAGGAATTTAGGTTTAGTGTGGGGCAGGGGGGTATTCTATGTAGCCAATGCTATAATGAGGATATTTATGCTGGGAAAATCTCTGAAACCACTATACGTTTAGCTAATTATCTTTTAAGTAAGGAAATAAATGAGGTACATAAGCTAAAAATAAACAATTTTTTAAATAATGAGCTAAAAAGCCTGTTAAAAAAGTATATTATGGAGCATATTAATAAATATCATTTTAAGAGTCTCGAGCTAGTGGATAAATTATAGAGGAGTGATTAAATGGACGCTTATTTAGAGAAAATTGATTTGATTCGTGAGCGAACAGGGGTTTCCTATAAGGAGGCCAAGGAGGCCATAGATCAAGCAGGAGGTAATGTAGTAGATGCCTTAGTACTTTTAGAGGAAAGAACCGAAAAGGGTTGGATGGACTCTGTGGGGGTTATGGGTAACGATGTAATTGATAAGCTGAAAAAAATTGTTTCCAAGGGAAATGTTACACGCATTATTTTAAAACGAGATGGAGAGGTAATGCTAAACATTCCGGTAACAGCTGGAGCCATCGGTGTAGTTTTAGCCCCCTTTGTATCTTTAATAGGTGTATCAGCTGCCCTTGCCTCTAAAGCATCTATCGAAATAGTAAAGGATAATGGTGAGGTTGTAGATATAAATGACATGGCGGAAGAAAAGGTAAATATGTTCAAGGACAAATTTGTTAGTAAAAAGCCGGGAGACGGTATAACTGAAAATATAGATAGTACCCTAGATGACATAGATAGAGGTGCAGATTATTAAGTATTTAGTTTAAGTTGGTATTGACA
>Ga0208243_1000347_pt1 | contig 28927 bp, 22 predicted proteins | sample Subbio2Aug_QV12A_FD_184826 | JGI IMG/M metagenome (GOLD analysis project Ga0208243, IMG submission 184826) | Serpentinite rock and fluid subsurface biosphere microbial communities from McLaughlin Reserve, California, USA - CR12Aug_QV12A (SPAdes) | ecosystem: Environmental > Terrestrial > Deep... | reverse complement strand
CGCGTCTGCTCCTGCGCCCGGGGAACGGGATGGCGCGCGTGATCGACCGCGACGGCGGCCGTTGCTGCCGCGAGCGCTGCGCCGAAGAGCAGGGTGTTTCTGGCGCTCATGTCCTGTTGAACCCGTCGAGACCGAAGAGAGGACGCGCCGCAACGCCGGCGAAGGAGCCGGCGAAGGCGGCGGCGAACCACAGCCACCCGTGCAAGCTGCCCGAGGCGATGCCGGAAAACAAGGCGCCGATGTTGCAGCCGAACGAAAGGCGCGCGCCGTAGCCCATCAGGAGACCGCCGACGACGGCCGCGAGAAGCGACCCGAGCGGCAGCTTCGCCTTCGGCGCGAACTTGCCGGCAAGGCTGGCCGCGAGTCCGGCACCGAGGATGATGCCGAAGTTCATCACCGAGGTGACGTCGGCGAGCACGCTGGACGCCAGTGCCTTCTGCGGCCCCGGCCATGTCCAGAACGCCCATGTCTCGATGGGGATGCCCGCCGCCTGCGCGATCTTCGCGCCCCAGAGGCCGAAGCCGAAGGTTACCGACCAGGGATGCCCGGCGAGCAGCAGCGTGGCGATGTTGAGGACGGCGAGCATCAGTCCCGCGCCGACCAGCGGCCAGGGACCCTTGAGCACCCATGACCAGCCGGCCCGCGGCGGCGTCGCTTCCCACTCGAGGTCGCCATGCGTCCGCCGCTCCACCAGCGCCGTCGCCAGCGCGACCAGCCCGAGCGCGGCCAGCGTGGCGAAGACGGCGGTGCCGGTCGAGAATTCGCGGCCGAGATCGATGACGCCGAGGGACGGCAGTTCGAGCCACCAGGGCAGGTGCGCGGTGCCGACCACGGCGCCGACGATGAAGAACACCAGGGTCACCAGCATGCGGGCCGACCCGCCGCCCACCGTGAAGAGGGTGCCGGAACCACAGCCGCCCCCGAGCTGCATGCCCAGGCCGAACAACGCGGCCCCGACCAGCACCGAGACGCCGACCGGCGCGAGCGCGCCCACCAGCGGCTTGCCGCCGAGGCTGCCCGCCGCCAGCAGCGGAATCATCGCGACGGCCGCGATGCCGATCATCAGCATCTGCGCCCGCACCGCCCGTCCCCGCCGCTCCACGACGAAGCGGCGCCAGCCGCCGGTGAAGCCGAAGGAGCCGTGGTAGAGGGCTGCGCCCAGGAGCCCGCCGACGAGGAAAAGGGCCGCCTGCCGCAGGTCGATCAGCCCGGCGATGGCGGCGAAGCCGAGGACGAGGCCGCCAGCGGCGACGAGCGCCGGGGCGCGGTCGATGGTCGCGAGGAGCGCGATCTGCGGGCGGTCCGCAGGCGTTCGGTCGAGAGGGATGTCGGTCATGATGAATGCTGCCGCTTCTGTCGCTTGCTCGAAAACGCCGAATGTCCGGATCGCTCCGGACATTCGCATGCGTTCGTGACGTCCGTAGGATGAATCAGGTGCCCGAGCGGTTCTCGACCGGACGCTTCGGATCGGCGGCCCATTCGGCCATCGAGCCATCGTACATGGAGGTGTTCTTGTTGCCCAGCACCTCGCTCAGGCCGAACCAGGCGACCGACGCCCAGTGACCGGTGTTGCAGAAGGCGATGTTCTTCTCGTCCGCGCCGAGGCCCACGGCCTCCGACAGCGCCTTCACCGTCTCGGGACGGGCGAACAGGGCGTATTCCGCGCTGTAGAGGTCGCTGTGCTTGATGTTGACCGCACCCGGAATGGTGCCTTCGGTGCGCACGACCGGGCTCTTCGACTTGCCCTGGAACTGCTCGGCGGGGCGGCCGTCGATCAGCTTGGTGCCGGCCTCGAGCGCGGCGGCGACCTCCTCGGTCGTCGCCAGGAGATCCTCCTGCAGATCGTACTCGAAGGTCACCGGCGTCGGCTTCGCCGGCTCGGCCGAACGCGCTCCGCCGGCGGCGTCGTACTGGCGCCAGCCGCCGTCGAGGATAGAGACCTCGTCATGGCCGAGATACTTGAAGGTCCAGTAGACACGGGTCGCGCCGCCGAATTCGGTGGAATCGGTGCCCCAGGGAACGATGACGACGTGGTCGTCGGCGTCGATGCCGAGGTCGCCGATCAGCTTGGTGATCTGCTCGACCGGCGGCAGCATGCCCGGGATTCCGTTGAGTTCGGTGCGCCAGCCGGCGGTGGCGTAGGGAGCCACGACCGCGCCGTCGATATACGGGGTCGTCCCGAGATCGGTCTCCGCGACCTTGTCGCGGATGTCGAGGAGGACGACGTTCTCCTGGCCGGCATGCGCCTTGACCCATTCGGCATCCACGAGGGGGCGGATGTCGGAGGCGAAGGCTGCCGGCGCGGCGAGCACGCCGAGCGTGAGGGCCAGTGAGGCGATGCGCATGAGTGGATCTCCCGGTCTGTGATCGCGGACTTCGCAGCGAAGTCTCGTGATCGGCTTTCTAGCGGATCGGTTCCCGATGGTCAGGGCATGGGCGGCTGCCAGCCGGCCGTGCATTCGCATGGGATTCCAAATCCGGGCGAGAAAGCGGAATGATGTTTTGTCCGGCGGGCGCCACCCGTCCGGACCCGAAAAAAACATCCCCTTCGCGCCTGCCGGCCGTGCTCCCGGCGGCGGCCGGCGGCCGCCCTTTTCAGGCGCGGCGGATTCCATTTCGGCCGTCGATGCTCTAAGTCGACGGGACAAGTCGGAAGGACCTAAGCCATGGCCACCTCTCTCTTCGCCGAACTCGTCGCTCTCGTCGGCGGCGTCATGGTCAGGATACGCCATCGCGGCCAGGGCGCCCTCGCCCAGGCCTTCGGCGACAGACCGTCCATCCCCCCTGCCCGCCCCCAGGGCGCCATCCCGACGCTCAAGATGCCGACGGCGCGCGGCTGGGAGGCAGGCCGTACACCGGTCGCCGCGCCGGGGCTCAAGGTCAACGCCTTCGCCGCCGGCCTCAAGCATCCCCGCTGGATCCATGTCCTGCCCAACGGCGACGTCCTGGCCGCGGAGGCGCTGTCGGTGCCGGGCGGCATCAGCTCCGTCTTCGACTACGCCATGTCGGCCACCATGCGCCGCGCGGCCGCCCTCGGCGACAGCCCGAACCGCATCACGCTGCTGCGCGACGCCGACGGCGACGGGATCGCCGAGACCCGCCACGTGCTGCTCGACGGACTCAACCACCCGTTCGGCATGGCCATGCTCGACGGCACGCTCTATGTCGGCAACACCGACGGGCTGGTCGCTTTCCCCTATTCCGACGGCGACACCCGCATCGAGGCCCCCGGCCACCGTCTCGCCTCCTACAAGCCGGCCGGCCACTGGACGCGCTCGATCCTTCCGTCCCCGGACGGCAGGCGGCTCTATGTCGGCGTCGGCTCGCTCTCCAACATCGCCGACGAGGGCATGGAAGCCGAGGAGGGGCGCGCCGCGATCTACGAATACGACATCGCGACCGGGCGGCAGCGCATCTTCGCCTCGGGGCTGCGCAATCCGGTCGGGCTCGCCTGGGAACCGTCCACCGGCGCGCTCTGGACCGTCGTCAACGAGCGCGACGGCCTCGGCGACGAGACCCCGCCCGACTACCTCACATCGGTGGTCGACGGCGGCTTCTATGGCTGGCCCTACTGCTACTGGGATCGCATCGTCGACGGCCGCGTGCCGCAGGACGCCGCGATGGTAGCCAAAGCGATCACGCCCGACTTCGCGCTCGGCGGGCACACCGCCTCGCTCGGCCTGTGCTGGATGCCGGCCGGAACGCTGCCGGGCTTTCCGGACGGCATGGTGATCGGCCAGCACGGCTCGTGGAACCGCTCGACGCTCTCGGGCTACCGCGTCATCTTCGTGCCGTTCGAGAACGGCCGGCCGTCCGGCCCCTCGCGCGACATCCTCTCGGGCTTCCTGTCGCCCGACGAGAAGTACTCCTACGGCAGGCCGGTCGGCGTCACGCTCGGACCGGACGGGTCGCTGCTCGTCGCCGACGACGTCGGCGACGTGTTGTGGCGGGTCACCGGCGCCTGACGGCGACCTTCCGTATCCGCGCGAGGCCTGCTTCCCGGCCGCCTGCGCCGCATCGGCGGCGTCTGCCGACCCTCCGGCCGGACCAAACCCGGACGTCCTCATGTCTGCGGCGGCAGCCCCGCTGCCGCGGAATGGCGGCGTTCGCGCCTCGCCTCCGCTTGCATCGTCCTGTCGCAGGGCGAACGCCGGAGGCACCACGCGCGCACAACTTCTCGTCGCCGCAAGAGCCGGCGATCAAATTTGGGCGTTTACAAAAATAATATAGTATGATTTTTTCTCGCTCGGGCATACGCCCTTGCAGTTTCCAGGGAGGATTCAATGCTGTTCAAGATGGCCGGGATCGGCGCAGGCGCGCTGGTCTCTATCGCACTCATGTCGTCTGGCGCGCTGGCCCAGACGATCGGCTTCTCTCAGATCGGATCGGAGTCCGGCTGGCGGGCGGCCGAGACGACGGTGACCCGCCAGGAGGCGGAGAAGCGCGGCATCGACCTGAAGTTCGCCGATGCCCAGCAGAAACAGGAGAACCAGATCAAGGCGGTGCGCTCCTTCATCGCCCAGGGCGTCGACGCCATCCTGCTCGCCCCCGTGGTGGCAACGGGCTGGGACGCGGTGCTCGAAGAGGCGAAGGAGGCCGAGATCCCCGTCGTGCTCCTCGACCGCATGGTCGATTCCTCGAAGGATCTCTATCTCACCGCGGTCGGCTCCGACCTCGTGCACGAGGGCGAGGTCGCGGGCAAGTGGCTCGTCGACACGCTTGCGGGCAAGCAGTGCAACGTGGTCGAACTGCAGGGCACGACGGGCTCGTCCCCGGCGATCGATCGCAAGACCGGCTTCGAGAACGGCATCAAGGGCCACGACAACATCAAGATCGTCCGCAGCCAGACCGGCGACTTCACCCGCACGAAGGGCAAGGAAGTGATGGAGAGCTTCCTGAAGGCCGAGGGCGGCGGCGCCAACATCTGCGCGCTCTATGCCCACAACGACGACATGGCCGTCGGCGCGATCCAGGCCATCAAGGAAGCCGGCTTGAAGCCCGGGACGGACATCCTCGTCGTGTCGATCGACGCGGTCCCGGACATCTTCGTCGCCATGGCCGCCGGCGAGGCGAACGCCACCGTCGAGCTGACGCCGAACATGGCCGGCCCCGCCTTCGACGCGCTTGCCGCCTTCATGAAGGACGGCACCATGCCGCCGAAGTTCATCCAGACCGAGTCCAAGCTGTACACCCAGGCGGACGATCCGAAGGGCGAGTACGAGCGCCGCAAGGATCTCGGCTACTGATCCTCCCGAGGCATCGGCGCCGCGCCCTGGAGCGCGGCGCCGATCATGATCGACCGGCCCGCTTCGATGCCTCATCGGAGCGGGTCCATCGGTGTGCTATCAAGTCGAGGATGAACACAGTGGCCGAGAATCCACCGCTCCTTCGCGCGGAGGCGGTTTCCAAGGGGTTTCCAGGCACCATCGCGCTCGATGCTGTCGATTTCACGCTGGTCGCGGGGGAAGTCCATGCACTGCTGGGCGAGAACGGCGCCGGCAAATCCACCCTGATCAAGTGCCTGACCGGCGCCTATCGCCGAGACGGCGGCGACGTCCGGCTGGACGGTCAGCTGATCCACCCCCGGGACCCGCTCGACGCGCAGGGCCTGGGCATCGGCACGGTCTATCAGGAGGTCAACCTCCTGCCCAACCTGACGGTCGCCGAGAACCTCTTTCTGGGACACCAGCCGCGGCGCTTCGGCTTCGTGAGCCAGGGCCGGCTGAAGCGCCAGGCGCGCGAGACCCTGGCCCACTACGGCCTCGACATCGACGTCTCGCGCAACCTCGACACCTATTCGGTCGCGGTCCAGCAGATCGTCGCGATCGCCAGGGCCGTCAGCCTTTCGGGCAAGGTTCTGATCCTCGACGAACCGACGGCGAGCCTCGACGCCAACGAGGTGCAGATGCTCTTCGAGGTGATCCGGTCCCTCAAGCGCCGCGGCCTCGGCATCGTCTTCATCTCGCACTTCCTCGATCAGGTGTTCGACATCTGCGACCGCATCACCGTCCTGCGCAACGGCAGGCTGGTCGGGACGCAGGCCGTCGCCGAAATCGACAGGATGAAACTGGTCAACATGATGCTCGGGCGCGAGCTCGAGCAGGAGACGCGCGAGACCGGCCGCACCGACGCCCCCTCCGGCGGCCCTCACCTCTCCTTCGAAGGTTTCGGGCGGAGCGGCCGCGTCGCGCCGTTCGACCTCACCGTCCGCCGCGGCGAGGTCATCGGCATGGCCGGGCTGCTGGGGTCGGGCCGCACCGAAACCGCCGAAGCGATCTTCGGCGTGACGCCGCACGACAGCGGCAGCCTGCGCCGGGACGGCGAGCGGATCGACCTGAAATCGCCGCGCGATGCCGTGGCCGCGGGGTTCGGCTTCAGTCCCGAGGACCGCAAGACCGACGGCATCATCGGCGATCTCAGCATCCGCGAGAACATCGTGCTCGCCCTCCAGGCGCGGGCCGGCTGGTCCCGGCCGATCCCGCCGCGGCGCCAGGCGGAGCTGGCCGACCAGTTCATCCGCCGCCTCGACATCCGGACGTCGGACGCGGAGAAGCCGGTGGGCCTCCTGTCGGGGGGCAACCAGCAGAAGGTCATGCTGGCCCGATGGCTGGCGACGAACCCGTCCTTCCTCGTCCTCGACGAACCCACCCGCGGCATCGACGTCGGCGCCCATGCCGAGATCATCCGGCTGATCGAGGATCTCTGTGCCCAGGGGATGTCGCTTCTCGTCATCTCGTCGGAGCTCGACGAGCTCGTCGCCTACAGCCATCGGGTGATCGTCGTGCGGGACCGCCGTCACGTCGCCGAACTCGCCGGTGCCGAAATCACCACCGGCAACATCGTCAAGGCGATCGCATCGCACGAAGCGGAGCAGCAGGCATGAACGGCGCGACGCGCTTTCTCCGCCGGATCGCGCCCCAGCTCGCCATTCTGGCCGGCATCCTGGTGCTGATCTCGGTCTTCTTTCCCGGCTTCTTCGAGGTCCGGATCGCCAACGGGCGGCTTTACGGCAGCCCGATCGACATTCTCAACCGCGGTGCGCCGGTTGCCCTGCTGGCGATCGGGATGACACTGGTCATCGCGACGCGAGGGATCGACCTCTCGGTCGGCGCCTTGATGGCCATCTGCGGAGCGACCGCTGCCTGGGGCAGCACGCAGGGCTACGGCCTGCCCGCCATCCTCGCCCTGTCGGTCTCGGCCGGCCTCGTCTGCGGCCTGTGGAACGGCATCCTCGTGGCCGTCCTGCGCATCCAACCGATCGTCGCCACGCTCATCCTGATGGTCGCCGGGCGCGGCATCGCCCAGCTCATCACCGAGGGTGCCATCCTCACCTTCAACCAGGAAAGCCTGATCTTCATCGGCTCCGGCTCGATCCTCACCGCGCCGACACCCGTGGTCATCTGGATGATCGCCGGGATGATCGTCACCCTGGTCGTCCGCCGGTCGGCGCTCGGCATGCTGATCGAGGCGATCGGCGTCAATCTGCGGGCAAGCACGCTGGCGGGGGTGAATTCGCGGGTGCTGCTGATCGCCGTCTACATGGCCTCGGGCCTCTGCGCGTCGCTGGCCGGCGTCATCGCCGCGGCCGACATCCGCGGCGCCGACGCCAACAATGCCGGGCTCTGGCTGGAGCTCGACGCCATCCTCGCGGTCGTGATCGGCGGAACGTCCCTGCTGGGCGGCCGCTTCTCGATCGTGGCCTCGCTGATCGGCGCCCTCATCATCCAGGCGATGAACACGGGCATTCTCCTCTCCGGCTTCCCGCCCGAGTTCAACCTGGTCATCAAGGCCCTGATCGTGCTGACGATCCTGATCCTGCAATCGCCGGCCACACGGACCGCTGCGGTCTTCTTCAGACGGCAGCCCCGACCCGATCCGGCCGACACGCGCACGGTGACGCAATGAACGCCCGCCTGCTCCCGCTGATCGCGACCGTCGTGATCTTCCTTGCCGCCTATGCGGTCTGCTACGTCCAGTTCCCGGCGATCCTGTCGACGCGCGTCGTCGGCAACCTCCTCACCGACAACGCCTTTCTGGGCATCGCGGCCGTCGGCATGACCTTCGTCATCCTGTCCGGCGGCATCGATCTGTCGATCGGCTCCGTCATCGCCTTCTCCGGCGTGTTCATAGCCGTGCTGCTGCGCGACACCGGCCTGCACCCGGTGCCGGTGTTCGTCCTGCTGCTCGCCATCACCACGCTGTTCGGCGCCTGCATGGGCGCGGCCATCCATTTCCTGGAGATGCCGCCCTTCATCGTCACGCTCGCGGGCATGTTCCTCGCCCGCGGCATGGCCTATGTTCTCTCCATCGACGCCGTCCCGATCGACCACGACTTCTTCGACCTGCTGAAGGACGCCTACTGGCTGATGCCGGGCAAGGGCCGGCTGACCTTCATCGGCGGCCTGATGATGCTGGTCTTCCTCGCCGGCATCGTGCTCGCCCACCGCACGCGGTTCGGAACCAACGTCTACGCGCTCGGCGGCGGCGCGGCGACGGCCTCCCTGATGGGCGTCCCGGTCGCCCGCACGACCATCGCGATCTACGCGCTGTCCGGATTCCTCGCCGGTCTGTCTGGCATCGTCTTCGCCACCTACACCTCGGCGGGATACTCGCTTGCCACGGTGGGCGTGGAGCTCGACGCGATCGCCGCCGTCGTGATCGGCGGGACGCTGCTCACCGGCGGTAGCGGCTTCGTCGCGGGTACGCTCGTCGGCGTGCTCATCATGGGTCTGATCCAGACCTACATCGTCTTCGACGGCACCCTGTCGAGCTGGTGGACGAAGATCGTTATCGGTTTCTTGCTCTTTGCGTTCATTCTGCTGCAGAAGGGTCTCGTCCTTGTCTCCACCCGCGAGCGCGGCACGGCAGACGGACCCGGTCGAGGAACGTGATGCTCAAGACAGCCATCTCGGGAAACATCGTTCGAAACTCTCATTCGCACGTGGTCAACGAGCTCGGCAAGGCGATCGTCGGCGGGCTCTATCCGAGCGGCAGCCTGATGCCCGGCGATGCCGAGCTGGCCGACCGGTTCGACGTTTCCCGGACGGTCCTTCGCGAAGCGATGAAGACGCTCACCGCGAAGGGCCTCGTCGTGCCGCGCGCGCGGGTCGGCACGCGTGTCACCGAACGCACCCGGTGGAACCTGTTCGACGCCGACGTGCTGACATGGCACCTCGAGAGCGGCATCGACGGGCAGTTCATCACCCATCTCAGCGAGATCCGCCTCGCCTTCGAGCCCTATGCTGCGCGGCTGGCCGCCCGCAACGCCACCCAGGAGGACGTCGCGTCCATGACGCAGGCGACCGAGAGGATGCGGGCGGCCACCTCGATGGAGAGCTTCGCGCTTGCCGATCTTGAGTTCCATCTGGCGATGCTGGCGGCTGCGAAGAACCCGTTCCTCTACTCGCTCGGAAATCTGATCGAGGCTGCGCTGGTCACGAGCTTCAAGCTCAGTTCGCCCTTCGGCGAGCCCGAGCGGCATCTGCGCACGGCCTTGAGGCACAGGCACATCGTCGACGCCATCGCGGCCGCCGACCCGGACGCGGCGGCCGCTGCCGTCGGCGCAGTCATCATCGACGGCAAGGAGCGGGTCGCCGGCAGGGTGGCCGCCACGACCGCCTGAGCCCTGCACCCCGTCGGGGCGGGGCTTCCCGCTGCCGGTGCCGGTTCCGGCGTCCGCGCCGGGGCGTCCCCTGCCGGTGCCCCTCCTGCGGGACATCGCGGCCCGCCGCGCCGGTCCTTCGGCCGGGACGGCTGCCGGCGAGGTCGGTGCCGAGCTTTGCTGTTGTGCCCGCCGGGCCGCGACGATATTGCTGCCCGGCACGAACACGTCTCGAAAGCAGGATACAACCGAAAGATGACGAATGCCGATTCCGAAGGCCGCAAGGTCGCGCTCGTTTCCGGCATCACCGGGCAGGACGGGGCCTATCTCGCCGATCTCCTTCTGCAGAAGGGCTATATCGTCCACGGGATCAAGCGGCGGTCGTCGTCCTTCAACACGAGCCGCATCGAGCACATCTACCAGGATCCCCACACGCAGGACCGCCGCTTCGTCCTGCATTATGGCGACATGACCGATTCGACGAACCTGATCAGGATCGTCCAGGAAAGCCAGCCCGACGAGATCTACAACCTGGCGGCGCAGAGCCACGTGATGGTCTCCTTCGAGACTCCGGAATACACCGCCAATGCCGACGCGCTGGGCACGCTGCGCTTCCTCGAGGCGATCCGCATCCTCGGCATGGAGAAGAAGACGCGCTTCTACCAGGCGTCGACGTCCGAACTCTACGGTCTGGTCCAGGAGGTGCCGCAGTCGGAGAAGACGCCCTTCTATCCGCGCAGCCCCTATGCGGCCGCCAAGCTCTACGCCTACTGGATCACGGTGAACTACCGCGAGGCCTACGGCATGCATGCCTCGAACGGCATCCTGTTCAACCATGAGAGCCCGCTGCGCGGCGAGACCTTCGTGACGCGCAAGATCACCCGCGCGGCGGCCGCGATCAGGCTCGGCAAGCAGGAGCGGCTGTATCTCGGCAACCTCGACGCCCGGCGCGACTGGGGCCATGCCCGCGAATACGTGCGCGGCATGTGGCTGATGATGCAGCAGGACGAGCCGGATGACTACGTGCTCGCCACCGGCGAGACGACCGAGGTCCGCACCTTCGTGGAGTGGGCCTTCGAGGATGCCGGGCTGCCGCTCGAATGGCGCGGGTCGGGCGTCGACGAGAAAGGCTACGACAAGCGGTCCGGCCGATGCCTCGTCGAGGTCGATCCGCGCTACTTCCGTCCGACCGAGGTGGACCTCCTGGTCGGCGACCCGCGCAAGGCGCACGAGAAGCTCGGCTGGCGGCACGAGACCTCCGTCCGCGACCTCTGCCGCGAGATGGTGACGGAGGATCTCAGGGTGATGCGGACGGCCACGGTGATGAAGGACGCCTGAGACGATGTTCCCGCTCGCCGGAAAGAAGGTCTTCGTCGCCGGTCACCGCGGCATGGTCGGCTCCGCCATCGTGCGGCGTCTCGCGACGGAAGGCTGCACCATCCTCACCGCCACGCGCGCCGAGCTCGACCTGACGCGCCAGGACGAGGTCGAGCGCTGGTTCGACGCGCAGCGGCCGGACGCGGTGTTCCTCGCCGCCGCCAGGGTGGGCGGCATCCTGGCGAACGAGCGCCATCCCGCCGACTTCATCTACGACAACCTGATCCTGGAGGCGAACGTCATCCATGCCGCGCACCGGGCCGGCGTGGGCAAGCTGCTCTTCCTCGGCTCGTCCTGCATCTACCCGAAGTTCGCCGAGCAGCCGATCGTCGAGGAGGCGCTGCTGACGGGACCGCTGGAGCCCACCAACGAATGGTACGCGATCGCCAAGATCGCCGGCATCAAGCTCTGCCAGGCCTATCGGCGCCAGCACGGCCGCGACTTCATCAGCGCCATGCCGACCAATCTCTACGGGCCGGGCGACAATTTCGACCTTTCGTCCAGCCATGTGATGCCGGCGCTGATCCGCAAGGCGCACGAGGCAAAGGTCGGCGGCGCTCCGGAGATCGTCGTGTGGGGCACGGGGACGCCGCGGCGCGAATTTCTCCATGTCGACGATTGCGCGGATGCCTGCGTGCGCCTGATGACGTCCTATTCGGACGAGCTGCACGTCAATGTCGGCTCCGGCGAGGACGTCACGATCCTCGAGCTCACCCGGCTGGTCTGCCGGGTGGTCGGCTACGAAGGCCGCATCGCGCACGACCTCACCAAGCCGGACGGCACGCCGCGCAAGCTGATGGCGGCCGACCGTCTGCGGGCGCTCGGCTGGGCCCCGACCATCGGGCTGGAAGAGGGCATCGCCGCGGCCTACCGGGCCTTCCTCGCCGGCGAGCACCGGCAACCCGGGCCTTCGGGGATCGCCGCTGCGACCTGAGGCGCAGGGCGTCCCGCTTCGCGGCGGCTCCGCGGGGCGCGGGACCGTCAGAGCCTGCCCGCGCCCTCCGGCCGTGCGATCGGGGCGAACAGGGTCTCGCCATTGTGGCGCACCTCGAGCGCCTCGCCGCGCGGCAGCGGCCTGAACAGCGGGAGCCGGTGGAAATAGATGCCGTTCAGCAGGGCGAAGGTGACCGCGATCGCCATCGTCCGCAGCGGGTAGTCGATCGTCGAGTGCAGCAGGATGAAGACGATCGACAGGAAGGCCGCCCGCTGCAGCGGGTCGAGCCGGTGGCGCATCCGCAGCAGGAAGAGCGCCATGTAGAGCCCGATCAGCGCCATCGCCACGACGCCGCCCTCGAAGGCGACCTCCAGGAAGTCGTTGTGGACGTGGTTGACGTAGGGGCGGAAGATCATCTCCGCACGCTCGTAGGGGCCGTACCCGCTCAGGAAGTTCCCGTAGCCGATCCCCCAGACCCAGTTCTCCTTCAGGCCCTCCAGGGTCGTCCGCATGAACTCGATCCGCCCGAAGGCCGGGTCGACGTCGCCGATGAACTTCGTCGTGGCGCCGAAGCTGTAGATGCCGAGCCCGACGAACAGGGCCCCGGACGTCACTGTGCCGGCACGCGACCGCCATGCCAGGAAGAGGAACGACAGCACCGTGATCGCCAGGCCGATCAGCACCCCCGCCCGCGAGCCCGCCGCCAGCAGGATGAGCAGGATCGCCGGGATGGCGAGGCTCATCAGCACCCCGCGGCCGACGAACAGCCCGTAATAGACGATGAGCGGGATGCTGGCGAAGAGAAGCGTCGAGAAGTGGTTCACGTTCGCGAACAGCCCGGCCGTGATGGCATAGGGCAGCCAGCTTTGCAGGCTGCCGTTCTGGGCCATGGAAAACTGCATGACGCCGGCGAGCATGTTGCAGGCCACGCCGATGAAGAAGAAGGGCAGCAGGCCCCGGACATGCTCGCCGCGCAGCTTCGTCACCGCGAGCGCGAACAGCAGTCCCGACAGGGCGAAGGCGGTCGCCTCCAGCGTTCGCCCGACGCCAAGGCTGACGAATCGGAACGAGCCGCCGTCGCCGGCCTGCAGGAACACGTCGGGCCGCGTTCCGGCAAAGAGCCAGGCCGGCAGCGGCATCACCTGCAGCAGGCCCGCGAGCGCCGTCAGGACGAGGAAGCCGACCAGCACCGGCGGGGCCGGCAGCGAGCTCTGCGCCGCGAGCACGACCGCCACCGCCAGCACGATCGTCGCCTGCAGGAGCGAATCGGTGAACAGCCCGGGACCGGCGCCGCCGCCGAAGACCAGGGCGAGCAGCAGGACGATGCCCAGGCCGATCTTCTGCCGTGTTTCGGACGTGGGCATCAGCTTGCGCTCTTGCGGATCTGCAGCCTCTGGACGACGACGCTGCCGAGGTAGCGGTCCTTCCAGCTCTCGGCGATGACGGCGGTGTGGATCGAGACGATCTGCAGCGGGCAGTCCGCGGCGGAGAGTTCGAACTGCGTCGTGACGACCTCGTCCCGGTAGCTTCCCTCGGGAATGTCGAGGCGCGCGAAGGTCTGGCTCGACGACAGGCAGCGCAGCGACCAGAACAGCCCCTTGGGGAGCTTCGCGTTCGCCGCCGTGAGGTTTGCGGAAAGGTCATACTGCCCGGGCGGGAGATGAAGCACCTGGCTCACCTGCATGTCCTTCACGGGGGTTCCGTTGAACTGGATGAGGAGCCCGGACGACACCGAACCGAAGGAGGGATGCGGCAGCCGTTCCACCGTATGCCCGGACCGGCTGCGGATCTGCCAGTCGAAGGGCTTGGTGCTCGGCCTGCCCTCGAAGCCGGCGTCGTGGATGTAGCCCGCGAGCGCGGCCTCCTCGGCCGACTGCGTGCCCAGGAAGAGGTTGTAGGCCTCCAGCGGCCGCCCCTCGCGGATCAGCGCCTGGATGATCGCCGACAGCCCCCAGTCGCCCACCGGGCCGCCGGCCTTGTGCAGGTCGGTCAGGAGCAGGGCCCCCGCGGCGAGGCTCGCCGGATCGGCGGCGATCTGCCGGAACACCGCGCCGGCCCAGGGCGGCCCGGACAGCAGCCTGCGGCGCAGCTCCTCGTAGCCTTCCTTCGTCGTCACGATGGCGGCGAAGATGCTGCCGAGGTCCCGGATCTTCCACGGATGCCGGCGCAGCAGCACGTCGATGTTCTCGAGCGCGCCGACCACGTCGTCCGCCTCGATCGACCATGCGATCGTCCGCTGCAGCGCGACGCTCTCGGTCCTGGAAAGCTGCAGGGCATGCCGGAACCCGGCGGCGGCCGCCTCGCGGTCGCCCGCGCGCAGGAGGATCTCGGCGCGCAGGCTCTGGAGCCGCGCATGGCCGGCATTGAGCACGATGGCCTCGTCGACCGTCGTTGCCGCCCGCGACACGTCGGCCCCGGCCTCCTGTCCGTCGAGCAGCCTTTCGACCAGGGTGGCCGTGGCGTCGACGTTGAAGGGGAACAGGGCGATGGCTAGGCTGGGATCCTTTTCCTCAACGAGCTTGCTTGAGGCGTGCAAGGAAAGCACCAAGACGGCTGCGGACGCCGCGAGCCATATCGCCAAACGTCGGATCCTGACCAACGTCGTCCTCCTCCACGCGACCCGCTGCGCCGGCAAGCCTCGGGGTCTCGGCTCCGTATGAGTAATAGTCGCTGTTGATGTACCTGTAGGCGTAGTTGTAGTCGAGGCGGCTCACCGCGAACTTGGAGAGCGTCGTGCCCAGCACGTTCGCGCCCGCCGCGCGCAGCCGCTTCAGCGCGTTGATGGCGGACTTGCGCGGCACCTGGTTCGCGGAGACGACCAGGAGCGACCCGTCGGCGAGACGGCTCAGGATGGGTGCGTCCGACAGGCCGACGATCGGCGGAGCGTCGATGATGACGAGATCGTAGCGCTTGGAGAAGCCGCTCAGAGCCGCCGCCATCCGCGAGGAGGAGAGGAGGTCGGCCGGGTTGGGCGGGATGGTTCCGGAGGTCAGGATCGTCACGTTCGGGTACTTCGTCGGACGCAGGAGCTTCGGATAGTCCTCCCTGCGGATGGTGTTGGTGAGCAGATTGCTCAACCCGAGCGTGTTGTCCAGCCCGAACAGGCGGTGCAGGTTCGGTTTGCGCATGTCGGCGTCGACCAGGAGCACGCTGGTGTTCAGCGACGCGAAGTCCTGCGCCAGCTTGTAGGCCGTGGTCGACTTGCCCTCCGACGGCTCCGAGCTGGTCACGAGCAGGGTCCGCGGCATGCCCTCGGTGCCGGAGAACTGCAGCGCCGTCCTGAGCGAGCGGTAGGCTTCCGACAGCCCCGACCGCTGGTCGGCCAGCGCCGCCGTGATCTCCTTCTCCTCGACCGAGGGCAGGATGCCGAGCACCGGGAGCTCGAGTTCCTTCTCAACCTGCTCGGGGTTCGAGAAGGTGTTGTTCAGGAGTTCGAGGATGTAGATCAGCACCGCGCCGAAGACCGCAAACAGCGCCAGCGCCAGCGCCACGTTCACCGTCATGCGCGGCGAATAGGGTCCGCCCGGCAGGACCGCGAGGTCGATCACCGCCGCGTTCTGGGTCTTCAGGTCGGCGCCCACGCCGATGTCGTTCAGCTTGTCGATCAGGCTCTCGTACTGCGACCGGTAGGATTCGACGTCGCGCTTCAGGATCGTGTACTGGATGTTCTTGTCCTGGTAGTCGGCCTGTTCCGCCTCGAGCTCGGCGAGTTTCGCCCGCAGGTCCGCAACCTTGGTCTGCGTCTCCTCGTATTTCAGCCGGATCGAGTCGGTGATCACCGTGATCCCGTTCTCGGCCTGCTTGCGCAGCTCCTGGATCTGCGACTCGAGCTGCTTCATCTCCGGGAAGCCCGGCTTGAACAGCGACAGCTTCTGCTGGTAGTCGGCGCTGAGCTCGGCGATGCGGCTGCGGATGCGCGCCAGCCCTTCGCTCGCCAGCACCTGCTCCAGCCCGTCGCCGCGCCCGGCATCGATCTGCTGCACCAGGCGGCCGTATTCGAGGTTCTCCTCGATCGCCTTGGCCAGCGCCGTGTTGATCGCCGTCATGTTGGCCGCGATCAGCGAGTTCTCGTCGCCGGTCACCGTGATGCCGGCTTCCTTGGCATAGTCCACCAGCGCCTTTTCCGCGGTCTGCAGGCGTTCCTTCACCTGTACGACCTGCTCCTGGATGAACTGGCGTGCCAGGCCGGAGGTCTCGCTGGTCTGGTCCACCCGCTGGTCGATGAAGCTCTGCGCGATCTGGTTGGCGACGCTCTGCGCGTAGGCGGGCTGCTGGTCGCTGAAGCTGACCTTGAGCAGGCTGGTGTTCGTCACCAGGTCGACCGACAGGTTCTGCATCACCCGGCCGATTGCGATCGCCTCGCGCTCCTCGGGCGTGTAGCGCTCGATGTCGGTCGTCCGCTCGATGCCGAAGGCGCGCGAGAACAGGTTGATCGGCGAGAAGTCGGGCTTCGGGAACAGGAAGTCCTCCCGCTCCGTCAGGCCGAGCTCGTAGACCGTGCGCTGCGCCAGCGCGCGGCTCTTCAGCTTCTCGCGGGCCGTCAGGAACGACCGCACGTCGGTGGCCTCCGACACCACCTCGATCTCCTGGAACACCTTGGCCGACGGCACCAGCACCTCGAGCTGCGCGGTCGCCCGGTAGCGCGGCGTCTGCATCATCGTGAACACCGCGCCCGACACCAGGCCGACGGCGAGCAGGAACACGATCAGCCAGCGGTACCGGATGACGTAGAGGAGCAGCGTCAGCGGGTTGAACGTCTCGGGCTCCGGCTCCGGCTCGCGGTAGCCGTAGGCGGCATAGCGATGCGGCCCGTCGTACAGGAATTCCGCCGGCGGCGAGAACGCCGATCCCTGTCCCCCGGGCTGGATCTGTCGGTTCATCTCGAGCAACTCATCGCAGCCGCCACATCACGGAATCACCGCGAGTCTCGAAGCACTGGTCGCGATGCCCAGCGCCTCCTTCAGATTCTGCATAGCGACTTTGGTTTGCGAAGTGAACACGATGATGACGTCGCCGCCGTAAATCCGCGGGTTGGGCCGCCGCCCCGACCGGATTTCGGCCACGTCGAAATTGGCGACCAGCTTCCGCCCGCCGATGTCGCGGTAGACGTAGACCTTCGACTGGTCGGCGATCTGGCGGAAGCCGCCGGCGAGCGCGATCGTCTCCAGCAGCGTGGAACTGCTCGAGACCGGATAGACGCCGGCCTTCGTGACCTCCCCGTCGATGGTGACGCGCTGCCCGAAGGATTCCTTCAGGAAGATGGTCACGTCGGGATTCTGCAGGTAGTTCCGGCCGTAGGCGGCCTCGATCTCCTGCTCCAGCGTCCGCACGCTCTTGCCGGCCGCGTCGACGGCGCCGATCAGCGGCAGGTTGACCCGCCCCGCCGCGTCGATCTGGACGGTCCGGTCGAGCGAATCGGCCTGGAAGACGTCGATCTCCAGCACGTCGTTGGGCGCCAGCGGCTGCTCCTGCCCGTTCTGCGTGTTGGTCGGCGGCGGCAGGTCGCGCACGACCGTCAGCCCGCCGGCGCCGGTCCCGGCCGCCCCCTGCAGCGCCAGCACCTCCTGGGTGGACGCCTCGACGGGCGCCCCCGGCGTCTCCGTCGTCGAGCAGCCGGAGGTCATGGCGGCGGCGATGGCCGCGGCCGCCAGTCCGAACCGCCGCAGGTCGGTTGCCGTCCCGCGCATCAGTCGTCCGCCCGCCGGAACAGCCGGCCGAGGAAGCCGCGCTTCTCCGGCTCGACCGGCCCCGCCTCCCGGTACCGCCCGACCGGCTGGATCGGCATGTCGGCCAGCACCGCGCCCGGCCGCGTCTCCACCATGGCGCGCGCCTCGGCCTCGCCCACCCTGAGGGCGATGGCGTCGCGCGCCCGCGTCAGCGTCGGGCGCCGCCTTCCCGTTCCGTGCGCGTCGGACGCCACGATGTCCACCCTACCCTCGTCCAAGAGCTTCTCCGAAAAATACAACGGCACCTTGCCGAACTCGCCCAGCACCGAGCCGGCGGTGATCTGCATCAGGCATCCGATCCTGTTCAGGCCCTGGATCACCCCGTACGAGGTGCGGATCCACTGGAGCCTCTCCGGATGGGTGATTATCGGGATGAAGCCGGCGCCAATAAGGCGCTCCGCGAACTCCTCCAGCCGCGGCGTCAGCACCGTGTGCGACGGCTCCAGCAGGAAGTAGCGCGACCCGTTCAGCGTCGGCACGGTTCCGGCCTTCAGCTTGTCGGCGAGGTCCGGTGCCACGTGCACGTCCGCCCCGATGACGATGTCGAGCGCAATGCCCTCGGCCGCCAGCGCCGCGCGCAGCGTGCGGATCGCCGTGCGGATCCCGTCGGCGCTGTTCTCGTACATGCCGGGCAGGATGTGCGGCGTGCAGGCCATGCACGCGATCCCGTCGGCCACCGCGATCCGCGCCATCTCGACGGACGTGGCCATGTCCGTGGAGCCGTCGTCGATGCCCGGAAGGATGTGCGAATGAAGATCGATCACCGATAAATCGGCGCCACCAGCGTCACAACCACCTGCCGCTAACGGAACGATCCATGCGGATCCTGGGACCGAATGACGACTGCACTGGGACAGACTGAGGGCTGGCCGCCCTCGTTACTGCTGGCTGACCGAGATCGTCTCGTCTTTCTGGCTGAACACGATCACGCCGCCGACCAGCAGCGCGGTGCCGGCGAGCGTGCCCACGGCCGCCGCCGTCGTGTTCCCCGCCGCGGCCGGCGCATCGTTGCGGACCGCCGCGCAGATGTTGCCGTTGCCCTGCGAGACGAGCGTCATCGACTGGTTGGCGCCGAGATCGACCGTGCAGCCGGTACCGAGCGTCAGCGACGCGGCGCTGTTCGCGCCGACGATGATCGTCGCCCCCCTCTGGAGCGCCGCCTGGTTCTGCACCGGCGAGAAGCCCGCCGCCTGCGAGATCCGCACGTTGCCCGTGACGCTGTCGACCTTGCCGATGATCCGGGCTGTCGAGGACACCACGCAGGCGCATTCCTGCGCAAAGGCCGCCCCGGCGGCGAGGGTCATCCCGGCGGCCATGGCTGCAGCGTAAAACGTCGATGTGATCCGCATCACTTCCCTCTGTTGCTTTTAGCACTAGCCTGTATGCGACCGCTATCACAGCGCCCGGAGGCGTTCAACCGGCAACGGATCGGACCGTGGTCGGTGAGGATCAATATTTGTAACGCCGGGGACCCCGGCAAGGATAGTCGGCAAGCTGTCGGCACTGCGCCGGAAAGGTCTTTCTCGATTGCGCAAAAGTCTTTCCTGCCGGATCGACTGGCATCCCTGCGGGCCGCTACAGGCACGACTGCGGGGATGCGGGGCCGGCGGATGAATTGCGCGGGCGGCAGGCCCGGCGTGATCAGTCCTCGTCCTCCCGCGGCGCGCGCCCGGTCTTGCGCCGGACCGTTTGTAATCTAACGAAGTAGAGCTAAGTTTAGCCTCTGCCTGACGGGCGCTCTCGCGAAAGCGACACCTTGCGCTGCCTCCGCGACAATCGGGCGCGTGGTCTTGCTTTCGATTCGCGCTTGACTTGCGGGCCTGCCGCCGACACCCGGCATGGTCTTGTCCCGGCGCCGCCTCCCCCTGCGTCGCTCCGGCGCGAGGTCTTTGCGCCTGCCGCCGGCCGCCGCAGGCGCGAATCACGACTTCACGATCGTCTCCGAGACGATGCCCTTGCGCGCGAAGACGTTGCGCGTGTCGACCACCAGCCGCGCGTGCCGCGCCACCAGCGCGTAGTCGACCGCGTCGTGGTCGGTCGACACCACGACGGCGTTGTAGCCCGACAGGCTCTCGGCCGTCGGCGCCACCGACCGGACGCCCTCGTACTGGCCGTGCTCGCGCGTCGAAGGGATCGCCGGCACGTGCGGGTCGTGGTAGTCCACCGCCGCCCCCCGGGCCGACAGGATGTCCATCAGGTGGAAGGACGGGCTCTCGCGGATGTCCGACACGTTCTTCTTGTAGGCGAGGCCGAGGATCAGGATGCGCGCGGCGCTGAGCGAGGTCTTCTGGCGCAGGTCGAGATGCCGTTCGAGGCTGGCGATCACGTAGCGCGGCATCGACACGTTGATCTCGCCGGCGAGCTCGACGAACTTCGTCGTCAGGCCGAACTCGCGCGACTTCCAGGTCAGGTAGAACGGGTCGATCGGGATGCAGTGGCCGCCGAGCCCCGGCCCCGGGTAGAACGGCATGAAGCCGAAGGGTTTCGTGGCGGCGGCGTCGATCACCTCCCACACGTCGATCCCCATGGCGTCGTAGATCATCTTGAGCTCGTTCACGAGCGCGATGTTGACGGCCCGGAACACGTTCTCGGTGATCTTCACCGCCTCCGCCACCGCGGGCGTCGACACCGTCACCACCCGCGCCACCACCGCGCCGTAGAAGGCCTGCACCAGCGCCGAGGCCACCGGCCCCTCCCCCGCCACCACCTTGGGGATCGAGGCGGTGTGGAACTGCGCGTTGCCCGGGTCCTCGCGCTCGGGCGAGAAGCCGAGGAAGAAGTCGGTCCCGCTAGCGAGCCCGCCCTGCTCCAGGATCGGCTTCACCACGCCGTCGGTGGTGCCCGGGAAGGTGGTCGATTCCAGCACCACCAGCTGGCCGCGCCGCAGATGCGCCGCGATCGTCTCGGCCGTTCCGGTCACGTATTTCAGGTCGGGCTCGCGGTGGCGCGTCAGCGGCGTGGGCACGCAGATCACGATCACGTCGCAGGCGCCGAGCCGCGCGAAGTCGGCCGTCGCCGAAAACCGACCGGCCGCGACGAAGCCGGCGAGTTCCTCCGACCGGACCGCGTCGATGTAGGACCGCCCCTCCGCCAGCGCCGCGACCTTGCCCATGTCGACGTCGAAGCCCACCGTCCTGAACCCGCCCCGCGCGCAGGCCGCCGCCAGCGGCAGCCCGACATAGCCGAGCCCGATGACCCCGACGACGGCCTCGCGGCGGGTGAGCTTGTGACCCAGCCCATGATCCGATTGCGACTCGACCTGTCCGTTCATGCAGATACCAACCGTTTCTCTCGTTCAGACTGCGCTGCCGGTCCGATCCGGCAGCGGCGTTCTTTTGGCGACATGTTCCAGATGCCGCAGCATCCTCATGGCGAGTTCCTTGCGGTCGTAGCGCCGCGCGGCCACGGGTCCGTTCGCCGCCAGCGTCTCCAGCAGCGTCCTGTCCTGGTCGAGCTGGCGCAGCAGCCGGCACAGTTCGGGTGCATTCTCCGGCTCGAACGCGATCCCCACCTTCTCGCGCTCGACGATGCCCGCCGATTCGCCCTCGACTCCGTGGAGCACCGGAATGGCCATGCCCATGCACTCGAACAGTTTCGACGGAATGACGGAGCGGAAGAGGTCGGTCCGCTTCAGGTGGATGATCGAGACGTCGAGGAGCGACCAGTAGCGGACCACCTCGTCCTTGCTGACCGTGTCGACGAAGACCACGTTGTCCAGTCCCTCCAGCCTCGCTCGCTCCTGAAGCGCGGCCTTGCTCGCTCCGTCCCCCAGGAGCAGGAGCCGGAACCGCTCGCCGTCGGGTTCGCGCTTCAGCTGCGCTGCCGCGTCGAGGAGGGTGTCGAGCCCGTGGGCCATGCCGTGCGTCCCGATATAGCCCGCCACGAACTTGCCCCGGAGCCCGTGCCGGTCCAGCAGGGCCTCGTCCTTCGGCCGCGGCTGGAACCGGCTCGAATCGATCCCGTTCGTGATGACCTCGACCTTCGACGGATCGATTCCGCGGCGCTGGAGATCGCCGCGGAAGGACTCCGTCACCGAGACGACGAGCGCCGCTCGGCGATAGAGGAACAGCTCGACCTGTTCGAGCCAGTCGAGAACCCGGCTCTTCGACATGGCACCGACGGCGCGGATCGATTCCGGCCAGAGGTCCCGCAGTTCGAACACGAACGGAATGCGCTTGCCGAGACCGACGACATAGGCGGCGACAGCGGTGAAGAACTGCGGCGAGGTGCCGACCACGACGTCGGCCTTGCGGACGAAGGGCGCGGCAGCCGTCGCGCTGATCATGTAGCTGACATAGTCGGCGATGCGCCTGGAAAAACCCTCGTTGGCCGTCACGTAGGACCAGACCCGGATCACCGTGATCCCGGACATCGTCTCCTTCTGCCAGAGCCGGTTCCGGTAGCCCGCGAAGACCTTTCCCTGCGGGAAGTTCGGGGCGCAGGTGATCACGGTCACCTCGTGCCCTGCGGCGACCCATTCCCGGCAATGCTCGAAGGTCCGGCTCGCCGGGGCATTGACCTCCGGAGGGAAATTGTCGCTGAGAAAAAGGATGTGCATCAGAATGTGCCTGAAGGGTCGTGAGCCGGCCGCCAGTTGAACCGCACGGTGCTGCGTCCTGCCTGAAGCCCGACGACGAGGCAAGCCGACGGCACCGTGGTTCCGAACTCGGGATGGTAGGTGCTCGCCTGGACGCTCGCGGTGCCGGTCTCGACCGCCCATTCCACGACATCGCCACGGCCGGAGACCGCATGGCCATGCGCGCCGTCCATGGCGACCTTCCAGGAAGGGTGGAAGTGGAATCGCGCTTCGGCTTTCTCCTTACCGGCGCCGAGCCTGTCCTCGACCGTCATGCCGTCCGCCCGCAGGGCCAGCACTCGCCGGTGGACCGGTCGTCCCGGCAGCCTCGAGTACCCGTCATGCGAACAGGATATCGTCGTCGCCGCACCGTCCGGGCCGATCGAGACATCGAACGGCCGCGCCCTTCGTGCCACGCGGAAGGCCGACCAGATCTCGGACGAGTTCGTGTCACCCGCCACGACCGTGTTGTGCGCGGCCGACCCCCGCTGCCGCAGCCGTTCCGGTCCGGCGGCATAGACGGACGTTCCGGAATTGACGAGCACGCGCTGTCCGTGCACGGACAGTTCGAAGGACAGCGTATCGGCATGAGCATGGCCGGGCAGATAGTCCGGGCCGACCCGCGCCACGTCGACCAGGGCCACCGCCGGCCCGGCCTCGAGGCGGGCATAGCCGCTTTCGCGCAGCAGGCCCGCGCCGGGCGGCCCGGCCGGGTCGAAGCCGAGCCGCGCCGCATAGCCGTCCAGTTCCGCCGGAGCCGGCGCCACGCCGAACGCCGCATCGTTGAAGAACGCGATCTCGCCGTCGGGATGGCACATGGCCGCGAGCCAGCGCCGCATCGGCTCGATGCGGTGGGTGACGAGGTCGTCGGTTCCGGCCGCGAGCCCGCGCGCGTCCGGATAGGCCCGCCACAGGTTCGCGAGATCGAGCGCGTCCTCCAGTGCCAGCGCATGATACATCGTGCTGAGCTCGAAATGGCCGCCGTCGGCCAGGATCTGCTCCGGGATTTCCCGCTTCAGGATTCGGGCGGCCTTTGACAGCCAGCCCGACGCCTCGTCGCCCTGGAAGAAGCTGCCCGCGAAGGCCAGCGCCTTGGCATTGGCGAACAGATGATTGCCGAGCAGGTGGTGTTCCAGCCGCCGCGACAGCCAGCGCGCCTGAACGGCCAGGCTCTGCACCGCCTCCGCCGACAGCCGGTTGCCTCCGAGCGCCCATTTGATCCAGTTCACGATCCGCAGCGACGTCGGATAGGGTTCCCATCCGGTCCCCTCGCCCGGCGGATTCTCCGCCACCCAGCGCCGGATCAGCGCCTCGTGCCAGGGACTGCGCTCCCGCGCGGCGATGGCGTTCAGGTCGTCGAAGTAATGGAGGTTGTAGCGCCACAGCTTGTCGCTGCGCCCGTCGTCCCAGCCGCCGGCGAGACTGCCCGCCTGGTTCAGGAAACGGAACGCGTCGGGGCCGGTCTGGCTCGGGCGCCGTTCCGCCGGCAGGACCCAGATGCCGCCGCGATCCCGCAGGGCGGGAGCCGGCGAAAGGTCCGGCTTCGGCCGGTGCAGCCGGAACCAGGCCCGTCCGCCGATCTGGATCGGCTTCAGGTGGCGGACCGTATGCCAGAGCAGGATGGCCTGCCCGATCCGCTGTCTCAAGCGAAGAGCCCCTCCAGCGCCGCCACGATGCGCTCGCCGGTGCGGCCGTCCCACTTTTCCGGAATCCCGCCCTTCTTCCAGCCATGCTCGAACAGGCGGTCGAGAGCCGCGTGCAGGGAAGCCGGATCCGTGCCCAGAATCTCGTTGGTGCCGACCGACACCGTCTCGGGCCTCTCGGTCGAGTCCCGCAGCGTCATGCAGGGCACCCCCATAACGGTCGTCTCCTCGGTGATGCCGCCGGAATCCGTGATCACCGCCTTGGCATGGCGCACGAGGTGGTTGAATTCCAGATAGGGCTGCGGGTCGACGAGATGCAGGTTCGCCGGCAGGGTTCCCAGCGCCTCCAGCGACTTTCGCGTGCGCGGATGCACGGGGAACACGACCGGCTGTCCCCGCGTGCCCTTCCCGATGGCCCCGAGCAGCCGGTCGAGGTGGCCGGTCTCGTCCACGTTCGAGGGCCGGTGCAGGGTCAGGACGAAGTACCCTCCCGCCGCCAGCCCGAGATCCTGCCAGAAGCCCGCGGGCCGCAGCCGCTCCATGTTCGCCAGCAGCGTGTCGATCATGGTGTTGCCGACGAAGAAGATGCGATCGTCCGCCACGCCGGACCGGCGCAGATTGTCGTTGGCGAAGGCGCTGGTGGTGAAGAACCAGTTGCTCACCGCATCCGTGGCCATGCGGTTGATTTCCTCCGGCATCGCCCAGTCGCCCGAGCGGATGCCCGCCTCGACATGCGCGACCGGGATCTTCATCTTCTGCGCGGTGATGGCGCAGGCCATCGTCGAGGTGACGTCGCCGACGACGAGGCAGAGCGCGCTCGGGGCCTTGAGCAGCAGCGTCTCGTAGCGGACCATGATCGCCCCGGTCTGCTCCGCCTGGGTGCCGGAGCCGACCTCCAGGTTGACGTCCGGATGCGGGATGCCGAGCTGGTCGAAGAAGTCGCCAGACATCCGGGCGTCGTAGTGCTGCCCCGTGTGGACGAGCCGGTGCCGCAGCGGGCCGCCGGCCGCCCGCCTGCGCTCCATGGCATGGATGATCGGCGCGACCTTCATGAAGTTCGGACGCGCGCCCGCGATGATGTCGATGACGGTCATGGCCGCAGCGCCTCCGCGATGTCGATGGAGACCCGCGCCACTTCGAAGGTCTCGGCAGGGGGAATGGGCGGCGGTCCGCCTGTCTCGACCGCGCGCAGGAAGGCGGCGGCGCAGGCCTTCTGGCCCTTGTCCTGCCGCCACAGCGACATTCGCGAGAAGCCCTTCCAGCCGAAGCCGGTCAGCCTGCGGAAATTGTCGAGCTGAAGGATCCGTCCCTCGGAGAAGATCTCCAGCCGTTCCTTGGGAAAGCTCCGCGATCCGTTGGCGAAATAGTGGACCGTCCCCACCGAGCCGTCCGAGAACGACAGGGTCACGGTCGCGGTGTCGCCGGTTCGTCCCGCCATCGCCCGGGCGTCGAACGCGGCGATCGGCGAATCCGCGAGGAACCGCAGCAGGTCGATGAAGTGGCAGGCTTCGCCGACGATCCTGCCGCCGCCCGCCTCCCGGTCCTGCGTCCAGTGTTCGGGCGGGATCGCGCCGGCATTGACGGTCATGACGAATGATTTCGGCCCGCCGGACCCCGCAAGCAGCGCCCGCGCCTTCACGACGTGCGGTGCGAAGCGGCGGTTGAATCCCACCATCAGCAGCCGCCCCTCGCCTCTCGCCGCGGCCGCCGCATGCGCGGCCTCGATCTGCTCCAGTTCGGCATGCGTCAGCGCCAGCGGCTTCTCCACGAAGGCGTGCTTGCCCGCTTCCAGCGCCCGGCACGCGAAATCGGCATGGCTGTCGTGGCGCGTGGCCACGACGACGGCGCCGACGCCCGGATCGCCGAGCACCGCCGCGGCATCGGTGGTCGTCGTCTCGAAGCCGAACTTGCGGCCGGCATGCAGGCCCGTCACGCCCGCGCTGGAGGCGACGCTGACGAGGCGCGCGCCGGCCGACCGGAAGGCAGGGATCAGCACGCCCGTCGCATAATTGCCCGCCCCGATGACGCCGAGGCCGGTCCTGCCCGAAGCCGACATTGCCGCCGCCGCGGGCAGCGTCACGGTGCGGCGGGTCGGTCCGCCGGACCCCGCATCGTCCGTGGCCGGATAGTCGAGCAGGATGCCGAGCGATGGTTCCCCGCCCGTCACGAGATCGTAGGCGTCCGCCGCGTCGGCGAGCGCGAAGCGGTGCGAGATCAGCGGCTCGACGTCGAGCCGTCCCTCCGCCAGCATGTCGAGCACCGCTTCGAAATTGCGCTGCTCGGTCCAGCGCACGAAGCCCACCGGATAGTCCTGCCCCTTTTCCTCGTAGTCGGGGTCGTAGCGGCCGGGCCCGTAGGAGCACGACACCTGGAACTGCAGCTCCTTCTCGTAGAAATCGGCCCGGGAGAGTTCCAGCCCGGCCACGCCCACGAGAACGATGCGGCCGCGCTTGCGGCACATCAGGGCGGCCTGGTGCATCGGCTCGCTGCTCTTCGTCGACGCCGTGATGATGACGGCATCCACGCCGCGCCCCCGCGAGAAAGCCTCTGCCGCCGCCACCGGGTCGGCGCCGGCGGCGAGGTCCACCGTCGCCGCGCCGAAGCGTTCGGCGAGCCGCAGCTTGGCCGGATCCATGTCGATGCCGAGCACCCGGCAGCCATGCGCCCGCAGCAGCTGCACCGTCATCAGGCCGATCAGGCCGAGCCCCGTCACCACCACCGCCTCGCCGAGCGTCGGCTGCACCAGCCGGATGCCCTGCAGGGCGATCGCGCCGAGCACGGTGAAGGCGGCCGCGTCGTCCGACACGCCGTCTGGCACCCGCGCGCAGAGGTTGACCGGCACCGCGACCGCCTCCGCATGGCGTCCGTTGGAGACCACGCGGTCGCCCGCCGCGAAGCCGGCGACGCCGCTTCCCGCCTCGATCACCGTTCCGACGTTGCAGTATCCGAGCGGCAGCGGCTGGTCGAGCTTGCTGAACACGGCGTCCAGCGTCGGCGCCAGGCCGTCCGTGCGCATCTTGGCCAGCACCTGCCGCACCCGCTCCGGCTGCTGCCGTGCCTTGCCGAGGAGGCCGGCCTTGCCGAAATCGACCAGCATCCGCTCGGTGCCGGCCGACACCAGCGTCCGCCGCGTCCGGATCAGCACCTGCCGACGCCCGACGGCCGGATACGGCACCTCGGCCACCTCCGTGACGCCCGTGCGCAGGGATTGGAGAATCTGTTTCATGCCGCCGTTCGATACTCCGATTCGATGCCGCGCGTCAGACACGCCTTCAACTTTTGCATGTGAGCCATCGCGCCGTACGCCCCGGCCCGCTCCATTTCTCATGGAACCTGGCGCGCTCGCTTGCCCAGAGTAAGCGAGAAGACTGCCCCGCTATTCCCGGCGCTGCACCAGCCTTACTGATCACCTTTGCATCGGCACATTATGGGAAATCGGCCTTGACGCTGCTGCAGGCCCGACCGGGCGATGCGTCGGCGTCACGGCCTGCCGTCTCCTCGCCCAGCGGCGCGGCGGCCGCCTCTGCGACGTCATTGCAGCGCCGGAACGTGGAAGGATTCCGTGGATAGGAATTTTTTCTTCAATAGGTAACCCTCTGATCTGGTTGCATGCTGGTAGGGCGACAGGGCCCTCGGCCGAAGAATCGTCACCGTCCTTTATCCACGCCCCCCGCGACCGGGCGCATCCTTGGGACACGGCGCCGGATCGATCCCCGATGCGGGCCACGGATACAAGGAGACTGCGCATGCAATACGACGATATCCACCCCGCCGAGACCTTCGCCGAACCGGCCGGCGCCTTCGACACCTACATGAACGCCTTCGAGGCCTTCAAGGCCGAGAACGACGCCCGGCTGCTCGCGCTCGAGACCCGCAAGGCGGTCGATCCGCTCGTCGAGGACAAGCTCGCCCGCATCGAGGGGACGCTCGTCAAGGTCGACCAGGAGATCCTGCGCCTGAAGCGCCCGGTGCTCGGCCGGCCCGACGGCCCGAGCGAGGCCAAGAGCGCCTTCGAGCGCTATGTCCGCCGCGGCGATCCGTCCTACCTGCTCTCGCTGGAAGGCAAGGGCCTGAGCGTCGGCTCCGAGCCCGACGGCGGCTTCCTGGTGCCCGACGAATCGGAGACCGCGCTGTTCGGCGAGCTGAAGGAGCTCTCGCCGATCCGCCGCATTTCCGGCCACCTCACCGTCTCGTCCAGCGTCTACAAGCGGCCTTTCGTCACCGCCGGGGCCGCCACCGGCTGGGTGGGCGAAACCGACGATCGCCCCGTCACCGGCACGCCGAAGATCGCCGAGCTCTCCTATCCCACGATGGAGATCTACGCCTGCCCGGCCGCCACCGGCAAGCTGCTCGACGATGCCGCCGTCGACATCGACGCCTGGCTGAACCGCGAGATCGTCGATGCCTTCGCCAATGCCGAAGGCAGGGCCTTCGTCTCGGGGACCGGCGTCAGCCAGCCCAAGGGCTTCCTCGCCTACGACCAGGTCGTCGACGCCGCCTGGACCTGGGGCAAGGTCGGCTTCGTCGCCACCGGCGTGGCCGGCGGCCTGCCGGCCGAATATCCGGCCGACGTGCTCTACGACCTCGTCTTCGCGCTGAAGGCGGGCTACCGCCGCAACGCGCGCTTCGTCATGAACCGCATGACCCAGTCCGCCATCCGCCGCATCAAGGACGACAACGGCAACTATCTCTGGCAGCCCGATCTCGCCGGCAGCCTGCGTCCCACGCTGCTCGGCTTCCCGGTCGAGGAATGCGACGACATGCCCGACATCGCGCCCGGCTCGGCGAGCCTCGCCTTCGGCGACTTCCAGCGCGGCTATCTGGTGGTGGATCGCCGCGGCGTCCAGGTGCTGCGCGATCCCTACTCGGCCAAGCCCTACGTGCTGTTCTACGTCACCAGGCGCGTCGGCGGCGGCATCAGCGACTTCAACGCCATCAAGCTCCTGAAGTTCGCGGCCTGAGCCTCGCCTCCCGGCGGCGCCGCGTCTCCGGGAGGTGTGCGAGAGGCAGGGGCAGAGGCGCCCGCGGCGATCCTCCACGTCGCGGCGTGCCGGCCCCGGCCCGCGGGCG
>Ga0208243_1000344_pt1 | contig 29261 bp, 29 predicted proteins | sample Subbio2Aug_QV12A_FD_184826 | JGI IMG/M metagenome (GOLD analysis project Ga0208243, IMG submission 184826) | Serpentinite rock and fluid subsurface biosphere microbial communities from McLaughlin Reserve, California, USA - CR12Aug_QV12A (SPAdes) | ecosystem: Environmental > Terrestrial > Deep... | reverse complement strand
TCTGTCTTAAATTCATTATCATACTACTCAACCTTTACTAAAAATATTCTATATATATATACTATAAATAAATAAAAAATCCTTTATTAACCGAACATTTTTTCTGTCCTTTGATACTTTTGACATTTTTTGAGTTTTTATACATATTTCAAGGACTCTAGCTGAAAAGGGGCTGTTGCACAACTAATTAAGAGTTAGTTGCTGAAATAGCTCCTTATTTACTAAAAAATGGAAAAAGCGAGTTCCGAAAAACCCGCAAATCCAGTGTGTCACTGGGACGCTTCAGTGTGTCACTGGGACGCTTTGTTTGACACCTTGAAGGTAATCAGTTTACAAAGGCATATATAATAAGAATTTTAGAAATCAGCTGACTTAGGTGTTCTAGGGAAGGAAACAACGTCCCTTATATTAGCCATCCCTGTTAGATACATAATAGCTCTTTCAAAGCCTAGTCCATATCCAGCGTGTCTTGCACTACCATATTTTCTCAATTCTAAATACCACCAGTATTCTTCTTTATCAAGACCCATGGCATCCATTCTGTCTTCGAGAATTTCTAATTGATCTTCCCTTTGGCTTCCACCAATAATTTCTCCAACTCCTGGAACCAATAGGTCCATTGCTGCCACAGTTTTTCCATCTTTATTAAGTTTCATGTAGAAGGCTTTGATATCCTTCGGATAATCCGTTACAAATACAGGCTTTTTAAATATCTTTTCTGTCAGATATCTTTCATGCTCTGTTTGAAGGTCACAACCCCAATCTACAGGGTATTCAAAGCTTTCCTTTGATTCCTTCAGCAGTTCAATAGCCTTAGTATAAGTAACCTTACCGAAGTCTGAATTTACCACATTGTTTAATCTTTCTAATAACCCTTTGTCAATAAAATTGTTAAAGAACTCCATTTCTTCTGGTGCATTTTCTAAGACATAGTTAATGATATATTTTAACATTGCCTCCGCCATTTCCATGTTATCATTTAGGTCTGCAAATGCCATCTCTGGCTCAATCATCCAAAACTCGGAGGCATGTCTCGCAGTATTGGAGTTTTCTGCCCTAAAGGTTGGTCCAAAGGTATATATGTTTCTAAAGGCCAATGCATAGGCTTCTCCCTGCAGCTGTCCACTAACGGTTAAACTAGTTTCCTTACCAAAGAAATCCTTTGTAAAATCCACTTCTCCCTCTTCAGTCATTGGAGGTTTCATAGGATCTAAGGTTGTAATCCTAAACATTTCACCTGCTCCCTCTGCATCGCTTCCAGTAATAATAGGTGTATGTACATAAACAAAGCCTTTTTCTTGGAAGAACTTATGAATTGCAAATGCAGCCAGTGATCTAACTCTAAATACTGCTGAGAAAGTGTTACTTCTAGGTCTTAAATGGGCAATCTCCCTTAAAAACTCGAAGGAATGCTTTTTCTTCTGTAGCGGATACTCACTGCTGGAGCCACCTTCCACAGCAATTTTAGTAGCCTTAATTTCAAAGGGCTGTTTCGCATCAGGTGTTAACTCTAGCTTACCTTCTACCCTAACAGATGTACTAATAGGAAGCTTTGCTATTTCATTAAAATTCTCAATGCCTTCTTCAAATACAACCTGAAGGTTTTTCAAAAAGGAACCATCATTTAATTCAATAAATCCAAATGCCTTTGATGCCCTTAGTGTTCTGATCCAGCCTTCAACTACTATTGTCTGGTCTGCGTATTTATCTATGTTTCTATAGATGTCTTTGATAAGTACAGATTTCATAACCTTTCCTCCTCTTTAATATATATTTAAATATAAAAAAGCCATCATCCCTAAAAAGTAAAGGGACGAAGGCTATGTCTTCGCGGTACCACCCTAATTGTCATATATATGACCGGCTCCTTAGCAGTATAAAAAGCTATACTGCCCACTGAATAACGGTGTGGCTCCGTCTAAGTCTACTTGCAATAAGCTTTCGGTTAGAAACTCCAAGATGTTCTTCCATACAGGCTTTATATCGGTCTTCCACCGTCACCGACTCGCTAAAATACTTCCTATATTTACTCTTCTCTTCATAGTCTTTTAAATATAATATTAAAAATATTATAAACATAAAAAAATTAAATGTCAAAGGATTTAGAATATATTATGCCCAGAATTTCTGTAAGCATTCACGGGTCTTTGACACTTATAAAATATAAACCCAATTCAAAAGCTTGAAAAGGCTTATTTTTTTTATGTTTTTTTAAAATAATGCTTTCGTACTAACTCGTACTATGGTATAATATAGGTATAAATATATGTTTGGAGGGTACTTTATGAGGTTAAAAGTTTCTAAATCCAAAAATTCTTTATCCCTTTACGTTATCAAAGATGTTGTTACTAAAGAAAAACGCACATCCAAAATAGTTCAAAAATTAGGTACATTCGATGAACTCTCTAATAAATTAAATGGTCAAGACCCTTATGCATGGGCTAAACAGTACATTTCAGAGCTCAACGAAAAGGAAAAAGAAGAATCTAGTAAAGTTATGGTTCAATACTCTCCCACTAAGCTCATTGCCAAAGAAAAACAACGTTCTTTTAATGGTGGCTACTTGTTTCTTCAAAAAATTTATCACGAGCTTGGACTTCACAACATCTGCAAAGAAATTTCCAAGCGTCACAAGTTCACTTACAACCTCGACTCGATTCTTTCAAGACTCCTTTACGGAAGAATTATTTTCCCAAGTTCAAAGCTTTCTACATATAACTTAGCATCAACCTTTCTAGAAGAGCCAGATTTTGAAATTCAACATGTTTATAGAGCTCTTGAAGTGATTTCTAGTGAAACAGACTTTATTCAGTCTGAACTCTATAAAAATAGCCTAAAGCTTTCCAAACGAAATACTGGCATTCTTTACTATGACTGTACTAATTATTTCTTTGAAATCGAGCAAGAGGAAGGGTTAAAACAGTATGGCTACTCCAAAGAGCACAAGCCCAATCCTATTGTTCAAATGGGGCTTTTTATGGATGGTGACGGTATCCCCCTTGCATTTAGTATTACCAAGGGAAATACAAATGAGCAGCTCACTTTAAGACCTTTAGAGCAGAAAATTCTTGATGATTTTAAGCTTTCTAAATTTGTTGTCTGTACTGATGCTGGTCTTGCTTCCAAAGATAATAGGGTTTTTAATGATCAGGGACAAAGGGCTTTCATCACCACTCAATCGGTTAAAAAACTTAAAAAGCACCTCAAAGAGTGGGCTCTTTCCAATGAAGGATGGCATTTAAGCTGTGATAACATTATCTATGATATCTCTGTTATTGATGAAGACAAGTTTATTGATAAAACCTTCTTTAAAGAACGTTGGATTAAGGAAGATGGCTTGGAGCAAAAGTTGATTGTCACTTATTCAGTCAAATACAGAGATTATCAAAGAAACATTAGAAATTCTCAAATCGATCGTGCTGTTAAGGTCATTGAAACTAATCCTTCTAAGCTTCAAAAAAGCAATCAGAACGATTACAAACGCTTTATTGAAAAAACCAGTGTGACTCCTGATGGTGAAGTTGCTGAAAAAGACCTTTATAGTCTTGATTTAGAAGTGATTGCAAAGGAAGAAGCCTATGATGGGTTTTATGCAGTATGCACTAACTTAGAAGATGAGGCAGCTGAAATTATCAAGGTTAATCACAGACGCTGGGAGATTGAAGAATGCTTTAGAATTATGAAAAGTGAATTTAAAGCAAGACCCGTATACCTCACAAGAGATGATCGTATTGAAGCACATTTTACAACATGTTTCTTAGCAATGGTGCTCTACAGATATCTTGAAAAACGCTTAGACAGTAAATTTACCTGTGCTGAAATCGTACGAGGGTTAAGGGATATGAATTTTTATGAAATCCATGGTGATGGATTCATTCCAACGTATACTCGAAGGGATTTTACAGACGCTCTTCATGAGGCTTTTGGCTTCAGAACAGATTATCAAATTATTAAAAACAACCACATGAAAAAAATTTTTAAAGACACGAAAAGATAAAAAAAGTACGCACTTTTTGAACACATAAAGAAAGCCTGAAGCCTAGTCTTTACAATAGGTTTCAAGCTTTTTTCTTTTTTCAACTGTCAAAGATGGGATATTACCATTTATTATTAACAATTACAATATTATGAACAATACTAATTCATATAAGAAGGACTTTATTCATCTTTTTTTATTTCATAAAGAACTTTCCTAATAAAACAATTGGAAGGTTAAAGGATAATCTTTAACCTTCCCAAAGAATTATTGTTTCTGCTTTAAATGATTATTTAAATCTTCTACTAGCTTGCTAACATCTATACCGTGTACCTTTCCAGCATCTCCGATGCTTTCCATAGTGGCACCGGGTCAGCCAAGGCAGTGTAAACCATACTTCATAAAAATATTAGCAGTTTCACGGTCTAGTCTCAACACGTCCATTATGGTCATATCTTCAGTAATCCTAGTCATGTTTATTCCTCCTTATATAAGATATATTAATAATATCTCCACTTTTAGTTGAAATAAACAGTAGATTTTAGTGGTGCTTTTAGTTATCCACATGGACCACAGAACTATGCACAGGTGTTCGGTGGATAGTGTGGATAATTTTCCTTGTTTTGTAGATACATTTCTTTAGTTATAAACATATGAATAAACCTACACTTCAAAATATTATTTTCCAATAGGAAGTATCTTCTATAATCCTCTAGGTTAGCCTCTGAAAAGACTGGCAAATTTGGATCCTCAAACTCGTTATAATATGTTCCCTCTATTGTAAAACCACAGTTTAGATAGCATTTTTGAGCCCTTATATTAAACTCCGCCACTCTTAAAACAAGCCTTTTCATATTCATGGTTTCAAAATAATAACGTATAAAGCTTTTCAGGCTATCAGTTCCATATCCACAGCTCAATTTATTTGGATCAAATACTATTCCTAATTCACTACTCTTTCTTACCCACTTTATATTTCTTAATGAAATATAACCTACCAATTCATTTTGATGATTAAAAACAACAAAGCACTTCCTTGTAAATGAATAGGTTTTTTTTGAAAACCAGTAGTCCTTTTGTTTTTTATTCATTTTTGGCATAGTATAGCTAAAGAATACCGGATCTGTATGCTCTCCCCATAGCTGCATTTCTTCAACATGCCTCCGCTCCATTCGTTTTATATAAGTCTTTCTCCCCCATATCATAAACTCATAACCCTCCGTCAAACTGTCCCTATTTTATATTAGATAACCTCTTAGGTTTATAATATGCCTTAGCCTGAATAAAGTTATATAAATCTAAGCCTCTCTGTATTTTTCATAGTCTAAGAATTTCTGAAATTCCCCTAGCCATACTAGTTCTACGGAACCTGTTTCTCCATGTCTATGCTTTGCTATTATTACCTCTGCAAGATTTTTTTTATCACTATCAGCATGATAATATTCATCTCTATATAGGAACATTACAAGATCCGCATCCTGCTCTATTGCTCCTGATTCTCTTAAGTCTGATAATATAGGTCTATGATCTGCTCTTAGCTCCGGGGCTCGCGAAAGCTGTGATAGAGCAATTACTGGACAGTCTAACTCCTTAGCCATTATTTTTAGATTTCTAGATATAGCTGAGATTTCCTGCTGGCGACTTTCGGATCTTCTATCCCCCTGCATCAGCTGTAGATAGTCCACAAGAATTAGATCTAGTCCCTTTTCCATTTTAAGTCTTCGACATTTAGATCTCATTTCTAATATTGATATTCCGGGGGTATCGTCAAAGTATATTTTTGATTGAGATAATGGTATCATAGCTTGGGCAATTTTTCCCCATTCATCCTCATTTAGATTGCCTATCTGTATTTTCCTTAGGTCTACCATTGCTTCGGCAGCTAGCATTCTCAACATAAGCTGTTCCTTAGACATCTCTAAGCTAAATAACGCAACTGAAGCCCCTGCCTTTAGTGCAGCATTTTGTGCTAAATTTAGTGAAAAAGCTGACTTCCCCATAGCGGGTCTGGCAGCCACCAGTATTAGGTCTGTCTTGTGTAGTCCACTAAGCTTCCTATCTAAATCTATGAAACCTGAGGTCATTCCAGTTATACCTACTTTATTTTCATAAAGCTGCTCTATCTGATCAAAAGTATGGGCTAATACATCCTGGATGGGGGTAAAGCCTTCCTTTGATCTATTTTGGGACAAGTCGAAAATAGACTTTTGTGCTTGCTCTATTACTTCATTTACATGCACATCTGAGGTATAGCCTAGATTTATTATTTCCTCAGAGGACCTGATTAGATTCCTAAGGGTTGCCTTTTTTTCAACTATATCTGCATAATATTTAATATTTGACGCAATAGGTACTCCTGAAGCTAGGCTTGTTAAATAAGGTATTCCTCCAATTGCCTCAAGGGTGCCTCTGGCCTTTAACTCTTCGGTTAATGTAACTAAATCAACCGGCTCATTTTTTGAAAACAAGCTGAATATTGATTCAAATATCTCTTTGTGGGCCTCCTTATAAAAATCATCTGGCTTTAGAATTTCAAGCGCTATCATGATAGCCTCTCTGTCCAAAAGCATTGACCCTAAAACTGACTGCTCTGCTTCAATATTATGAGGAGGCACCTTACTAAATAAATTCATCCCATCCATTTAAAACCCTCCTAAATGAAAGGTTGGAGTAGTACTCCAACCCAGTGACCTATTCTTCAATAACGCTAACCTTTAGCTTTGCCACAACCCCAGGATAAATTTTAACATCAATTGTTCTACTTCCCATTTCTTTAATAGGGTCCGGTAATACAATTTTTCTCTTATCTAATTGTATTTTGTGCTGCTTTTCAAAGGCCTCTGCTATCTCCTTAGATGTAACCGATCCAAATAACCTGCCACCTTCGCCGGCCTTCGTCTTGATAATTACTGTTAATTCTTGTATTCTTTCAGCTAATGCCTTTGCATCACTTAGTTCTTTATCCTTTTTATTTTGTTGAGCTTGTTTTTGCTCACTAAGAGTCTTCATATTTCCAGCAGTTGCTTCAACAGCTAAATTTTTAGGAAATAAAAAATTTCGGGCATATCCATCACTAGCATTTACCACATCACCCTTTTTTCCTTGCCCCTTAACATCCTGTAATAAAATTACCTTCATTTACCTTCACCTTCCCTAAAGTATTCTTCTATAACCTTTTCTAGTTCCTTTAATGCATTCTCTATTGTATAACCCTCCAGCTGAGCACCAGCAACGGTTAAATGACCGCCTCCGCCTAGCTTTTCAAGAATTACATGAACGTTAATATCTCCCATAGACCTACCACTTATAAAGACATATTCTTCTTCTCTTTTACCTAAAACAAAGGAAGCGGTAATTCCCCTTATATTTAACAACTCATCTGCTGCCTGAGCTGCAACAAGCTGAGCATTCTTAAAATCTTCACAGGTCGATATAGCAACTGTATTTTTGATTATTTTAGACCTTTTAATAACCTCTGCCCTTGCTAAAATTGTCTCTAGATCATCCTGAAACAGTTGCTTCACAATAACGGTATCAGCCCCTGCCCTTCTTAATAATGAAGCAGCCTCAAAGGTCCTTACCCCTGTCTTAAAGCTAAAATTCTTGGTGTCTACTGCTATTCCTGCAAGCAATGCCTCAGCCTCTATTTGGTCAACATTAACCTTCTCCTCCATATAGAATAATAATTCAGTTACCAGCTCACTTGTAGAGGAAACATAGGTTTCATGATAATTTAGTACTGTATTTTCAATGAAGTCAGTCCCTCTTCTATGATGGTCTATGATTACAATGTTTTCTGTATACTTAAGCAGCTCAGGACATTCTGTAAAGTTTGGTCTATGGGTATCTACCACCACCAATACAGTATTGCTTTCTATCCTACTTTTCGCCTCTTCACAGGATATAATAGCTTTACGATATTGCTCCTTTTCCATCAATCTATCATACAATACTTTAATAGATGGATTTGACTCACTCAATACAATATAAGCTTCCTTACCAAGATTTTTTGCTGCCCTGTATATTCCAATGGCTGAACCAAGAGCATCTAGGTCAGAATTTTTGTGTCCCATAACCATTACTGTATTTGTTTGCTCCATTAGCTGTTTAAGGGCGTGTGATATAACCCTTGCCTTAACCTTAGTCCTCTTTTCAACAGCCTTAGTTTTACCACCATAAAATAGGATTTTTTCATTCTTTTTAACAGCTGCTTGATCGCCGCCTCTGCCTAGAGCCAAATCCTTTGCTGCATTGGCGAAATCAGTAGACTGTAATATGCTTTTGCCCTCAGCACCTATACCAATACTAAGTGTAATAGGCATCTTATTTCCTATACTAATTTCTCTTATTTCATCTAGAATATCAAACTTTTTTGCTTCTAGCTTTTCTAAATAGGCCTTTTGGAAAACGCATATAAATTTATCATTCGTATATTTTCTCATTAGTCCATCTAATCGATTTGACCATAGGTTAATCCTTCTATCTATTTCTGCTACCACCAGTGGTCTAGCTGAATCCTCAGTGCTTTGCATTACCTCATCAAAATTATCCACCTGTATTAGTGCGACTACAGTTTTTTCATCCTCGTACCTTTGCTTTATCTGCATATAATCAGTTTTTTCTACCCAATAAAGCATAATTATATAATTAGAGGCATGATCCTTAGATAGCTTTATAATATTGTACAAGACTTTAAAATATCTATCATTATAGCTTACCTCGTTTATCTTATCCTTCTTATTTTGAAGAACATTTCTTAAGTCAAGGCTAGGAACGATATCTTGAATATCCTTTTCTAGTAAATCCTTTTTGCCCATTATTTCAATAAACTTTGAATTGTACCAGGTAATTGTTCCATCAAATTCAACTATAGTTAAAGGTATAGGCAGATTAAGAATAGCTTGCTTTGTTGCTGAATCGATATCTGAGGACAAGCCCTCTATATACCTAGTCCACTCTTCCCTTCTAATATTGCTTACTTTAAGATTATAATAGATTAAATAGGCCAGCAGAAAAACTCCGATGACACCTACTATTCTATTGTAATAGCTTATAATCACAATAAAAATAGATATTATAATCATGTATATTCTTGTGTCTGGTATTAGCATTTTAAAAAATCTTTTATTTAACATGGTACTGCCTCCTAAATAAATTGCCTATCCTTGTCTTAACTTCCTTATATCAAAAACAGAATCAATTAAGCCTGCAAAAGATACAATCGTTAGTAAAGGACTTATAAGCACTATTAAAACAATAACAAATATTCTTACTAGCCTTAGTATCTTTACCTTTTTAAGTATATAGCTAATTAATGCTAGCCCCTGTAGAAAGAATATGCATACAAACAATATTGTAACATTTGCCACTAAGCTAGTATGATAGATTCCCTTAACATACCTTGTTAGGAAGGTCAGAGCATAAATAATAAAGGATCCAAATACAATATTTTTAGGTAATATAAAGTTACTAAACTCCGGTAATGAATACTGGGTGTATCTTAGTCTCCTTAGGATAGCAACCGTCAAATAATAGTTTAGAAAAGCACTTACTAAGGCTTGAACCACTAACATTCCTGGAATAATCATAAGTAGATAATTCGCCATTTCTTTTATGCTTACAGTACTTAGATTTACACTCATAAGCATTTCTGTCTGACTTTCTACCACCTGTCTTATAATACCCGCTATACTATTAATTACATTAAAGCCTCCTATAGCTGATACTAGCTGGATAGTAGCGAAAATTGAGATTATTGAGGCCAAAGCACCAAAGCCTATGACAGCATAGGGCTCACGATTTCTTTTAATGTAATAGCCCATGATGACAGCCATAGGACCAAATATCATGATGACAAATAGAGTAAACACTATTTCCGTTAAAACTCCAATAAGTACACTTGTAATAATTAAGGACAATAATGTATATCTTGTACCATGCCTAGAAGAAAGAATCAGGAAGGGCACAGGTAATAAAAATAGTAATAAAGATAAGATAGGGATAAATATAAAGCTAATTGCAAAAAACGTTGCTATTGATGCAATGAGTGCCGCTTCTATTAATGCTCTTTTATTTGCATACTTTTGTTCCTTCATTGTAAAAACACTCCTATAGCTTATTTGCCACGATTTTTTATGTATTGATTGAGGCTAGATAATTCACCATACCACTTTTCTAGATGATGCTCCTCTATAATATGAAGCTTTGCCTTTTCCTGAATTTTTTTATCAATAATATAGTATTCTATACCTAATCTTTTTCCTAAGGAATAGGCTACTAATATTATATTTGCCAATACTTCGATAAGTGACTCCTGCCCCTCTTTAATTCCTTTAACCATTGCTTCAAAAAGCATAGCTGTACTGTTTAACAGCTCTACCTTAAGAAATTCTATCATTTTTATGTTTTTACCTATGTCAACTTGATTGTTCTTCTGTACGTCAGCCATTGGTATACCCCTCCCCTTTTGTAAACCTAATATATCAATGTTCCCTCTAATATAAGTATTATAAAAAACCTATAACCTAGATAGTATTCTATTTAGCCTTTTTAATCTCCTTCATTTTTAAATTTTTAGAAGAAAGTATTTGATACAACAGCCATGCCTTCTAGCTATAGATATAGATTTGCTATTACATTAAACTTAGCGAAGCTTTCTTCAAGATTATATATGTATACCAGCATTTTTACAACCTCTTCTGTTGGATACTTATTTATTTCTTCATTAAATTTAATCTTCTTCTTGGCATCTTTAAGATTATCCATAATTGAAATAAAGTCTAAATACTCATCGTTGCTGAAGATCCCTTCTTTTATCTCTGTAATTTCTTTAAGCTGCTTTTTTATAGCTTCAAGGTCCTCTATTACAATACCTGTAACCTCCTGGCTAATTCCCTTCATCAATACCCCAATAATGTTCTGTATATGCTGATAGGTTTCCTTAACCAGTCCAATAATTATCAATAGCTCCTTTGCCTTCATATTCCCATAAACCTTAATTCTCTCTTCCTTTACCTGAAGCTTTATGTATTTTTCCGCTTCAACTAAGGTTTCCTCTACCTTATCTAAGGATAGCTTTTCCTCAAGTAATTCCGCTGAAATTCCTTCATTTTCGGTAATTAAATTAATAATATCAAGATTAATTGTAAGTATACTGCTGCTAACATCCTTTATATTTGTTAGTATTTTCTTATCATAGGTTGGAGGGTAAACAAGATAATTTACTGCAACTGCTATACTAATACCTAGAAAGGTATCAAATATTCTATGCAATGCATAATTGATGTTATCTCCTCCAGCATTTAAAAATATTGCCACCAGTACAACTGCTGCTATATTTATAGCCTCATTCCAGCCCAACCTATTCATAATCATTATAAGAATAATAATTCCTATCCCTAAAAAAATAAAGTTGGCAGGGAAGGCTGATATAAATAAGACCCCAACAATTGCACCTATCAACGTGCCTAAAATTCTATTCGCCCCTACCCTCCAGGAGTCAGAAACCGTTGGTTGAATTGCTATAAGGGCCGCAACTATTGCAAAAAAAGGATATTCAATATCAAAAACCTTCGCCAAAAGCATTGATAAACTAACAGCTATACCTGTTTTTATAGTTCGAAGTCCAATTTTCATTATCCACCTCTATATATGTATTCTGATATCATTATATAATAATTTCATTTACTATAATATACCGAGTAATCTATTATTTTAACCTTGTAGCAACAAAAAAAGAATCGCTATACTACGATTCTCTATACTGTGAACAAGTATTAAATTATTAAATTATTAAAACTACATAAATCCACAATCATTAGTCAATTTTAAATTAAATAACCTATCAGTACTATAAGAACTACACCCGGTATCCCTAAGAGCCCAGTAATTAATGCTGTTAATGGGTTTATAATTATATGAAATCCAAAATAGCCCCCAATGATATTAATAATAAATAGCATTATACCTCCAAGAATTCCATTCCAGATAAGCTTTAATATAAATTTTAGAGGAACCAGTAAGACCCATCCAATTATATATAGAAGTATCAAACCTAAAGCATAGGCTAAAATAATACTAACTTCCATTCCCATTCCCATATTACACCTCTTTTAGATTTATTTTAATAATACCATATTAAGTAGTTTCAAAAGCATAATTTCCTAGACATTAACAAAGGAGTAGTTTAAACTACTCCTTATATTATATAATCCCATTAACTTTTATATGACAGGCTCTAATGAAAATTTCCTTTTATGCCTTCTTCTTTTGCCTTTTTCAGTAAATATCTATATCTGCTTTTAGCTGCCTCTACCTTGTATATAGCATGGTCAATAAGGTCTGGATCAGTAACATTTTCAAAAAATTGTTCTGCTGACCTCCATTCATTATGAGCTTTATTTACTAAATCAACAAACTCTTTATTTTCGTCTTTCTCTTCAGCATTTATAGTGCTTACTTTATCATAAATATCTGCCAGCAGGCTTGTTAAACTATTTAAAATTTGATCCTTTTTTGTAACAACGCTATTATCCTTCATGGCATTGCCCCCTTAAGCTTTTTTAATCCTATCATGAGCATTGCCAGTTTTCTTAAAATTATACCTATACTTTAAAGGATTTCTGCGGCTAATTGTGCCAATGTTGATCTCTCTACCTTCTTGAATTTTATGTGGGCAGCCATTTCTTGGCCTTGGAACTTCTTTATCACATAGCTTAATCCATTATCAACTGAATCTAGATATGGATGATCAATTTGATCAGTATCACCCATTAATACTATTTTTGACTCTTCCCCAACACGAGTGATTATTGTTTTTATTTCATGCTTAGTTAGGTTTTGTGCTTCATCAATTATTATAAACTGATTAGGAATGCTTCTCCCTCTTATGTAGGTTAACGCTTCAATTTCAATTCTATTCATTCCTATCAAAGTATCCTCTAGCTTTGCTATTGTCTTAGTTCCTAAAATAAATTCTAAGTTGTCATATATCGGCTGTACCCATGGTCGCAGCTTATCATCCTTATCACCTGGCAAATACCCAATATCCCTACCTACAGGTATAACCGGCTTGGTAATTAGAAGCTTATTATAAGCCTTCAAATCATTCGTCTTGTATAAGCCAGCTACCAGTGATAATAGTGTCTTTCCTGTTCCAGCCTTTCCTGATAAAGTAACCAGCTTTATATCATCATCTAATAATGCCTCTAGGGCCATACGCTGCTCTAGGTTTTTGCCCTTAATTCCCCAGTAGGTATTTTCACCAAAATAAAGGGTCTCAACTCTATTCAACTTATGCTTATACCTTCCTATGGCAGATTTCGAAGTCCCCAATTCATCCTTAAATAAAATAAATTGATTAGGATATAAAATATCCCTTGAAATATACTGACAAAACTCTTTAAATTCTAATGCCTTTTTATTATAAAAGCTATCAATCAAATCTGATGGCACTAGACATTCTACATAACCGAAGTTTTCATCATTATTGGCGTGGATACCTACATTATCATATAAATAGTCCTCGCTTTCTATTCCGATAGAATCAGCCTTTATTCTCATTATAACGTCTTTGCTTACTAATACAACAGGGGACTTTATTAGCTCCTTATTGTTATCAAGAGATAGATTTAAAGCAACTGCTAGAATTCTATTATCATTATTAGCCTCATTAAAATACCCCATTAAATTAGATAGTTTTCTATGGTTCAGTTCTATCTTTAGAGTACCATTATTATCAAGTCTAATTCCCTTACTTAAGCTTCCCTGTGATTTTAATTCATCTAGTCTCCTGGCTACCTCTCTAGCATTTCTTCCTAAGTCATTTTGGAGATTCTTCTTTGAATCTATTTCTTCAATAACTACAGAGGGAATTACGACTTGGTTTTCACCAAATGAAAATATACTCATGGGGTCATGCAATAAGACACTAGTGTCCAATACAAATGTTTTGTGCATATTTCCCTTTATCCATAGGACAAAGGTTTTCACCATCCTTTCTGAAATCCAGCATTTAGCCTTTATATAATAGTATGATGTAACAGAAGGCTGCATGTCATGATGTTTGCATAAAAGGCTTTTCCTGGGAAATAATTTTGCAGCTAGAATAGTGCTATTTATACTATATGAAGTAAAATAAAAAATGCAGACCCATTGAGTCCGCATTTTTTTACTTTATTTTATAATCTTGTAATTCTTCATTGAGAAATAAACTATTGTTGTTTAATGTTTCTTCGATGATATACTTTGTATCTACATACTCTTGATCGTTTATGTAGTTATATAGATCGTAAATGCATATTAGTTTTATGCCATTATCCTTTAATGTATTAGCAAAGGAGTTCTTCCATTCCAAATAATCTTCTTTAGTCATTTGATTTATGGCATCTTCAGATTTTAAAATCCATACAGCCCCACCAAACCCTTTATTAGAAGCCTCTCTCTTTATATTTTTTATAGCTTCCTCTAAAGTAAAATTTAAATATTTTTTGTCTTTATTTATAATTTCTTTAGTAGAGTAGAATTGGATTTTATCACCTAATCTTTCCTTTAACCTTAATCTTTCTGCTAATGTACCATAAAACGAGTCCTCCATAGAAAGGTAGATTATCTGATTTTTTTTGATAGCATTTTGAAGGATTAGTTCAAATGAAACTAGAAGGTGTGGGATGCCATAATAATAGAAGGCAGCAAAATTGTGACTTTCATCATTATGGATCATTTTATTTTCCCCCTTTTTCTGTCATGTCTTCAAACAGATTTTGTCTAGCTACTCTAAGGGAATTTCAATTTTTCTTCGCTACGCTGCTGCAATACCCATTAATATGGTAAATTTGCAGGTTGTTAACATAATAATACACTATATTTGTACCTTTGAAAAGTCTTTTTTTTTTTATAATTTTCTATAAAAAAATGGATAGCTCTGCCATCTAATACACATGCTACAACAGCTTTTCGATGTGCATCCTATCCAGTACAGACCCCACACGTCCTCACGGCACAATGCTTTGGTACCAACCGATTGCTATAAGCATTTTCCTAATATGAGTTTAGCACTACCATTGTTTCCGTTGAAATGAAAAAACTACAGAATAATACATCCTGTAGTCTTTACCTATAGCTCTCTTCTGCCCTCTAATGCCTTCGCCAAGGTTACTTCGTCAGCATACTCAAGGTCTCCACCAACAGGTATGCCATGAGCTATCCTGGTAACCTTTATCCCTAAAGGCTTAACCAGCTTGGATATATACATAGCAGTTGCCTCTCCCTCTATAGTTGGGTTGGTGGCTAATATAATCTCCTTAATAGAGCTTCCTTGTATTCTATATAAAAGTTCCTTGATCTTAATATCATCTGGTCCTATACCTTCAAGTGGTGATATAGCTCCGTGTAGAACATGATAATAGCCTTTAAATTCTCTTGTTTTCTCCATTGCAACCACATCTCTAGGGTCCTCAACAACACAGATGGTATTAGCTTCTCTGGTTTGATCTGAACAAATCATACAGGTTTCACTATCCGTCAGATTTGTACAAATATTACAATACTTTACACTTTTTTTTGCATCTAAAATTGCATTAGCTATTTGCTCTACTTCCTCTAAGGGCATATTTATAACATGAAAGGCCAACCTTTGGGCTGATTTCCGACCTACCCCAGGAAGCTTTGTAAAGGTCTCGATTAGTCTTGCGATGGGTGCTGAGAAATAATTCATATTTTCACCTGCATTTCCTAGAAATTAAAACAGCCCAGGTATATTCATATTACCAGTAACCTTTGACATTTCCCTTGATACCATTTCTTCTGCTGATCTAATTGCTTCGTTTGCTGCAGCAACTATTAAGTCTTGAAGCATCTCAACATCATCTGGATCAACAACCTCCGGCTTTATTTCTATAGATAATATTTCTTTTTTTCCGTTAATCCTTACAGCGATTGCTCCACCGCCTGCACTTACCTCAAGTTCTCTTTTTTCAACCTCTTCCTGTACCTCTTGCATTTTCTTCTGCATTTGTTGAACCTGCTTCATCATGTTATTCATGTTGGGCATTCCTCCACCCATTCCTGGAAATCCTTTTTTCATTTTAAAATCCTCCTTAATACGTATTAAATATTTAATATAATAATAGTATTCTTTATAAAAAGACTACCTTTCTACTTACAATATTATACCATAATAACACATTCTTTACTTAGTCCCCTACAACCTCCAATATACCCTCAGGAACAATTTCCTTTAGCCTTTCTAGGGATTCGTCTTCTGCTGCTTTCCTAGCTCCTGCATCCATTTCAGATTCCATAACTAAAGATAAGCCTAGGTTTTGACCTGTTACCTTCATTATAGCCGAATTTATATACTCCTTGGTTTTATCTTTATCTAAGGCCTCTCTATGGAAGCCAAAGCCCTCTTTAAAGGCTATTACCAAATTTTTTCCTTTAATATAAAGAAGATTTCCTTCCTTTAAGAAGGCCTTTATTTGAGCCTTTTTATCCTGTCGCATAACTTCAAGGATTTCCTCCCACTTATCTCTAACCTGATCAAAGTTTGGCGGTGCACCCTCTTCAACTACAGCTGCTACAGCTGTTGTAAAGCTGCCTTCAATACAATTATCAGATGTTGTTGCCATATTTTTTTCTGTTCTTACAGTGTTTTTTCCCTTATCCTGATATGCTATTGAAGAATTTGATTTCTTAGAATAGTTTAGATTACCTCTATAAATTGCAGCCTCCAGCTTGTTAAGTCTATCTAATATAGCCTCAGGTTGAGATGAGGTCCGATTACATAATGCTACTATTGCTACCTCTAATATTATTTGTGGCTGTGAGGCATATTTAGCCTTTGAGTCGGCTTCAGAAAGTGAATATATTAGTTCAACTATTTCGTTTATCCCTATTGAATCAGATTGAAGCCTTAGCCTCTCCTGCAGCTCTTCTGTAAACTCTTCTTCACCATAGGAGCTTTTAAGCTTAGAGTGCATTAAGCTATGAAAATATACTATTAAATCCTTAATTAATTGATGAACATCCTTACCCTCTTTAACTACATGTTGTACTAGTCCCAGAGCCTCTGGGGTGTTCTTCCTTATTATTGCTTCTGTTAATCCCCAAAGCAAGTCTTCTTTTGTTATACCCAAGGTTTCAACCACAAGGCTGTAGGTTAACTCACCCCTACTGAAGGAGATGCATTGTTCTAGTATACTTAAGCTGTCACGTATAGAGCCATTACCATTTCTTGCAATAATACCTAATGCTTTATCCTCAAAGCTAATTCCTATAGCTGTACATATACGCTTGAGATGCTCCACAATATCCTTTAACCTCACAGGCTTAAAATCAAATCTTTGACATCTGGAAAGTATTGTGGCAGGAAGCTTATGGGGCTCTGTTGTGGCCAAGATAAAAATTATATGCTTTGGCGGCTCCTCTAGGGTTTTTAGGAGTGCGTTAAAGGCTCCAGTGCTTAGCATATGAACCTCATCTATTATATAGACTTTATACTTTCCCTTTGAAGGAGGATATTTTACACTTTCACGTATTTCTCTAATATGATCCACGCCGTTGTTGGAGGCAGCATCTATCTCTATTACATCCATAATGCTATCAGATAAAATCCCCTCACACACCTCACATTTATTGCATGGATTTAAATCCTCTGTTTGAATGCAATTTACTGCCCTTGCAAAAATTTTAGCAGTGGAGGTCTTTCCAGTACCCCTTGTTCCACTAAATAAGTAGGCGTGCGATATATTGCCGTTTTTTATTTGATTTTTTAGTGTTGTTACTATATGAAGCTGTCCTACTATATCTTCAAATGCTTTTGGTCTCCATTGTCTATATAAAGCTTGATATGCCATGTCATCACCTTCTCCAAATTCAATAGTTTTATTATAGCATATATCAAAGTATATGCCCTATACCTTTTCATTTCATTTATATAAATGGCCTTATAAGAACCAATTTAAAATATGTATAAGTATACTATTGAAAAATATTTGTATAAGTATTGATGAATTTATTAGGGCTGATATTTTGGCTTCTGGGGCTGCCATTACAGAGGGTAATAACATTAATAATAATAGTGATATTATTATTATACCCCTTAAGCCTCCAATTGCTAATCCAGCCATTTTATTTATGGAATTTAAGACAGGTAACTCAAATACATTGTTCAATATATGACCAAACAGGATTATTAACCCTCTAATTACTAAAAATAGAACAACTATTGCTATTAGGTTAGTTAAAAGAAGGGCTATTTTCACTATAATCTCACTTCTAATGGCCTCTATACTTTCAACTGCATAATCCTGAACTGTTTCCTTCGCTAAATATTCATTGGCCCAGCTAAACAATTTAAAGGAGGATTCTGATGTAAATACCCCCTCCTGTAAGGTTCTTTCACCCATCAAGGATAGATTTTTTGATATAATACCCTTTATTCCTTCACCAATTGGAGTGTTGAACATTATCCAATTAGAAAAATTTAAATAATATGCCTTTGTCAATATTGCTGCTATTATATAACTCCCCAAGCTTACTAAGGTTAGGATTAAGCCTTTTTTATATCCCGTAACTACACTAAAGATTAAAATGCAAATTATCAGTATATCTATTGCAGACATATAAGACACCTCTTATCCTATCAAAATTTAAGAAAGGTCAGCCTTTCCTTAGTTATTACAATTACGTATTTCTGAGGGTAAATAAATGCCTTTTCAATATCACTATTATACTTATATTCTGTAGTCCATTCCCCTTTTTTATTGCCTATATAAAGACTTCTATTTGAATAATATATAATCTCATTTTTGTTTGAGTCTATACCTATTGGCCTCTCCTTTAAAATACTTTCGCTTAGTGTTGAACCCCCTTCGTTAATAACCTTCAGTTTTTCTGGACTTTTACCATAAACAATACCACTCTTTTTCGAGTCACTATTATATAAGGCAATGTATTCACCTATTTGCTTATGTATTATTTTGATAGGTTCTGTTTTGGTCTCCCATTTTATTCCTTTGTTTTTATCTACTGCTTTAATACCATCCTCAAAAACTAATATTAGATTTCCCCTACTCTCATAGTAAAAGTCTAATAATAGCTTATCCTCTAGACTATCCAGACTTAAAAGCTTACCCTTAATATCGTATTGTTGCAGATTATTCTCGATCTTATTATTTACAGTGCTAATGGTATGAATTAATATTTGGTTGCTTGAATCTACTTTTGCCTTCATTATTTCAACATCACTAAGAACTATTTCATTGGTTTTCTTTCCTTCTCCATTTAGAAGCAATAGATATCTATAGGGTGTGTTTTCCTGTATTTGATGTAGTAAAACATACTCACTATTATTAACTGAAAAATCATATATATTTCGCTCTATTATTGATTTATAGACCAGCTCTCCATCCTTACTAACCCTAGTGATTTGTTTTTTGTTGTTGTCTACTACATATATACTGTTGCCAGATGTTTTTAAGATTGGATTTATTACACCTAAATGCAAGGTCCAGATCTGCTGCCCACTCATATCGTGAAAGTATAAAATGCCATCCCAATACTGAAGCACTCCATTGTTGAATTTTTCATAGGCTATTTGGCTACTATGGGGTAGCTCAATTTCCTTAAGTATTACCATGTCGCTTTTAGAATTAACTAATTTAGTATTGAAATACTCTAGGCTTCTTGGATTCATTATTAGTACAAGAGCCAGAATAATAATTATAATAGCGATAGTTTTTTTACGTCTCATCTAATACTCCTCCCTGTTTCACGTGAAACATTATTAAGCGATTTTTTATGCTAGCATTTATCTTTCTATATATTCCCTATAGGTACTAAAAATCCTCTGTCTTCTTTATTGTTAGCGCTTAAATTATACATGCTTTGGAACCTGTAGCTTTATTAAGCTTCTCTTCCTCTAACTTATGGAGTATTGTATTTAATTTTACATTTGTGGCTAAACTTCTAAAGGGTAAAACATAATTTTGCCCTTTTATTAATATGTTTTATATATAAATTTCAGTTAGGAGGAACACTATGTCACTTTCAAAAAACCAGACGAATGATTCTGTGAGTATTCATGCGCCAATGGCTTATATAGATTTTAGTATGCTATTTATGAAGTATTTAAATCAACATTATACAAGCCCTTATAAGGAATTAGTATTCTTATGTATAGGAACTGATAGGTCAACAGGTGACTCATTAGGGCCATTAATCGGATATAAGCTTATACCCCATTTAAACAAATATCAGGATATCCACGTGCATGGCACTTTAGATGAACCTGTTCATGCTAAAAATCTAAAGGAAAAAATCAAACTCCTTCAGGACATCTATGATAATCCATTAATAGTTGCTATCGACGCCTGTCTTGGAAAAACAGAGCGGATAGGCTTTGTAAAGGTAGGTAGTGGTCCACTAAAGCCTGGAGCAGGTGTAAACAAGGACTTACCTGCTGTAGGTCATCTGCATATTACTGGAATCGTAAACCTTAGCGGCTACATGGAGTATCTAGTACTTCAAAACACGAGATTAAGTCTTGTAATGAAAATGGCAGAAACCATAGCTGATGGTATAAAATTTTCTGTATGGAAGCTTAACCAACAAAAGAAGCTTTTGATCTAAAGTTGAATAAATCAAACTAAAAGGGCTAGATGAGTTTAAATACCCTCTAGCCCTACTATTATATCAATATTTTGAATTTTGATGTAGTATCAATTATGTAAATAGGCCCTCATACCTTCGAGTTTCTATTACATAAATAATTTGATCAATTGATTTATTCCGAGCGTTAATCAAAACTGCACCTAAGGAGCCATTGCTGTCCTCATTATTAAAATTTTGTATGCCATTATAATCATCTATATATACAATAGCATCGGCGTTACCTCCGGAATTAAAATTTACAACCTCATAGCCTCTATTCTCTAATTCTTCCCTTACCTTATGCAAATTTTGCTGAACTGCAACTCTCTTCATATATAAACACCTCCCTAGGTAATATTATTGCACCAGAGTGGAATAGTTTATACATTTCCTTAATGATTTACTATTACACAGATAAGTTTATGGTTATAATATAATCCAATGGGTAAAATTCTGAAAAAAGGGAGGGATAAGCAATGGACAAGATTCAAGAAAACCTAGAGGCCTTTATAAATAAGCACGATGAAATATATAAAGCCTATGAGAACTATGGTAAGATCATACACGAAAAGGGTGGTCCCTTAGATGAAAAAACTCGCTGGTTAATAAAAATAGCTATTTCTGCTACTTCACAGCACGAGCTCGCTCTAAGAACCCATATGCGCAAGGCCAAAGCAGCTGGCTGTACATATGATGAAATTGAACATGCATTGCTACTGGTGGCGCCATCAGCAGGCTTTCCTAAAACCATGCAGGGTTTAATAGTTCTTCATGAAGAGAAGGAGGGTAGGCTTCCTGGTACTAGCAAGTAGAATGAAAGAACAAAAGTGGCCTCTAATTAAATGATTAGCGTAGTTAAAATAGAAGAGCGTAAGCTAATCCCCAAATAATTTCCAACGGTTTGAAGAAAGTAAGCTTTGGAAATTAAGGATTAGCTTTATGCCCATTCTTACTTTAAGTTCTGATAGACTTTCGTAATTTTAAAAAATTCATGGGTTTGATTTCAATGTAAGGTTTCATGTAAAAACCTTTTTTCTTTGACACTATTTGATTATCTTCAATCTATGAGTAGCTATTTTTACTGTTAAGGCTTCTTGATTTTTGGGGTTATAGGTACTTACCTCTCCATCTGTATTAATAATCATTTCCTTATCACTATATATTAGCAATTTCTTTGCTCTATAAGCCTTTACTTCCTTAAATACAGTATGCTGCCCCTTAAATATAGTTGGAAACAGCCATAAAAGCTTAAGCTTAGGCATATCCTCTACAATACATATGTCCAAAAGGTTATCTGTAGGGTCTGCAGTGGGGGCTATATTCATACCCCCTCCATAATAAGCTCCATTACAAAAGGCTGCCAGCATAATCCTCTTATCTATTGTTGTATTATCCATTACAATTTTAACCTTTATGGAGTGATAGGTTATTAATCCCTTTAGTAAGGATATTATATAGGCCTTTGTACCAGTAAAATACCTCTTTAACTTGTTGGCTTCTGCTGCAATATGAGCATCTAAGCCTATAGATGCTACATTTATAAAAACTTTATTATCAATAAATCCAGCATCAATTTCAGTGGCTGTACCATTAATAATATTACTAATTGCATTATAAAAATCAGTAGAAATATTTAAAGATCTTGCGAAATCATTGCCTGTACCCGCTGGAATAATGGCAATTATCCCCTCAAGGCTATACACTCCGCTTATAATCTCGTTTATTGTACCGTCGCCCCCTACGGCAACAATTACGTTATAGCCTTCCTCTAGTGCCTCTACAGCTAATGCTTTCCCTTCGCCGTTGTAGCTTGTTTTCTTTATTTTAAATTTAAGGTTTTTTTCCTCCATTTGCTTTTGTATAAGAGGAATAAGCTTCGCTGCCTTACCCTTACCTGCAACCGGATTTACTATAAAACAATAGGACAATTTCATTATCCTACCTCTTTATTACTTCTAAAGGTTTTTATATCTATTCTGTCTAATGCATTGGCCTTAGCCCTATCAAGGGCCTGAAGTTCTTCTACAGACAGGCTATAATTCGATTTGCCATCCTTTATAGGCTTTGCATAGGACATGGTTTCTGTTCTCCCATGAATACCAGTAATTATTATTCCGTCATTGTTAGCATTTAACATAGCTATTGAAAAGCTCAAGTCACTACCAGTATCCTGAAAAGCATTATATCTAATAACACCTACCTTTTGAACACAGAAGCTAAGTCTATTATCCATAATTTCAAGCTTCCTGTAATACTGATTCATATCATCATGTATAGCCTGTACCTTCTCTATATGCTCCACTAAAATTCCTTCAATGTTTTTACCACTAGTTCCTTTGACCAGCTTCTTATATTTGTCCTTTAAGCTAGCTGTAATTGAGCTATAGATTATAAATAATAAAATCAAAATAATGTTCATAATAGCATTAGCAATTATAAAAACAGCGGTATTTTGCTCAATAAACTCTAAAATCAATTGCATTAAGATTCTCCCTTCTCCCATTTCTATATCAATTTAACTGTAGGAATATAAGCCTGTCCCCTTCTTGAAGTAATAGATTTAACTAGCACTCTATCAATTTGCCTAAATACATCACATAAAGTGGCTTATTCTGTTCACATTCCAAGATTATTCAACACTTTGTAAAGCAAAATATAAGGGATGCTTAGACACCCCTTATAGGCTAACTTAAAAATTTTTATAGCTTAATCGTTATAAATTTGATCTACAATACTCTTTATTGAGTTTATTGCTTCATCAATATCAGATTTAGTATTAAAATATCCAATACTAAATCTAACTGTTCCCTGCTCAAAGCTGCCTATAGTCTTATGTGCCATAGGTGAACAATGAAGTCCTGGTCTTATCGCAATATTAAAAACCTTATCTAGAATATATCCAATTTCAGAGGAATCCTCGTCACCTATATTAATGGAGACAACAGAAGCCTGCTTGAGTGCATCCTGTGGTCCGTATATAATAACCTGAGGTATCTTCTTTAGCTCATCGATGAAGTATTGTGTTAGCTCTTCTTCATGTCTTCTAATTTTTTCTATACCATTTTCAAAAATAAATTCGATTCCCATTAGCAATCCTGCAATACCCGGTGTATTAGGTGTACCACTTTCATATCTGTCTGGTAATATGTCTGGCTGTATAAGCTCTTCAGACCTGCTGCCGGTTCCACCTTCTTTAAAGTGTCTGACATCTAAGCCCTCTCGAATATAGAGTATACCTGTACCTTGAGGGCCGTATAGGCCCTTATGCCCAGGTAAGGCTAATAAATCGATGTTGAATTTTTGTACGTCAATATTGTAAGCCCCTGCTGTTTGTGCCGCATCCACCAAGAATAATATATTTTCTTCCTTTGCAATTCTTCCTACCTCTTCAATTGGTAATAATGTACCTGTGACATTTGAAGCATGAGTCATCACAATAAGCCTTGTATTTGGCCTAATTGCCTTTTTTATTTCAAAAGAATCTAATTCTCCAATTTTGCTGCACTGAACAATAGTACTTTCTACCCCGATTCCTTCAAGGGATTTTATTGGCCGCATTACAGAGTTATGCTCCATACTGGTAGTAATAACATGGTCTCCCGGGTTTAAGACACCTTTAATTGCTAGATTAAGCGCTTCTGTAGCATTGGAAGTAAAAATTATCTGCATAGGATTATCTATATTAAACAATCTAGAAATCTTCTCCCTAGCATTAAATATACATCTTCCTGCTTCAATAGCAAGCCTATGCCCGGATCTTCCTGGATTAGCTCCGAAGTTCTTCATTTGATTTAAAACAGCATCATATACAGAATCAGGCTTCGGAAAAGTAGTTGCTGCATTGTCTAAATATATCACTTGTTTCTCCTCACTTTCAAGGGAAAATATATTTTATTTATTATACCATATTCATATGCATTTTTTATGTTTACCATAAATTAAATTTATTTATTTTCACATATCACAGCATTTGTTATGCCTATATACTCAATAATTTACGTTTATCTTTACCGGCATTGTCTATGCTATATAGCTAGTCCTCAGTATCTCTAATTATTGTCAACCCTCTTGGAGTGCTTTATTGTATCTACTTTGAGTATAACAACCCCCTTGCCTAAAAAAAATGAAAGCTTACTTTCCTAGACATAAATAAACCCAACTATAACAGCTGGGCCAGATTGTTTCACGTGAAACATTTAGTTTATTTTTTCAAACATTTCTAAAATTCTTTCCATATCCTCTTCACTATAATACTCTATTTCAATCTTACCCTTCTTATTACCATTTGATATGGTGACCTTTGTTCCAAAAAGCTTTTTAAGACCCTCTTCAATATCTACAATTATTATATCCTTGATATTAGGCTTCTTTTCAATTTTTATCTGGGGAGTCAGTAGCCTAGCAACCAGCTCCTCAACCTGTCTAACATTAAGTTTTTCTTCAGCCACCTTCAAGGCAATCTCGTACTGTTTTTGAGAATCAGGTATCCTTAACAGGGCCCGTCCATGACCACCACTTATTTTTCCTGCCTTAACCATTTCAATTATTCTCTTATCTAATTGAAGCAATCTTAATGTATTAGCTATATAGGGTCTACTTTTGCCTAGCGCTTCAGAAAGCTGTTCTTGAGTTACATTGTACTTATCTATAATATGCTTATATGCTATTGCTTCTTCTATTACATTAAGATCCTCTCTTTGAAGGTTCTCTATTAATGCAATTTCCATTATTTTATTATCGTTGTATTTTCTAATAACACAAGGAACCTCTGTTAATCTTAGCTCCATTGCAGCACGCCATCTACGTTCGCCCGCTATTATCATATACCCCTTTTGCTGACTACTGACAATTATAGGTTGAATGAAACCATGAAGCTTTATAGATTGGGCTAGCTCCTTCAAGCTCTCCTCATCAAATTCCCTTCTAGGCTGATTTGGATTCGGATATATCTTATTTATATTTATATTTTGGATTTTCTCATTCACATCCTCTTCTACATTAAAGGTGACTATCTCAGGTATTAAAGCCTCTAACCCCTTTCCCAGCCCTCTTTTCTTGACATTAGACAATTATACCACATCCTCCTCTAGATCTAAAAACTCTGTTGCTAATTCTATATAGGCTTCTGCTCCTTTAGACTTTTCATCATAATATATTACTGGCTGACCGAAGCTTGGAGCCTCAGCTAACCTAACATTTCTTGGTATAACAGTTGTATATACCTTTCCTTTAAAGTAATTCTTAACCTCATCTACCACTTGAATAGAAAGATTGGTTCTACCGTCAAACATACTTAATACCACGCCTTGTATTTCCAATTCAGTATTTAAGCTTCTTTTCACAAGCTGAATAGTATTCATTAGCTGGCTAACACCCTCTAAAGCATAGTACTCACATTGAATTGGTATCAGTACACTGTCAACTGCAGCTAAAGAGTTGATAGTAAGTAGCCCTAAAGATGGAGGACAGTCAACAAATATATAATCATATTTTTCTCTAATTGAATTAATAGACTCCTTTAGCTTTAGCTCTCTATTAACCATACCAGCCAATTCGATTTCTGCACCAGCCAGCTGTACGCTTGATGGCACAATATCAAGATTTTCGTATTGTGTAGCTATTATTACATCCTTTATATCTACTTCATTTACTATAATGTCATAAATACTGTATTCTAGCTGCTTTTTGTTAATGCCTAAACCGCTTGTAGTGTTACCTTGGGGATCAATATCGATTACACAAATTTTCTTACCCCGTCCTGCAAGGCAGGCACTGAGGTTTACGTTAGTCGTAGTTTTTCCTACGCCTCCCTTTTGATTAAATATAGCAATCACCTTACTCATTATTCTTCTCTCCCTTCAGTAATCACTTAGTATTAATTTCTATATCTTAATGATTTCACCTTCTTTTATAAAACAAAATCATTAGTTACTTTTAAGCTACAATGTTAAGAGGAATATTTTTAAACATTATTAGGCTTTAGACCTAGTATTAAAAATTATGTAGAAGCCTACTCCATCAATTTTATCAATTTTAGCAAAAAAAATAAACCCACAAAATTATTGTGAATATATAATAAAAACAAATAAATTTCTCAAGCCAGTATAAAGGCTAATAAACCAGCCTTATAAAACATAGTATTAAAGGAGCTTATTTTAAAACATTTGATATCAGGAGGTGTCTTTTTTGCTGAAAACTATTCTAACAACCTTCATTATTGTTTTCTTAGCAGAGCTAGGTGATAAAACACAGCTCCAAACGATGCTTCTAGCAACGCAATCAAAGTCAATATGGTACGTTTTTATAGGATCCTCTATTGCTCTTGTACTTAGCTCCTTGATTGGTGTCTTTGCAGCTGGTTTCCTTACAAAGTTTATAAATCCTGACCATCTTCAAACAGGAGCAGGCTTTGTTTTTATTGTCATTGGTTTATTAACGCTATTTGGTAAAATATAACCCACACGTGAACAAAAGCACTTTGTGCCTTTTGTTTTCCAGGGAACTGAATAGTTCCCTAGGACGCTTCGCTGTACCCTCCTTACCTTAATAAGGGGGAAACCCCCTTAACAACCCCCATGTTAAGTAAATTCAAAAGCATAATTTCCTTAACATGAACAAAAGCATTTAATGCTTTTTTTAAGGAAAATAATTGTTTTCCATGCTTCCATACAAGTGTATCTTGTATACTTTATTATTATATAAAATTTTTGCATACATTTATAGTGAAATTTTTTGGAATAGAACAATTTTTTTTTATTTATTTGATTAAGTGTTGGTATTTCAATGATATTTATAATAAATATTTTTTATTAACATATTACATTGACAATCTAATAATCTTATAATTATTCTACAATTTTAATAACTACTTCTATGACGGTTATATTTTCTCCTTCTTTTTTCGATAGATTGACAAATTTAATTCAAGCACAATAAAGCTAATGTAAAAAACACAGGCTTCATAGTAGGCCTGTGTTCATTAGTATTATTGATGATCTTTACTTTTTACTTTTGCGTATGTACTTCATTAAAAGCTTATCTAATTTTTGACTTAATTCTATTGTTTCTAGATTCAACACGCCTTCAGGCATATTTACGGTCATATCGTTTAGCTTTAGTCTTGTTTCTTCTATCTGTTTTTTAATGTCTTGTATATCCTCATTATTTTTATCCATTAACCTACCTCACCCTTAAAAACATTCCTTTACTTCTAAAGGATATTTTCTGTACTTCATTATAAATTTCCTCTTTAATTATTAATTATTGTTGTATATGTATTCAAAATAGCACTTGAGACTTACTTTTCAAAATCACACATCCTTTCTATCCAACACAAATACCCCATATATTATGTTAATATGAATTAGCTATTTTCTTTAATCCTATTAAATATATTATAAATTTCCTATTTAATCAATAACTCAAGGGTAATAATTATAAAATAATGGTAAATTTTTCATTACTTTTTCCGACAATATATAACAATTAATAAAATGAGGTGTTTATCTCAACAACAAAGCACTTAAAAAAGGAACATCTTTTACTAGTGATATCTCAATAGCAAAGATGTTCCTTATTCCTGCTTTATTCCTACTTAAGTTTAATTAATAGCTCGCCTGCTTTTACCTGCTGCTTTTCTTTAATATAAACTGACTCAACAACTCCTGCTGTAGGTGCTGTAATATTTGTTTCCATTTTCATTGCTTCTACAACTAAAAGGCTTTGATTTTCAGTGACAGCCTCACCCTCTTTAACCAGGACCTTAACAACTGTTCCAGGTATACTAGCCCCGATCTCATTTACATTTTCAGGATCTGCCATTTGAGTGTAGCTTACCTTATTTTCTGTACCACTGGCCCTATCTACTACTTTTATTTCTCTTCTGTTTCCATTTACTTCAAAGGCAATAGTTCTCTGACCTTCCTTATCTAGCTTACCTACTTCTAAAAGCTTTATGATTAATGTCTTACCTTCTGCTATTTCTACCTCACAGGTTTCACCTTCAAAAAGCCCATGAAAGAATATATCACTTCCCATTCTGCTTAGATCCCCATATTCACTGATATATGCCATAAATTCCTCATATACCTTAGGATATAACGCATAGCTTAAAACATCCTTATTTGTAGGCTTAATTTTAAACTTAGTAGCTATGTGCTCTTTGATCCTTCCAAAATCCTCTGGCTCTAGAAGCTCTCCTGGTCTTGTAGTTATTGGCTCTTCTCCCTTAAGAACTATTTTTTGTAGCTCCTCAGGGAAGCCTCCCATCGGTTGCCCCATCATTCCTTTAAAGTATGATACAACTGAATCTGGGAAGGTCATATCTTTAGCCTTTTCATAAATATTATCTTCTGTTAAATCATTTTGTACCATGAAAATTGCCATATCGCCAACCATTTTAGAGGATGGTGTTACCTTAACTATATCTCCAACCATCTCATTTACTCTTTTGTACATCACCTTTACATCTTTAAAGCGATGTCCAAGGCCAAAGCTTTCAACCTGAGGCTTTAAATTAGAATATTGCCCACCTGGTATTTCATATTTATAAACCTCTGTAGTACCAGACTTTAGGTCTGATTCAAACTGATAGTATACAGGTCTTACAGCACTCCAGTAATTATCAATTTCTTCT
>Ga0208243_1000342_pt1 | contig 29576 bp, 31 predicted proteins | sample Subbio2Aug_QV12A_FD_184826 | JGI IMG/M metagenome (GOLD analysis project Ga0208243, IMG submission 184826) | Serpentinite rock and fluid subsurface biosphere microbial communities from McLaughlin Reserve, California, USA - CR12Aug_QV12A (SPAdes) | ecosystem: Environmental > Terrestrial > Deep... | reverse complement strand
CCCGGCCGCCAGTCGGATGCGACCGTGACCGTCTCGCCGCCATCGAAGGCGACGTCCATCTCCAGCGGGATCGAGATCATTCCGGCCGTCACCTTCAGCTCGAGATAGTCGTCGCCGATCCGCACCACCCAATCCGGCTTCAGCGCGCCGGTGTGCGGGGCGAGCCGGCCGGGCAGGCGGTCGAGACGGTCCCTGCGCAGCAGTTCCACGGCGAGCGCAAGGGCCGCCAGCACCCGCCTGTCCTCCGGTGAGGGCACGATCGGCGCGAAGCCTTCGGGATACTCCTCGGCGATGAAGGCCGTCGACAACCGCCCTTCCCGCCAGCGCGGGTGCTGCATCAGCGCCGCAAGGAAGGGAATGTTGTGCTCGATCCCGTCCACGACGAAGCCGTCGAGGGCTTCCGACATCGCATCGATCGCCTGGAGGCGGGTCGGCGCCCAGGTGCACAGTTTGGCGATCATCGGATCGTAGTACATGGATATCTCGGCGCCTTCGGTGACGCCGGTGTCGTTGCGGACGACGATGTCGCCGAACCGGCCTTCTGCCGGCGGCCTGTAGCGGGAAAGCCGGCCGATCGAGGGCAGGAAGTTGCGGTAGGGATCCTCGGCGTAGAGCCGGCTTTCGACGGCCCAGCCGGAGAGGGTGACGTCATCCTGCCGAATCGCCAGAGGCTCGCCGGCCGCCACGCGGATCATCTGCTCGACGAGGTCGATCCCGGTCACGAGTTCCGTCACCGGGTGCTCGACCTGCAGCCGCGTGTTCATCTCCAGGAAGTAGAAGTTCCGGTCCTTGTCGACGATGAACTCGACCGTCCCCGCGCTCTGGTAGTCGACGGCCCGTGCCAGCGCCACGGACTGCTCGCCCATGGCGCGCCGCGTCGCCGCATCGAGGAAGGGCGAAGGCGCCTCCTCCACGACCTTCTGGTTGCGACGCTGGATCGAGCACTCGCGCTCCCCGAGGTAGACGACGTTGCCGTGCGCGTCGCCCAGCACCTGGATCTCGATGTGGCGCGGGTCGACAACGAACTTCTCGATGAAGACGCGATCGTCGCCGAAGGAGGATCTCGCCTCGTTCTTCGACGACTGGAAGCCCTCGCGCGTCTCGGCCTCGTTCCAGGCGATTCGCATGCCCTTGCCGCCGCCGCCGGCCGATGCCTTGATCATCACCGGATAGCCGATCTCCGACGCGATCCGCACCGCATGGTCGGCATCGTCGATGACGCCGAGATAGCCGGGGACGGTGGAGACCTTCGCCGCATTGGCGAACTTCTTCGATTCGATCTTGTCCCCCATCGCCTCGATCGCCTTCGGCTTCGGGCCGATGAAGACGATGCCCTCCTTCTCGAGCGCCGCGCAGAAGGACGCGCGTTCCGACAGGAAGCCGTACCCCGGATGCACCGCCTCGGCACCGGTCTGCCTGCAGGCCGCGATGATGCGCTCGGCGACGAGATAGCTCTGGGCCGCGGCCGCCGGGCCGATGTGGACCGCCTCGTCCGCCATCTCGACATGGACGGCATCGCGATCGGCATCGGAATAGACGGCGACGGTGGCGATCCCCATCCTGCGGGCCGTCTTGATGACGCGGCACGCGATCTCGCCTCGATTGGCGATGAGGATCTTCTTGAACATGGATGGTTTTCCCCGGGACGACTGAACTCTTCATATGGATATCGGCGGCAGGGCTCAAGGTGGCAACGCACCGCGAGCGGCGCAGGACGCGCCCCCCGCCGCGCCTGCAGGGTACCGGCGAAGCGGGGCGCCCATGGCCGTTAACGAGCGGAACGTCAGCTCCGGACCAGCGCGACGATCGCGGACGCGGCCCAGAGGCCGATTGCGGTTCCGAGCCACCACAGCGCCTTCTGCGCGAGCTGCTGTCGCATCGCGTCCACGATGAGCGCCCTCGCCACCGGTTTGGCAGGCCGCTCCGCTTCGGGAAGCATGATCCAGACTTCGGTCTCCTCGACGCGCCGGCGCCGGTGGTACAGCCTGGCGCAGGTCGCCATCGCGAGGGACAGGACGACGAAGCCAGCCGCGCCGAGACGAAGGCTGAGCGCCATGTCGTGCGCGGTTCCCATCATCACCATCAGGATGGCGATGCCCGTGAAGCCCGATGCGCGCAGCACCGCGAACCTGGCGAGACGCGTGATCTTTTCCACAGGCAGTCTCCGGCGTGCCCCTGCCGTCGCAGGATAGCACGGGGTGCAGGAGCCCGTGCACGGCCGACATTCAAAACAGCGTGACGATCGACAGGTAGATGGGGATGAAGAGCGGCGGCACGCCGAGGAAGGCGTCTCCGAACAGGAAGAGCTTCAGGAAGAAGAAGAGGAAGGCGGCATAGAGGGAGACGGCGAAGGGCAGGAGGAAGCCGGGCGTGATCGGCGCCGTCAGCGCCAGCAACGGATCGGTCACCCGCCGCAGCACCACGAAGAACACGATCTCCCGGTCGATGCCGACCAGGAATTCGAGGACGCCGCGCGAGAAGAGGAAGGCCGCCAGCGCCGTCAGCGCATAGGTGCCGCCGAGATAGATCGCCACCGCCTGCGGCGCGCCGCCGAGGATGAAGGTGACGACCGCTGCCAGATAGGTCGCGGCAAGGATGAGGAGGCCGGTGAGGGCCGACGCCTGATTCATGTGCGGATGTCCATGGAGCCCAAACGAAACGCAGGGCCCGGAGGCCCTGCGTCCATTCCATAGCGGTATCGTCAGTGACCCGCGACCATCATCGTGCCGCCTTTCGGCAGTCGCAGACGGTCGACGAAGTCCTGCATCTCCGCACTCGGCGCCGGTGTCAGCATCGACACCACATAGGTGACGATGAAGGCAACCGGGACACCGAAGATGCCCGAGGAGATCGACTGGACGCCGAACCACGAGATCTCGTCGCCCGTGCCCTTGACCAGGTCGAAGCCGTAGACGTTGCCGATCAGGTAGTACATCGTGACCAGGAAGCCCGCCGCCATGCCGGCGATGCCGCCGATGTTGGTCGCACGCTTCCACCACACGCCGAGCACCAGCGGCGCAAACAGGCCGGCCGCGGCGATCGAGAAGGCCCAGGAGACCATAGAGAGGATGTCCGACGGCTTGGTGCGAGCCAGGAACGCCGCCGCCAGAGCGACCACCACCAGCAGGATCTTCGACACCAGAAGACGCCGCTTGGCGTCGGCCTTGGGATCGACCATCTTGTAGTAGACGTCGTGCGACAGGGCGTTGGAGATGGCGAGCAGCAGCCCGTCGGCCGTCGAGAGCGCGGCGGCGAAACCGCCTGCCCCGACCAGACCCACGACCCAGATCGGCATGCCGGCGATCGACGGGGTCGAGAGCACGATCATGTCGTTGTTGAGCTTGAGTTCGGCATAGGGGAAGCCGCCGGCGAAGCCCTTGGCCTCGCACGCGGCCTGGATGGCGGCGACGGTCTCGGCCTTGACGCCGCAGATGGTCACCAGCTGGTGTCCCGCGATGGAGCCCCAGTTGATCATCCACTGCGGGATTGCGCTGAAGGCGAGCAGGTTGCCCTCGGAGCCGGCGAACAGGCTCATGAGGTTCATCTTCGAGAACGCCGCATAGGCGGGCGCCGTGAAGTACAAGAGGAAGATGAAGAACAGCGACCAGCCGACGGACTTGCGCGCCTCGCGGACCGTGGGGGTGGTGAAGAAGCGCATCAGGATGTGCGGCAGCGACGCGGTGCCGACCATCAGGCAGAAGATCAGGAAGAAGTAGTCCTTGGGGCTGTAGGTCTGGAACGGAACCACGTGGCTCTTCACCACTCCCAGAAGCGCTTCGTATTCCGCGATCTGGGAGAGAGCGCCGCCGTAGGTCAGCTGCGGGATCGGGATCCCGAACTGCACCGTCGACATCCAGATGGCCGGGAGCAGGTAGGCGACGATCAGGACGATGTACTGCGCCACCTGGGTCCAGGTGACGGCCTTCATGCCGCCGAGCATGGAGCAGACGAGAATGCCGGCAAGGCCGGCGAACACCGCCCACTCGAAGTCGATCCCGAGGAACTGCGACGCGATGATGCCCGACGCGTAGAGCTGCGCGGTGATGTAGGTGAACGAACAGGCGAACAGGACGATGATGCCGACCAGGCGGGCGGCATTTCCGCCGTAGCGGGTGCCGAGGAAGTCTGGAACCGTATAGGCGCCGAACTTGCGCAGATAGGGAGCGAGAAGCACGGCGACGAGCACGTAGCCGCCCGTCCAGCCCAGCACGAAGGCGAGGCCGTCATATCCCAGAACGAAGAGCGTGCCGGCCATGCCGACGAAGCTTGCGCCCGACATCCAGTCCGCGCCGGTCGCCATGCCGTTGTAGACGGCCGGAACGGAGCGGCCCGCGACATAGTATTCCGAAACCTGGGCCGTGCGCGACATGATGCCGATGAAGGCATAGATCGCGATCGTGGCCGCCATGTAGGACCACAGGATGAAGCGGTCCGGAACGCCGAGCTGGTCGAGCACGGCCATCAGGACCACGAAACCGGCAAAGCCGCCGACATAGATCGAGTAGATCTTGCCGAGGTTGTCGGTGAAGTCACCTTTCATAGTCATTGCCATGGTGATTCTCCCCTCAATCCTCGGCCACGCCGAATTCCTCGTCGATGGCGTTCTGGCGATAGGCGAACCAGAAGATCAGGACGACGAAGATGATGAGCGAGCCCTGCGCGGCCATGTAGTAGCCGAGCGGAAATCCAAGGATGACGACGTTGTTCAACGACGTCACGAACATGTGGATGAAGAAGCTGAAGATCGCCCAGATGACGAGCGTCACAATCATCAGATTGCGCGTCTTTCCCCAGTGCGCTTCCGCCACTTCTCGTGGCAGTTTGTCGGACACTTCCTTCCCTCCCGAAAAAGTAAACCGATAGCCGAATACTGATGCCGCAAACACGTGCATCGGCAGGAACAGCTTCCCTACATGGCCAGCGCAAAAAAGGCCGGTCTTAGCAACCTTGCCTGCAAAGGTATCTCGGGGAAATGCTCCGAAGGGATAGTTGCGCAGCGCACCTGTTTAGTCAAATGTGAATGGGTGCCTTAATCCTAAAGGCTAAGTCGATGGCCGGCGCCGATGGCGTCGCGATGGGAGCGGATGCGTGCTTGACCTGATCGGATCGATTCTGCCGAAACGCCGGACATCGGACTGGCCTTCCTCCGTCGAGGCGATTCGCGCCGGCGCAGCCTTCCTCGCCCAGGGATCGAGCTACTCCTACCTGCGCGCGCGCACGCTTCTGGCCGGACCCAAGCTGTTCAGCGATCCCGATTTCGGATTCGCGCTGCAGATCTGCAAATGGGAGGCCTTCGCCGTCGCCGTGCAGGACCTGATCCTGATCCTGGAGGCCGAGATCCGCCCCGCCCTCCCCGCGGACGCCGGGCGGCGGGCCAGGGGCCTCACCGCGCTCTACCGGGAAGTCCTCGCCAGCGAGGAGATTCCGGAGCACAGGGCGTCGAAGGGATGGGACGACGCCGTCGCGGGGTTCGAGGCGCGGCTGTCGGTCTACATGGAGAAGCCGCCCCTGAAACCGGATGCGATTTCCATCGCCACGGCACTCGCCATCCTCGACCACGCGCCGATCGACGACGGCGTGCGCGAGGCCGACAGGATGATGGTGGTCAACAACGTCGCGTTCCGCTTCATCGACTGTCAGTCGACCTTGCGCAAGCAGCTCGATCTGGCGGCCTTCGCGTCGGAGCTGACGAAACGGATGACGGCGGCGGACTGACGGTCGGGCCGCACGGAGACCATCGGCCTTGGTGCCGGGCAAGGGCCTGCGGGGCGCGAGCCACGGATGTCGCCCGCCTTCGGACCCTCGGCATGAGCACCGCCGGGGCGCACCGGACCGAGGCATAGGCGGGAAGATGAGCCGGTTGAGACGGTGGCGACGGGCTGCGCGGACGTCGACGGCAGAGGTCTCGCACGGCAGGCGGCCGGCGACGCGAACCGCGCGTCGCCGGTGCCGGTCAGCTCGTCGGCGCGCGCACCTCGGCCGTTGATTCCAGCGCCTTCATGAGCCGCGAATCGCGGTCATAGACGTCATCGAAATATTCGACCTTCCCGCTCTGGTCGGGCCACGCGGTGAAATAGGCGACGTAGACCGGGATCTTGCGGGTCACCTTCTCGCTGGAGTGGCCCTGCCTTATCTTGTCGGCGACGTGATCCACCGGCTTGCCCAGCACCGCCGCCGCCATCGCCCGGGGATCGGACAGGCGCACGCAGCCGTGGCTGAACGCGCGCACGTCGCGCTGGAACAGGCTCTTCGACGGCGTGTCGTGCATGTAGATGGCATGCTTGTTGGGGAACAGGATCTTCAGTTCCCCGAGGGCATTCGCCTCGCTGGGGGTCTGGCGGACATTGTAGGGCACCTTGCCGCCATACTGGTACCAGTTGATCGACGAAGACGAGATGCGCCTGCCCTGCGCATCGGTGATCTCGTAGCCGGACCGGTCGAGATAGCCGGGATCCTGGCGAAGCCGGGGCAGCATCTCGTTGACCAGGATGGACTGCGGCACGCCCCAGTAGGGATTGTAGTCCACCTGCTCGATCTCGTCGAAGAAGAAGCTCGTCTGGTTGGACACCTTCCCGACCACGACGCGCATCGACAGCCGGTCCTCGCCGCCTTCGTTGTAGGTCGCGGTATAGGCCGGCTGGTTGATGAAGACGCGCGGACTGCCCAGGTCGGATGGATGCCAGCGAAGCTGCTCGAGCGCGATTTCGACCTTGGCCATGCGATCCGCCTTCGAGACGCCGGCGAAGGCCGCGACCGTGCGCGGACCGATGATGCCGTCGGCGGACAGCCCCCGGACGGCCTGGGCGGCCTTCACCACCGCGACCAGATCCGGACCGTAGGTCTCCGACGCCGCGTTGGCAGCGAGCGCCGCGGAATGCTCGGACCGGAACGCGTCTCCGGCCTCGCGCGCGAAGAGCTGCAGCAGCTTCGGCAGTTCGGGGCTGGAGCCGCCCGGCTTCAGGAACAGCTTGGCGTCGACGACGATGTCGTTCTCCTGACTTGCCCTGAGCACCTCGAGCTCCGCCCTCAGCGCCTGATAGCGCTCGTTCTGCGGATGACGCGATTCGAGGTAGGGGCGAACGTCCTGCGTGCGGGCCAGCGTGCCGAGGACGGCTTCGAGATCGAGCGGCTTTTCGGGAAAATCGTAGTATCCGGAAATGCGGTTGGGATCGATCCGTCCCGCATAGGCGTCGCGGACATAGCGCAGGACGCGCGCCGACAACGCCATCTCGAAGCGGATCAGGTCCCGGTGACGGGCCGGCATGTCGGTCATGTCGAAACCGGGCGACGGCGGCGTGACGGCATAGTCGGCCGGATCGAGTCCGTAGCTCCCCGCCTCGGCGAGCACGCGCAGCGCCTCGATGGCGCGGGTGTTGACGCTGGTACCGCTCACCCAGACGAAATCCTCATGCGCCGCGTAATAGCTTTCGATCGCCCTCGCGACGGGCTTTTCGGCGGCAAGTTCGAAGCCATCGAGCCCCGGAAGCGCCTCGGCGAAGGAATCGCCTGCCAGCGACGGCTCGAAGGACACGCTGCGGGGCGCCTCGAGCAGCCCCCGGAACGACACCGGCACGAGGGGATCGGCCTTGTAGGCCCGGTAGCTCGGCGCCGAGATCTTCGCCACCGGCGCCGGGGCCACCTGCTGCCGGCGCTCCTCGGCCGCACGCTGCTCCGCCGCCCGCTGCTCGCGCTGCTGGAGACCGCCGCCGAACAGCATCTTGAACAAGTTCTCGGCGTTGGCCGGCGTCGCGACGCCTCCGACCAGCGTTGCGAGAATGAGCGCAGGCACGATCGTCATGCGGGGTCTGAGGGTCATCGGAGGTCCATCGTTTCGCCGCCGCGCGGCATTCCCGGGTCCTTGCGTACCATGTGACGGCGGCGCAGATGCGACGGCCACACGGCCGGAGGGCCGCGCTCGATACTATATTGAATTGCTGCACCGAGGTTAAGTTTTCATAAAGCCCGTCGAACCGGCCGGGCTCGGGGAGACCGAGGCGCAGCGTCGCCGGGAACGGCCGAATCGGCTTGCCACTGCGCAAAAGCCGTGGGACGATGCCTCAAGCCGGGCACTACGGCCCGGTCGCGACGGCCGGGAGGCCGGCCGCCGCTCACAAAAAAGTGTGAGGAGGAGGCCGTCCACCATGGGAAATCGCGCCGGAGGAAGACGTACGGGACCGAAATGCATCGCCATTGTCGGTCCCTTCGCCAGCGGCAAGACCACGCTGCTCGAAGCCCTGCTCGCCCGCACGGGGGCGATCCAGCGCCAGGCCACGGTCTCCTCGGGAGGCACCGTCGGCGATGCGACGCCGGAGGCGCGCGCCCACCAGATGAGCGTCGAGGCGACTTTCGCCACCACTGACTTCATGGGCGAAAGCCTGACCTTCGTGGACTGCCCGGGATCGATCGAGTTCGCGCACGAGGCCGAGCCGGTCCTTGCCGCCTGCGATCTCGCCATCGTGGTCGCCGAACCGGATCCGAAGAAGATTCCCGCGCTGCAGCTCATCATGCGCACCCTCGACGAGGTCGGGGTTCCGCGCATGCTTTTCCTCAACAAGGTGGACAAGTCCGGCGAAGGAATCCGCGACACGCTGAAGATGCTGCAGCCGGCGAGTTCCGCGCCCCTGCTCCTGCGCCAGATCCCGCTCCGGAAGGACGGCATCGTGATGGGGTCCATCGACCTCGCGCTGGAGCGCGCCTACATCTGGCGCGAACATGCCGAGAGCGAGGTCGCGCCGATCCCCGACGACGACCGGGCACGCGAGATCGAGGCCCGCTTCTCCATGCTGGAGCGCCTCGCCGACCATGACGACCTCCTGATGGAGCAGCTCCTCGAGGAGATCGATCCGCCCCGCGACGAAGTCTTCGACGACCTGGCCGCCGACCTGCGCGGCGGTGCCGTCGTGCCCGTGCTGATCGGCTCCGCCGAACATGGAAACGGAATCCTGCGGCTGCTCAAGGCCATCCGCCACGACGCGCCGGACGTCGCCGTGACCCGCGGCCGCCTGGGCCTCGGAGCGGGAGATTCCCACCTGCAGGTCATGAAGACGATCCACACGCCGCACGGCGGCAAGCTTTCGGTGACGCGGGTGCTTGCCGGCTCTGTCGCGGACGGCATCGACGTGACCGCGTCCGACGGACGGACCGGACGCGTCTCCGGCCTCTACCGGCTGCTCGGGCGCGACCAGACCAAGCTCGCTTCGGCCGAGGAGGGGCTGACGATCGCGCTCGGCAAGCTCGAAGACCTCCGCACCGGCGATTCGGCGGCGGCGGGCAAGGCACCGCCGGCCAAGGCCCTGCGGCCGCGCCCCGCGCCCGACCCGGTCTACACGCTCGCGCTGCGCCCACGGGAGCGCAAGGACGACGTGAAGATGTCGGTCTCACTCCAGAGGATCGCCGAGGAGGATCCCTCGCTGGCCATCGATCACGGGGACACCGGCGAGACGGTGGTCTCCGGACATGGCGAGATGCACCTGCGCGTCACGGTCGAACGGCTCGAGAGCAAGTACCAGATCGTCACGGAGACGAGCCGGCCCGGCGTGCCCTACGCGGAAACCATCCGCAAGGGCGCGACGCAGCGCGGCCGCCACAGGAAGCAGTCCGGCGGCCACGGCCAGTTCGGCGACGTCGTGCTGGAGATCAGGCCCCTGCCCCGCGGCTCCGGCTTCGAATTCACCGACACCATCACCGGCGGCGTCGTGCCCAGGCAGTACATTCCCTCGGTGGAGGCCGGCGTGCGCGACTTCCTGAAGTCCGGGTCGTTCGGCTTTCCGCTCGTCGACATTGCCGTGAACCTCTCGGACGGATCCTTCCACGCCGTCGATTCCTCCGACATGGCCTTTCAGATGGCGGCGCGGCTGGCGATGCGGGAGGCGATCCCGTCCTGCGCGCCGGTCATCCTCGAACCGATCATGCGGATCGAGGTCTTCACCCCGTCGGACGCCACCGCCCGCGTCACCGCCATCCTGCCGCAGCGGCGCGGCCAGATCATCGGCTTCGACGCCCGCCCCGGCTGGGACGGCTGGGACGTCGTGGAAGCGATGATGCCGCAGGCCGAGATCGGCGATCTCATCGTCGAGCTTCGCTCCGCCACCGCCGGCGTCGCGACCTACCGCGCTTCGTTCGATCACATGGCGGAGCTCAACGGACGGCAGGCCGACGAGGTCATGACCGCGAGGGCGAGCAGGGCCGCGTGACTGCGGGTGTGCCGCCGGGCGGCCGCGGCTGGCCCGGCGGCTGCACCGGCTGCACCATTGCGACGAGTTCCCGGGGCGACTACTGCTCTGCCCAAACCGCAAGGGAGCTCGAGCGTGCAGGATCGTGTCCGCCTCGTCGGCGAGGAAGTTCTTTCGGACGACTGGGGCGTCCTGACGAAACACGTCTTCGACTATCGGCGCCGTGACGGCCGCTGGGAACGGCAGTCCCGAGAGGTCTACGACCGCGGTCACGGCGCGGCGATCCTGCCGTACGACGCCGACCGCCGGACGGTTCTGCTCGTGCGCCAGTTCCGGCTCCCGGCCTGGATCACCGGGCACACCGAGCCTCTCGTGGAAGCCTGTGCAGGGCTTCTCGATGCCGACGATCCCGTGACCTGCATCCGCAAGGAGGCGGAGGAGGAACTCGGCTACCGCCTGGCCGAGGTCACGCCGGTCTTCGCGCCCTACATGAGCCCGGGCAGCGTCAGCGAACGGCTCTGGTGCTTCGTCGCGCGATACTCGCCCGCCGACCGCATTTCGGACGGCGGCGGCGCGGCGGTCGAAGGCGAGGACATCGAGGTGCTCGAGCTCCCCCTCGAGGAGGCCTTCGCGGCGGTGGTGGACGGCCGGATCATCGACGCCAAGACGATCATGCTGATCCAGCACCTGATGCTCTCCGCCCGCGCCGCCGAGCACCTGCGCACGGCTCCGTCGGCATGAGCGCGGGTTTCTTCGCCGAGATCGCGGTCATCCTCGTCTGCCTCGCAGGCGGGGGCCTTCTGAAGGGAGCGACGGGCGCCGGCGCGCCGATCCTGGCGATCCCGGCGCTCGCCGCGTTCTTCGACGTGCGTTTCGCAGTCATCGTGATGCTGCTTCCGAACCTCCTCACCAACCTTTGGCAGGCGATCCGTTTCCGCAGGCACCTGCTCGGCTGGCGCTTCATGCTGCCGCTGCTGACCGGCGGCTTCGTCGGAGCGGGGCTCGGGACGATGGCGCTCAAGGCCTTCGACCCGGACCTCCTGTCGCTCTGCGTGGCGGTGGCGGTGCTGCTCTACGTGATCCTGCGGGTGTCGCGTCCGCATTGGAGCCTGCCGATGGGTCCGGCCCACTGGATGGCGGCGCCGGCGGGGCTCCTCGCGGGAATGCTCCAGGGCGGCGCCGGTCTCTCCGCGCCGGTGAGCATCACCTTCCTCAACGCGCTTCGGTTGCCGCGCGAGAGCTTCATCGCGACGATCTCCGCGCTGTTCGTGACCTTCACCGTGATCCAGCTGGCGATCGCCTCGACGAACGGGCTCATCCGCGAGAACGAGATGTTCTACAGCCTCTTCGCGCTCGTGCCGGTATCGCTCGCCATGCCGCTGGGCGCAGCCCTCGCCAGGAAGGTTTCGTCGCAAGTGCTGGACCGGCTGATCCTGGCGATCCTTGCCGCCCTCTCGGCGAAACTGCTCGCGGAAGCGCTCTTCTGAACGCCTCGGGCCTGCCTATCGGAGGCTTTCCCGCGCCTCGCCGAGAAGTGCGGCGGAGCCCGTCGCGATTGCCCGGATCTCCGACGCCACCGCCTGGAACCGGTATCCCATAGCGGCGAAGCGACCGGCCATCGCCACGTTGGTGAGGTAGATTCCTCCGACCTTGCCGGCCGCCAGAGTGCGGCGGGCAATGTCGGCGACGGCTTCCATCATGTCCTCGCGGACCGGGTCGACGGCGGCACCGCCCGTCCACGCGATGGAGAAGTCGGCCGGTCCGACGAAGATGCCGTCGATACCCGGGGTTTCGAGGATGCCGTCGAGCGCATCCAGGGCCGCACGGGTCTCCACCATGGCGAAGGCAAGCGTGCGTCCGTTGGAATTGCGCAGCCAGTCCTGAGTGTCCCGGCCGGCGCTGCGCGGCAGCGCGAATGTCGGACCCCACGACCGTTCGCCGAGCGGTGGGTACTTCATCGCGGCGCCGAAGGCGCGCGCATCCGCGAGCGAGTTGATCATCGGCGCGATGACGGCCTCGGCACCGAAGTCGAGCGCGCGGCTGGCCATGTCGAAACGTCCGACCGGAATGCGCACGACCGGATGGGCGCCCGAGCGCAGGATGCCGGGAATGGACCTCAGCACGCTGTCCTCGTGATGGCCGCCGTGCTGCATGTCGAGCGTGACGGCATCGTAGCCCTGGCCGGCCATGATCTCGACCGTCAGCGCGTCGGGGATGCTCGACCAGGCCGTGAACAGGGTTTCACCGGCGGCCAGCCGCGAGATAAGCGTGTTCATGTCGTCGTCTCCCCCACCGGCGCGCGCGCCTTCGTCATTTCGTCCAGGGCAGCCCGCGGCCCCGGGACCCGGTCGCAAGGCTGCCTCAGCCCTTCGAGAGCTGTTCCGCGGCGACGACCAGCAGCTCGTCCATCGTCCGCCGGATCTGGTGATCGGACTGGGCCACCCCGGCCGCATCGAAATCCTTGCGGATCTTGCGGAACACGTCGTTGTCGCCGGCTTCCTCGAAATCGGACGCGATGACCTCCCTGGCATAGGCGTCGGCGGCATCGCCGGTCTTGCCGAGCTTCTCGGCGGCCCACAGGCCGAGAAGCTTGTTGCGGCGCGCGGTCGCCTTGAACTTCAGTTCCTCGTCATGCGCGAACTTGCTCTCGAACGCGTCCCTGCGGTCGTTCATGTTGGTCATGGCGTCGCCTCCGGCAAAGTGGAATCCCGGTGGTTCAATATGGCGGCTCCGACCTGAAATCAAAGGGAATCGGGTTCGGATCGCGCGGGGCGCGCAAACTGTCGCGGCTCCGACGGCCGCAAAGCGTTGCAAGGCCCGCGATTGCACGTTGAGAAGATGGCGCAGTTGCGATACAGACCGCGGCATAGACACCGTCTTCGGCCGCTGCCGTCGCTCCCGACCCGGTCCCCTCCTTTCGCAAGGACCTCCAAATCAGATGAACCGCCGCCGCCGCATCTACGAAGGAAAGGCCAAGATTCTGTACGAGGGGCCGGAACCCGGCACGCTCGTGCAGTTCTTCAAGGACGACGCCACCGCCTTCAACAAGAAGAAGCACGAGGTGATCGATGGCAAGGGCGTCATCAACAACCGCATCTCCGAGCACATCTTCACGCACCTGAACCGCATCGGCATCCCGACCCATTTCATCCGCCGGCTGAACATGCGCGAGCAGCTGATCAAGGAGGTCGAGATCATCCCGCTCGAGGTGGTGGTGCGCAACATCGCCGCCGGGTCGCTCGCCAAGCGGCTCGGTCTCGAGGAAGGCACCGTGCTGCCGCGCTCGATCATCGAGTTCTACTACAAGGCCGATGCGCTGGACGACCCGATGGTGTCGGAAGAGCACATCACGGCGTTCGGCTGGGCCTCGCCGCAGGAAATCGACGACATCATGGCGCTCGCCATCCGCGTCAACGATTTCCTGTCCGGCCTCTTCCTCGGCGTCGGCATCCAGCTCGTCGACTTCAAGATGGAGTGTGGACGCCTCTACGAAGGCGACATGATGCGCGTGGTCGTGGCCGACGAGATCTCCCCCGACTCCTGCCGCCTGTGGGACATCGCCACCAACGACAAGCTCGACAAGGACCGCTTCCGCCGCGACATGGGCGGGCTCGTGGAAGCCTACCAGGAGGTCGCGCGGCGGCTGGGCATCATGAACGAGAACGAGCCGCCGAAGCCGAGCGGCCCGGTCCTCGTCACCTCCGGCAACGGCAAGGGTCGCGGCCGGCCGCACTGACGGCCGCCGCACCGGTTTCATCGAACAGGAGTACCGCCTCGTGATCAGGGCGCGAATCACCGTGACGCTGAAGAACGGCGTTCTCGACCCGCAGGGCAAGGCGATCGAAGGCGCGCTCGGCGCGCTCGGATTCGACGGCATCGGCTCCGTGCGCCAGGGCAAGGTCTTCGACGTCCAGATCGAGAGTTCCGATCGGGTCAAGGCGGAGGCAGACCTGAAGGCGATGTGCGAAAAGCTTCTGGCGAACACAGTCATCGAGAACTATAGTATCGCCATGACCTGAGGTTGCGGAGGGCCGGATGGCCGATGCGACGAACGAGTTGATGTACGAGCTGCTGAAGCGGATGAACCATGGGTTCACCGAAATGCGCCGGGACATCTCCGAGATAAAGACAGAGCTCAACGTCGTTCGCGGACACCTCATCGGTATCCAGACCGACATCCACAACATCTACGGCATGCTCGCCCGCCACGACGAGCGGCTCGACCGTATCGAGCGGCGTGTCGACCTGCACGAGTTCGCCGAGCCGCAGCGGCCGATCCAGCCCTGACCGCCCGCCGCACACCTTCCAGGATCCTTCGCCCATGAAATCCGCCGTCGTCCTGCTCCCCGGCCTCAACCGCGACCGCGACATGATCGCGGCGCTGACCAAGATTTCCGGCACGGCGCCGCGCACCGTCTGGCAGACCGAGACGGAGATCCCCGACGTCGACCTGATCGTCATCCCCGGCGGATTCTCCTATGGCGACTACCTGCGCTGCGGCGCGATCGCTGCGCGCATGCCGGTGATGCGCGCGGTGGCGGAGAAGGCGCGCCAGGGCGTGAAGGTGCTGGGCGTCTGCAACGGCTTCCAGATCCTGCTCGAAGCCAGCCTGCTGCCGGGCGCGCTGATGCGCAACACCTCGCTGAAGTTCGTCTGCCGCGAGGTGAAGCTCGAGGTGGCGAACGCCGACACCGCCTTCACCCGCGCCTATCGGCCTGGCCAGATCATCCGCTGCCCCGTCGCCCATCATGACGGCAACTACTTCGCCGACGCCGAGACGCTGGCGCGCATCGAGGGCGAGGGCCAGGTCGCCTTCCGCTACGCCGAAGGCACCAACCCCAACGGATCGATCAACGACATCGCCGGCATCGTGTCGAGCGAAGGCAACGTGCTCGGTCTGATGCCGCATCCCGAGAACCTGATCGAGGCCGCGCATGGCGGTGCCGACGGCCGCCCGATCTTCGAGAGCGTGCTGGGGATCGCCGCATGACACGAGCCGCCCTTGCACGCGCAGGATGGATCCTGGCGTTTGCACTGGCACTCCTCGCCGCGCTTCCCGCAGGCGCGCAGACGACGGTCGCGCCGAAGGCGAAGGTCGATCCCGTCACCCACGTCTACTTCATCCGGGGGTTCCTGAACGTCTTCTCGACCGGCCTCGACGACATGTCCGCGCAACTGGCGAAGGCCGGCGTCAGATCGGTCGTCCACGGACACCTGTCGGGCAGCGCGGTGCGGGCGCAGCTGCTGGCCGATGCCAAAAAGGCGGGGAAGCGTCCGAACCCGGTCGTGATCGTCGGGCACTCCTTCGGCGCCAACGCCGCCTTGTCCGTATCGTCGCTCCTTGCAGCCGACGGCATTCCGGTCGACCTTGTCATCACGATCGACCCGACCGTGAACGGGCCGCTGACGGCCAACGTACGGCGTTACGTGAACTACCACTTCGCCGGCAACAATCTTGGCGTTCCCCTGACCTCGCCGGCGCTCGGCAAGCGCATCACCAACATCGACATGTCGAAGCGCAAGGACATCGCCGGAGCCGGCGACGACCACTGGACCGTGACCGCCAACACGGCGCTCCAGAAGGAAATCCTGGCGGCCATCCGCAGGCAGGTCGGCCGGCGGGGGTAGGCAGAGCGCGCGTCCGCCGCGACAGTCTCGCGCAGTCTCCCGCAATTAGACACATTCACATCATCCGAGTGGGGCAGGAACGCCTCGAGCATCAGCCACGGACCCGAAGCCGATCATGCATCCCGCCTTGTCTCGACGCCAGACGCCGGTCGTGAACCGGGTCCTGGCGATTCTCGCCTCCGGTCTGGCCGCTGCTGCGTGCACCGCGACCGAGAAGCCCGCCCCGACCGCAGCCGGCCCGGTCAACGTCTCCACCCTGCAGCGGATCAACACCCAGGCGCACCGCTGCTGGCTGCCCGATCCGGAGTTCAAGTCCTACGGGATCGTGCCGGAGCTCAACACGACGGGCACGCCGCGGCTGCTCGTCATCCCGCGCGGAAAGCCGCAGTCCCTGCCGCAGCTGGTGGTCACCACCGTCGGGGCATCGCCGCAGGTCTACGGGCCTCTCGCCGCGTCGCCGCTGGCGCCCCGCATCGAGAAGGATGTATCGCGCTGGGCGGCGGGTGCCACCACCTGTACCGCGTGAGGCGCTTCAGCCGCGAACGAGGGCAACGCCGAGGGAGGACAGGGCCTCCCAGTAGCCCGGATAGGTCTTGGCGACGCAGTCCGGATCGAGGATCGTGATCCCGTCGATCTTCAGCCCGGCCAGGGCAAAGCTCATGGCGATGCGATGGTCCGCGAAAGTGTCGATGGCGGCGGGAAGGCGCTGCCCGGCAAGCGAGGGATCGGAAGCCACGAGAAGGTCGTCGCCCGCTTCCGTGGCGAGGCCGGGCCGGATCGCATTGAGGCCCGTCGACAGCGCCCGGATGCGATCGCATTCCTTGACGCGCAGGTTCGCGATCCCCACGAACCGCACGGGCGTCTCGTTGAAGGCGGCGAGCACCGCGAGCGTCGGCACGGCGTCCTGCATCTGCGACCCGTCGATCACGGCCGGCATGCGCGGGAAGGACGAGATGAAGGCATGCGCCAGGGCGTCCGGTTGCGTGAAGGCAGCCGCGGGCGTTCCGATGTCGATCGCTCCGCGCGTGAGCGCTTCGGCGCCCCAGAGATAGGTCGCAGCCGACGCGTCCGGCTCGACGTGGAAGTCCGCCGCGACGTAGCCCGTCGGCTCGACGCGCCAGACGGTCGGGGACGGCCGGCCGACCCGGGCGCCGAAGGCGCGCATGGCGGCCAGCGTCAGGTCGATATAGCCGCGTGCCCCGATCTCGGCGCCGGCGAGTTCGATCTCGAACGGCTCGGTCGCGCAGGCTCCCGCCATCAGCAGCGCCGAGACATACTGGCTCGACAGGCCGGCGTCGATGATGACGCGGTTCGCGTCGAACCGGCCATCGGCGTCGATCGTCACCGGCGGACAGCCCGTCGGCGCTTCGATCGCGACGCCCAGGCGGCGCAGCGCATCCACGAGCGGCTGGATCGGCCGCTTGCGCATGTGCTGGTCGCCGTCGATGACGTAACGGCCCTGCCCGAGTGCCACCGCGGCGGTGAGGAAGCGCGTCGCCGTGCCGGCATTGCCGAGGAAGAGCGGCCCGGCCGGCGGATCGAGAACACCGTCCGACGTCACCTCGAAGCTCGTCTCGTCGGGTTCGTCGACCGTGACGCCCATCGCCCTGAGCGCGTCGGCCATGTAGCGCGTGTCGTCGCTCTTCAGCGCCCCGCTCAGACGGCTGACGCCGCGGGCCAGGCCAGCCAGCAGCAGGGCGCGGTTGGTGATCGACTTCGATCCCGGCGGCGAGACGCGTCCATGCAGGGGACCGGCGGCCGGGTGGATGGTCAGTCTGTCCGAGGTCGACATGCGGTCCTGCCGGGGCGCTGCCCCCTTGCCGGTTCAAGCTTGGTGCCGGCGTCCGGTACCGCAACGGAGGTCATCTTGGCAAGTCGGGCCGCAGCGGGCGGACGGGACGGCTCCGCGCGACCCGGTGCGCATCAGTCCCAGAACGGTCGCGCCGCCTCCCGCCGCGCGTCCTGGCGGGTGACGCCGATGTCGCGAAGCTGATCGTCGCTCAATTCGCGAAGGTCCCGCCTCTGACGCCAGCGCGCCACGGCATCGCCGAGCCGGCGGACAAGACCGGACCAGAGGATCCCGGCAGTCGATCGACCGGCCGCACCGGTGCCCCCGGACGCTTGAACGGCAAATGTATCTATTGTACCCATCTCGAAGAACCTCTTGAAACGCGGCAGTCCGCCGGCGACAAGGGGGTGTATGCATTGGCTCCCTGACGGGGACAATATGGGGAATTGTCATGATGACAAATTGGCTGCCCGCCCTGTCCGACGGCGATGGCCCGATCTATGTGCGGCTTGCCGACAGGATCGAGGCCGACATCGCTGCCGGGGCGCTGCCGGCCGGCGTGAAGCTGCCCCCGCAACGCAATCTCGCCTTCGACCTCGGCGTGACCATCGGGACGGTCGGCCGCGCCTATGCCCTGGTGCGCGAGCGGGGACTGGTCTCGGGAGAAGTGGGGCGCGGGACCTTCGTCCTCGGCAGCGGCGAGGAGCCGGCACGGCAGGCACAGCCGGAGGCTTTCGGCGGCACACGCTTCGCGCCGGCGACCGGCAAGCTCAGGATGGATTCGACCGCAGCGCCCGATGTCGGTCAGGTGCGTCCGATCGCCGAACTCGCCGCTCGGATCGCGCGCGACCACGCGTCCGAGATGCTCGACTACGTTCGCCAGCCGCTGCCTTCGTGGCTGGAAGCGGGGCGTGCCTGGCTGTCGCGCTGCGGATGGCAACCGGCGTCGGAATCGATCGTGCCGACGGCGGGAGCGCATGCCGCCATCATGGCCGTGATCGCGGCGATGACGGTGCCCGGCGACCGCATCGTGTTCGAGGCGCTCACCTATTCCTCGATCGCGCGAAGCGCCGCCCTGATCGGCCGGCGCCCGGTCATGGTCGAGATCGACCATGAGGGTATGGTTCCGGACGACTTCGAGCATGTCTGTGCCCAGCAGCATCCGAAGCTCGCCTTCCTGATGCCAAGCCTGCACAATCCGACGCTCGCGACGCTGCCGGAGGGGCGTCTTTCCGAGATCGTCGGCATCGCGCGCCGCCACAATGTCTGGCTCATCGAGGACATGGTCTTCGGCAACCTCGTCGAGGGGGCGCCCCACCTTCTCGTGTCGCTCGCACCGGAGCGGACCTTCCATGTCGGCAGCCTGTCGAAGAGCGTCGCTGCCGGCCTGCGCACGGGCTGGGTCGCCTGCCCGCCGCACACGGCCCAGCGCGTCCACACCGCGAGCCGGATGGTCGCAGGCAGCCTGCCGACCTTCCTGATGACGGAAACGGCGGCGCGCCTGGTGCTGTCGGGCGAAGCGGAGGCGATCCGCCGGACGGTTCGCGCCGAGACCGCCGCACGCGAGGCGATGGCCAGGACGATTCTCTCCGGAAGCGAATTCGCGTCGCGGCCCGACATTCCATTCCTGTGGATGAAACTGCCCGAACCCTGGCTCTCCGGTCTCTTCCGCCGGGCCGTTTCCGACGAGGGCGTGCTCGTCGACGAGGAAGACGAGTACAAGCCCGTCCGGACGGAGCGCAACCATCACCGCATCCGCGTCGGCTTTTCCTCCGTCGGATCCCGAGACGAGGTGGTGCGTGGCTTCGAAACCATCCGCCGCGTGCTCGAAGGCGGCATCGCCGGTCACGACAGCTTCGGCTGACGCCAGGGGGACGGCTGGGTCTTTTTTTCGGGGCCGCCGGGTGCCCGTGTCGAAATCGGCATGGCGCCATTCGTCATGGGGATGTCGGCGCCAATTCCGGCGCCGTCCTTCGATGGAGAACGCCATGAACGCCTTGCTTGTCAGCATATCGTCCGTGATCGCCCTGGTCGCGACACCGGCCGCCGCGGGTGCGGACGACACCGCGGGCCGCGGCATGCTGCAGTCCCTGCGCGGCACCTATGTCAGCCCGTCCGCCGAACCGTGGTACGGCGGCTTCGGGACCCGCGAGTTCGTGTTCCGGGACGGTCGCTGGAGCCTGATCTTCACCCACGCGCTCGACCCGCAGATGATGATGCGCACCTTCCAGTTCCGCACCGGCGGCGCCTACACGGTCGGCGAGCCCTCGGCGGACGTGCCCGGGGCGTTCCGGACCGTCTTCAACGAAGACTGGAAGCATGTCACTCTGCTCACCGACGTGCCTGGGATCATCGCTGCCATGGGCATGGCGACGTGCGGCCTGACCGTCAACCTCGAGACCGACATCTCCGTGAGCGGCTGCGGCGCATGGAAGCCGGTGGCGGACTGCGGGGAAGACCATGACGTCCTGGCGATGTCCGATGAGGGGCTGCACTTCGGCGTCCGTCCGGCGGACAACGACATGTGCAGTGCCGACCGGACGCCGGCGGCGCTGCTGCCGGCCGTCGTCGCCCGCTGAAACCGGAGGAACGGCATCATGCAGTACATGATCCTCAACTACACCTCGCCGACCGAGTACGCGGACGCCGATGCGGTCCGCGCCGCTGCTGACGGCGAACTCTGGGGCGCCTACACGAGGGCGCTTGTGGAGGCCGGCGTCCTCGTCGGGGGCAACGCCCTCCACCCGCCACACACGGCCACGACGCTCCGCATCCGCGGCGAGATGCGCGACATCCAGGACGGCCCGTATGCCGCCAGCAAGGAACATCTCGGCGGCTATTACATCATCGAGGTCCCGGATCTCGACACGGCGCTGGAATGGGCCGCGCGCAACCCGGCGGCGGCGTCCGGCGCGGTCGAGCTGCGGCCCGTGGTGATGCGCGGGGCCGCGTGACCGCGGCGGCGGCCGAAGTCGAGCGAGTGGCGCGCCTGTCCTACGGCAGGCTCGTCGCCACCCTGGCCATGCGCACGGGGAGCGTTCAGACGGCCGCCGACGCCTTGTCGGACGCGCTGCTGCGCGCGCTGGAAACCTGGCCTGCCCGCGGCATTCCCGACAAGCCTGAAGCCTGGCTGGTGACGGCGGCGAAGAACCGTCTGAGCGACGCCAGGCGCCATGACCGCGTGGCCGCAGCCGCGCAGTCGCATCTCGTCCGACTGGAGGAAGAGCGCGCCGACCGGACCCGCGGGGCGATGCCCGACCATCTGCTCAACCTGCTCTTCGTCTGTGCCCATCCGGCCATCGCCGCATCCGTCCGCACGCCGCTCATGCTGCAGGTGGTGCTCGGCCTGGATGCCCGCCGCATGGCGGGTGCGTTCCTGATCTCGCCGGGAACGCTGGGGCAGCGGCTGACGCGCGCCAGAGCCAAGATCGAGACCGCAGGCATCGGCTTTGCGATGCCCTCGCCGGAAGAGCTCGAACCGCGCCTCGGCCACGTCCTCGACGCGATCTATGCTGCCTATACGGTCGGTGCCGACGGCCACGCGGGCGGCGACGCGAAGGGCGCTCCGCTCGCCGGCGAAGCGATCTGGCTCGGCAGCGCGCTCGCGCGGGAGATGCCGCAGGCGCCGGAGGCCCAGGCGCTGCTGGCCCTGATGCTCTATGCAGAAGCGCGCCGTCCGGCCCGAACGGGTCCCGACGGCAGCTTCGTGCCGCTCGACCGGCAGGACCCGGATCTCTGGGACGGGCGGATGCTGGAAGACGCTGATCTCGCCATGCGCCTCGCCATCCCCCGGGCATCCCTCGGGCGCTACCAGATCGAGGCGGCGATCCAGGCCGCGCACGCGGACCGCCGTCGCGGCAGGGCCACGGACTGGCACGCGATCACCGCCTTGTATCGCGGGCTGGTTTCGCTGCACCCCAGCATCGGAGCGGTGACCGGCTTGGCCGCCGCCCTGGGGGAGACGGGCCGGACGGAGGAAGCGCTCGCATGGCTAGACGGAATCCCGTCCGAGCGGACGGCGCGGTACCAGCCCTGGTGGGCGGTACTGGCGCATCTTCTTTGCGGCAAGGGCGACCCTGAAGCGGCGGCGACGGCCTATGAGCGGGCCATCGCCCTGTCCTCGGACCCCGCCATCCGTCGCTTCCTGTCGGACCGTAAGGCACGGGTGCTGCGGAGCTGACGCGGAACGGCAGCGCGATGGAGCTGCAAGGGCTCGATTTTCCGCTCTGCCCCGGTGTCATCCTCCGACGGCTTGCGCTATGGAGCGCACAGAACGCGCCATCGCACGACAAGGCCCGCCATGACCATTCCCAACACCGTCCCGATCACGCCCGAACTCGTGGCCGCGCACGGGCTGAAGCCGGACGAGTACCAGCGGATCCTCGACCTCATCGGACGCGTGCCCTCGTTCACGGAGCTCGGCATCTTCTCGGCCATGTGGAACGAGCACTGCTCGTACAAATCCTCGAAGAAATGGCTGCGCACGCTTCCGACGACGGGGCCGCAGGTCATCCAGGGACCCGGCGAGAATGCGGGCGTCGTCGACATCGGCGACGGCGACTGCGTCGTCTTCAAGATGGAGAGCCACAACCATCCCTCCTACATCGAGCCCTACCAGGGGGCGGCGACCGGCGTCGGCGGCATCCTGCGCGACGTCTTCACCATGGGCGCACGGCCGATCGCGGCCATGAACGCGCTCCGTTTCGGCGAGCCGTCGCATCCGAAGACGAAGCACCTCGTCTCCGGCGTCGTTGCCGGCATCGGCGGCTACGGCAATTCCTTCGGCGTGCCGACCGTCGGCGGCGAGGTCAATTTCGACCCGCGCTACAATGGCAATATCCTCGTCAACGCCTTCGCGGCCGGCATCGCGAAGACGGATGCCATCTTCTATTCGAAGGCCGAGGGCGTCGGACTGCCGGTGGTCTATCTCGGCGCCAAGACCGGCCGCGACGGCGTCGGCGGCGCAACCATGGCCTCGGCCGAGTTCGACGACCAGATCGAGGAGAAGCGCCCGACGGTGCAGGTCGGCGACCCCTTCACCGAGAAATGCCTGCTCGAAGCCTGTCTGGAGCTGATGGCGTCGGGCGCCGTCATCGCCATCCAGGACATGGGCGCGGCGGGGCTGACCTGCTCGGCGGTCGAGATGGGCGCCAAGGGCGACCTCGGCATCCGCCTCGACCTCGACAAGGTGCCCGTGCGCGAGGAGCGCATGTCGGCCTACGAGATGATGCTGTCGGAGAGCCAGGAGCGCATGCTCATGGTGCTGAAGCCCGACCTGCGCGACACGGCCGAAGCGATCTTCCGCAAATGGGGCCTCGATTTCGCGATCGTCGGCGAGACCACGGACGACCTGCGCTTCCGCGTCTTCCACCAGGGCGAGGAGGTCGCGAACCTGCCGATCAAGGATCTCGGCGACCAGGCGCCGGAATACGACCGCCCCTGGGTGGTGCCGCCCCTGCCCGCAGCGCTGCCGCAGGCCGAACCGGCGGCGGAGCCCGACGACGAGATGCTCGACCTCGTGTCCCGCGTGCTGGACGGCGACTCGGCCGCCGGTGCTCGGATGGCGGCGCTCACCGAGAACGGCCGCCACATCACCCGCCCCTGGCTCGGCGACCGCGCACCAGCTGCCGGATTCGCGGGCGATCCGTTCGATCCCGCCGACGCGCTGCTGGCGCTTCTCGGCTCGCCGGACCTGTCGTCGCGCCGCTGGGTCTGGGAGCAGTACGACACGCTGATCCAGGGCAATTCGCTGCAGCGGCCGGGCGGCGACGCCGGCGTCGTGCGCATCGACACCCATCCGTCCAAGGCGCTCGCCTTCTCCTCCGACGTCAACCCGCGCTACTGTCAGGCCGACCCGTTCGAAGGCGGCAAGCAGGCGGTGGCGGAATGCTGGCGCAACCTCACCGCGACCGGCGCGCTGCCGCTGGCTGCGACCGACAACCTGAACTTCGGCAATCCCGAAAGGCCCGAGATCATGGGCCAGCTCGTGCAGGCGATCAAAGGCATCGGCGAGGCCTGCCGGGCGCTCGACTTCCCGATCGTCTCGGGCAACGTCTCGCTCTACAACGAGACCAGCGGCAAGGCGATCCTGCCCACGCCCACCATCGCCGGCGTCGGCCTGATCGACGACTGGGCGAAGATGGCGACGATCGGGTTCAAGAAGCGCGGGCGGGCCGTGCTGCTGGTCGGCTCGCGCAAGGACTTCGCCAACGGCCACCTTGGGCAGTCGGCCTATCTGCGCACCGTCTTCGCCAGCGCGGACGGGACGCCGCCGCCGGTCGACCTGGCGGCCGAGCGGCGCGTCGGCGACTTCGTGCGCGCGCTGATCCGGCGCGGGACGGCGAGCGCCGTCCACGACGTCTCGGACGGCGGCGTGGCCGTCGCCTTCGCCGAAATGGCGATGGCCGGCGGCATCGGCGGCACGCTGCCCGGCCCGGCCGACGTCGACGCGATCCCCTTCTTCTTCGGCGAGGACCAGGGGCGCTACCTGGTGGAGGTCGACCTCGACCCGCAGGGCGAGGAGATCACCGCCTTGTGGAACGAGGCGACATCGCTGGATATATTCGCACCCTGGGTGGGCACGACCGGAGGCGATTCCCTGACGCTCGGCGAAGGCCGCGCCGTCCCGCTCGCCGATCTTGCCGCCGCCCACGAGGGCTGGTTCCCGAAGTTCATGGATGGAGCACACTGATGCCTATGGACGCCCGCGACATCGAGAAGCTCATCAAGGAATCGATCCCCGACGCGCGGGTGACGATCCGCGACCTGGCCGGCGACGGCGACCACTATGCCGCCGAGGTCGTGGCCGAGAGCTTCCGCGGCAAGTCGCGCGTGCAGCAGCACCAGATGGTCTACAACGCTCTGAAGGGCAACATGGGCGGGGTGCTGCACGCACTCGCGCTGCAGACCAGCGTGCCGGACTGAGCGCCGCAGGCACCCGCAGCCTCGACAAGAACCGGACGATCTTCTATCTAAGGTCCAGCCAATTCACATGTTTCATCTCCGGCCTTGAACCGGACGAAGAAGGATAGACAGCCATGAGCGCCATCACCGATTTCATCGCCAACGAGGTCAAGGGCAACGACGTCGTCCTGTTCATGAAGGGCACGCCGGGCTTTCCGCAGTGCGGCTTCTCGGGCCAGGTCGTGCAGATCCTCGATTACGTGGGCGTCGACTACAAGGGCATCAACGTGCTCACCTCCGACGAACTGCGCCAGGGGATCAAGGAATTCTCGCAGTGGCCGACGATCCCGCAGCTCTACGTCAAGGGCGAGTTCGTCGGCGGCTGCGACATCGTCCGCGAGATGTTCCAGGCCGGCGAACTGCAGGCCTTCCTCGACGAGAAGGGCGTGAGCGTCAAGGGCGCCGCCTGAGATCTCCGCGCCATCACCGCGATCTGAAAAGAAGGGATCCCGGGACCTTACCCGGGACCGATTGCCGGAAATGCGCCGTCCGCGGCGCGTTTTCTTTTTGTTTGTGTGTAGATCGGACGCATTGCCATGGACCCGACGGTCGCCCCCTCCCCGCGCAAGCCGCCATTGCTCACGATTCCCCGCTGGGAGTTCATCGCCATCGCCGCGGGCCTCATGGCCCTGAATGCCCTGGCGATCGACATCATGCTGGTCGCCCTGCAGCAGATCGGCATGAGCCTCGCCGTCGAGGACGAGAACTCGCGGCAGCTGGTCGTCACCGCCTATGTCATCGGTTTCGGCCTGACGCAGCTGGTGTTCGGCCCCGTTTCCGACCGCTTCGGCCGCCGCATTCCGCTGCTGGTCGGGCTCGGCATCTACGTCGTGGCGGGCTTCGCCTGCGCCTTCGCACCGTCCTTCACGGTTCTCCTTGTCCTGCGCTTCATCCAGGGTCTCGGCGCGGCGTCCACGCGCGTCATCTCCGTCTCGCTGGTGCGCGACGTCTACGGCGGCCGGGCCATGGCCGAAGTGATGTCGCTGGTGTTCATGGTGTTCATGGTCATCCCGGTCATCGCACCGGGCATCGGCCAGTTCATCATGCTGTTTTCGGAATGGCCGATGATCTTCATCTTCATCGGCGTGATGTCCCTCGCCTTCACGGTCTGGACGGCGCTGCGGCTCCCCGAAACGCTGCCGCTGAGCCAGCGCCGGCCTTTCACCGCCGCCGTCATCCTGGACGCTTTCCGCATCGTCCTCACCGAGCGCGTCGCGATCTGCTACACGATCGCAATGACAGCCATCATCGGCGCGCTGTTCGGCTTCATCAACTCCGCCCAGCAGGTCTATGTCGGCATCTACGGCGTCGGCGAGATGTTCCCGTTCTATTTCGCGATGGTGGCCGGCCTTATGGCCGTGTCGTCCTTCCTCAACGCCCGCATGGTCGGGCGCTTCGGGATGCGGCGGCTGGCGCATGGCGCCCTCCTCGGCTTCCTCGCGGTCACGACCGTCTCCTTCGTGCTGGCGCTGGCCGGCCCCATCCCGTTCTGGCTTTTCCTGACGCTGTTCGCCGTCGCGATGGTGCAGTTCGCCTGGATCGGCTCGAATTTCAACGCGCTCGCCATGGAGCCGCTCGGCCATGTCGCGGGGACGGCTTCCTCGGTGCAGGGCTTCCTGCAGACCGTGGGCGGCGGCGTGGTCGGCGCGCTGATCGGACAGGCCTTCGACGGAACGGTGGCGCCGCTCGCGGGCGGCTACTTCGTCGCAGCCGCGATCGCGCTCGCCATGACGCTGATCGCGGAAAAGGGCCGGCTCTTCCGGTCGCAGAATCCGCGGGTCTGAGCCGCGCGCCGGCCGGTCAGTCGGCCCACAATTCGCGGCGCAGCTCCGCCCAGCTCTCCCGGTCGGGCGCCACGAGCAGTCCGCCGTCGAGATGCTCGGGAAGGTAGGCGCTGCCGTCGAGCCGCGCGACATGCCCGCCCGCCTCGATCTGGATCAGCGTGCCGGCCAGGTGATCCCAGGGCATCAGCTTGTTGTAGACGACGAAATGCGCATGGCCGCTGGCGATGAGGCGATATTCGTGCGCCGAACAGCGATAGGCGATCTGCGACAGCGCCTTGGCCTGGTTGCGCGCGAGCCTCGACCGGTCCGGTTCCGGAAAATACTGCCACGACGCGCTGCCGGTCATCTCCGGCAGAGGCGCGGCCGCCGCCACGCGCACGGGCGTCTCGCGCCCGCCCTCGTGGCGAAGCCTGCTTCCTGCGCCCCTGACCGCGATCATGCAGTCGCGTCCGAGCGGATCGTGGATCAGGCCGGCAACGGTTTCACCCTTCGCCACCACCGCCAGGATCACGCCGAAGAGCGGCACGCCGGAAGCGAAGTTGTAGGTTCCGTCGACGGGATCGAGCACGAAGGCGAGGTCGGCCTCCGCCAGGCCGTCGAGCAGCCGCGGATCCTCCGAACAGGCCTCTTCGCCGATCACCAGGGCGCCTGGATAGCGCGCGGTCAGGCGCGCCGTCAGGAAGCGCTCGGCCTCGACATCGGCATCCGTGACGAGGTCGATCGCGCTCGTCTTGCGCCTTACCTCGCCGGAACCCAGCCGGCGGAACCGCGGCATGATCTCGCGCCGCGCCGCCTCGTCGAGAAGATCGGCGAGCCAGTCGACGTCCCTGTCGTCAAAGCGCAATGCCGGGCTCTCCCTTGCCGCGCCGATCGTCGAGACCGGCGAAATCGAACAGCCCGGTATCGAGCAGATGACTCGGCCGCACGTTGGCCAGCGCCCGGATCATCGTGTCCTTGCCGGCATCCTGCTCTCGATCCCGTCGAGCATCGCCTTCATGGCATTGCGCTGAAGGCCCTCCTGGCTGCCGCACAGGTCGCAGGGGATGATCGGGAAGCGCATCGCCTCGGAAAACTTCGTCAGATCCCCCTCGTCGCAATAGGCGAGCGGCCGCAGCACCATCACGTCGCCCTCGTCGTTGAGCAGCTTCGGCGGCATGGCCGCCAGCCGCCCGCCGTGGAAGAGGTTCATGAAGAAGGTCTCGAGGATGTCGTCGCGGTGGTGGCCGAGCAACAGCGCCGCGCAGCCCTCCTCGCGGGCGATCCGGTAGAGGTGCCCGCGCCGCAGCCGCGAGCACAGGGAGCAATAGGTCTTTCCCTTCTCGATCTTGTCGGTGACCACCGAATAGGTGTCCTGGTACTCGATGCGGTGCGGCACGCCGAGCGAGGAGAGGTAGTCCGGAAGCACGTGCTTGGGGAAGTTCGGCTGGCCCTGATCGAGATTGCAGGCGAGCAGTTCGACCGGCAGCAGGCCGCGCCATTTGAGGTCGAGCAGCAGGGCCAGCAGCCCGTAGGAGTCCTTGCCGCCCGACAGCGCCACCAGCCAGCGCTCGCCCGGACGCACCATGGCGAAGTCCTCCAGCGCCTGGCGGGCGTTGCGCAGGAGGCGCTTGCGCAGCCGGTTGAACTCGACCGTCGACGGCACCGCCCTGAAGAGCGGGTGGCATTCGGCCTCCTCGAAGGAGACGGCGGGCGACTGGATGTTCATGACGGGCGGCAGACCGGTGCGGAGCGCAGGAAGCGCGTTCGGACACATGCTCTAGGCGAGGTCGGCGCCAAAGAAAAGGCCGCCTCGCGGCGGCCTTTCGAATGGCGGGTCGAAACCGGTCAGCGCGAGTAGAACTCGACGACCAGGTTCGGCTCCATCTGCACCGCATAGGGCACATCGCCGAGGCCCGGCACGCGCGCGAATTTCGCGGTCATCTTGGAGTGGTCGGCCTCGATGTAGTCCGGAACGTCGCGCTCGGCCAGTTGCACGGCCTCGAGCACGATGACGAGCTGCTTGGACTTCTCGCGAACCTCGATCACGTCGCCCGCGCGGCAGCGATAGGAGCCGATGTTGACGCGGCGACCGTTCACGTTGACGTGGCCGTGGTTGATGAACTGGCGCGCGGCGAAGATCGTCGGAACGAACTTGGCGCGGTACACAACCGCGTCGAGACGCGACTCGAGCAGGCCGATCAGGTTCTCGGAGGTGTCGCCGCGCATGCGGTTGGCCTCCTCATAGACCTTGCGGAACTGCTTTTCGGAAATGTCGCCGTAGTGGCCCTTCAGCTTCTGCTTGGCACGCAGCTGCAGACCGAAATCGGACAGCTTGCCCTTGCGGCGCTGGCCATGCTGGCCGGGACCGTATTCGCGCTTGTTGACCGGCGACTTCGGCCGGCCCCAGATGTTTTCGCCGAGACGGCGGTCGATCTTGTATTTTGCGGATTCGCGCTTGCTCATCGCATTCCCTTTCGAATGAAACAGTCCGGAACGTCGCCGTTCCGGACGAAGGAAACGCGCCCTCCTCTGGCTCCCGTTTTCGGAGCCTGACAGGATCACCGCGCAGCGATGCGGGCGATCCACGGGACACGTCAATGAAGACACCGGCCCTTTCGGACAGGTGCTGGCGGGTCTTTAGGCGGATTGCGGTGTGGTGTCAATGCCGCGCCGCGAACGGAACGGCGCCACGCCTGGCGGCGGATGCGGTCAGGACCGCCTGCTGACGAAGCTCTTGTAGATGTATCCGGTGCGACCTTCATAGCCCACCTTGCACCAGAGATCGCAGTCGTAGACCTCGACCTTGGCGCGGCGGGGAATCACCAGCATGACGCCGTGCCTGCTGCCCGGCCCCTTGCGCATGTTGACCGGCGCGTTCACCGATGCCGTGCGCGTCGAGGCTTCGGGTTGTTCGGGCAACTCGTCCGGCAGCACGATCTGCATCGGACGCCGGACTGCCGCCTCCGGGCCCGCGAGATCCGGGCCGTCGTCGACGCCGGCATAGGCCAGGAGGCTGCTGTCGCCCGCTTCGACCGGCGCCGCCTTCTCCACGATCAGTTTCCGCATCGCATCGAGCGCGGCGGAGCCCTGTCTCGTCTCCGTCCTCGCCCAGCGGGGATCGTCCTTCCGCGGAATGTCGACCGCTCGCGGCGCCTTCGCCGCCGGAGCGGCGGCCGGCGCTGCAACAGGACTGGCGGCTTCGGCGGGGATCATCGCCCCGCTCTCCGCTCCGCCGGTTGCGGCAGCAACCGCAGCCTTCGG
>Ga0208243_1000341_pt1 | contig 29661 bp, 23 predicted proteins | sample Subbio2Aug_QV12A_FD_184826 | JGI IMG/M metagenome (GOLD analysis project Ga0208243, IMG submission 184826) | Serpentinite rock and fluid subsurface biosphere microbial communities from McLaughlin Reserve, California, USA - CR12Aug_QV12A (SPAdes) | ecosystem: Environmental > Terrestrial > Deep... | reverse complement strand
GACGCCCGGCCACGCGCAGCTGCCGCTGGCCCCGCTCGCCGTGCCCCCCCTGGTGCAGACGGCCGCCGCCGACTGCGGCGCGATCGGCCGTTCGGTCGCAGCCGGCGAAGGCGGCACCGTGCGCAGCGCCGTCGCCGAGGAACGCGGCGGACGCACGGTCTGCGTCATCGTCTTCACCGTGCCGGCGAAGGGCGGACAGCCTCCGCGTGTCGTTCGAAGGCAGGTGCCTGCGAATTAATTCACTGTGAAGAGGGCGGCGGTCGTGCACAGGAGGCGTGGACGAACCGCGGGGCATCGGAATCATGCGCATACTGGTTGTCGAGGATGACAAGAACCTGAACCGCCAGATCGTCGAGGCGTTGACGGAGGCGGGCTACGTCGTCGACCGCGCCTTCGACGGCGAGGAGGGCCACTTCCTGGGCGATACCGAACCCTATGATGCGGTGGTGCTGGACATCGGTCTGCCGGAGATGGACGGAATAACCGTCGTCGAGAAGTGGCGCCAGGCAGGCCGCAAGATGCCCGTGCTGATGCTGACGGCGCGCGACCGCTGGAGCGACAAGGTCGCGGGCATCGACGCCGGCGCGGACGACTACGTCGCCAAGCCCTTCCACATCGAGGAGGTGCTCGCCCGCCTGCGCGCGCTGATCCGCCGTGCCGCCGGCCACGCGTCCTCCGAACTCGTCTGCGGGCCGCTCAGGCTCGACACCAAGGCCTCCAGGGCGGAGGTCGACGGGCAGACACTGAAGCTGACCTCGCACGAGTTTCGCCTGCTCGCCTACCTGATGCACCACATGGGCGAGGTGGTTTCGCGCACAGAACTGGTGGAACACCTCTACGACCAGGATTTCGACCGCGACTCCAACACGGTGGAGGTCTTCGTCGGGCGCCTGCGCAAGAAGATGGGCGTCGACCTGATCGAGACCGTCCGCGGAATGGGCTATCGCATCCGCGAGCAGCAGGGTTGAAACGGACCCGCGCAGCGGCCGTGGGAGAGATCGGGTGAAGTTCGGCCTGAGATCGCTGTCGTTCCGCGTCGTGACCTTCTCGACACTGTGGGCGGTCGCCGCCCTCGTGGTGATCGCCACGCTGATCTCGGCGCTCTACCGCGATGCGGCCGAGCGCGGCTTCCACGATCTCCTGACCGCTCATCTCTACAGCCTGGTGACGACGGTGGGGATTTCGCCCGACGGCGCCCTGACCGGCGCGCCGGACCTCTACGACCTCAAGTTCGCGCAGCCCGGCTCGGGCTGGTACTGGGCGGTCGAACCGGTGTCGGCAGGCGTGACGGGCATGATCCGGTCGCCGTCGATGACGGACGCCATTCCAGCACCGAGCGTCTCCGCAGTTCCCTTCGACAGCCAGTTCCAGCGGCTCTACCAGGCGCAGGGGCCTGCCGGCGAACGCGTGGACGTGCTGGAAAACGACTTCATCCTGGACGCCGAAAACCGCATCGCGCGCTTCCGCATCATGGGAAACCGCAGCGAACTCGAGCTTCAGATCTCGGACTTCGAGCGGCAGCTCTACTCCTACCTTTCCGTGTTCGGCATCTCGATGATCGCCGTCAACGCGCTGGTGATCCTGTTCGGCCTGCGGCCGCTGGACAAGGTGCGGACCGCGCTCTCGCAGGTGCGCGAGGGCACGGCGAGCCGCCTCGACGGCAAGTTCCCGTCCGAGATCGAGCCGCTGGCCAACGAGACGAACGCGCTGATCGAGAACAACCGGCGGATCGTCGAGCGCTCGCGCACGCAGGTCGGCAATCTCGCGCATTCGCTGAAGACGCCCGTGGCGGTGCTGCTGAACGAAGGCCGCGCCATGGGCGGCGCCAAGGGGGCGCTGATCGTCGAGCAGGCCTCAGCCATGCAGCAGCAGGTGGAGCACTACCTCCAGCGCGCCCGCATCGCCGCGCAGCGCGACAGCGTCGTCTACCGCACGCCGACCCGCGAGGCGCTGCAGCGTCTCGTGCGCGTGTTCCGCAAGGTCGATGCGACGATCGAACTCGCGTTCGACGAGCCCGGACGCGAGGTGATCTTCGCGGGGGAGCGCGAGGACTTCGAGGAAATCACCGGCAACCTGCTCGAGAATGCGATGAAATGGGCAAGGACCCGCGCCCGCGTCGGGCTCGGCGAAGAGGCGGGCCTGGTGTTGCTGACCATCGAGGACGACGGGCCGGGCATTCCCGAGGACAAGGCGCGCGAGGCGCTGCGGCGCGGCAAGCGGCTCGACGAAAGCAAGCCGGGAACAGGCCTAGGCCTGTCGATCGTCAACGACCTCGTGCGCGAATATGGCGGCGAACTGAAGCTTTCGCGATCGGACCTCGGCGGGCTGAAGGCCGAGGTGAGGCTTCCGGGGCCGGGGTGAGGCATCGAACCCGTCCCTGCGCCGAACCCGGCAGGGTGGAACCCTCCGTGGAACCAGACGAAACGATCCTGGTTTCCGTCGTGCGGGCGCCGCGCCCGCTCCACGCCTCGCCCTTTCACCCGGGCCAAAATTCCGACATACATGAACCCTAATTGGCCGTTCGGCCGACGGGTGAGACAGGAGAGCGAATGCGCAGGACGACTGGACGACTCGTGGCGGCTGTCGTCTGCCTGGGTCTCGGCGGCTGCACGACGACATCGATCACCGGATCGGCCGCGACGCGTCCGGCGACGGCCGATTCGATCATCGCTGCCATGAAGGGCGGCCTGATCGGTGGCGATCTCGGCGCGGATCTGAGTTCGCGCGACCGCCGCAGGGCACTCGAAGCCGAGTACCGTGCGCTCGAATATGCCGCGCCGGGCACGCCAGTGACCTGGCGGAGCGAGGACGGCCGCATCAGCGGCCGGGTGATCGCGGCCCAGCCCTATCGCGTTGGATCGCAGGACTGCCGCCAGTACAGCCATTCGGTCGGTTCCGGCGCGGAGGAGAACGATGCGCGCGGCACGGCCTGCCGCAGCCCCAACGGCAGCTGGACGCCGCTCACCTGACATCGCGAGGCACGACCGCAGCCTTCATGTCCGGCCTGCCGACTTCCGCCGGATCGCCGCCAAATAGCCGCACGGCGGGACGATTGGAATGCGGTCCAACCATCGCTATGTGAGGTCGCATGGTGTTCTGGATCGTCCTCGGGCTGCTCACGGTCATCGCGAGCCTCGCCATCATCCTGCCTCTCTCGGCCTCGCGCCGCGAGGTTGCGGGCGCGCGCGAGCATGATCTCGAAGTCTATCGCGACCAGCTTGCCGAGATCGAGCGCGACGCCGGTCGCGGTCTGATCGGCAAGGAGGAAGCGGCTCAGGCTCGTGCCGAGATCGGTCGCCGCATCCTCAAGCTGGAAACGAACGAGCAGAGTGACGGACATGGTCCGCGCGGCAACGCGCTGGTGCGCGGGCTGGCCATGGCGGCGGTCGTGGCCGTCCCCGTGACGAGCTGGGGCCTCTATTCCGCGATCGGTTCGCCCGACATGGCCGGCCAGCCGCTGGCCGAGCGGCTTGCCAAGGATCCTGCGTCGTCCAGCATCGACGAACTCGTCGCGCGCGCGGAAGCGCATCTGCGCGCCAATCCCGAGGATGGCCGCGGCTGGGATGTCGTCGCGCCGATCTACCTCAGGCTCGAGCGCGTCGGCGAAGCGGCGACGGCCTTCCGCAACGCGATCCGGTTGCAGGGCGACAGCGGGCCGCGCTGGACGGGGCTCGGGGAAGCATTGATGGCCGGGGCGGGCGGCGTGGTGACGACCGAGGCGGCCGCCGCTTTCGCGCGGGCCGCCGCGCTCGATCCCGTCGATCCGCGGCCGAGGTTCTTCCTCGCGACGGCCAAGGCGCAGGAGGGCGATCTCCTGGCGGCGGCTGCCGATCTGCGCGCCCTGCTTGCCACGCTGCCGGCCGAGTCGCCGTGGCGATCCGTGGTGGAGCAGACGATGGCTCAGGCGACGGCGGAGGCAGCGCGGCGGGCAGCCCCCGCCGCTCCGGGTCCCTCGGGCGAGGATGTCGAGGCCGCCGCCGCGCTTTCCGAGACGGAGCGTGCGGACATGATCCAGGTCATGGTCGAGCGGCTCGACGAGCGGCTAAGGGAGAACCCGCAGGACGCCGAAGGTTGGCAGCGGCTCGTCCGCTCCTACCTCGTGCTCGACCGCAGGGAGGATGCGCGCGAAGCGCTCGCCCGTGGCGTCGCGGCGCTCGGCGCGGACACGGAACAGGCCCGCGACCTGACGGCCTTCGCTGCCGGCCTCGGGCTCGGGGATGAGCAACAATGATGAAACGAAAGCGAAAACGCCTGACCATCATCGCCGGCGGGCTGACCTTCCTCGGTGCGGCTGCCGGCCTGACCTTCTATGCGCTGGGCGAGAAGTCGTCCTATTTCTACATGCCTGCGGACCTCGCTGGAGCCAGCATCGCGCCCGGCCAGCGCATCCGGCTCGGCGGGCTCGTCGAGGAGGGTTCGGTCGAGCGCGGCGGCGGCACCCGCGTCGCCTTCGGCGTCGAGGATGGAGCCGGCAAGGTCAAGGTGGTGTATGACGGTATCCTGCCGGATCTGTTCCGCGAGGGGCAGGGCGTGGTGACGGAAGGCTCGCTCGGCGCCGACGGCGTCTTCGTCGCCGACAGCGTGCTGGCCAAGCACGACGAGACCTACATGCCGAAGGAAGTGGCCGACAGCCTCAAGGCGCAGGGCGTCTGGCAGCCGGAATAGCAGCGGAAGGGGAGGACTGCCGAGAATGGTCGAGACCGGACATTTCGCGCTCGTGCTGGCCTTCGTGCTGTCGCTGGTGCAGTTCTTGCTGCCGCTGGTGGGGGCCCGGACCGGAGACGCCCGCCTGATGGCGACGGCGGGACCCGTGGCGGTGACCGGCTTCGCGATGACGGCGATCTCGTTCGCCGCGCTGACGGTCGCCTACATGCTGTCCGACTTCTCGGTGCTCAACGTCGTCGAGAACTCGCACTCGCAGAAGCCGATGCTCTACAAGATCACCGGCACCTGGGGCAACCACGAGGGCTCGATGCTGTTGTGGGTGCTGATCCTCACCTTCTTCGGCGCGCTGGTGGCCTCCTTCGGGCGCAACCTGCCGGCCACGCTGCGCGCCAACGTGCTGGCGATCCAGGGGCTCATCGGATCGGCCTTCTTCCTGTTCATCATCGCCACCTCGAACCCGTTCATCCGGGTGAACCCGGCGCCGATCGAGGGCCAGGACTTGAACCCGATCCTGCAGGACGTCGGCCTGGCCATCCACCCGCCGCTGCTCTACCTCGGCTATGTCGGCTTCTCGGTCTGCTTTTCCTTCGCCATCGCGGCGCTGATCGAGGGCCGCATCGACGCGGCCTGGGCGCGCTGGGTGCGGCCCTGGACGCTGGCCGCCTGGATCTTCCTCACAGGCGGCATCGCGATGGGCTCCTACTGGGCCTATTACGAACTCGGCTGGGGCGGCTTCTGGTTCTGGGATCCGGTCGAGAACGCGTCCTTCATGCCCTGGCTCGCCGGCACGGCGCTGCTTCATTCGGCCATCGTGATGGAACGGCGCTCGGCGCTGAAGATCTGGACGCTGCTGCTCGCCATCATGGCCTTCTCGCTGTCGCTGCTCGGCACGTTCCTGGTGCGCTCGGGCGTGCTGACCTCCGTGCACGCCTTCGCGACCGACCCCGCACGCGGCGTCTTCATCCTGATGATCCTCGTCTTCTTCATCGGCGGGGCGCTGATGCTCTTCGCGTGGCGGGCGCAGGCGCTGACGCCGGGCGGCATCTTCGCGCCGATCTCGCGGGAAGGGTCGCTGGTGCTCAACAATCTGTTCCTCTCGACGGCGGTGACGACGGTGCTCGTGGGAACGCTCTATCCGCTGGTGCTGGAATCGATCACCGGCGAGAAGATCTCGGTCGGCGAGCCCTTCTTCAACCTGACCTTCGGTCCGCTGATGGTGCCCTTGCTTCTGGCCGTCCCCTTCGGGCCGCTGCTCGCATGGAAGCGCGCGGACCTGTGGGCTGCCTCGCAGCGTCTGTTCTTCGCCTTCGGCGGTGCGGTGCTGGTGATGCTCGTGACATACGCCTTCGTCGACCGCGCGTCGGTGCTGGCTGCCTTCGGCATAGGCCTCGGCACCTGGCTGGTGCTCGGTGCCCTGACCGATCTCGCCGCGAAGTCCGGCATCGGCAGCGTACCGCCTGGCGTCGCCTTCCGCCGTTTCACGGGACTGCCGCGTTCGGCCCATGGCACCGCGCTCGCCCATCTCGGCGTCGGGCTGACGACGCTCGGCGTCGTCGCCGTCATGTCGCTGCAGACCGAGCACATCCTGACCATGAAGCCGGGCGAGAGCGTGCGGGTCGCCGGCTACGAACTGCGCTTCGAGGGGCTGCAGCCCTACCGGGGACCGAACTTCACCGAAGATCAGGGACGCTTCCTGCTGCTCGACTCCGGCGGCCGCACGCTGACGGAGATCGTGTCGTCGAAGCGCATCTATCCGGCGCGCCAGATGCCGACGACCGAAGCGGGCATCGCGACCCGCGGCGTCAGCCAAGTGTACGTGGCGCTGGGCGACGCGGTCGACGACGGCGGCATCGTCGTGCGCATCTGGTGGAAGCCGCTGGTGACGCTGATCTGGCTCGGCTGCGTGGTGATGATGGTGGGCGGCACCCTCTCGCTGCTCGACCGGCGCCTGCGCATCGGCGCGCCGGCGAAGCGGCGCAAACGGCTGGCGGCGGCGGAGGCGACGGCATGACGGCCGCGTTGCGCTCCCTCCTGGTCGCCTCGGTTCTCGCGATGGCGATGACCCTGCCCGGTGGTCCGGCCTCTGCCGTGCTGCCGGACGAGGTGCTGGACGACCCGGCACTCGAGGCCAGGGCGCGAGAACTGTCCAGCCATCTGCGCTGCCTCGTCTGCCAGAACCAGTCGATCGACGATTCGAACGCCGAACTGGCGCGCGACCTGCGCGTTCTCGTGCGCGAGCGGCTGGTTGCTGGAGATGCGGACGAGGAGGTGATCGACTTCGTCGTCTCGCGCTACGGCGAGTTCGTCCTGCTGAAGCCGCGCATGAACCTGCGCAACCTCGCGCTCTGGGCGACGCCGCTGGTGGTGATCGGTGCCGGCGGGGTGTTCCTGCTGACGCGACGGCGACGCAAGGCCGGACCCGCCGACGGACTGTCCGCAGAAGAGGAGGCCCGTCTCGGCAAGATCCTGGAAGAGGCCGACCGAGCGGGCGGATAGGCTGGATTTCCCGACCGGGCACGGAGACCACCCATGCAGCCGATGACGAGCCGCGCAAACTTCCCCGGGCATTCCGGCGCGAGCCTTGCCGCCCGGCTCGACATGCCCGACGGGCGCGTGCGGGCGTTCGCCCTCTTCGCCCATTGCTTTACCTGCTCGAAGGACCTGGCCGCGGTCCGCCGCATAGCCGCGGACCTCGCCCGCGCCGGCATTGCCGTGTTGCGCTTCGACTTCACCGGGCTCGGCTCGAGCGAGGGCGAGTTCGCCTCGACCAACTTCTCGTCCAATGTCGGCGACCTCATGGCTGCGGCGGACTGGCTGCGGGAACACCACGCCGCGCCCGCGCTCCTGATCGGCCATTCGCTGGGCGGTGCAGCGATGCTTGCGGTAGCGGCCGGCATTCCGGAGGCGCGAGCCGTGGTGACCATCGGCGCACCGGCCGACGCCGACCACGTTCTGGCGAACTTCGGCGCGAATCTCGCGACGATCGAGCGCGACGGCCAGGCCGACGTGACGCTCGCCGGGCGCCGTTTCCGCATCGCCCGGCAGTTCGTCGACGACGTGCGCGGCGTTCGCCTCGCCGAGCGAATCAAGGCGATGCGCAAGCCGCTGCTGATCCTGCATTCGCCGCGCGACGAGACGGTGGGCATCGACAATGCGACGGCGATCTTCACGGCCGCGCGCCACCCGAAGAGCTTCGTGTCGCTCGACGGGGCGGACCATCTGCTGACGCGCGAGGCGGACGCGGCTTTCGCGGCTTCCGTCATCGCCGGCTGGGCCTCGCGCTACCTGGAGGCGGACAAGCCGCAGGGCCAGTCCGCCATCGAGCACGTGCGAGTGACGGAGACGGGCGAGGGCAGGTTCCAGAACGCCGTGCAGGCAGGCCCGCACCGGCTGTTCGCCGACGAACCGCTGTCGGCGGGCGGGCTCGACAGCGGTCCGTCGCCTTACGATTTCCTGTCGATCGCGCTCGGCGCCTGCACGTCGATGACGCTGCGCATGTATGCCGACTTCAAGAAGATTCCGCTCGGGCGCATCAGCGTCGACGTCAGCCATGCCAAGGTGCACGCGAAGGACTGCGCCGACTGCACCGACGAGGAGCGCGGCTCGGCAAAGCGCATCGACCGGTTCGAACGCGTGATCTCGATCGAAGGCGATCTGCCGCCCGAGCTCGCCGACAAGATCGAGGAGATCGCAGGCAAGTGCCCGGTGCACCGGACGCTGGAAGGCAGCTCGAAGGTGAAGACGGTGGTCAAAGCTCGCTAGCGCGCGGGGACAGGTATCCATGTCTTCGCCGATCTGAGGCGAAGCGGTCCGGCGCCTCCTGAACCCAGGCGTGCAGTATCCGTCCGATTTCCAAAAATTTCGCATCAAACCTTACCAACATTTCATGCGCTGGAAATGGCGGTGTAATGTGCGATTGCCTAAATCCCTGTCCGAGGATGTTCACACACATCCGAACCCGAAAGGACAGGACACGATGAACTCTCCATTCTCCCCCAAGTCGACCGCCGGCAAGCGCTTCGCAGCCGCTGCCGCATCGGTGGCGATCGCATCGGCAATCGGCATTGGCGCGGTGACCGGCGGCACCGCGCCCGTCTTCGCGGAAGCCGTCCGTGTCGAGACGCAGCAGCAGCCCGGCTTCGCCGACGTCGTCGAGAAGGTTTCGCCGGCCGTCGTCTCCGTGCGCGTGAAGGCGAAGATGCAGCCGGCCGCCGCCGGCCCGGAAGGAATGTTCGGGCAGGGCTTCGAGAACCTGCCGGACGACCATCCGATGAAGCGCTTCTTCCGGGATTTCCCCGGCTTCGAGAACGGCCCGCGCCCCGATCGCCCCAACCGGCCCGAGCGGGCGCGCCCGGTGTCGCAAGGGTCCGGCTTCTTCATCTCCGAGGACGGCTATCTCGTGACCAACAACCATGTCGTCGACGGCGGCTCGGAATTCACCGTCGTCATGGATGACGGCACCGAGATCGACGCCGCGCTGGTCGGTTCCGACCCGCGCACCGATCTCGCCCTGCTGAAGGTCGACGAGGAGCGAAAGTTCACCTACGTGACCTTCGCCGACGATTCCAGGGTGCGCGTCGGCGACTGGGTCGTGGCGGTGGGCAATCCCTTCGGCCTTGGCGGCACGGTCACGGCCGGCATCGTCTCGGCACGCGGCCGCGACATCGGCGCCGGTCCCTACGACGACTTCATCCAGATCGACGCGGCCGTGAACCGCGGCAACTCCGGCGGCCCGGCCTTCAACCTCAACGGCGAGGTGGTGGGCATCAACACCGCCATCTTCTCGCCGTCGGGCGGCAATGTCGGCATCGCCTTCGCGATCCCCGCCTCCACGGCCCGCGACGTCATCGCGGCGCTGCGCGAAAACGGCACGGTGGAACGCGCCTGGCTCGGCGTCCAGATCCAGCCGGTGACCGAAGAGATCGCAGAGTCCCTCGGCATCGAAGGGACCGACGGCGCCCTGGTCTCGCAGCCGCAGGCCGACAGCCCGGCGATGAAGGCGGGCGTGGAACCCGGCGACATCATCGTCAAGGTCGACGGCAAGGCGATCAAGTCGCCGCGCGAGCTCGCCCGGACCATCGGCAACATGGCGCCTGGCGCCTCCGCCGAGGTGACCGTGCTGCGCGACGGGACGGAGCGGACCATCACGGTCGAGCTCGGCGAGATGCCGGGAATGGAGCAGCAGGCATCGCTCGACCAGAGCCAGGAGGAAGGCAGCGTGCTCGAGGGCTTCGGCCTGACCGTGACGCCGTCGGAGGACGGCGACGGCGTGGTGGTGACCGACGTTCTGGCCGGCAGCGACGCCGCCGATCGCGGCATCCAGGCCGGCGACGTGATCACCTCGGTCAATTCGCAGGCCGTCACCAGCGCGTCGGCGGTGGAGAAGGCCGTCAGCGACGCTTCGAAGTCGGGTCGCAAGGCGGTGCTCTTCCAGATCAAGCGGGACGATACCAACCGCTTCGTTGCGCTGCCCGTCCAGCAGGGCTGATGGCACGTCGCGCCGCCTGGCGCGACGTGGACAGCAGGTTCCCCGCGGATCCTGCACGACGGCAGCGGGCAGGACCCGCTGCCGGCCCTCCCGGGGAGGCGAAAAATGGAAATGGCGGCACACCGAGAAGCCGAGATCGCGTATAAGGCCGGCATGAAGATTCTGGTGATCGAGGACGACCGCGAGGCGGCGGACTATCTTCGCAACGCGCTGACGGAAGCCGGCCACACCGCCCATGTCGCGGCCGATGGCGATACCGGCTTCACCCTTGCCGACGAGGGCGACTACGACGTGCTCATCGTCGACCGAATGCTGCCCCGCCGCGACGGCCTTTCGGTCATCGCGGGGCTGCGGGCCCGCGGTTCCGAGGTTCCGGTGCTCATCCTTTCTGCGCTGGGCGAGGTCGACGACCGCGTGACCGGCCTCAGGGCCGGCGGCGACGACTATCTGACCAAGCCCTATGCCTTCAGCGAACTGCTCGCGCGCGTCGAAGTGCTGAAGCGGCGTTCCGGCGGCAAGGACGTCGAGACGATGTACCGCGCGGGCGACCTGGAGCTCGACCGGCTGTCGCACACCGTGCGCCGTGCCGGCCGCGACATTCCGCTCCAGCCACGCGAGTTCAAGCTGCTCGAATACCTGATGCGTCATGCCGGCCGGGTCGTGACCCGCACGATGCTGCTGGAGAACGTCTGGGACTACCATTTCGACCCGCAGACCAACGTCATCGACGTGCACGTGTCGCGCCTGCGCGGCAAGATCGAGAAGGGCTTCGACAAGCCGCTGCTGCACACGATTCGCGGCGCCGGCTACATGCTGAAGGCCGAGTGAGCTTGGCCGTCGGCGCTGTCCTTCGCGGCGCGGCGGCGCGCCTTTCCGCGCTGATGAAGACCACGGCCGCGCGCCTGTCAGCGCTCTACCTGCTGCTCTTCGGCGTCTGCGCGATCGGGCTCGTGGTGTACATGACGTCGGTCTCCGTGCGGATCCTGGTCGCCCAGACGCAGGAGACGATCAACGAGGAATCGATGAGTCTCGTGCGCGCCTACGAGCGCGGAGGGCTGCCGTTCCTCGTGCGGGTGGTCGAGCAGCGCGCACGCCAGCCGGGCGCCAACCTCTACATCATCGCGGATCCGAACGGTCGTATCCTGTCGGGCAACGTCGAAAGCCTGGAGCCCGGCGTTCTGGAGACCGTCGGCTGGACGTCGCGCCCCTTCTTCTACAAGCGGTATGGCGAGCGGGGCGCGCTGCAACCGCCGGCCGCGGAAGTCGACCCGGCGGTCCCCGGCGGGCCGCCGCCGCACGCGGCCATGGCGCTGGTGCTGCGCCTGCCCAACCAGCTGATCCTGCTGGTGGGTCGCGATCTCGGCGAACCCGAGCGCTTCCGCAGCGTCGTGCAGCGCGCGCTGATCCTCGGACTCGGGACGATGGGGCTCGGCGCGTTCCTGATCTGGTACTTCGTCGGACGGACCGCGCTGAGGCGCATCGACAGTGTCTCGGAGGCCAGCCGGCGCATCATGGGCGGCGACCTGACGGGGCGGCTGCCCGTGACGGGTGCGGGCGACGAGTTCGACCGCCTCTCGGAGAACCTGAACGTCATGCTGGCGCGCATCGCCGTGCTCAACGAGGGTTTGAAGCAGGTCTCCGACAACATCGCGCACGACCTCAAGACGCCGCTGACGCGCCTGCGCAGCCGCGCCGAGACCACGCTGTCGAGCGCGCGCGGAGAGGGCGACTACCGCGCGGCGCTGGAGGCGACGATCGCGGAATCCGACCAGCTCATCCGCACCTTCAACGCCATCCTGATGATCTCGCGCCTGGAGGCGGGCTATTCCGCCGAGCAGACGGAGACGCTCGACCTGACGCAGGTGGTGGCCGATGTCGTCGAGCTCTACGAGCCGCTGGCGGAGGACAGCGGCGTCGCGCTGGAGATGCGTATCGACGGCAACCTCGTCGTGAACGGCAACCGGGAGCTCCTCGCTCAGGCCTTGTCAAACGTGGTCGACAACGCCATCAAGTACTGCGCGGGCCAGGCAGACGAGCCGCTCGTGCGCGTGACGGCAGCCCGCGCGGGAGGAGACGTGCGTATCGAGATCACAGACAACGGCCCCGGCATCGCACCGGAGGATCGCGGCAGGGCGACCGAGCGCTTCGTGCGCCTGGAGCAGAGCCGCTCGCAGCCCGGATCGGGCCTGGGGCTGAGCCTTGCCAAGGCGGTGATGGGTTTCCATCAAGGCAGCCTGGTCCTCGGCGATGCCGAACCCGGGCTGAAGGTCGCCATGACCGTTCCGGCACTGCGGACCGCGGCGTGAGCGCTCGCCGGACCGCCGGCTGGTTCGCCGGGGACCCGCGGCCGCTCGACCCGCTCGACCCGGGCCGCGCGACAGCCGAGCTGCAGGACATCCTCGTCCTGGCGGCAGAGGGCGGCTGCGACCGTCTTTCCCGCCTGCCGGAGACGGATCCGCCGCTTGCCGCGTTCCTGGCGGGCGCCGTGTCTCTCTCGACCTATGTGCGCGACACGCTGCGGCGGCGCCCGCAGATGCTCGAGCCGCTGTTCGACATGTCCTGGGACGCCCGGGTGGGAACCCTCACGGAGGAGATCCGCAACGCCGGGTCGCTCGACGGGGTGACCGAGAAGTCGCTGATGGCCGATCTGCGCCGCCTGAAGACCGAGGCGCATGTGCTGATCGCGCTGGCCGATCTCGCCGGCGTCGCCGACGCGGCGGCGGGCGTGCGGCGGTTGAGCGCGATGGCCGATGCGGCGGTGGGCGCGGCGGTCGACTTCCTGCTGCGCGAGGCCCACGATCAGGGCAAGCTCGGGCTGGCGGACCGCGACCGTCCGTGCAGGGGCTCGGGCTTCATCGTGCTCGGCATGGGCAAGCTCGGCGCGTGCGAGCTCAACTTCTCGTCCGACATCGACCTGATCCTGTTCTTCGATCCCGAGGCGCCGGCGATCCGCGATCCGCTGGCCGCGACGGAACTGTTCTCGCGTCTGGCGCGCCGGCTGATCCGCATCCTGTCCGACCGCACCGAGCACGGCTACGTGTTCCGCACCGACCTGCGTCTGAGGCCGGACCCGGGCTCCACACCGCTCGCGATCCCCGTCGAGGCGGCCCTGAACTATTACGAGGGCCGCGGCCAGAACTGGGAACGTGCCGCCATGATCAAGGCGCGGCCGGTGGCCGGCGACTTCGACGCCGGGATGGCGGTGCTGAAGGAACTGCAGCCCTTCGTCTGGCGCAAGTACATGGACTATGCGGCCATCGCCGACGTCCATTCGATCAAGCGCCAGATCCATGCGCACAAGGGCCACGGCGAGATCGCGGTGCGCGGCCACAACGTCAAGCTCGGCCGCGGTGGCATCCGCGAGATCGAGTTCTTCGTCCAGACGCAGCAGCTGATCGCCGGCGGTCGCTTTCCGGAGCTGCGGGGGCGCGAAACCGTGGCCATGCTGAAGCGCCTGGAGGAGCGCGGCTGGATCGATCCGGCCGCCTGCGCGGCGCTGACGCGGCAATACTGGTTCCTGCGCGACGTCGAGCACGCCATCCAGATCGTGGCCGACGAGCAGGCGCACGACCTTCCCGAGGACGACGAGGGGCTGGAACGGATTGCCCGCATGCGCGGCTTCGCCTCCGCCGAGGCCTTCGCGGACGCCTTCCGCGCCGCGCTGAAGGAGGTCGAGGGCCACTACGCCGCGCTGTTCGAGACCGCGCCGCAGCTGTCGGCCGGTGTCGGCAATCTCGTCTTCACCGGCGACGTCGACGACCCCGATACGCTGCAGACGCTGTCGGGACTTGGCTTCCAGCGGCCGAGCGACATCTGCCGCGTCATCCGTACCTGGCACTTCGGCCGCTACCGCGCCACGCGCTCCGCCGAGGCGCGCGAGCGGCTGACCGAACTGACGCCGGCGCTGCTGTCAGCCTTCGGCCGCACCCGCCGCGCCGACGAGGCGATCTTCCGTTTCGACGAATTCCTGGCGGGGCTGCCCGCCGGTATCCAGCTCTTCTCGCTGCTGCAGTCCAATCCCGGCCTGCTGCAGCTCATGGCCAACATCATGGGCGCAGCGCCCCGTCTGGCCGCGATCATCACCCGCCGGCCGCACGTCTTCGACGGGCTGCTCGACCCGCTGCTGATGTCGGAACTGCCCAACAAGGCCTACCTCGCCGGCCGGCTGGAGACCTTCCTCGGCGGCGCGGCGGTCTACGAGGAGTTGCTCGACCGACTGCGCATCTTCGCTGCCGAGCAGAAGTTCCTGATCGGCATCCGGCTGCTCACCGGCGCCATCGATGCGGCTCGCGCCGGCAAGGCCTTCTCGGACCTGGCAGACCTGACGATCGGCGCCGCCTTCGAGGCGGTGTCGGCCGAGTTCGCGCGCCGCCACGGCCGCGTGAAGGGCGGGCGGGCGGTGATCCTCGGCATGGGCAAGCTCGGCAGCCGTGAGCTGACCGCCGGCTCCGACGTCGACATGATCCTGCTCTACGATCACGCCGGGGACGCCGAGGACAGCGACGGCGGCCGGCCGCTCGCCCCGTCTCACTACTATGCGCGGCTGACGCAGCGGCTGATCGCCGCCGTCTCGGCCCCGACCGCCGAAGGCGTGCTCTACGAGATCGACCTCAGGCTCAGGCCCTCCGGCAACAAGGGGCCGGTGGCGACCCACCTGGAGGCCTTCCGGAAGTACCAGCGTACGGAAGCCTGGAGCTGGGAACACATGGCGCTGACCCGCGCCCGCGTGGTGGCGGGCGACGACGGACTTGCCGCATCGGTCGCCGATGAGGTCGCAACCATCCTCACCGCGCCGCGGGACAGGGCGAAGCTGCTCAAGGACGCCTGCGACATGCGCCGCATGATCGAAGTCGAAAAACCGCCGCGCGACGGCTGGGACCTGAAGCTGATGCCGGGCGGCCTGATCGACCTCGAATTCATCGCCCAGACCGCGACGCTGCTCGGCGCCCTGGACGGCGAGACGCGCACGACATCGACCGCCGAGACCCTGGCGCGGCTTTCGCCCGGCTTCTGCGAGGCGCAGGCTCGCACCGAACTGGTCGACGCCTACCGCCTGTTCATGGGCCTGACCCAGGTCTCGCGCCTCTGCCTCACCGGCGACATCGACCGCGCCGACATGCCGCCGGGCCTCGCCGACCTCCTGCTGCGCAACACCGACCTGCCGGATCTCGCCGTGCTGGAGGCACACATCGCCGAGACGGCGGCGCGGGTAAGGGGAGCATTCGGCGCGCTCGTGTGCGGCTCCTAGCGGCGGAAGCCTACGGACGGCCGCGCGGAGCGCTCGGTCTTTGCCGAACTGGCGGCCGGCCAAAGCGGCACCGCCCGCGGCGGACCCTCGATGGCACGAGCAGCCGACGGCTCACCGGCACCGCCGAGGTCACGGACGGTGCCGTCGGATGGAGCCTTGCTCCGCCCCCTGCAGGGGCCGGTGCCCGCTTCCGATCCTCAGGCCGCGGCCTTCATCTGGCTGACCGGGATTCGAACGGAGACGATGGTGCCCTTGCCTTCCTCGGACTTGATCTTGAGCACCCCGCCATGCATCTCGGTCAGCGAGCGGGAGATGGCGAGGCCGAGGCCGGAACCGGTGTGGTTCTTGGAGAACTGGTTCTGCACCTGCTCGAAGGGTCGCCCCAGCTTCTTCAGCGCATCCTTCGGGATGCCGCAGCCATTGTCCTCGATCGACAGCACCAGCGCGCCCGCGACCTTGCGCGCATGGACGACGATGTGGCCGTTCTGGCCGGTGAACTTCACCGCGTTGGAGAGCAGGTTGATGACGATCTGCTTGATGGCGCGGCGGTCGGCATGGAGCACCGTGCTGGCCGCGATCCGCGTCTCGACCGTGATCGCCTTGGCATCCGCCTGCACGGTGATGACGCGGATCGCCTCGGCCATCAGCGCGTCGAGGTCGATCGCCTCGCGCTGCAGCGCGAACTGGCCCGCCTCGATCTTCGACATGTCGAGGATGTCGTTGATGACGCCGAGGAGATAGGTGCCGGCCGAGTGGATGTCGCGGGCGTACTCCTCGTAGCGGTCCGAACCGAGCTTTCCGAACAGGCCCGACTGCATCAGCTCCGAGAAGCCGATGATGGCGTTGAGCGGCGTTCGCAGCTCGTGCGACATGTTGGCGAGGAATTCGGACTTGGCGCGGCTGGCCGCCTCGGCGCGCTCGGTCTCGCGCATGTACTTGCGGTTCAGCTCCGACATCTCCAGCGCGCGTTCCTCCTCGGCGCGGCGGGCGAGGCTGAGGTCGTGGATCGTCGCCATCAGGCGGCGCTCGCTGTCGACCAGCTTCTCCTGGTTCTGCTTGAGCAGCGTGATGTCGGCACCCACCGAGACGGTGCCTCCATCGCGGGTCCTGGACTGGTTGACCTGCAGCCAGCGGCCGTCCGCCAGCTGCCGCTCGAAGGTCGCGCCGCCGTCGCGGCCGTTCGGATTGGCGAGCTTGCGTTCCAGGGCGAACGGCTTCATGCGACGCTGCAGGTCTTCGCGCTGCAGGCCCGGCGCCACGTCGGCATCGGCGAGCCCCATCTGCTCCTGGAACTTGGTGTTGCACATCACCAGCCGGTCCTCGGCGTCCCAGAGAACGAAGGATTCGGAGATGTTCTCGATCGCGGTGCGCAGCCGCATGTCGGCCATCTCCGATTCGCGCGCCAGCTTGCGCTGTTCCGTGATGTCGACGGCGATGCCGATCAGGTGGATCTCGGCGGCTTCGGGATCGATCACCTGCGCGCGGGCGCGCATCCAGACCCAATGACCCTGCGCATGGCGCATGCGGAACACCTGGTCGATATGGTCGATCTTGCGCGAGACGATCTGGTTGGCCAGTTCGAAGAGGTCGTCGTCGTCGGGATGGATGATCGCCGCGACGTCGCCGAAGGACAGCATGTCGTCGACCGTCTCGTAGCCGAGGAGGTCGTACATGGAGCGCGACCAGTACATCTTGCCGCGGCCCATGTCCCAGTCCCACAGGCCGCAGCGGCCGCGAACCAGCGCAAGGTCGATCCGCTGGTGCGCCTGCTCGTAGATGCGGTCGGCAGTCTGGGCGCGGGAGGCCTGGCTGAAATAGGCATAGAGGATGATGATCAGCACGCCCGACGTGATGACGAAGAGCGTCACGTTGAGCGAGACCATGCGCCGCCATTCGGCGAAGACCGCGTCCCTCGAGACCAGCGCGGCGGCCATTCCCGCTCCCGACGGGAGCGCGCTCGTGGCCGCAAACCATTCCGTGCCGTCGATGGTGACGCTGAGCACGCCCGCGCGCGATCCGAACAGGAAGAGCGGCTGGCCGCCGACGATGAGGTGGTCGAGCTCCTGGCCGTTCCAGCCGGCGGCGGAGGACGAGACGGCGACGATCTTCATGTCGGCGTCGGTGACCGCCAGCACATGGCGCGGGCCGAGCGGCCCGATCGAAGCGGCATGGTCGACGTGGCGCTGCAGCAGCGCCGGATCGCCCTCGATCGTAGGCGAATGCAGCGATGCGGCGAGCTGCGCCGCATTGAGCGCCAGGATCGTCTGCGCGGTGCGGTCGATGTCGTCGCGCCAGGCGATCAGCGAGACCGTGCGCGCGGCGGCGACGACGATGAGGAACACGATGATCAGCGTCGGAATCGAGCGGCGCAGGAACGGCTCGGCCGCAATCAGCCGATGATACGCCGGGGCGGCGAGGAGGCGCGCGTTGCCCGACAGCCCGGGAGGCATGCGTCGGCCGGTCGGCCGTGCAAAACTCCCCGTCTCGGGCGCGCGCCGCGCGTCCGCCTCAGCCATCTGGTGGCTCCGATCCTGTCTGGTATCCCCGTGCGATTCGAAACGCCGCACATCCGAATCGCCACTAAAGAATCAAAGCCGATTCCCCTTGTCCAGTGGAGATGGGCGGGGAGGGACAAAAAGATCGAGGGGCACCAGGGTGGCGCCGCATTCGCTCAGGGGTTCGGCTCTTCGAAATCGATGTCGCCGTCCATGTTCGGATCCTCGTCGATCTGGCGACCATGGCGGATCGCAAGGACGTGGATGGCATCGGAGGACGAGTCGTAGTCGCGTACGTAGTCTCCGACGATGATGCGCCGCGCGCCGGGAACTGGCAGCGGGCCGATGTTTCGGCCGATGTCGGGAAACGAAGCCAGGTTGGCGAAGGCTTCGACCAGACGCGCACGGAAATTCTGCGCGGCCTGCCGGCTGTGCCTGCGCAGATAAGCCGCCTCGTTCCGGATGTATGCTCTCGCCTGACCGAGAGCACGACCTTCATCAGGCAACCTTGGTGGCGATGATGGCGTCTATTTCAGCGAGAACGTCATCCAGATCGTGCACCTCGCCGCTATCGACCTGATCCCGCCCTTTCCTGATGGCCAGAACGTCGGCGCCCTCGCGCGCCATGTAATCGCGCAAGGCTCGGACGATGACCCAGCTTCGCGGGCGATCGCAGGTTTCTGCAATCCGCTCGACATCCGCCAGCAGATCGACGGGCAGCCTCAAGGTCAACGGTTCCGACAAGGGGATTCGGGACATGACGAACTCCGATTTGTAATACAGTGTATTACAAATCGGAGTTCGTCATCAAGCGACGTCCTCCTTCTGCCTCACGCCAGCGTGCGCTCGACGATGTCGCGCAGGTCGGGCGACAGGTTCGCGGTGGCGGCGATCCGGAGCAGCGCCTCTCGGGCGCCGGCCTTGCGCCGCGGCTCCAGCGAGCGCCAGGAGCGCAGGCCGGTGGCGAGGCGGGCGGCGACCTGCGGGTTTCGCTGCTCGACCTCGAGCACGATGTCGGCGAAGAAGCGGTATCCTTCGCCGTCGGCGCGGTGGAAGCCGGTCTGGTTGGCGCTGGAGAAGGTGCCGATCAGCGAGCGCACGCGGTTCGGGTTGGCGATCGAGAAGCCGGGATGGTTCGTCAGCGCCCTGACGGTCGCCAGCGCGCCGGTGCCGGGGGCGGCGGCCTGGATCTGAAACCACTTGTCCATGACCAGCGGGTCCGAGCCGAAGCGGTTCTCGAAATCGGCCAGTGCCGCCTTCGTCTCCGCCGCCTCGGCATGGCGCATGACCAGCACGGAGAGGGCGGCCGACCGGTCGGTCATGTTGCCGGCATCCCGGTACTGCGCCGACGCATGCTGCGGCGAGCCGGAGCCGGCCCCGAGATAGTCGAGCAGCACGTTGCGAAGGGCCCGGCGGCCGGCGCTGGCGGCGTCCGGGCTGAACCGCTCGCCGTCGGCGAGCCTGTCGTAGAGCGCGGCGAAGGCCCCGGCATTCGCCGCAGCGATCGCTTCGACGAGCCCGTTGCGGGCCGCCAGGATCGCGTCGGGATCGATGTTGGAGCCGATCTCGCGGGCGACGTCGGCCTCGGAGGGCAGGGTCAGCGCCAGCGCCCGGTAAGCCTCCTCCAGGCGCCCGTCTGCGGCGATCGCGCCGCAGAGGTCGGGGATCTCCGCCGGGAACGTCGCCGCTCGCCCGTCGCGCACTTGCTTCGACGCCTCGATGACGGCGTCCGACATCAGCCCGTTCAGCGCCTGCCAGCGCGAATAGAGGTCGCCGTCGTGCCGGGCCAGGAAGGCGCGGTCCTCGGGCCTCTCCTCGACCGACATCGTGACCGGCGCCGAGAAGCCGCGGTTGAGCGACAGGCGCGGCCGCTCGGCGATGCCGGTGAAGCGGACGTGGTGCCGGCGCTTGCGGACGTGGAGGACGCCGTGTTCGACCGACGCCCCCTCGACCGTCTCCCAGACCATGTCGCGCCCGTCCGGCCCCACCAGCCCGAACGCAAGCGGGATGTGCATCAGCCGCTTGCGGCTTTCCCCGGGTGTCGGCGGCGACGACTGCTCGATGTCGAGCACGAGTTCGCCCGTGGCCGCATTGTGGCTCGCCTTGACCGAGACGTTCGGCGTGCCGGCCTGGTGGTACCAGAGCGCGAACTGCGACAGGTCGCGCCCCGACACCTCCTCGAAGACGGCCAGGAAGTCCTCTATGGTCGCAGCATCGCCGTCGTGGCGTTCGAAATAGAGGTCCATGCCGGCGCGGAACGTGTCGGGGCCGAGGATGGTGCGGATCATGCGCACCACCTCCGACCCCTTCTCGTAGACGGTCGCCGTATAGAAGTTGTTGATCTCGCGGTATCGCCGCGGCCGCACCGGATGGGCGAGCGGCCCCTGGTCTTCCGGAAACTGGTGCGCCTTCAACGTCCGCACCTCGGCGATGCGCTTGACCGCGCGCGAGCGCTGGTCGGCCGAGAACTCGTGGTCGCGGTAGACGGTCAGCCCTTCCTTCAGGCAGAGCTGGAACCAGTCGCGGCAGGTGATGCGGTTGCCCGTCCAGTTGTGGAAGTACTCGTGCGCGATGATCGCCTCGATGTTGGCGAAATCCGCGTCCGTCGCGGTCTCCTCGTCGGCCAGAACGTATTTGTCGTTGAAGATGTTGAGACCCTTGTTCTCCATCGCGCCCATGTTGAAGTCGGACACGGCGACGATGTTGAAGACGTCGAGGTCGTATTCGCGGCCGAACACCTCCTCGTCCCACTTCATCGAGCGCTTGAGCGCGTCCATCGCATAGGTCGCGCGCGGCTCCTTGCCCTTCTCCACGTAGATGCCGAGCGCCACCCGGCGCCCCGACATCGTGACGAAGGCGTCGCTGACCACGCCGAGGTCGCCGGCCACCAGCGCGAAGAGGTAGGACGGCTTGGGATGGGGATCGTCCCAGACGGCATAATGCCGGCCGCCGGGCAGGTCGCCCCGTTCGACCGGGTTCCCGTTGGACAGGAGCAGCGGCGCGGACGCCTTGTCGGCTTCCAGCCGGACGCGGTAGACCGACAGGACGTCGGGCCGGTCGAGGAAATAGGTGATGCGGCGGAAGCCTTCCGCCTCGCACTGCGTCGTGTAGACGCCGCTCGACCGGTAGAGCCCCATCAGCGCTTGGTTGGCCGAGGGATTGACCCGCGTGGTGACCTTGAGCCGGAACGACCGGCCCTGCGGAAGGGCGTGGATCGCCAGCCGGTCCGGCGTCGCCTCGTAGGCATTGGCCCCGAGCGGCTCGCCGTTGATCTCGATGGCGACGAGGTCGAGCCCGTCGCCGTCGAGCACCAGCGGCGCTGCGTCCGGCGCGTCGTCGGCGCGTTCGATCAGGAGTTCCGAGACGACGACGGTCCGCTCCGGGTGAAGGTCGAAAGCCAGCCGCGTCTCGGGGATGAGGTAGTCGGGGCGGCGATAGTCCTCCAGCCTGAAGACCTGGCCCGTATCCGTGCGCATGGGCATCCTTTCCGCGTACGCGGCGAGCCGCGCACTGGCACAACAATTCGCCGGAGTTGCCCTTTACACAATTCCGACACTCGACAAAACTAAGGAGACCCTTATCTCCCCCATTCGTTTCCAGCTAGCACCGATCGGACGGTAACATGACGGTATTGACGCCGAAATTCGGAATGGGCGCTTCGGTCCTGCGGGTCGAAGACGCCGCCTTCATCACCGGAAAGGGCCGCTATACCGACGACATCGCGCCGGAAGCGGTGCTGCACGGCTACGTCCTGCGCTCGCCGGTCGCGAACGCCGCCTTCACCATCGCCTCCGTCGAGGCCGCGAAGGCGGCGCCCGGCGTGCACCTCGTGCTGACCGGGGCCGATGTCGCGCATCTTGCCGATCTGAAGTCCGGCGCCATGCAGAAGCAGCCGGACGGCAGCCGCGCGCCGACCAGGGACATTCCGATCCTCTGCCGCGACCGGGTTCACTATGTCGGCGACGCCGTGGCCTTCGTCGTGGCCGACACCCGCGCGATGGCGCAGGACGCCGCCGAACTGATCGAGATCGACTACCAGGACGAGGACGCCATCGCCGAGACGGCCCGCGCGCTGGATCCGGACGCGCCGCTGGTCTGGCCCGACGCCGGCACCAACAAGGCCTTCGTCTACGAGCTGGGCGACAGGGCCAAGGCGGATGCCGCCTTTGCCAAGGCCGCCACGATCGCTTCGGTCGCCTTCCACAACAACCGCCTCGTCTGCAACTACATGGAGCCGCGGGCCGCGATCGGCGAGTGGCGCGCGTCCGAGGATCGTTTCCGGCTGACCACGGGCTCGCAGGGCGTGCATTCCATGCAGCGCATCGTCGCCGGGGTGATGGGCGTGGAGCCTGCCAGGCTGCACGTGGTGACGCCGGACGTCGGCGGCGGCTTCGGGCCGAAGACCTTCGTCTACCGCGAGTATCCGCTGGTGCTGGAGGCCGCGAAGCGTCTCGGCCGGCCCGTGAAGTGGACCGGCGACCGCACCGAGCACTTCCTCACCGACGCGCAGGGACGCGACAACGCCGTCGAGGCCGAGATGGCCATGGACGACGCGGGCCGCTTCCTCGCGCTGCGCGTCCGCCTCGTCGCCAATCTCGGCGCCTACATCTCGCAGTACGGCCCCTTCATCCCCTTCGTCGGCGCGACCATGTCGACCGGCGTCTACGACATCCAGGCGCTCGACGTGGCAATCACCGGCGTCTACACCAACACCTGCCCGGTCGACGCCTATCGCGGCGCCGGGCGACCCGAGGCGGCGCTGCTGCTGGAGAAGCTGGTCGACGAATGCGCCCGCGTGATCGGCATCGGCCCCGACGAGATCCGCCGCCGCAACTTCATCCGGCCCGAGCAGTTCCCCTACACCACCCAGACCGGCCGCATGTACGACGTCGGCGAGTTCCAGGGCCACCTCGACCTGGCGCTCGAGCGCGCGGGCTGGGAGGGCTTCGAGACGCGCCGTGCGGAAGCGGCGGCGCGCGGCAGGCTGCGCGGCATCGGGCTCGCGACCTACATCGAGGCCTGCGCCTTCGCCGGCTCCGAGCCCGCTCATGTCCGGCTCGAGGGCGACGGCACGGTGACGGTGTTCATCGGCACCCAGTCGAACGGCCAGGGCCACGCCACCGCCTACGCGCAGTTCGTGGCCGAGAAACTCAACCTGGCGATCGACCGGATCCGCGTCCGCCAGGGCGATTCGGACGAACTGTCCAAGGGCGGCGGCACCGGCGGGTCCCGCTCGATCCCGCTCGGCGGCGTCTCGGCCGCCCGGGCCGGCGAGGACCTCGCCGCGAAGATCCGCAGGCTTGCCGCCGACGAACTGGAGGCGTCCGCCGCCGACATCGAACTGATCGACGGCACCGCCCGCATCGTCGGCACCGACCGTGCGCTCGACTTCGCCTCGATCGCCAGGGCGGCGAAGGACCCCGAGGACCTCAAGGGCTTCGGCGAATTCGTGCAGACGGAGGCGACCTATCCCAACGGCACCCATGTCTGCGAGGTCGAGATCGATCCGGAGACCGGCCAGACCGAGGTGGTCGGCTACACGATCGTCGACGATTTCGGCGCGACCGTGAACCCGATCCTGCTTGCCGGCCAGGTGCATGGCGGCATCGCGCAGGGCATCGGCCAGGCGCTGACCGAGAACACGGTCTACGGCGCCGACGGCCAGCTGATCTCGGCGAGCTTCATGGACTACGCCATGCCGCGCGCGGAGGATTTCCCGGAGTTCCGGTTCGAGACCCGCAACGTTCCCTCGACCACCAACGCGCTCGGCATCAAGGGCGCGGGCGAGGCGGGGACGATCGGCGGCACGCCGGCCGCCCTCAACGCGGTGACGGATGCGCTGTGGCGGGCCCATGGCATCCGCCATATCGAGATGCCCGCCACGCCGATGCGGATCTGGCAGGCGATCCGGGACGCTGCCACGCAGTGACGGGCGGCGCATCGCCGGAGCGCCGGCCCCTCGTCGGCATCGCGCTGAAGATCGTGTCCGTCGTCGCCTTCGTGGGGATGTCGTCGCTGATCAAGGCCGCTGGCGAGGTCTTCACCGGGCAGGTCGTCTTCTTCCGCTCGCTCTTCGCCATCATCCCCGTGGTGATGGTGATGGCCTGGCGCCGCGAACTGAAGACCGCCTTCTACACCCACCGCCCGGTCGGCCACGTCCTGCGCGGGCTCGTCGGCGTCTCGTCGATGGGGCTGGGCTTCTTCGCGCTGACGCGATTGCCGTTGCCGGAATGGGTCGCCATCAATTACGCCCAGCCGCTGATCGTGGTGGTCTTCTCGGCCATCTTCCTCGGCGAGACGGTCCGCGTCTTCCGCTGGACGGCGGTCGCGATCGGCTTCGTCGGCGTCGTCATCGTGTCCTGGCCGAAACTGACGCTGCTGACCTCCGGCGCCGAGATGGGGCAGGGGGAGGCGATCGGCGTCGCCGCGGTGCTGGCGAGCGCCGCGATCTCCGCCGTCGCCATGCTGCTCGTGCGCCGGCTGGTGCTCACCGAACAGTCGGCGACGATCGTCTTCTGGTTCTCGGCAACCTGCACGGTGGCCGGTCTGGCGACGCTGCCCTTCGGCTGGTCGCCGCTTTCGTGGTCGCAGACGGTGATCCTGATCGGAGCGGGCCTGTGCGGCGGCGTCGGGCAGATCCTGATGACCGAGAGCTACCGCCACGCCGACATGTCGACCATCGCGCCCTTCGAATACACCTCGATGATCCTCGCCATCGTCATCGGCTATGTCGTCTTCGCCGAAGTACCGACCGCCTACACGATCGTCGGCGGAACGGTGGTGGTCTGTGCGGGGCTGTTCATCATCTGGCGCGAGCAGCGGCTGGGCCTCCAGCGCGCTCCGGCCCGCAAGGTCAGCCCGCCGCAGGGCTGACGGACGAGGACCGCCGGCGCAGGAACGCGGCCGTCTCGGCGTCGGCGGGAAAGAAGGTCTCGACCGCCAGTTCCGACAGCGTCACGTCGAGCGGCGTGCCGAAGACGGTGATGGTGGTGATGAAGGACAGGACCTCGCCGCCGAGGCGGAGCCGCAGCGGGATGGCGATCGCCGACGGGTCTGGCACCGTCGCCGGGCGCCTGCGCGGCGGCACCGGATAGGCCTTCAGTTCGTCGACCAGCGCCGTCAGGGCCGGCTCGCAGACGTCGCGCGTGATCCGGAGGAGCCGCTCCACCAGATGGTCGCGCCAGTCGGCGAGATCGAGGATATGCGGAGCAAGTCCGCCGGGATGCAGCGACAGGCGCAGCACGTTCACCGGCGGCGCGAGCAGGGCCGGATCGGCCACGGCCTCCAGGAACGGCGTCATCGCCGCATTGGCCAGGACGAGGTTCCACGACCGGTCGACGGCGATCGCCGGATTCGGCTCGTGCCCCTTCAGCACCATCTCGACGGCCTTCAGGGCCGGCGCCAGCGACGCCTCGTCCAGCCGCCGCTCCGCATAGCCCGGCGCGAAGCCGGCCGCGAGCAGCAGCCGGTTGCGCTCGCGCAGCGGCACGTCGAGCCGTTCCGCCAGATGCAGCACCATCTCGCGGGAGGGCCTCGAACGGCCGCTTTCGACGAAGCTGAGATGCCGCTGCGAGACGTCGGCCTCCAGCGCGAGGTCGAGCTGGCTCATGCGGCGTCGGATGCGCCATTCGCGCAGCAGCGATCCCGCGGACGGCGAGGTGGAGGCGGTCGTGTCCATGACCGGACCATAGCCGAGACCGCCCGGCGTTCCCATTACCCCGCGGGTAATCGCGCGGTGTCCCTTCGGTCGGCATGGTCGTCGCGGCCGGGGAAAGGTGATCCTTCCTCCCGGTTCCGCCATCCGAACGAGGAGACCAGAACATGATCGTCACCGTCACCCCCTTCCTGCGCAAAGCGCTGCTCATCGACGCCGCCGGCAGCGCCGCCGTCGGCGTCGCGCTCGTCGCTGCGCCGGCCCCGCTCGCCGATCTCTTCGCCCTGCCGCGGATGCTGCTTCTGGTCGTGGGCATCCTGATCTTCGGCTGGGTGGCGCTCCTCATCGTGGCCGCCAGGCGCCGGGAGCTGGCCGCCGCGCTCGCCTGGGCCTTCGTCTGGGGAAACGCGCTCTATGTCGTCGCGAGCTTCGGCATCCTGATCCTCGGCATCGTCCAGCCGAACGGGCTCGGCGTTCTGTTCGTCGCCGCCCAGGCCATCGCCGTGGCGCTGTTCGCGCTGCTCCAGGGCATGGCGATCCGCGGCCGGTCGGCGATCACGACCGCCTGACGTTGACGGCATCCCTCCGGAGCCGCATGCTGCGCAGATGGGCAGGCGTTCCGGGGTGGACAGGTGGTGACGACGCAGCAGGTCGTGCCGGCGCAGACCAACACGGCACTCTACGTGCAATTGCACGAAGCGGGCCATCCGACTGGCGACCTGTTGCGCGTCCAGGCCGCATACCGGCTCGCCGTGCGGCTGTTCAACGGTCGCTACCGCAAGACCGAGCGCGCCTTCCTCTGCCATGCGGTGGGCGCGGCGTCATCGGTCGCCCATTTCGAACGCGACCTGGATTTCATCATCGCGGCGATGCTGCACGCGGCCTATGACAGCGGCCAGTTCCCGGACGGCCGCTTCGGCAAGGCGAGCGCCGCGCATCGGGCGCTTGTCCGCTCGGTCGTGGGCGAGCGCGCTGAAGGGCTGGTTTTCCGCTATCCCGAACTCGATTTCGACACCGGCGCGCCCGAGCGCCTCGCTGCGGCCGAACTGCCGGACGGCATAGAGGACGTCCTCTTCCTGGCGCTCGCGCACGAGATCGACGACCTCGCCGATCTCGGCCTCGCGATCGCCCCCAAACACGGCGCCTCGATCGAAGGGCGCCTCGCCGCCTGCGCTGCGCTGGCCCGTCGCATCGACAGGGAACCGCTCGCCCTGGCGCTGGAAGCGCAGGCTTCGCTTTACTCCGACGCGAAATGGGTCGCCGCCCTGCGGTCGCCGAGGACCCGCGGCTTCCGGATCGCTCCGAATCTCGGCGCCTACCTGCGGCTGCGCCGGGCGCGACGCGACGGGGGCGCGATCGAGATGTTCTGACCGGTCGCGCTGGATCGGGCTCGCGATCCGGGGGCTCGCCGCATCGCATCCGCGGTGATGCCGCGAGGTCCGTTGCGGTTTTCCGTTCGTCGGGCGATGAGGGGGCTTCGGGTCGTGGCTTGGGATGCGTGACGATGGACCAACCGGAGAATCGATCGGCGGATGCAGGACAGGCAGTCGCGGTGGCGGACGGCGTCGCGCCGCGGCTCGGGATCACCGTCGTGATGGAGATGGAGAACGCGCGCCTGATCACCCGCGAGGAGTTCGGCGAAACCCTCTCGACTCTCGTTCATGAGATCGCGGCCTGGCGCAACGGGCGGTCGCCGTCGCGCGCGGCGCAGGTGATCTTCGTGCAGGACGGCGGGCCGGAGGAGACCGCGATCCTCCGCGGAATGCTTCGCGACATGGCTCCGGCCCTTGCGGCGCTGGCGGAGCTCGAAGTCGTCGCCCTTCCCGGCGGCCGCTACTACGAGCTGAAGAACGCGGCGGTATTGCAGGCACGGGCAGAGATCGTGCTGTTCCTCGATGCCGATTCCGTCCCGCAGCCTGGCTGGCTCGCCAAGATGCTGGCGCCCTTCGAGGATCCGGCGGTGACCATCGTCAACGGCTTCACCGTGCTCGCACACGACGATTTCCTGTCGCGCTGCTATGCGCTGTTCTGGATCTTCCCGCTCGCCCGCGGCGACCGACGCTTTGCCGCGAAGCGGTCGCTCAACGTCAACAACAGCGCCTTCCGCCGGTCCTGGATCACCGCCCATCCCTTTCCGGAGAACAATGGCTTCAAGGTCTCCTGCAGCATACTCTGGCACGAGGTCATGCGCAGAGGCGTTTGCTTCCGCCGGGTCGATGCGATCGCGCTGCACAAGCCGCCGCGCGGCATTCGCTTCCTCGTCTGGCGCGCGATGGTGGCGGGGCGGGACAACGACCGCCGCTACGCCATCCTGAAGTCGCCGCGCCGCGCCCGGCGGCTGGTTCACGCCGTCCGCCGCTTCTGCAGTTCCGAATGGCGCGCGCTGCGCCGAATCTTCGCCCAGGGCGGCCATGTCGGCATGCCCGTCTGGGAACGTCCGGCCGCCTTCGTCGTCGCCTCCGCCTTCCACGGACTGACTTTCCTCAGCCAGACGGTCGCGGCCGCGGGGCTGGTGGCCGACCGCGTCGAGCGCGTCCCGGCCCACGTGTTGAGAAGCTGAGCGCGATGCCGGAGGTTCCGCGCATCGCAGTGGTCACGCCCACCCGCAACCGCCGGGAAGCCGTGCTGCGCGCGATCGACAGCGTGCGGGCGCAGTCGTTCGCCGATTGGGAGCACGTCGTCGTCGACGACGGATCGACCGACGGAACCGGACAGGCGCTGGCGGAGCGAACCGGCGACCGCCTGCGCGTCCTGTCGCTGCCGCAATGGCGGGGCGCGAACGCCGCCCGCAACCTCGGCATTCGGGCTTCGCGGGCACCGCTCGTCACTTTTCTGGACTCCGACGATGTCTTCCTGCCGGAACGGCTCGAGCGGATCGTCACCCTGTTCGATGGGGATCCCGGACTCTCGGTCACCATCAGTTCGTTCGACCAGGAGAAGAACGGGACCGTGCGCCGCGTTTCCAACCCTCCGGCTCGTCTCGATGCCCGCGGCCTCGAACAGGCGATCATCGCCGACACCATCTCGATTGCCGGTTCGGCGATCACGGCACGGCGGGACGCCCTCGACAGGGCCGGGCTGTTCGACGAGACGCTGATGCGGCTGCAGGACCGCGACCTGCTGCTGCGCCTGTCGCGCCACCACGGCGCGCTGGTGCTGCCGGAGGTGGACTGGCTGAAGCGCACCAGTGCGGATTCGATCTCGCTGCCGCACGGCGGCTACGTCGAGGCCCTCGCGACACTGGTGGACAGGCATCCGCGATACCGCGAACGGTATCCGACCCTGGCCGCCTACATGGTGGCGCGGCGGCTGCTGGCGCGGATCGTCCAGGGCGAGATCGGCGGTGCCTGGCGCGACTACCGCATCAACCGGGAGAGCCCGTCGCTCGGCCATTCCGCATGGTCGCTGGTGGCCGCCTACGGCCCCGGCCGCCGCGAGCGCCGACGGCTCCGCCGACTGCTGCGCGACGGCTGACCGGCCCGGTCAGCCGTCGCGCAGCTTCGCCTTGATCTCCAGGAAATCGCGCCAGGCGAGCCGCTTGTGCGCCGGGTTTCGCAGCAGGTAGGCCGGATGCAGCGTCGGCATGGCAGGGATCGTCACGCCCGACGCGGTCGTGTGGGTCTTCCAGGTGCCGCGCAGCCGCAGTACGCCCTCGCTGGCATTGAGCAGCACCTTCGCCGACGGGCCTCCGAGCGTCACCAGCACCTTGGGATTGGCCAGTTCCACCTGCCGTTCGATGAAGGGGCGGCAGATCTCGGTCTCGATCGGCGTCGGCGTGCGGTTGCCCGGCGGGCGCCAGGGGATGACGTTGGCGATGTAGGCGCTCGACCGGTCGAGGCCGATGGCGGCCAGCATCCGGTCGAGCAGCCGCCCCGAGCGGCCGACGAAGGGCAGCCCTTCCAGATCCTCCTCGCGGCCCGGCGCCTCGCCCACGAACATGATGTCGGCCTGAGGATTGCCGTCGGCAAAGACCATCGTCTTTGCGGTCGACTTCAGGTTGCAGCCGTCGAAACCGGCGAGTCGCTCGCGCAGTTCCTCCATGGAAGCGGCCGAGCGCGCCAGTTCGCGCGCCCGTGCCGCCTGCGCTTCGTCGGGGACGGCCGCGGCCGGC